>NPID01000357.1_pt1 | contig 165115 bp, 144 predicted proteins | sample 8637491 | NCBI WGS metagenome assembly NPID01 (sample SAMN07420843, study PRJNA396082) | bioreactor metagenome | isolation source: sample BA6 brine-fed electro-methanogenic bioreactor BA | place: Japan: Kochi | collected 2016-06-14
TGAGCTTGTCGAAGTGTCTTTTTCCCGAAAGAACTTGCTATCAACTAGTAAAGGCTTCGACAGGCTCAGCTACCGTGAGTTGCGGACACCAAGCCCAACACGGACACTGAGCTTGTCGAAGTGTCTTTCCCCTATATCACCGATGCCAGCGCGATGCTATCCAGTTTCACTTCGGCGGTGTCGGAGCGGGAAAGGAGGACTATTGGGCAGGCCGCTCCCATAACAACGCCTGCGACTCTGGCGTTTGCGAGGTAAATCATGCCTTTAACGAAAGCGTTGCAGACCGCGATGTTGGGCACCAGGACGATGTCGGCGTCCAAAGTCATCTCGGACTGGATGCCCTTTGCCTTCGCGGCTTCGTGAGAGAGGAGGACGTCGGTGGCGATGGGGCCTTCAACCTTGACTTTGCCCAGCTGGCCGCGTTCGGCCATTTTGACGAGCTGGACGGCGTGGAGGGTTTCCGGTTGTTTATCGGTAATCTTTTCGATGGCGGCGAGGCATGCGACCTTGGGCACTTCGATATCCAGCCCGCGGACGACTTCCACCGCATTTTCGATGAGGGCGGCCTTTTCGCCGAGGTCGGGGTTGATAACGATTCCGCCGTCGGTCATTGCCATGAGCTTAGGGTAGCCGGGGAGTTCCATCACCGCAACATGTGAGAGCAGTTTGCCTTTACGCAGACCCTTCTGTTTGTCGAGGACGGCTTTCATGAGCACCGGAGTGGAGAGTTTGCCTTTCATGAGCATATCCCCCTCCCCTTCGCGAATCAGGGCGACGCATTTCTCGCCGATTTCCACCGGGTCTTTGATATCGATGATACGCGCGCCTTCGAGGCCCATTTCTTCGACCAGCGGCGCGATTTTGGATTCGTCGCCCACGAGGATAGGCTCGATCATCCCCATGGCGGTTGCCTGCGTAAGGGCGTCTATGACGGATTTTCCGGCGGCGTCGGCCACGACCAACCTGCTACGGTCGCCTTTTATTGCCTTTGCTCTAATTTCTTCGAAATTCTTAATCATTATTTCTCCTTATGATACTGCTATTCCAAGGGCTATGGATGCGAATTTTGTGGCGTCGCTGTCGGCTCTGCTGGTTAAAATCACGGGCGCTGAGGTGCCGACGACGATAGCGCCGCACTCGCATTTACCGAGATACGCCAGGGATTTGTAAAGAATATTTGCGCTCTCGATATTCGGGCAAAGGATGATGTCAGCGTCTCCGGCGACTTCTCCGGAAATCTTCTTGAGTTTCGCGGCCTCGGGGCACACGGCGTTGTCGAGGGCGAGGGGGCCATCGACAATCGAGCCGTTAATCTGGCCGGCGCGGTTCATTCCCGCGAGGATAGCGGCCTCTTCCGTGCAGGGCATTTTGCCGGGATTGACTTTTTCGACTGCGCAAACGCATGCCACTTTGGGAGTTTCGATCCCCAGCCTCTGGAAAACCGACACGGAGTTGCTGATTATCGTGGCCTTTTCGTCGAGGGTCGGGGCGATGTTTATCGCGGCGTCGGTTACGCCGAGGAGTTTCGAATATGCGGGAACTTCAAACAGAGCGATATGGCTGAGAAGCTTAGCGGTGAGCAATCCGCCCTCAGTTCTCAATAATGCGCGCATGAAATCCGCAGTGGAGACGAGGCCTTTCATGAGGGCATCCGCTCTGCCGGCTTTGATTATTTTTACCGCGGTCGCGGAAATCTGCTTCGAGTCGGGTTCGTGGACTATTTCGTAATTATCGAGGGATATGCCTGCGGTTTTCGCCGCGGCCTCGATTTCGTCCGAATGGCCAACTAGCACGGAACCGGCGATTCCCTCCGCCCGCGCCCGTTCGACAGCAAGAAGGGAATCTACCTCGTGAGCGCCGGCAAGGGCTATATTCCTGCCCGGCAGAGACCTGGCTCGTTCGATGATGTCATTTAAAGTTTTCATTCTTAACTCCATTTATGATGTCATTTATATGTCATTTTTTGCCGATGTATTCGTTCGCCTTTTCTTCGCCCTTTAGAACCCGCAAACCTCCGCCGGCGAGGGCTTCCATCTCGGCTTCTCCGGGAACGACGATTACTTCCGCTATCCAATCCACCCGGCGGGATATTTCGCGAATCACATAATCCGAATATGCCACTCCGCCGGAAAGGACTATGGCATCGACATCCCCTTCGAGAACGGCCGCCAATAGGCCGATTTCTTTGGCTATCTGGTAGCACATACCGTCGAGGACTAACTTGGCTTTTTCGTCGCCCTTGTCAATCATTTCGAGGACTTCGCGGACGTCATTGGTGCCAAGATATGCCACCAAACCGCCTTTGCCCTTAATCATCTTCTGGATTTCCTTCTCGGAATATTTGCCGGAGAAACATAGCTTGACCAGATCGCCTGCCGGCAGTCCTCCCGACCTTTCGGGAGTGTAAGGCCCGTCGCCGTTGAGGGCGTTATTTACATCGACCACACGTCCTTTTTTGTGCGCGCCGATGGAGATTCCGCCGCCCATGTGGGCTACGATGAGGTTTGAGTCGAAATACTTCTTGCCCAGCTTTTCTGCGGCGACTCTCGCGCAGGCTTTGTGGTTGAGGGCGTGGAAGATGCTTTTGCGCGGTAGCTCCGGATGGCCGGATAGGCGGGCGATGTCGTCCAGTTCGTCCACGACTACGGGATCGACGATGAAAGAGGGAACGCCGATTTCATCCGCAATCGCCGACGCGATAAGGCCGCCGAGGTTGCTGGCGTGTTCGCCCATGACTCCCTCGAAAAGGTGCTTTTTCATAAGCTCGTTGACAGCGTAGGTGCCGCCTTCGAGGAAATGGAGCAGACCGCCCCTGCCCACAACAGCGTGGATGCTGTCCACCGGAATGCCGTTGCGCTCGAGCATATCCAGAATGATCTTCTCGCGGAACTCGTATTGGGAAGTGATGTTCGGGAACCCGGAAAGGTCGTCGTCGCTGTGACGGATGGTTTCGGAAAGGGTTTGGTCGTTGTCCTCGAACAGGGCAACTTTGGTGGACGTCGAACCGGGGTTGATTACAAGAACTCGGTATTGATAGGCCATAAGGCACCTCCGTGAAATCGTTCACATTCTATAACCTTCCAATATAAATCGCCATTCGGGCGACGTCAACATAGATTTAGAAAATCTCGGAAGATAACTGTAACTCCTTGATATAGAATAACTTATAGGATTTAGAATGTTAGGAAGTTTTCTCAATCGAGATGGTTTCCAACTCCCATGAAAAAATATATGGCGATGTCAATTTTGCTTGTGAAATTGAAAAATGGGTTTTATATATTAACGATATTCTTATAAAAGGGTCACGAAACCCACCACCTCGAAAACTGGGGGATCCCCATGCGTAAAACCTTCCTATTCCTGGCCGTCGCATTGCTGTTCATCGCCGGATGCGAGCAGAAACCGGAAACCGAAATCAGTATAACTCGCGAAGAAGCCGCGCTTATCACCCACAAGACCGACGGCGTAATCTCCGCCGACAGCGAAATAATCGTCCGATTCCTCGACGAGCTGGCAAAACCGGAACAGGTGGATGTCCCCCTCAAGGAGAAGGTTTTTTCCTTCTCCCCTGCCATCGACGGCGAGACCAAATGGCGCGACCGGCAGACCCTGGTGTTCAAGCCGAATGCGCCTATGGAAATGACCAAAGTTTACGAAGGTCATCTCGATCTGAAAAAGCTCTTCCCCTCGATGAAGCTTCCTCAGGATAGAATCGACCTGCTGTTTCAAATCGAGGGCCGGGTTATCACTACCTTCGACGGCAAACTCCAGCTGGTGGATAAAAACGACCCCACGCGATTCCGTCTGAAAGGCGAGATCAAGTTCAACACGAACACGAGCCTCGACGACCTGCGTAAAGCCATGTCGATGAGAATCAACGGTTCCAAACTGATATTCGATATTTCCGAAAGCGGCGAAAACGCCTTTGCCTTCGAGTCCGAGATGTTTATGCGCACCGACACTCGCAAAGAGATACTGGCGGTAATCGAAAAATCCCGTCTGGAGTTGGGCAAGGATTTCCATAGAAACTGGACCCTTCCGCCCCTGCGAGTTTTCGAGGTTACGGAAGCCATCGACAGGACATCCGGCGACGACGCATATGTCGAACTTCTTTTCTCAGACGACCTCGACCCGGCAGTGGATTACCGGGGGTTCGTGACGACCGATCCTAAAGTGGAAATCGAGGTCAAGGCCGCCGGCAGAAGCCTTTATCTTCGCGGCCCCTTCTCGTTCGGCGGAGCATATGATATCAGCGTCAAAGCGGGGATGCGGAGTCTATGGGGAACAAAAACATCGAACGACAAAATCCTCGCCGTCGAATTCGAAGACATTCTGCCTCAGATAGAATTCACTTCTTCGGGCTATATTCTGCCGTCGTCAAATAAGAAGACGCTGAACTTCCGGTCTGTGAATGTCGAAAAAGTGGCCATCACTATAAATAAGGTCTTCGAGAATAACCTCTGCTTCTTTATTCAGGACAATTCGATAAGCGCGGACAAATCCCGCCGGGACGATTTTTGGAACGCCCACAGGGTTGGAATAGAGATGACGGCTGAGACCCTATACATCGGCACCGACAAGAACAAATGGCTACAGTCCCAGCTCGATCTCGCCAAGCTTTTCGAGAAATTCGACAAGGGGCTGTATCTTATCGAGTTAAGTTTCGGCGAGGAAGAAATTCTCGTTCCCCTGCCGGAGGACTGGCATTCCTGGCGAAAATGGGATTATTTCTGGAGCAAAGGCAGGATTTATAAGCCCCTGGTGCAGACCGACGTGTCCCTCACAGCCAAAAGCACAGGCGAGGGCATGTTCGTCTTCGCCAACGATGTCATCTCGACAAAGCCGATTTCCGGAGTCGAGGTTCGGTTACGTTCTTATCAGAACCAGATTATCGGGCGGGCAACCACCAACGCCGACGGCATCGCCCGTTTCGACAGCAGTTCCGGCTATTTCATCGAGGCGGATTTCCGAGGAAGCCGTTCGATACTCGTTTTCGACGAATCCCAGATGAACACCTCCCTGTTCGATGTCGGCGGCGCTACGGACGCCATCGATGACGTGAGAGCATTTATCTACACAGAACGGGGAGTATATCGTCCCAGCGATACGATAAATATCAGCGTCATCGCTCGAAACCAGAAAAACACTTTCCCGGATGACCTTCCCGCAACACTGAAAGTATATAATCCCCGCAACCGTCTCGTCATCGAAAAGACTCAGAAGAAGGCTATCGAGGGATTTTACAACTTCGAGATTTCCACCGACCTCAACGCTCCCACCGGCAATTGGCGCGCGGAAGTTTATATCGGAGAAAATGTGTTTTCCCATCGGCTTAAAATCGAAGAGGTTGTGCCTTATCGAATCAAGGTCAATGTGGAGAGCGAAGCGGACAGGCTGTCATCTTCGGACAAAACATGGCCGGTTAATGTCTCGGCGAAATACCTCTTCGGCAACCCCGCGAAAAATCTGGATTGCGTGCTTAATTTCTCCATCTTCGCGGCTCCGAAGAGCTTCGCAAAATATGGCGGGTTCGTTTTCGACCACGAGGGGATGCAGTTCAGTAGCATCGAAAGCGGAGATTATTCCCTGAAATTGGACGACAACGGCGAAACGTCCTATTCGTGGACTTTGCCCACAATAACCGAAGCTCCGAGCGCTCTTCGTGCAAATGTCGATGCCACGGTTTACGAAAAAGGCGGACGACAGGTGCCGAACTCGGCGAAGATCGATATAGACCCATATACCGCATATGTAGGCATTCGCGTGCCGGAGAGCCGCTTTTCTCGCGTCGGCGAAAATCTTCCGGTGCAAGTCCTTTTAATAGACCCGGAGGGGAAACCCATATCGGGAAGATCCCTCAAATATAGGATTTACCGCAACCGAGGCTACTGGTGGTATGATTACGATTCCAGGGACGATTTCCGCAAGCGGTTCAAAACCCATTATTCCACGGAACTTGTAAAAGAGGGGGTTGTTACCACCGATCTGAAACCGGCAAGCTTCGAATTCAAGCCCGACAATTACGGACAGCTTCTAATCGAGGTTCAGGATGGCGAAACCGGGCACACGGCCGGCGTATTCATGTATGCCCGTGACTGGGGCAGACAGCCCGCCAGCAAAGACGCAGATCTTCTACTTCTCAAATCGGACAGGGAAAAATACAACCCCGGCGACGTGGCGAAAGTAGTAGCTGAAACGCCTGAGAAAGGACGCGCCCTGCTATCCATCGAAAAGGGAAACAGGGTTCTGAAAACTCAGTGGGTCGAGTTGAAAGGCAACGAAACCGTTTTCGACATTCAAATTACCGAGGAGATGGTGCCAAATGCATATGCCGTAGTTACGGTTATTCAACCCCACTCGCAGACTACGAATGACCGCCCTATGCGCATGTTCGGCGTCCTTCCGCTGATGGTGGAACAATCCGGAACCCGCCTGGATATACAAATCGACGCTCCGGAGGAACTCGCGCCCCATCAGAAATTCGAGGTTGAAATTCAGATTGCCGACGGCGAACAGGTTCAATACACAGTCGCCGTAGTCGATGAGGGGCTTCTCGACCTCACAAATTTCAAAACTCCCGATCCATGGGCTTATTATTATAGGAAAGAAGCCCTGATGGTTTATAGCTACGACCTCTTCGACCATATTATCGGGGCGAACTGGGGGGATATTTACAAAAAATTCTCCATCGGCGGCGGTTTCTGGGACGGCGAGATGGATTTGACATCGCCGGTAAAGACGCGGCGGTTCAAACCGGTTTGCATGTTCTCCGGCCCCCATCTGACAAGCCCTAAAGGCAATGGAAAAGTCGAATTCACCATGCCGGAATACATCGGCTCGGTGCGAATTATGGTCGTGGCCGCCAAAGCCAACCGTTACGGTAGCGCCGAAGAGGCAGTGCCGGTCAAATCTCCGCTTATGGCCATGCCCACCCTTCCGCGAGTCCTTGGTCCTGGCGATGAAATCCTGGTGCCGGTAACTGTCTTCGCCATGCGCGACGGAATCGGCAAAACCGAAGTGGGAATCGAAGTAGAGGGCGAACTGGAGATAGTCAGCGACAAGAAAGTCTCTCTCAGTTTCTCCAAAATCGATGAGACGGAGGTCTATTTCCGTATTCGCGCGAAGATGGCCACCGGCGAAAGCAAAATCAAAGTTTACGCATCGGCTGGCAAAGAGCGTTTCGAGACGACCACGGATATAGCGGTTCGTCCGCAGGGCTTTTGGGCATCGGCCACGGAGACAAATGTCATCGAGGGCGGAGAAAAAATATCGATGACAATCCCCGGAGACGGCATTCCCGGAACGAACTCGGCCAACATCACAATTTCCCGAATCGAGAAGCTGGAAATCAACGACAGAATCGCATGGCTGATACGTTATCCCTACGGATGCATCGAGCAAACGGTATCTGCGGCATTCCCTCAGCTGTATATGCGCGAGATTATCGAAATGCAGGACAGAACCGCCCGCAAAACCGACGAGAATATCAACATGGCTATCGAAAGACTGCGGGTTTACCAGACATACAACGGCGCATTCTCATACTGGCCAAACGGCGATAATATCAATACCTGGGCGACCACATACGCCGGGCATTTCATGGTGGAAGCCCGTGCCAAAGGTTTCCATGTTCCCGACGATGTTTATAATAATTGGCTACAGTATGAAAAGTCAGATGTCAGAACTAATATATACGAGCCGAACTCGTCTAAACTCCTTGCGAGGGCCTATCAGGTCTATGTTCTGGCGATGGCCAACGAACCGGCGATGGGAGCGATGAACCTCCTGCGCCAAAACTATTTCAATGAGTTGCCCGTTACGGCAAAATGGCTCCTGGCGGCGGCTTATGAGATGGCAGGTTCGAAGAACGTCGCAAATACAATCGTGGACGGCCTTGGAATAGAGGTTACCCAGTATAAGGAATTCTCCGGCACTTACGGTTCATCATTGCGCGATCAAGCCATAATCCTCGAAATCCTCACTCTCCGTAAAGACAAAGAGCGTGCTTATCCCCTCTTTAGAGATATTGCAGAGGAGATTTCCTCCGACCAATGGCTCTCGACTCAGGCAAGCGCATATTGTCTTTTGGCCATGGGCAAGTTCGTGAAGGAGTTCGTCAGCAACGAAGGCCCGCTGAAGGGTGAAATCATCCTTCCGAAAGGCGCGAGGGTAAAATTCGACACGAAGAAATCAAACTTCACTTTGCCGATAACGGAGAATTTCGGCGAGGATGTGAGTATCGAGCTTACGGGCAAAGGCAATGCCTTCGTAACGATGAACTGGGTCGGCGTGCCTTTGGTGGACACCGTTTCCTCGATGTCCTCTAATATCAGCCTTTCGCGGACATTCCTAACCGAAGACGGCATGAACCTGCCCGTGTCGTCCGTTCGCCAGGGTGAGACTTTCTGGTGCCTGTTCACGGTTAAGAATCTTACTGAATTCACTATCGAGGAAGTAGCCCTTTCGCAGGTCCTTCCGGCGGGCTGGGAAATTGAAAATGTCCGGCTTATGGAAGAGGGCTATCCGGCTTGGTCACGCAATTACAAACTCGGTGCGGAGGAGTATGTAGATATTCGCGATGACCGGGCGAATTGGTTCTTCGACCTGCGCAGAGGCCAGCAAGCGGATTTCCTCCTCAAACTGAACGCGGTTACTGTCGGCGATTTCCGCCTTACACCCGCCGATGTTTCCGCGATGTATAACGACCGCTTCAAGGCGCGGGTCGCCGGAAGGGGCGTTTCGGTCCGCGAACGATGAAGCGACGCCACTGGATTCCTATTGGGGGGGCGTTGCTGTTTCTCATAGCATGGCTCGCGACGCCCCTCCCCCGTCCTCTTTTTCCCCGGGATTACAGCACCGTAGTCGTTGACCGCGATGGCCGGCGGCTACGGGTATTTCTCAATTCCGCCGAACAATGGTGTTTCCCTCCGGACAGTGTGGAAATTCCGGAAAAGCTGGTCGTATCAGCTTTGACATATGAGGATAAGCGGTTTTACAAACATTTCGGCATCGACCCCATCGCCCTGTTCCGCGCCATGGGACAAAACCTGCGCCGGGGAAGGATTTTCAGCGGCGCGAGCACTATCACCATGCAAGTAGCAAGAATCGCGAATCCTAAACGTCGGACAGTATTCAACAAATTCATCGAAGCCTTTCATTCGCTAAAAATCGAGCTGAGATACAGCAAGGACGATATTCTGCGAATGTATTTCGACCATGCTCCATACGGCGGGAACATTAAAGGCTACCGTGCGGCATGTTTGAGATATTGGGGCATCGAGGCCGAGGAAATCACTTGGGGCGAAGCGTCTGCCCTTGCGGTTCTGCCCAACAGCCCCTCGCTGATAAATCCGGACACAGATTCCGGCGAACTCCGGTCAAAACGGGACAGGCTTCTGCACAAACTCCACAAACAGGGACACATCGACGACGAGACTCTCGAACTTTCCCTCCTCGAACCCATACCGAGGGGGCAGATTCCCTTTGAATTCACAGCGCCCCATCTCGCAAGAAGCCTTGACCGAAGCTATTCGGGAGAGTTAGTAAATACGACAATCGATTACAAAATCCAGAGGGAAGCGGAAATTCTCGCGAGAAGGCATGCGGAATGGCTTCAATCCTTCGGAGTGAAAAACGTAGCTGTTCTGGTCGCAGAGACACAGACCGGCGATGTTGTGGCCTATGTCGGCTCGAACGATTTCCACGACGACGCCCGTAAAGGCAAAGTTGACGGCGTCCGCGCACCGCGTTCAACCGGCTCTCTCCTCAAACCCTTTCTCTACGCCCTCGCGATGGATGAGGCAATTATCATTCCAGAAACTCAAATCAGAGACATTCCTACATATTACGGAGCTTTCGCTCCTCACAACTCCGATATGTCCTTTTCCGGACTCGTTACCGCCAGAGACGCGTTAACCCGCTCTCTGAATGTCCCGGCGGTCAGGCTACTTTACGCTTACGGTCTTCACGATTTCTACAGCTTTCTGCAAAACGCCGGCATGTCCTCCCTCTTTCGAAGCCCCGATGAATATGGCCTTCCGATAATCCTCGGCGGTTGCGAAGGAAGTTTGTGGGAGATGGTCTCCATGTTCCGCGGCCTCGGCAACGGCGGGGTCTTTTCCGGACTTAACATGATAAAGGGCGATAGCCTCGAACTTGGCGACAGCCTCATATCCCCGGAGGCTTGCTGGGCGGTTCTCGACATAATTCAGAATGTAAATCGGCCGGGCGCCGAGTATTATTGGCATCAATATTCGAGCCGAAGGCCAATTGCGTGGAAAACAGGCACCAGCTACGGCCACCGGGACGCCTGGGCTATAGGCGTTACTCCAAAATGGACTATCGGTGTATGGACTGGAAATTTCACCGGCGAGGGCAACCCGAACCTAATCGGCGCTCAGGCCTCAGGAATTCTGCTTTTCAAGGTTTTCAATTCCCTCGAAAGCGAACCTTCCACCCTCAGGTTCGAAAGACCGGAGAGTATGGTGAAACTCGAAATCTGCAGGCAAACAGGATTTCTCGCCACCGACAAATGCGAGTTCGTCGATTCCGTCCTGGTGCCGCCGAGTAGCGTTATGCTCCGCAAATGTCCGTATCACCGCACTTTATTCCTCGATGACGATGAAAAATTTCAAGTATGTTCCCGATGCTGGGAGCCGGGCAAGGTCAAATCTGTAACCCGGCTGGTGTATCCGCCCGAGATTGTCCAGTTTTACGGGCAGAAAGGGCATGCTTTTCTCGCGACGCCACCCCATAATCCTGAATGTCCGGTGCTCGGCCACGACAACCCTGTGATAATTATCTACCCCACTCCCGGAGCCAAAATCCTCGTCCCTCGAGGGTTTGAGGGAGAGCACGAAAAGATTATTGCGAGGGGGGCACACTCCATCGCGAAAGGCTCGCTGAATTGGTTTTTGGATGGCGATTTCATCGGTTCCACTTTCGACAAACACGAAATCCCCCTAAAACTGGGAATCGGCGATCACAGCCTTACAGCCATAGATGCCGAAGGCCACTCCGCGACAGTAAAATTCAGCGCCTATTTGAAATGAGATGTCAAAGCGTGAATATGTCCGTCATTTATCCGGCGGAGGGATACTGCGGATTTCCATTGACAAAAGAGCTATCCGACATAGCTTTATATTTATGAGAAGCTATAATTTAACATCCAAAATCACCCCGTTGAAAGCCCTCGTTCTCGATGTTGACGGCGTCCTAACCCCCGGGGGAATCTGGTATTCGGATACCGGCGACCAATTCAAAAAGTTCGATGTCAAGGACGGCCTCGGCATCGTTGCCCTCGGGAAACTGGGAATTCGGACAGCGATAATCACCGGCAAAGAATCCCAACTACTCGAAAAGCGTGCGGGCGAACTTCGAGTAAGCGCCCTCTACCAGAACCGGCCATACAAAATCCCAGCCCTTCGAGAGTTTGCGGCGAAATTCGATCTTGAACTTAACGAAATAGGCTTCGTGGGCGACGATATCATTGATATTCCAGTCATGGAGCTATGCGGTTTCTCGGCATGCCCCTCCGATGCCGTCCAGCAAGTGCAGAAGACTGCTGATTGGGTCGCCCGTAACCCCGGCGGAAATGGCGCCCTTCGAGAAATAGTCGATATTATTGTCTCCGCGAAAACAGGCTTATATCCGCCCGACGAGTTCTTCATCGAATGGGCAAAGGAAATTCAATCCCTGCGATGAAAAAGGGACCTTTCTACAGAAAATTCATCCGACCATTGAAGCACGCGGTCGGGTTGGCGATAATCAAAATCGCAATCCTTAAAATTCGTCTCTTCCCGAGAGGCTTGACTCTTTGTTTCATGCGTCTGCTGGGGACTTTCGCCTACCTCGTTCTGAAACGGGACAGGAAAATCGCCTTAGCCAACCTATCCCATGTCTTCCCGGAAAAAACCGATTCGGAGCTTGAGGATTTTGCCCGCAATGTCTTCCGGCGAAGGGCTATGGACCTCGCCGATATGGTCCTCGCACGAAAGATTGTTAATTCTGATCCTCCTCTATGGCGTGTTCAGGGCGAAGAACACATGCGGGATTATCTCGATAAATACGGCGGCGGAGTGGTAATTACAGGCCATATAGGTTGTTTCGAGCTTATTCCGGGGATTTGCGCCAAAATTGGATATAGAGTAGGCGTGGTGGGCAGACAGCTCTACGACCCTCGAGTGGACAAGATTCTGGTGAAACAGCGGGAAAGCCTCGGCATGATAGTCGTGCCGTCCGACGCCTCCCCGAGACGGCTGATACGGCTAATCAAAGACGGATACTTCGTCGGAATTTTGATGGATACGAACACCAGAAGCGTGGACGGCCGTCCCGCGGATTTTTTCGGTTTGGAGACCCGCACCATTTCAGGCCCGATAGCTCTTTCGATTATGCTGAAAAGGCCACCTCTTCCCATGGCCATATACCGCGAAGATCGAAATCACTTCGTGCTAAAAATTCATCCGCCGATAGAACACGAAATAACGGGCGACAAGGATTTGGATGTAAAATCCGGACTGCGGGCGGCAAATCGCGCTATAGAGGGCTTGATACTCGACCATCCCGAAGAATGGATCTGGTTTCATCCTAAGTTCCGAGATGTCGAGGGTTTTTATACTTTTCTGTAATTTATTGTCCTACAATATGTTAATAATATAACATATTTTAATAGTTAAGGTTTTCTCTCCATCCCACCTCCTTTCAATGACTTATAAATTCTACTTGAAATCGGCATATTTTTTGCTTATTTTGTGTATGTGAGAAGAGAAAAAAGACATTTCGAAACCCTTCACTTATACTTTCGCCTGATTGTAGCTCTGCTTTTCGTTCTCGCGTTTGCAGGTTGCGAAAAGGCTGAACATCCTACTCTGCATCAATCCCTCGAAGATCAAGCCGACAGAATCATGCACAACGCTTCCATGGAATTTACAGAGGAAGGCTTGCTCACAGCAAAACTCAGCTCCGAAAAACTCCTTTTCTTCGACGATAGGCATATAATCTGGGGTTATGAAATCCATGTCGATTTTTTCGATAGGGACGGCCGTCTGGCAGGCATCCTCCTCGCCGATTCCGGTTGGGTCAAAAGCGAGACCCGCGAAGTTACTGTTTACGGTAACGTCAAGGTCGATATGGACGACGGCACCCGTCTCTGGGCAGATTCGCTGAGCTATTATCCCGGAGTCGAAAGGATAAAAACCCAGAGCGATGTCCGTATCGAAAGGCGCGGGGAGAATATCTCCGGCAACAGCTTCGATTCCGATTTAAATTTTGAAGACATCCGCATCAGCGGAAATGTCAGCGGAAGGCTTAGAGACGAATGACCGATACTCAAATCCAAACACACGACCAGCAATATGTCCCCGGAGCAGACGGCATAGTCAGCGTCCTGAGCGCGGAGAACCTGGTCAAGATATACGGAAAACGCAGAGTGGTGGACGGATTGTCCGTAAATGTCCATCAGGGCGAGATTGTCGGGCTTCTCGGACCCAACGGCGCCGGCAAGACGACAACATTTTACATGATAGTCGGGCTTATCCGTCAGGACGGCGGCAGGGTGGAGCTCGACGGCGAAAGGCTTCACGGACTGCCCATGTTCAAACGGGCGCGAATGGGTATCGGATACCTCGCCCAGGAACCTTCCGTTTTCCGCAAACTTAGTGTCGAAGACAATTTGAAAGCGATTCTCGAGTTCACACCCCTCAATAAAAAGGAGCGGAAAGAGCGTATCGAGGAACTTCTGGACGACCTGAAAGTCGCTCATCTACGCAAACAGAAGGCATATACCCTCTCCGGCGGAGAACGCAGAAGGGTGGAAATCGCCAGAGCACTGGTAACCGACCCGAAATTTTTACTCCTGGACGAACCTTTTGCCGGAATCGATCCAATCGTAGTTGGAGATCTGCAGGAGATAGTCCGGGAATTAGCCCGCAAAAAGGGTTTGGGAATTTTGATAACGGATCACAACGTAAGCGAGGTCCTGAGAATTGTGGACAGGGCATACATCGTTTACGAGGGTAATATTTTGATATCCGGCAATGCAGACCAACTTATGGCCGACCCGAAAGCACGGGAAATCTACCTTGGAGAGAATTTTCGCGGATGATTCATTATGCCTGAACTGAAACTGGAACAAAAATTATCGCTCAAACAGGTTCTGACTCCGCAGTTGATCCAGAGTCTGCAACTGCTTCAGATCCCAAAATTGGAACTGGCTACCGAACTCCGCGCGGAGCTTGAACAGAACCCGATGTTGGAGATAATCGAACCGGAACCGGAAAATATCGACGATATCGAAACTACCCTCGACAATGAACTCGACGATTGGAACACCCTTGCCGACGGCCTTCGAATCTGCGGAAGCCAGCTTCCCGAAAATGACCCCGACGCCGAAGATATCGACCCGTTTTTCGGTGTCAGCAGTGGTAAATCCCTCTACGAGCACCTTTTGGATCAGCTGGCTCTTGCCACTAAGGATAAAAGGCTACAAGTCCTCGGAGAGTTCATCATCGGCAACCTCGACGAAAAAGGTTTCCTCGGGCTTTCTGACGAGGAGCTATTCTGCGACGCCGAACGATTGTCCCTTTTAGATCCCTCGGTCACTATTGAAGAAGTGCAGGACGCGGTTTCGCTGATACAAGGGTTCAATCCTTCCGGAATTGCCGCGCGGAGTCTTCAGGAATGCTTCCTCATTCAGCTCATAGACCGCAACGAGGTGGATACCACGGCATGGAGATTAATTCACGACTATTTTGAAGAGCTTAAAAACAAGAATATCCCTCAGCTGGCGGATTTACTTGGAACGACAATCGCCGATATCGAAAGTGCGATGATTGCCCTCGGTTCGCTAAGTTTCGCTCCTGCGGCGGATTACACGGGGCAGGCCGGCGGAAGTATCGACCCGGATTTGATAGTCGAGAAGGTTCAGGGACGATGGCTCGTTCGATACAACGGTGCAGGAATTCCGGAATTGCGCATTAACAAAGAATATCGCGGGATGCTTAAACAGCGCACTAATCTCGAAAAGGACGCCAAGAAATTCCTCTCGAAGAAACTTAACTCCGCTCAATGGTGGATTCAATCCCTGCAACAGCGCAAAGATACGATGGTTCGGACGATGAGGGCTATTCTCCATCATCAGTTTCCATTTTTTGAAAATGGCCCGGGGAATCTACTTCCCCTCAAGATGGAAGAAATCGCCTCAGAGGTGGATGTTCACCCCGCCACAATCAGCAGGGTGGTTCGGGACAAGTATGTTCAGACTCCCTACGGGGTGTTTCCCCTACGGCATTTCTTCGGAGGCGGATTAGCCACCGACAGCGGCGAAGACATCGCCACAACTAACGTAAAACAGCAGATAAAAGCGATCATCGACGACGAGGACTCAGCCTCCCCATATGCCGACCAGAAGATAACTGAAATGCTCAACGAGAAAGGTATTCAAATAGCAAGGCGAACAGTGGCCAAATACCGCGAGGAACTGGGTTTGCCCACAGCCCGGATGCGAAAGAGGAAGCGCAAGTGAGTATCTCGAAACCCAGATGGATGAAGCGGGAAATTCCTATCACGCCGGAAGGCAAGGAAGTCCGGAAACTGCTTAACAGTCTGCATTTGAACACCGTATGCAGAGAAGCCAACTGCCCTAACCGGGGACAGTGCTTCTCCGAGGGAACCGCGACATTTCTAATCATGGGCGATATCTGCACTCGGGATTGCCGATTCTGCAACATCGCCCGCGGAAAACCACAGCCCCTCGAAAAATCTGAACCGGCAAGGGTCGCTGAAGCTTCTGCTAAGTTGAGATTGAAACACGTCGTGATAACTTCGGTTACCCGAGACGACCTTAGCGACGGCGGCGCGGCCCATTTCGCTGAAACGATAAACATGGTTCATGAAAAGCTTCCTACAGCCGCCGTGGAAGTCCTTATACCCGACTTAATGGGAAACGAAGACGCCCTCGATGTTATATTAAATTCCAAACCTGATGTTTTGAACCACAATGTCGAAACGGTTCCGGAGCTATATTCCGCAGTTAGGCCGAAAGCGGTTTACAGCCGGTCGATGAAGATTCTTGAATTATCGAAAGAAAAGGGATTTATTACCAAGAGCGGCCTTATGGTAGGTCTTGGAGAGACAGATGAACAGTTGTATCGAACAATAAATGAATTGGCCGCTATAGGACTGGATATTTTGACTATCGGACAGTATTCAGCACCGTCCAGAGAACATTACCCTGTGAAAGCTTATATTCACCCGGACACATTTGTGGAGATGGCTGAAGTTGGGGAAGATGCTGGAATCGGCAAGGTTGTTGCTGGACCACTCGTTCGAAGCTCTTTCCGGGCGGGGATCGCTCTGAAGGAAGTTTTAGAAAAAACATAAACCACAAACCGCGCAAACTGCGGAAGAGGAGGAGACGAAATGGACCTGAGAATCACCGCGAGGCATTTCGAGTTGACCGAAGAAATCAAAGACTACGCCAACAAAAGAATGGCTGTTCTGGACAGATACGAAAGCTTGATTCATTCAGCTCATTTGATTCTTGAAGTCGAAAAACACCGGCAGTTCTCGGAAATAACCCTTCAGGTTAACGGACAGTCTTTGGTTGCTCATACTGAAACCGACGACATGTATGCCAGCATCGACGAAACCTCAGACAAAATAGAACGCCAACTCCGCAAATATCACGACAAGATGACGGATTATCACGCCTGATAGGAAACAGCCTTGTCCAGACGAAAACTGACAGTTCAGAAATTCTTCGACGACAAGAAGAATCAGCTTCTGCTAACCCTGTTGGCCGGCAGATCGGGTTTGAAGGACCCGATAACCCGGCGCGTAATGCAGAGGCCGTCTCTGCTTCTGGCCGGATATATAGAAGATTTCGCCGATAAGAGAATTCAGGTTCTCGGCAAAACGGAGATGGATTTTCTGGGCAGATTGGACAAGGTTGCCTTCCAAAAGGCAGTTGAGAACCTCTTCCGTTGGAAAATACCCGCTATTATAATTGCAAAAGGCATCGCGCCCCATCCCACACTAATCGAGGGGGCGGAAAAAGCGGGGATTCCCCTTTTCGTATCGAACCTTCCGACGGAAGAGGTTTTTTCACAGGCGGGCGCGTATCTCGATTCATTCTTTGCCCCCAAAATAGGTCTCCATGGCACTATGGTCGATGTCCACGGCGTCGGCATTTTATACACCGGCTCGCCGGGAATAGGAAAATCGGAATGCGCCCTCAGCCTTGTCGAGAAAGGGCATCGTTTAATCGCGGACGATGTTGTCAATATTCGGCGTAAGGCAGGCAAAGTTCTTCTGGCGTCCGGCGAGGCGGAGGCCGGTTTCCACCTGGAAATCCGCGGTGTTGGAATTATCGATATCGAAAAATTGTATGGAATTCGTGCAGTTCGAATTCAAAAACGGCTTGAGATTCAGGTTCATCTCGAACTTTGGGATAATCTTCGCGAATACGAACGTCTCGGATTGGACGAAACGACCACAACTATCCTCGGAATCGAGATTCCAAAGATAACTATTCCGGTCTCTCCGGGGAAAAACATCACGGCCATAAGCGAAGTGGTAGCGATGAATCACATGTTGAAAGTTTACGGACATCATCCGGCGCGGGAGTTTATGGCGCGTATGAACGAGATTATTCGACGTCGGGAACTTACCGACCAATATCTCGAATCGGACTACGAATAGGAAACTTCTTTTTCCAGATTGATCGGGACGAACCGGAATGTTTTTGCCCTTGCAAAAATTGATTCTGATTGGTAAATTACAATATCTTTAAAAAAGGCCGGAATATCGAAATCTGGAGATTTTTTTGCGACAGTTTTTCCTCAATCATTCCAAACTAACAGCGCTGACTGCTTTTACAGCGGCAGTTTTGTCGATTTTCCCACCTTCGGCTTCGGCGAGATCTCTTTCGGCGAAAGGCACCGGATATCTTGTTCCCATCCCCCTTGGCAGAGATTCAGTTTTTGTCACCGAGATTAGAGGGGTCAACGAAGACTCAATATATACAACCTGTTTCAAGTTCGATTTCCATCCGGCCGAAAAATCGGAATTTTACCCGCCTATTCCATCTGCGAAATGGATAAGCGCTGTGCAGGAAAGCATCTGCACCCCGCCTCTCGCCGACGCTATGCCGCTTCAGATTCGAACGGATTTCCCTTTGGATTCATCTCTTTTCAACAGGCGTTTCGGAGCAAGTGTCAGCGTCAGCAGATTTCATAAGGGAAGTCTCGCTATGAGTTTGAACCTTGGCTTGTTTATGGAGACGGAGAGCAGACGTTTCGTTTCGGAGAGGCGGCGAGAACTTCAGATAGCGCCCATCAGCGCTCCCTTCGTTGAAGAATGGGATTCCATTTTAATTTACAATAATCAGAGAATAATAGATACAATAGAAATCTACTGGACTACAAGTCTTAATTCCCGCACAGAAAACCCCGCAAACATAGTTGTTTCGAGAAGATTCATGATATGGAACATCCCGGTAGATAGAATAATTCTCGGCCCCGGAAAAAAAGAATGGCTTTATTTTAAAAAACCGTTTGATTATAGAGGTTCAAACGGTTATATTGTTTTTATAGGAAGGTCTCAAACCCTATTCTGCGACCTTCGAACAAGCTCGGGGGTCGAGTGAAAAAGACAGGCTGGATACTATGAGAACTTACGGCAAGCTTGCAATGATAGTGCTGGGAATCCCTGGATTAATGTTCCTCCTGGTCGCTTCAACACAGGTTTTAGAATCGAGCACCGATCCATCTCCCTTCCTCGATTTCGTTACAGACTCTCTGGGCGATACGGCATCCCCCGCACTTTTTTACGCCAAATTCGAACTTTGTCCTCTGAGTCTCGATTATGGCTATCCCATCGATACAGCCTGGTATCTGCTAAATCTGAACATGGAGGAGACACGAGTATGGCTTAGCACCTGCGGATTTGTTAATACCGGATGTGTAGTATCCAATATCCTCTATCATGTCGATGCTTCCGGAGTTCCATGGCACACAACCGCGACTCCCCCGATAGTTCCAGATGTGAACAAATTTTTGCTTTGGGCGGTTACTCTGTTCAATAGCCGTATTCCGGAAAACGAAACGGATTTTTGGCCATACGCGGACAAAACTATCTGTGTTGTGGACACAATCCCAAATACTGATGATTACGTAACCGACGACCGGTTTTTCTCCCCATTTCTATCGCCGGGATATTTTCCTATGGACGACGAGGGAATGAATCTTCAGCCGACGGACAGTTTTTGGGTATCGCTCCTTTTTCAAGCGCCATCCGACCTTTCTGATCGCGCGGATACTATCTCAGACCCGCCCGGAATGCCTATTATCTTCCAGGTAACAGCCGAACCGGCGGCGAGTCGATAGAGGGGATGCGAAAATAAAATGATAAATATTGATAAAAATTACTTGACTATATAGAAATGACCCCGTATCTTAGATTGAAACTTTCAAGATTTTGCTGTTTCAAAAATGAAAAATAAGTTGTTTTAAGGAGGTGCGAAAGTAATGAGAAGCAAGCTAGCGATTTGGACACTGCCCATCGCCATATTGGCGCTTCTTGCCTTTTCTTTCCCGGTTTTTGCTCAGGGAAGAACTTTGAGTGAGACCGAAAGAGAGAGGATGCCCGAAAGAGTTATTGAGCGCAGGGATGTAACCCCGCTCGAATCTCGCGACGAAAGCCCGGTTATTCCGCCGGCCGAAGCTATTATGGAAAGAACACTGGATGGAGGTTCTCCTCCGCCCATCGACCCCGGACATGTTATGGATACCGAGTCGGAAGACATCTACATTTATGTAACGCTGATGGCTCCCGAGGGCCCGCCGCCCCCCGACTCTATCGTAATCACGCAGATAACCTGCACACCAGGTTCGGAAGAAATCCGTTTCAAAGCCAACGCGACGCCGTTCTTCTACGGAGCCGACTGGTATCATGTTTACCGCGATACGGTCTGCTTATTCTACAGCACGCAGTTGGACTCGAATAATCTTCTTCCGACCAGAGGAACCGGTCTTTATTACACCGACCTATTTACGGATACTCTCTGGGCTCATTACGCCACGAGTAGCAAGGGTGTTTGCGATACGTTGGTCAATCTATTCTACGTTTTCACAAGCGTGGACTCGGGACCGACCGCACCGGGCGGTTTTGCTGAATCAGCATTCCCCAGCTGGCCGCTTTGTGAGTATGACCAGACTATCAAATCCAACCCTGTTACCGGATCGTATAACGTCGTTTCCATACCTTGCTATGACGACGATGTTACCAGGGCTATAGATTTTGCCGATTGGGGAGCAACTTCCGTTCAGGAATGGAATGCCGCAACTCAAACTTGGTCATCAATAGGATCACAGCTCTTCCCCGGCACATGGGTTCCGAATGGCAACATCTTGGTTTCGCATACATACAGATTTTCCGGAGCCGGCGTTGCCGCCCAGGATATATTCTCGACCTTCGAGCCGGGCATCGTTCCTCAGGATGACACGACCTACACTCTGTATTCGAGCACAGTCACCGGAAACAGAAATATCATAATGTTGCCCTTCAAGGTGTCATACATAGATAATATTACCAATTGCGCGACCCTCGCCGCTTCTATAGTCGCCGCCGGCGCAACGGAAGTTACCCGTGTCGAAAGATGGAACAACGCAACAATGACATGGTCCACTGTTGGGTCACAGCTCTTCCCAGGCACATGGGTTCCGAACGGTCGTTTACGGCCAGGGCTCCCATACAGAATTTGGGTTACAACACCAGCACCAGTCGATTGGCCGATTAGCTAATTTAAGATTTAAGGAGAAGATATGAAATTGAAAGGATTAGTAATACTAACGTTTATCGGCCTCTTAGCCATTACCGGCTATGCAGAGGTCAGAGAACATTACGACGCTTGCGACGGCGTTGCGCTTTATATGGTCTGGAATGACACAACGGGACTTGATCCCACGTCATACATACCTCCGCAGGGCGGCACAGACGTATCCGGTTGCCCCGATGACCTCTATCTGACTACTGACCCTGCCCTTCCGGAGACTCTTCAGCAGTTGTTCTTCCCTGACACATTGCTCTTCCCGAACAAAGTTCTCGATGAACTTGCCGCTGAAGGCAAATTGATCACCGAAGTTTCCAAAGACTACAGCTGGTATCCCGGCATGTCGGATGACATGATCGAAAATCCTCCGATACCTATGACCGATTGTTGTGAAGAAGGCGTCTATGCCAAGGCGAGAATGTTCGACAACGCAACTGGAACCTATTCTCCTTGGACAGATGTCAACACAACAGACATGTTCATCATTTCCTACGTCCCAGGATACGGAACGGTTCTTCAGGTTTCCATGATGAACTTCAAAGTCAGGAACCTCAGTAATCTTATGGGTTTCGACTGCAACGTAGATACTCTCTTCCTTTATGTCTGGGACTGTAATGACGGAGACGTTGCCGGAACCTTCGGCGAATTCGGCGTTGTTTATAGGGTCTTTCCTGATGGCACTTCAATTTCCGATCTATCCGCCAACCAGGTCTACATGCATAAGTATGGTCCAGATATTAACGTCGATGAAAAACCTTCCCTTCCCCAGGCGTATGCTCTCGAGCAGAACCAGCCGAACCCCTTCAACTCGGCCACGCAGATTGCTTATGCCCTTCCCGAGGATGCAACCGTGAAAATCGAAATCACGAATATCCTCGGCAACAAGGTCAGAACCCTTGTCGATGGACATGAGTCCGCCGGCTACAGAAGAGTTCTCTGGAACGGTCTCGACGATTCCGGCAAGGAAGTCCCCAGCGGTGTTTACTTCTACACCATCCGCGCGAATGACTTCACCGCAAGGAACCGCGCGATCCTGATGAAATAAGACTCTCTCTACTCGCACCATTGAAAAAGCCCTCTCCTGCCGAAACTGGAGGGGGCTTTTCTTATGGTCCAAAACTGTGGTTTCTATCTATGTGGAGTTTTAATTCTGAAAGTTACCATGCCGTCCAGATTATGGATGTGCGGCCAAGTGCGAAGGACTTTGCCCTGCATGAAGTTGGCTGGCTGGTAGTCGCGCGGGGTAGTCCACTGGACTCCGGAGGGGAGGTTTTTCATGTGGTTCTCCCCCTCTTCCGGTTCGGTGGAGCATGCACAATAGACCAGGCTTCCGCCCGGTTTGAGCACCCGTAAACCCGCCGCTATAAGCTCCGACTGAATTCTGGATAAGTTGACGATGTCCTGCATTTTTCGCCGATACCTGATTTCCGGGTGTCTTCGAATCACGCCGAGAGAGGTGCAGGGGGCATCGATCAGCACCCAGTCAAAACTGGCAGGTTCGCCGAACTTACGCCCATCCTCGATATGCAGATTTACTAAATGGGACAGTCCCAGCCGCACGAGATTTTCTCGGGCAAGGTCGAGTCTTTCTTTTGAGACATCGACACCGTGAATCTCGATATCTCCCCCATAACGTTCCGCGATATGGGTGAGTTTTCCGCCGGGGGCACACCCGATTTCTAAAAGCCGTTGGCCGGGAAGTGGTTCGAGGAGATCCACAGGCACACTGAAAGCGGGGTCTTGAGGCGAAAAAAATCCGTCGGCAAAACCCGGCAATATTTCTGGATGGCCGGGAGCTTCGACTTTCAGATATTCGGGAAAATTTGGAATCTGGCGGGCTTCTACCCCCTGTCCCAGCAGAAATGTCAGAACCTGCCGGGGAGTGTTTTTGCGAATATTGACTCGGCATATCATCGGAGCTTCCACATTGTTCGCCGCGGCCAGCGCGGATGCAAACTCGTAGCCTTCCCTCTCAGCCCATTTTCCTATCAGCCAGAGAGGGTGGGAGAACTCCACAGCGATTCGCTCCCTTTTTCCTTTTGGCAATGGGATTTCATGTTCGGTCATATCGCATAGTTTGCGAAGAACGGCGTTGACCAAACCTGCGGCGCGCGGCACTCCTATCTGTTTGCATAAATCGACGGCGGTCGATACGGCGGCGAAAGATGGAACTCTGTCCAACATGAGGATTTGCACCGCCCCGATTCGCAGAACATCGCGCACGATGGGGTCTATCTTATCCCGGTCCAGTTTGCTGTCGATGGCGCAGTCGAGGAAATCGCGGTTGCGGAGGATAGTCATAGTGATCATCCACGCAAGACCGAGATCCTGTTGGTCGAGATGCTTTTCTTTCCCGATTCTCGACAAGGCTGTTGAGCTGTCCTCGCCGTGCCAGATTGCGCTCAAAGCCTCGTAAGAAACCACTCTGAGTAATAATCCTTTGTTGTCATCATTCATTTAGTCCACTTTCGATATTCTCGTTCCAGGTTCCCCATCGAGTTCCAAAGGGGTCATAGTATTCCGCGCCGCTTCGGATTAGCAACTCCTCGCGCAGATAGAGCAAAGAAAGGCATTCCGACTCTTCTAATCCAAGGGCGAGAAGGTATTCCGAAGGCCTGCCGGAGCCTTGAGGATCGCACTGGAGCAGTATTTTCAAATGCCAATGGTCACCACAGTCGGTAGTATTATATGTTTTAAGATATTTCTTCAAATCGACTGTCTTTTTAAAACGGTCGAAGGGGATAGTATCGCGGGAAACCAGCTTTTCGAAGGCATCGGGGAAATCGGCGAAGACATCTTTGGGAATGTTCACGGAAAAAAGGGCGCTATCGACCGACGAAAAAATACTGGAAGACCTTTTCAGAAGGGGTTTGTAGTCGATAAGACTAACTCCGGGAGGAAGGGATTCGCCGAATTTTTGCATCTCGGCCGATGTAACAGGCTGTTCGAACTCGATGTCCATATATTCGGCGTTGCTGATGTAGCCTACCGGCAAGGGAGGTCCGAATGAGGCTTTCTGGTGGCGATGGTGGCCTTCGGAGTAGGCAACTTTGAGCCCGCTCCTTCGAATTGCCCTGGAGACAGCACGGGTTACATCGAGATGCCCAAGCCATCTCAAGTGAGGTTCCCGTGATAAACGAACGCGCAACGTGGAATTGCCGATAACACCAGTTTTTGCGACCTTCTTGATTCTTCTCCCGAAGGACGCGGAGGGAGGACCTGGCTGTTTGTTTTCGTCGCGGGTATTTTTTGGGTATCCGCAGATTTTGCAGTTATCACATCCTCCCCTGTCGAAACAATTTGGGGAAGGCTTTTCGGCATATGCATTTTTGAGTTCGGCCAATAGGAATTCTCTGGGAATGCCTTTGCTCACAATTTCCCATGGAGCGGTTTTCGACGAGTCGTGTTGTTCTCGGAATTTATCCAGTGGAATACCTCGGTTTTGGAATGTCGCCTTCCACTCCACAGGGTCGAAATTTTCCGTCCAGGCATCGAAACCGCCGCCGTTGCGCCATATGTCGAGGAGGACATCGCCTACACGCCTATCTCCTCGGGAAAGGGCACATTCGATTTCGGATAGACGGGGGTCGCGGGTGAAGAGCTTAACTCCTCTGGGCATGCCGTCTCGGAGGATGTCGTATTTCGCCCTAATCTCGTCCGTGGATGCCTGCCGTTCCCATGCAAAGGGTGTGTGCCCCTTTGGAACGAAGGGCGAAATGGAAACGTTCAGTTTGCCGCGATACCGTTTGGTTTTATCCCAAACGCGCACACACATATCGGTGATTGCACGAATGTCGTCGTCGGTTTCGGTGGGCAGGCCGACCATGAAATAGAGCTTTATTGTCCGCCAACCGGCAGAATACACCCTTTCGATTGTATCCAATAGGGCATTCTCGTCAAACTGCTTGTTGACTACGGCGCGAAGTCTTTCCGAGCCTGCTTCGGGCGCGAAGGTCATCGAGGTTTTGCGGGTTTTGGCGAGAACTGACACGGCAGAAGAATCGAGACCCTCGGGGCGTAGAGAGGGCAGAGATATGCTCAGGGTGCTCTTTTCCGCGAGTTCGTTGGATTTTGCCAGGAGATTGCCGAGAGCACTGTAGTCGGTCGAGGAGAGGGAAAGGAATCCGATCTCCTCCCAGCCGCTTTGAATGGCCAACCTCTGGGCTTCCTCGAAAACATCGCGGAATGGGCGTTCGCGGAAAGGACGATATATCCAGCCTGCGGAGCAGAAACGGCATCCCTGGCCGCATCCGCGCATAATCTCGATGGAAAGCCTGTCATGGACAGCTTCAACCCACGGGATTATGGGTTGACTGGAATAGTTGTTCGCGGGCAATTCGGACAGCTGATTGGACTTGATCGGGAAGGGAGCATTGTCGAATATTTCGAAACCATTCTGAAGCTCGCCCTCGTAAACCGGTGCGTAAAACCTGGGGACGTATATACCCTCTATGTCTGCCAATTCCCTCAAAAGCTCGTTTCGCGACGATTTGTTTCGGTTAATATGAACCAAAAGTTCGGGCAATGCCTCTTCGCCGTCGCCGATAACAAATAGGTCGAAAAAGTCCGCCATGGGTTCCGGATTGAAAACACTCGGCCCGCCAGCTATAATGAGGGGATGCTCCTCTCCCCTATTCACTGATTTGAGAGGAATTCCCGCCAGATCGAGCATCTCGAGAACATTGGTATATGAGAGTTCATATTCGAGGGAAAAGCCTACCACATCGAAATCTGCGAGGGGTGTGCCTGTTTCTATGGAAAGCAGAGGAATTTCGTTCTCGCGTAGTTTTTCGGCCATGTCTTTCCACGGGCAGAATACTCGTTCGCAAATCATCTCCTTGCGGGAGTTTACGATTTGATACAGGATTTCCCCGCCGTGGTGGCTTGAACCTATTTCGTAAATTTCCGGAAAGGCCATGGCAAAACGAATCATACCCGGGTGGTATTCTTTCCGAATTTCGCCGATTTCCCCGCCGATATATCTCGAGGGCTTATCGACCAAAGGCAAAAGCTTCTCAAGTCTTTGTCTGTATTCATTCATAGGCAAAAAAATCGCTCGGTTTTGCCGAACGATTGGTTGTGCGAGGGTGTAACTCGCTGTTTCTACTTCTTTCTTACAACGATGCGGTTTCCGCTAACTTTTTCGATAACGACCACATCTCCCGGGTTCAGGTCTTCGCCTTCGGCAATCCAGAGTTCGCCGTGGACTTCGACGAAAACATCGCGCTGGTCGGCTATCCGCTTCTTGGCGACGATGCCTTCCTCGCCCACGAGGCCTTCATTACCGGATACCGGTTTTGATAATCTCGCCTGAGCGGCTTTGAACACCGCGAACACAATTAGCAATGCCGCGATAATCACCGTGGGAATAATCACCTTCCACGAAATCAGGAATAAATCGGCATTGCCGCTGGTTAGTAAAAAACTTCCCGCTAACATGGATATAACACCTCCACTTGTCAGCAACCCGAAGGTTGGAGTTTGGGTTTCGGCGACGAACAGGACTACGGCAAGGAGTATCAGGGCGACGCCTACATAATTTACAGGCAACATCTGAAAAGCGTAAAAGGCCAGAAGAAGGGATATGCCTCCCACTACTCCGGGCACTATGGTTCCGGGATTTTGAAGCTCGAGATAGATTCCCACTATTCCGAGCATAAGCAGTAAATATGTGATGTTCGGATTTAGAATCGTAAAGAGGAAATTTTCGACGCTTGTCATCGGCTTCTCGGCAGGAATGGGATTTGGGAGACGCAGAGTGTCGGAATATGTAGGACCGTAAACGAAGCCGTCCAGTTCGGCGAGAAGCTCGTGAACATCGTCCGCGGTGATGTCTGAAACGCCCTGGTAGATGGCTTCATCGCTGGTAAGGCTTTCGGAGTATCTTATCGCCCTTTCGACCCACCGTTCGTTTCTTCCGCGTTCGGCGGCTATTGAACGCAGATTAGCAATAGCGTCGTTGGTAACCTTCTCCATCATTGCATTTGAGGAATCCTGAGACGATCCCATCATATCGACCGGGTGAGCCGCTCCAATTCGAGTTCCCGGGGCCATGGCCACGACATGGGAGGCGTATGCGATGAAAACTCCGGCGCTTGCGGCGCGTCCGCCGGTAGGCCAAACGTAGGTGATAATTGGAATTTCGGAGGCCATGAACGCCCGGGTAATGTCCTCGGTCGTGGACATGAGTCCGCCGGGGGTATCCAGACGGATAACTACACAGGGTGCTCCCTCGGCGCGGGCGTCTTCGAGGCAACGCATGATGTAATCCGAACTGACCGGATTAATCGCGCCGCTGACCGTAATTACCGGAACCTGTTGAGCAAACCCCGCGGTAATAAGGATAGCCGAAAGGAGAGTTATTAGAAATGTTTTCTTCATTATAAATAGATTATAGTTGAATAATAGGGTATAATCAAGCCCAATCGCAATATGTCATACACATAGGCAGGGCTTATATTCGATTATCATGCAAAACTATTCCGGGCCTATCTGGAAATGCCACTGCCATCCGGATTCGTTGCCATGAAGGGGGTCGTCGTCGAAGCCGTAGGCGGCATCGATCCCCATGATGCCTATCATCGGGATAACAAGGCGCAAACCTCCGCCAAGACTCTTTTTCATCGTCGAGAAGTCGATGCTTTCGAGGTCTCTCCAGGTGTTACCGGCGTCGCCGAAGACCGAAATGTATAGTTGATCCCGCTGAATCGGCACTCTAAGCTCGGTTGAGAAGATTGTCATGAAACGGCCGCCGGATCTGAATCGCGTTTCAGGGCTTATCAGCGGGAAATTGCCGCCGATATCCGGTGTGGCGGTTGAATCATAAGTGGCCTGTGCAGTATCGATGGGAGAAATCGTCCGGTCGCTGTAGCCGCGAATCTGGCCGTCATAGGAAACGCCGCCGAGGAAATATCTCTCCCCGAAGGGGACTTCGTTGGGATCATCGCCGAAAGCATTGGTGAGATAGCCTGCGCGCCCTTTCATCACAAATGTGAGATATTTATGAATCGGGAAAAACCACTCGCTACGAATATCCTGTTTCTGGTAAACGACGTCGCCGCCGAGGAATTCCCCAGCGAGATCGAACGAGTAAACGTTGCGGCTTCCTTTGGTAGCGAACATTCTGGAGTCGCGGGAGTCGCGCTGAATAGTTAGTCGAGTCGAAGATTCCAGTTCCGGCCAATCCCGTTCGCGAAGGTCGTAGGTAGGTGTGGGAGAATAGCTCGACGAGAAATCGTCATAGCTAAGAGATTCGAGTTTGTAACGCCAGTAAAGACTGAAATAGTCGTCGGGCCATTTTAATCTTCGACCGAGACGCAGGGAACCACCGGTGCGGGATTCGGTGTAGTAGCCGCTCCACGTCCACTTGGTGTTGTAAAGGTCGAAGCCTACTGTTGTAGGAGTATCGAGGAACCACGGTTCGGTGAAGCTGAGGGAGAAATTCGTTCTGCTGGCGCCGAACTCCCACATAAACTCGGACTCCCAGCCTCTGCCAAGCATATTCGGCCATCCGACCGAGATGTTTCCGACAAGCTTGTCTCTTGAGTTATATGTTACGCCTATCTGGAATCTGCCGATGGGCTTTTCTTCGACATCGACTATGAGATCTACGTCGCCGTCCGGAAGGACTTTGAAGTCGGGAACGACATCATTGAAATAATTGAGATAATAAATATTACGGACGGAACGCATCAGTTTGCTTCGCATGAAGGTCTCGCCCGGGTAGATCGCCATCTCGCGGCGGATAACTTTGTCGTGGGTTCGAGTGTTGCCTGCTACTTCGATTTTACGGACACGAGCCTGAATACCCTCGTCTATATAAAGCCATACCTGCACCGTGTCTTCGTCGATTCGCCGGGTTTCTTCCACATTGGCGTATATATAACCTTTTTCCTGATATAGGAAATAAATCTCTGCCTGACTCGCTTCGAGATTCTCCTCGCTAAAGTCGTCTCCGGCCGAGTATTGCAACTGGCTGTAAATGTCCGTCGAGTCGTAAATATCGAAACCGGTTATCTCGGTGTTTCCAAAATAATATCTATTGCCCTCTGTCAGCCAAATCTGAATGTTCAAGCGCGAAGAAGATGTGTCCGTCCAAACGGTGTCATTCTCAACGGAGGCCATGATATAGCCCTCGTTCCGGTAGAATTCCTCGATTTTTTCGAGATCTTCCAGATACTTCATTTCGTTAAATTTACCGGAGCGGAAGAGGGATTTTTCTTTCGTTTCTATCTGACGCTGAAGTTTTTTATCGGAAAAAGCTTCGTTGCCAATAAACTCGATTCTTCCGACTTTGAGTTCCTCGCCCTCTTCGATTTTAAAAGTCAGGTTTATTCTGCCGGGCTGAGTTTCGATAGCTTCCGTTTCGATTTCGACTTGAGGATACCCTTTTTCGGAATATGCCGCCTTGATATTACGAACTGCGTAATAGGCGTCCGCGGGCGACATGAAATCGTTTAAACCGATGTCGGCCGCTTCGAGGAGATCCTTATCCGAAAGTCGTTTGTTGCCCTCGAAGAGAATCTGGGAAACCTGGGGAAGCTCTTCCACTTCTATCTCGATTTCGACAAAATCGCCTGATTCGCGGCCTCGGATAACAACATCGTCGAAAAATCCGAGGGCATAGACCCTCTTTATCGCTTCATCGACAACCGCCGATGTGAAAGGCATACCTTCCCGCAGTCCCGATGTATTAATCACGAGGTTTTCTGATGCGTTTCGAAGGCCAACGACGGTTATCTTGCTGACCGTCTGTGACAGAGATGTGCCCACGACGGCGAATATCATCGCCATCGAGAGGAGAATCATTCTTTTGGGGGTTTGGCTCACTGCTAACCGGCGATAATCTCTTCGACCATCAAACGGGTATAATTTTGCCTGTGTCCCTGTTTTTTGTGATATCCGGTTCTGCGCTTTTTCTTGAAAACAATGACCTTGTCGCCTTTGAAATGATCTACGACTTTGGCTTTTATCTGAGCGCCTTCGATTACCGGCTGGCCTACGATTGGCTCGTTTTCGCCGGAGATGAGCATAACGCGGTCGAAAGTGAGTTCGTCGCCTGTTTCTTTTTCGGCCATGAAGGGAACCACGACGTCGTGGCCGGCTTCGACTTTGACCTGTTCACCCTGAATTTCAACTATTGCATACATCTTTTTCCTCCAAATAAGGATATAATTATCGATTTTACAACCGGAACAATATATTGCCGAATTCCGATATGTCAATGTATTTATAGCAGATTGCGCACCGTTTCGGGATATTAACCGTCAAAAAGTGAGATAGTGCTTCTCCAGCGAGGCGGAATATCTCCGGGCCGACTGCTTCCAAATGCTTATATTGTGCGGTTACGCCTTTTCGCCGAGGACAACGCACCTGCTTGAATTTTCGAAATCGAAAGGTTCGCCGTATTGGTCGCCCCAATTCTTTACGGGATTTAACCCGGCTTCGCTGAACATGGCGTGGATTTCGTGGAGGGAGTAAATCCTCAGGTCGATGGAGTCGTGTTTTACGATCTTTCTGCCGTCGAGGTAGATGTATTCTGCCTGCAAAATACTGGTTTCCGGAAGGAAAGTGCGGTATTGAATGAGCTTTTTGTCCTCTATCACGTGAACATCGAGGGGATTAAACTCCCTTAAAATCCAGTCCCGGTTCATGACTTCGAGGAGGAACCTGCCGCCGGTTTTAAGCGCTTTGGTGGCCTGTTTGAGCACTTCGAGATTCTCCTCGTCGGAGTAATAGCCCCAGCTTGTGAAAAAGTTATAAGCCGCGTCGAATCGGCTCTGGAATGGGATTTCGCGCATATCGCCCGTTTGGAAAACGCAGGTAATGTCTTCCTTTTCGGCAATTTTGCGGGCGTGGTCTATATATGATTCGCAAAGGTCTATGCCTACGACTTCGTAGCCCATTCTGGCCAGTTCGAGAGCATGACGCCCCACGCCGCAACATATGTCGAGAACGGCATCGCCGTCGTCGATTTGGAGCACCTCGGCGATAAACCCGGCTTCGACTTCTGACTGTTCGGGGTTTTTAGAATCGAAACCGAACTCTTTGAAATGGTCGGTGAAAAAGGTTTCCGTCCAATGGGGCATTACTTCTCCTCGATTAGATTTCTTAGAATTTTCAGGTTTTCAATGTCCATATCGATATCGCTACCGTCGCGGGTATTGAGACCTTTGGGGGTTTCGAGAACCATGGGCAAATGGACGAGACGACGGTCGTTCATGATTCGCCGAAAGCCATCGAGACCGATATTTCCCCTGCCGATATGCTCATGCCTATCCTTGCCTGCGGAAAGACCGAATTTGCTGTCGTTGAGGTGAATCGCGGCCAGCATCTCCATCCCAATAACATCGTCAAAATCTCGCCAGAGCTTCTCATAGCTTTCTTCTTTTCGGACATCATAACCCGCGGAGAAGGCGTGGCAGGTATCGAAACAGACTCGAACATTTTCCCGGCAATCGCATATATCTATGATTTGCGCGATTTCTTCGAGACGGCTTCCGAGGTTCGTTCCCATGCCGGAAGTGTTTTCTATCGCAAGTTTGGTGTCGAAATCACCCTCGTCATATAATTTCGCGATTGCCTTCCCCACTCTTCGGATGCCGTTTTCACGGGTGTCCGTCGTGTGGCTTCCCGGATGGAAAACGAGGATTGGTATCCCCAGGACGTCGCATCGCCGAAGCTCGACCATCATTGCCTGAAAGGATTTTTTCCAAAGCCCGGGTTTCGGTGAGGCCAGATTCGGCAGATAGGCTGAATGGGCGATGACGTGAATCCCTGTTCTTTCCCGTTCGCTGTAAAATTTTCCTACTTCCTCGCTGTCGAGGGGCTTTGCGCGCCACTGGCTCTGGTTTTTCGTGAATATCTGAATAGCGCGGCATTCGGATTTTTCACCTCGGGCAAAGGCGGTATGCGGGCCGCCTGCAATAGATTTATGAGCGCCGAGGAGACGGTTACGCATCTTCTTCCTCGAATATCTTTTTCATGGAAAAGGCTGATTTGCTTGCCATTAGCCTTAGCTGACGCTGTTTCAGCTCGATTTCGGCAAGCCTGCGGTTCATGGCGTCGAGTTGGGCCTGATATGCATGGGCAAGCTGTTCTTCGTCGGTTTCGTATTGAGCAAGGATGTTCTCAATCATCGCCTCGTTTCGTTGCACGACGTTTTGGTCGTCTTTTTGTGCGGCTTTGTTTTTGCGCATTTTGGCCAGAATTAGTTTCTGATAAGGATGATCGGTTTGCATCGATGCACGTTCATCGATTATCCTATCATGCTCATCCTGTAGTTCGAGGTATTCGGAGTCTGTCATCTCGAATTTTCGAACGGCTTTCGTGCGGCGCTTACGCAAATATTTCAGGGCGAAAATCATCACCGTGAAAAGGAACCCGAGGCCGAGAGCAATATACATGAATATTATTAACATTTACTTATACCATTATATTAATACATTTATATTTAGACAATCAAATTGCCAGAAGAATCAAACAAAATGAAGTGGAGACTTTTTAAGCTCAGATTTCATGAGGTATCGAGCGATAACTCCCTTAATCAGCCAGTAGTGAGCAGGATTATTCCGCCGATGGTCAGCGCCATACCTATGAGTGTTTGGGGTGTGAGTTTTTCTCCGCCGTATAGAAGCCCCATCAAAGCCCCGAAAAGTGGGGATGTGAAGGCTATGGGCATTACCTTCGAAAGCGGGGCGTTTTTTATTGCAAAGTAGAAACAGAGCATACCCACCGCGCCGGCGACCATCCCTCCGCCTATAGCGATGTAGAGTAAAGCTTTCGAACCCGCTTGAGTCAAACCTTTCCAATAGGGAACACTAGCCGCGCCGAGAATTACGAGGGCCACCGCCGTTCGAATCGTGATTCCCATCTGGGGGGCGAGGTTGCCGAGGTGAAGGCCTTTCTTCTCATAGTATCCTCCGACACCCCATGCAATAGCCGTTATCAGTGCGAATAGTTGTGCTTTCATTACGACATTATAAATTTTTGGTGTTTATATGCGCCGCGCCCCGTCCAGTAAATCACTGGATGGTTGGATTTGGAGTAATCCTACGGAAGGCTTGCGGTTACTCGTTTTCGGAAACCCAGCGGCTGAGGATTTCGATGAGCTTATTCGCCTGTCTGTCGCTGGAAATATTGAATTTGGACATTGGGCGGTATTCATCGTTCATTTTGCGGTAGCGCCGAATGGTGTATTTGGAGCAACTGTAGCACTCGTTCTTCTTGTCCCATGTCTCATATTTGAAGATGACCGTAGCCCATGCCCCGGCAGAGAGAACCTCGCTGTCGAGCACTTTTGTGAGAAGAACACCGTCTTCTTCATATTCGATTGTTATTTCTTCAGCTTTCGATGCCATATAGCCCCCTTAGTTCAGTTCGTATTTATTATAGTTTAATATCTATTCGGCATTAATACAACATAAATTTTTCAAACGATTGAACTTGACTGAAAAAGTTCAGCATTTATCTTATAGTAAGCTGTGAAAACGAAAGCACACGAATTATGGCCAAAAAAGAATTCCCGGAACGTAAAAAAAAGACGACCCCCCTTATGGAGCAGTATTACCGCATCAAGGAAAAGGTGCCGGACTCCCTTCTGCTGTTTCGTATGGGCGATTTTTTCGAGCTTTTCGATGAGGACGCCAAAATCGCCTCGGAGGTTCTTGGGATCACTCTTACTCAGCGTTCCCACGGAATGCCGGAGCCGACTCCTCTTGCGGGGGTTCCCTATCACGCCCTCGAGAAATATCTTTCGCGCCTTCTCGCGGCGGGTTTCAAGGTGGCGATTTGCGAGCAGGTCGAGGATCCTAAGAAGTCCAGGGGTATTGTTGATAGGGACATTGTGGAGATAATGACCCCCGGCACGGCTACTGTCGATACTGACGACTCCCCCGAACCGAGCTTCATAATGAGCGTTTTTGCCAAGGATAGCGAGTTATCCGTGGCGGTGGCGGATCTTTTAAGCGGGCATTTCGAGACGAAAAGCCTGTCATCGAAACGGCTAATCGAGCAAATAGAGCTTCTTTCGCCAAAAGAAATTCTCCTGCCGGAGGACATCGACAGTGAGCTTCTCGACGAGATACGAGTTTCCGCAGGCAACGCACGCATAAGCTTTTCCGAGCCATGGAAATACGGTGGCGATTTCGCCCGCGAAAGATTGCTCGAACATTTCGGAGTTACTACTCTCGAAGGCTTCGGCGACCTCAGCGAAGGGCAGATGCGCGCCGCGGGGGGACTTGTGGCATATTTCCGCGACCTGAAGAAGGGTGACATGGCACATATTCGAACCCTTTCGACAAGGGCGGATACTGATTCGATGCACCTCGATTTTTCTACCGTGAGGAATCTGGAGCTTATCCGGTCTATCTCGGAGGGGGGCAAAGAGGGGTCTTTATTATCGATAATCGATACCTCATGCACGCCTATGGGACATCGGGTTTTGAGGTCGTGGCTTCTTTCTCCGCTGATTTCCCGTCCGGCTATCGAGGGACGTATGCTGGCGGTCGAACGCCTCCTTCGCGACCCCGTAGTCCTGGCAAAATTCCGCGACAGCCTCTCTGTCATGGGCGACACAGAAAGATTGGTTGGCAAACTCGGCAACGAAAAGGCCAACCCGCGGGACATTCGTGCTCTCAAAAGCAGTCTCGACGAGGTTCCGGGAATAATGGAAGAACTCGTCCGCCTCGAGATTCCGTTTCTGCAAAGCCTTCTGAAAAGACTCGATCCCATGGACAATGTTAGGGAGATAATCGGCAAAAACATATTGCCCGAACCGCCGGTGCACATCGGGGAGGGCGGAATAATCGCGTCGGGAGTTTCCCCGGAACTGGACGAGCTCCGTAAAATTCGTTATGGCGGGAAGAAGTATCTGAACGACTTGCAGGCGCGCCTACGCGAGGAATTGGATATTCCCAAGCTGAAAATCGGATACAACAAGGTTTTCGGATACTATATCGAGGTTTCGAAAGTCCATACCGATAAGGTTCCAGACCAGTTCGAGCGCAAGCAGACCCTCGTGAATTGCGAAAGATACATAACCGAAGAGCTGAAGGAGTATGAACAGAAGGTTCTATCCGCCGAGGAGAGGATTTTCGAAATCGAGCGGGAGTTATTCCTTACAATAAGAACTCATCTGGCGGGTTTCGCGCCGGCAATTCTTGAGGTTGCCCGGGCATCGGCGGAACTGGACGCCCTCTGTGCAATAACGGAAACCGCACGAAGGCGCGGGTGGACTAAGCCCGAATTCACCGACGAAGATGTTATCGAGATTATCGAGGGGCGGCATCCGGTGGTGGAGGAAATCCTCGGCAGAGAGGCCTTTGTGCCCAACGACACCAAACTCGACGGCGAGGAGAAGCAAGTAATTATCGTAACCGGACCGAACATGTCCGGAAAATCGACATATCTGCGTCAGGTGGCGCAGATAGTCCTTCTGGCGCAGATTGGAAGCTACGTGCCAGCGGAAAAATGCCGTCTAAGCCCCGTGGACAGGATATTTACTCGAGTCGGGGCAATGGACAATATTTCCCGGGGCCAATCCACTTTTCTGGTAGAGATGATAGAGACGGCGAATATTCTGAACAATTCCACATCCCGAAGCCTTGTCCTTCTCGATGAAATCGGGCGCGGAACGAGCACCTACGACGGCTTATCCATCGCCTGGGCAGTTACCGAGTATCTTCACGAGAATAACTATCACCGCGCAAAAACTATTTTCGCCACCCATTACCACGAACTTACCGAACTCGCCAATATCTATCCGCGGGTGAAAAATTTTCAGGTGGCGGTTCGAGAGCGGGGGGATTCGGTCCAATTTCTGCATCGGATTGTCCCCGGAGGATGCGACGATTCCTATGGAATATATGTAGCCAAAATGGCCGGAGTTCCCGACAGCGTTGTCGGCAGGGCAAAGGGCGTTCTATCAGCGCTTGAGGCCGGGGAAAATCTGAACGAGGAAACGGTTACGCGTATCGGACGCCATAAGGGAAAATCCGTTCGAAAAGAGGGTGTGCAGATTTCTCTTTTCGAGCCGGAAAATCATCCCATAGTCCAGCAGTTGCGCGACATCGACCCCGAGAGAATGACCCCATTGGAGGCTCTGGATGCTATCGCCCGCTGGAAGAAAAAGTGGACGGGCAAGTTTTAAAATCGAGAATTGCGTGAGAGGACGCCGGGTTACTTTTTCCAAACTTTTTTCAATCTTTTTTCGCGTTTCGATGCCCCAACTGAATTTTTTTCTTGACAATTCAACTTTATTAATTAGTTTGTAGGCTTGATTCTCGGGAATCCCGATCTTCCCGCGGTCAGAGTATATCTTGGATTATAATTGAATATCAAGGAAGGTTCAAAGTGAAATCTCCGATACCGAAGATGGAAAATATGGAATCCAAATGGTGGGTTGTGGACGCCAAAGGGGTTGTCCTCGGGCGGCTTGCTACTAAAGTGGCTCGCGTTATTCGCGGCAAAGAAAAAGCTTATTATACCCCCCATCTGGACACCGGCGATAGCGTGATTGTTATCAATGCCGACAAGATCAAAGTTACTGGCAACAAGTTGCTCCAGAACAAGCACAAGAGGTTCTCCGGTTACCCCGGCGGACTTCGCGAGACCACTTGGGAAAAAGTTCTGCAAAAATACCCCGAACGGCTGGTCGAACATGCTGTCAAGGGCATGCTTCCTAAAAACCGTCTTGGCAGAAAGCTTTTCAAAAAACTGCATGTTTACGCCTCCGCGGAACATCCGCATAAGGCTCAGAAACCTGAAATCCTCGAAGTTAAATAACGAAGGATAATTATGAAGGACAAAATTTACGCAACTGGCAGGCGGAAAGAATCCGTGGCGAGAGTTTGGATCGCCCCTAAAACTAAGGGCGACAAAAAAATAAACGGCAAGACCCCCATGGAATATTTCTGCAGAGAAGACCTGGTCATTCATCTCCTCGAACCGCTAAAAAAGGTGGAACTCGAGGACACCGTAACAGTCCATGCGACGGTTTGCGGCGGCGGAATACGCGGTCAGGCGGGAGCTTTGAGACTCGGTATCGCCCGGGCCCTTGCCAAGCACGATCCTGAACTGCGAATCCCCCTGAAGAAGGCCGGATATTTGACCCGCGACCCCAGAAGGGTCGAAAGGAAGAAATACGGACGCCCGAAGGCCCGTAAACGCTTCCAGTTCTCGAAACGTTAGAATTTATTTTTTTTTAAAATACGTCGATCGCTTCCGGCGGGGTCCCCCTATGGGTCAGACCGGCTCGATAAGCCTTCGGCGGACGTTCAACCCCGAACAAGGAGTGGCAATTATGATGCCCACAGTAACCCTCGAAGACCTGCTCGAAGCGGGCGCCCATTTCGGCCATCAGACTCATAGATGGCATCCGAAGATGAAGAAATTTATTTTCGGCGAAAGGGCTGGAATCCATTTAATCGATCTCAAACAAACCCTCTACTCCCTTTTGGAAGCCTACGAAATCATCAGGAAAACCGTCGCCGACGGCGGTTCCGTGATGTTCGTCGGAACCAAGAAACAGGCCAAAGCAATCATCCGCGAAGAAGCCGAACGCGCCGATATGTATTATGTCGCCGAAAGGTGGCCGGGCGGGATGCTCACCAATTTTCGGACTATCCGCGAATCAGTCGATAAGATGCGAGATATCGAGAGGGCGCGTGAGGATGGCACTTACGAGAAACTCACGAAAAAAGAAGCCCTCGAAATGGAAAAAGACTACGAACGCCTGTTCAAAGTGCTCTCGGGCGTGAAGGACATGAACCGTTTGCCGTCGATCCTATTCGTTATCGACGCGAAGAAGGAAATCATCGCGGTCAAAGAGGCCAAGAAGCTTCATATTCCCATCGTCGGCTTGTGCGACACGAACACAGACCCAGACATCGTCGATTATCCAATCCCGGCAAACGACGACGCCCTCAAGTCCATAAAGCTGATAACTCACACAATCGCAGACGCTGTAATCGACGGACGTAGCGGCGGACAGTTGCTCGAAAGAATCGAAAAAGAGAGCAAGGCCTCCAGAGAAGAAGATTCCGAGGAATCTGAAGAATAGTCGAGAGTTAACCAAAGACGAATTTCAAAATTCAAACAAGAGGTATTTAAAATGGCAGATATCGATGCAAAAACCGTAATGGAGCTCAGAAAACAAACCGGCGCAGGTATGATGGACTGCAAAAAGGCCCTTCAAGAGTGCGACGGCGATGTCGAGAAAGCTCTGGATCATCTCAGGAAGGCTGGAATCGCCAAGGCCGCTAAAAAGGCCACCCGCGAAGTCAAAGACGGAAGAATTCATCCTTATATTCACGCAGGCGCGAAACTCGGCGTCCTCATAGAAGTGGATTGCGAGACGGATTTCGTTGCGCGCACCGATGACTTCGTCCAGTTCTGCAACGACGTGGCCATGCATATCGCCGCCGAAGATCCTCTGGCGATTAATGTCGAAGACCTGGACTCCAATCTCGTCGAGAAGGAGAAGGAGATTTATAAGGAACAGGCCAGACAGACCGGTAAACCGGAGAATATTCTGGATAAGATTATCGAAGGCAAGATCGAAAAGTTTTATGACGATACCGTTCTCCTTCGCCAGAAATTCATCAAAGACACCGACCGGACGGTCGAGGATGTCCTGAAAGCCCTCATTGCGAAGCTTGGTGAGAATATTCAGATAGCCCGTTTCGTTAGATATAAAATAGGCGAATAGTATTTATTCATGCCCGATGATTTGAAATACAAGAGGGTTCTGCTCAAAATCTCCGGCGAGGGATTGCAGGGCGATAACAGCTACGGCATCAGCTCAGAACAGATAGCCGAAATTGCCGACGAGATAGTTATCGCGAAAAATGCCGGCGCGGAGATTGGTCTGGTTGTGGGCGGCGGAAACATTTTCCGCGGACTTTCGGGCGCCAAGATAGGTTTCGACCGAGCTTCCGGCGATTATATGGGCATGCTTGCCACGGTGATAAACTCTCTGGCTCTTCAGGTGATTCTCGAAAAGAAGGGGCTACAGACCCGCGTCCTTTCGGCTATCGAGATGAACCAGCTTGCGGAGACATACATTCGCCGTCGGGCGATACGGCATCTGGAAAAGGGCAGGGTAATTATCCTTGCCGCCGGAACAGGGAATCCTTATTTCACTACAGATACCGCCGCGGCTCTTCGAGCAATCGAAATCGGCGCGGATATCGTTCTTAAGGGAACAAAAGTCGATGGAATTTACACCGCCGATCCCGTGAAGAATCCCTCGGCAAAATTCATCGATGAGATTGGATATAACGAGGTTCTCGAAAACAATCTTCGAATGATGGACTTAACCGCGGTGACCCTTTGCGCCGAAAACAAGATACCGATTCTGGTTTTTAATCTTTTCGAGCGAGGGAACCTGGCGAAGGTCCTTTCGGGGGCCAAAATCGGGTCGATTATCCGATAGGAAAAGGGGTAATTATGGACAAGATGATATTGAACGAAGCTAAAGACCGCATGAACAAAGCTATTGAAGCAATCGCCAAAGAGATGGGACGTTTGAGAACCGGCAAGGCCTCCCCTACCCTTTTGGAGGGAATCAAGGTGGATTACTACGGCTCGGAACTGCCCATCAATCAGGTAGCTTCGGTGGCGGTTCCTGAGGCGAGACTTATCGTCATTCAACCCTGGGACAAAAACGCGATCGATCCTATTGTCAAAGCGATTCAATCATCGGATATGGGGCTTCCCCCCCAGTCGGACGGCAACGTTATCCGTATCGCGATTCCTGCCCTCACCGAGGAACGCAGACGCGACCTCACCAAGGTTGTCGGCAAGATTGCGGAAGAGGGCAAGGTCTCCGTGCGCAACATCCGCAGGGACGCCATGGAGAACATCAAGAGCGCTCAAAATGACGGCGAGCTTCCCGAGGATTTAGCCAAACGCACGAGCGAAAAGATTCAGGAGATTACCGACGAGGCCACCGACCGTATCGAGGAACTTCGCAAGAAGAAGGAAGAAGAGGTTATGAGCCTTTAGGCCAAAGCCTTGCGGGTTATTTTTTGAAAGCCGTCTCTACTGGGGCGGTTTTCTAATTTTTGATAAGACGCGTTTTACTCTTGACTTAACAGGGTAATGAATGTAGTTTATGGGTTTCATGGAAAGCCCTCGAAATGGGCTTTCGTAAACATTGAGCAATTTTGCCCCCGTAGCTCAGGTGGATAGAGCGACGGTTTCCTAAACCGTAGGTCACAGGTTCGAGTCCTGTCGGGGGTATTTGGAGGACAAAGATGGCAAAACATCAGAAGCACAGAACGACCAAGCACGAGATGAAAGAGGATAAGTTCATTTCCTCCGTGATGGGCGGAGCCAAATATGCCCGCGAGAATGTCCAGTCGGTCATGATTGTCGTGGTAATCATAATCGCGATAATCGCCGGAGGAATTTATCTTCAGAGTTCGCGAATCAACCGCAAAGAAGCCGCCGCGACAAAACTCGGTCTCGCACAGATTGCATACGATACCGAGAACTACATCGAGGCAAAAGACACTCTTCTTTCCCTCGCAAACTCTTTTCCGAAAACCGATGCCGCCAAGACTGGTTTCTACCTCCTCGGCCATCTCTATTTCGCCCTCGGCAAAATGGACAGCGCTGAAGTGTTCTGGAACAAATATCTCGATAGCGAAATGGACGATGCCGACATGAAAGCGGCATCCGAAGCTGGCATAGCCGGAATTATGTCCAACAACAGGGAGTTTGAGGGAGCGGCTCAGAAATTCGAGGGCATTTACGAGAACTACCCGGAATATTTCGACCGTGGGAATATGCTCTGGCTTGCCGCCATCAACTATCAGGGTGCAGGACAGATTCAGAAATCCGCCGAACTTCTCGAAAAGTATCTCGATGAGTTCGAGGATGGGTCTAAGTCCATGAACACAAAACTGATGTTAGCGGAGATGAAGGCTAATTAGCATTTCCAGCCACACAAAAGCATTCTATAGAGCCTCCGCATTTTTGCCTCAAATCCATAACTGGAGGGCATACCTTTGTATATTTTTCTCGTAGCCATCATTATAATGATAGCCATTATCGCCGTTTTTTCTCTGAATGCCCTCTCGGCATATCGCAAAAGGCGGATTCTTCCCGATATCGATACAGACGCTTCGGCGGTTGATGAATATTTTCGATACCTCAGCGCGATAACCTTAGGCGCGGCATCTGGTGAGAGCGCAAAGGCATACTGCAAAGCCAAGTCAATCTGGGACAGCGTCTGCACACCAAAAGAAGCCCTGGCCGCTTTTCAGGTGGCCGACGGCGTTTCTCGAATTATCCTCGAAGACATAAAAGACATTTTCGACAAGGACGCCTACGAAGAAATTAAACGGGGGTATCTCTTCCGCAAGAATAATCTTCTTTGGGCTATCAGCCGCAAACTGAAATCGGATAGCAATACAGACGTCTGGAATTGGAAAAGCCTGGAAACCGGGCTTAAAGAAGCCAAGAATTCCCTTTTCGTGCGCTTTTATCATCGAATCAAACCTTATCCTCGCCCATGGGAAATCGATTGAACGAATCTCGAATAAAAATCCTCGATGAGAGCATCGCAAACCGAATCGCCGCGGGCGAGGTTGTCGAGAGGCCGGCGAGTGTTGTTAAGGAACTTGTCGAGAATTCTATCGACGCCGACGCTTCGGAAATCGAGATTATCGTCGAAGCCGGAGGCAAGGATCTTATTCGAGTATGTGATAACGGAATCGGAATGACGGGCGGTGAAATCGAACTCTCCCTTCGAAGACATGCAACCAGCAAGATTACATCTTCTGATGATCTGCATCATATAAACACCCTCGGTTTTCGCGGAGAAGCCCTTCCCTCCATCGCATCTGTAAGTCGAATGGAGATAATATCGAGGGTCGCCGACGACGATTTGGGGTCGAAGGTGGTGATCGAACAGGGCAATGTCATCGAATCCGGCGACGCAGGCGCGCCATATGGAACATGTATCACAGTTCGCGAGCTTTTTTTCAACACACCTGCACGACGAAAATTCCTGAAAACCGCGGCTACCGAATTCGGGCATATCGCCGATGTGGTCGAACGAATAGCTATCGCTTACCCGCGAATAAAATTCAAGCTCATGCACGGCGATAAGGAATACCTCTCCGTTCAGCAGGCGGAGACTTACAAAGACCGCATTTCTGACATATGGGGAGCCGACCGCGTCGAGGAGATGATGGAGATCGAAGCAGGCGACCCGGGAATAGCCGCTTTTGGATTTGCGGCGACGCCGGCTGTGAATCACAGCTCCGCGCGGATGGTGCGGTTTATCCTAAACGGCAGGCCGGTTAAGAATTCATCCATGCTCGCCGCGGTTAAAAGGGCTTACGAAGGCACTTTGCCGTCGGGAAGATACCCTCAGGTCGTTCTCTTTCTCGAAATAGACCCGGAGCTGGTCGATGTCAATGTCCATCCGATGAAACTCGAAGTCCGTCTGCGCAGGTCATCCGATGTTTTTAGAACCGTCGTCCGTTCGATCCAGGGCTCGATGGGGGGAAATGAAGCGTCGGAACGTTTTGTTCCAAAGGCGAAGAACTACGACAGATCTAATTTTGAGTTTCGCGATTCCGCCTCGTCGCAGGGACATTTCGATTTTGAACCGAGGGGAGTTTCTTTCAGCAAATCCCCCGCATCGGGAGGCACAGAGAGAATTTCCGAGCGGGATATTTATTCTACACCCACATTTCCCAGCCCTCAGGACACGGTTGAGAGGGACATGCCCACTTTCTGGCAAATCCACGACAGCTATATCCTCGCGGAAACCAAAGGGGGCATAATAATCATCGACCAGCATGCCGCTCACGAGAGAATTCTATACGAGGAAATCGGCGCGAGAATCAAGCGGAACAGAATCGCCGGACAGAGGCTTCTTTTCCCCATCGCGATAAAACTGACACCGCTACAGGAATCCATTTTCGCAGATAATCGCCCTTTGCTCGAACGTCTCGGGTTCGAATTCGGACCCCAGGCGCCGGGGCATATTCTCGTCGAAGCAATTCCCGAGGAAATCAAAAATTTCCGCAAGGGGGATATTCTAATCGAGCTTATCGACGATTTGGGCGAGGGGAAATCCGAGATGACCGCTATGGAGGAGTTTTCGAAGATGGCGTCGTGCAGAATGGCAATCAAAGCCGGCGATCCTCTTTCCATCGAGGAGATGAGTTATCTCTTCGATAGACTTTTCGCAACAGAAAAACCATACACCTGCCCCCACGGCAGACCTACAATAATCAAATTGACTTTGGATGAACTCGAAAAACGATTCGAGCGAAAATAAATTCGCGGAGGAATGAAAATGAGAACACTTACTTTTTGTATTCTGGGTTTAATAGTTGTGATGCTTCACGGATGCGGTTTCGGAGGCGGAACACCCCCCGATCCGGAGCCGGAAGGTCCCGAACTGTCTTTCCCTCTAACGGTGGGAACAAGCTGGACTTACCGAGTTACCGAGGAAGATTCCATGGGCGCTGATTCAACATTCGAGCAGGTGAAAGTAATCGACAGCACCTTGTTCTACGATCTCGACCCGGCCACCGGCTACAATCCGCCTTTCAATCCATCCGTTCCGTGGTATCGCCAGGATGACCAGGATGTATCCTTCTATCAGAACGACGGCCAGTTTATTTGGCTTGGTGAAATAGTTCAAGACCTTGTCGATTTTGGTTACGACGGATTCGTGCCCATGCGCGCCCTTCCCCTTCATTACGAAGAATATGATTCTTTCGCAACCATTATAAATAAAGGATCGGGAGCATTCAGTGTGGAAATTATGTTCTCGGTGAACATTGTCGATACTCTCGAAGACATTACAACCGAAATGGGCACTTTCTTCGATTGTGTTCGTATAATGGCCACATTGCAGGACTCATCCCTTTTGGGCAAAAATATAATGGAGAGCAACATCTGGTTCGCCGACAGTATCGGCGTTATAATCCGCCACGATGTTCCGGTAATCGGCACCGGCAAAGAATACTATGAGGAATTAATCGACTATTCAATTGACGGATAAAAATCCAAAAATAGCCATTATCATCGCGGGAGCGACCGGTGTCGGGAAGACGTCGGTCGCTTGTGCTGTTGCGGAAAGGCTCTCCGGCGAGATAATATCCTCCGATGCGAGACAGGTTTACAGGGGGATGGTCATCGGCACGGCATCGCCGGTAAATGAGGATATTCGACATCACCTGGTAGGAATCCTCGACCCGAATGAAAAACCCACAGCCAAATGGTGGGCGGACGAATGTGCGCGAACAATGGAAGACCTGCACGAGAAGGGCAAACTGTCGATAATCGCAGGAGGAACCGGGCTTTACATGACCGCTCTTGTCGAAGGCCTCTTCGATGCCCCTCCCCCGTCGCCGGAATTACGAAAAAGGCTAAGGCGCAGGGCGGAAACCGGCGAGGATATTCACTCCGAACTCGAGCAGATCGACCCCGAATCCGCCGGCAGAATCCATCCGAATAATATTCCGAGGATTATTCGCGCACTGGAAGTTTATCATCAGACAGGGAAGACATTGACCGAGTTATTTGCGAAGACCGAACCTCCCGCCGGAGATTGGACATATCTGAAATTCCACCTGACTCGAAGTCGTGAAGAGTTATACGAGAGAATAGACAGTCGCACGGAAGAAATGTTCGAGGCCGGATGGATTGACGAGGTCGAAAAACTTCTCGAATCTGGTGTTTCGGAGGAAAGCCCGGGCATGGACGCCATAGGCTACCGTCAGATTTGCGGTTACCTGCGCGGCGGAATGAACTTCGATGAGTTGAAAGCAGAAATCAAAAAGCTTACTCGAAACTACGCCAAGCGCCAGCTGACATGGTTTAGAAACAAGTCGGACTTCGAAGAAATCGATCTTTCGAGGATGAAAACGGATGAAGCTTGCGAGTTGATTGCCCGAAATTATTTCGAGAAAAAACTCGACCAGGGCAATACCCCCCTTGACTAAAAACCGTATCGTTATTATAATTTAGCGATGATTCGCTGGTTCACATACTTACTTCTGTCATCTTTCGCCCTTCTGGCGATCGAAGGACAGGATCCCACTCCCCGGTTCGTCCCGCCCGATTTCACCGTGGAAGAGGACAGAATCACCTCCCCGGGCGACCTTATCGAGTTTTTCAGCAGACCCTTCGAGGAGTATCTGAACATGTCCTCGAAGATTCCGGTAATTCAACCTTTCGCCATGGCGACCTCGGAACAGGAAGCTGTGGGCGGATTGGATTTCCATTATAACAACCTTTTCGCGCAATTTCGCGGAAGCCAACAATATTTCGGTGAAAATATCCCACGTAAGATGTTACGCAGTGCAGATTTCCGCGCAGGATATGCCGATTTCGTGTTGGATAGAATACCCTACGGAATCTTTTTCGAAGGAGATTACGGTTACTTCAGGGGAGCATACGAGCCTTCCCAGTATTCTTTCAGAGCTTCCGGAGAGGGGCATGTTCCGGTAAGGCAAGTTTTGATTTCGCCCTACGCCCACGGCCTTCGGGAATCGTGGAACCAACGTCCGGGGCCTCTCGCGCGGCGGGAAACATACGATATGCACCGCCAGCACATCACGAATGCTTTCGGTGGCGGGCTTCGGATTAGGGGAACTTTGAGCGAGTTTACCGGTTTCGAGGTGCGCGGCGAAGGGGCCAGAACAGAGCGATACCGCGAGGGGCAATGGATTCGCAAATATCAGATATTGACTGGACTCGGGATGATGGTCTTCGACTCGAAACCTATGCGGATCGAAGTCGGCGGCCGGGGAGATAAGACCTGGGAGGAGACAGTCATAGCTCCCCATCTGAATTTTCATCTGACCGGGGATTATTTTTATGTGAAAGCAAATCTGTCGTCCGACGCCAAACTTCCCCTTCGCTCGGAGACCAACCTCTCCCCAAGGGTTGATTTTCCCATCAACGCCGACTACATTATCACCCCGACTTTGATAAATATCGAGGGGAGGTTGGAACTCAAACCCAATCAGTATCTTCTCGGAATTTTGGATTATCGTTCGACCCGCGGGGATCCAGTCCTACTGTCACCATTGGCCGAGGCCCCGCAGATTCAGTGTCTGGACGTTTCCCGCCAGTCTTTCACCCTGAGGTTGCTGAACGATTTCGGCACCTTCTCCAATTCACTGAATATGACCCTGAAAAGCGACGAACACGAAGGGGAACAGTTGCCGCTCGAGCCACTTCAAATTATCGCTGACACCTTCTCCGTGATGCTTGACACCAGTTTTGCTATTTCCATACAGGGCACCCGGATCGATTTGCCGCAGGTTGCTCCTAAGGTTATAAACGACATCGGAATAAGCGCATCATACTTTTACGACAGATACGAATTCCGTCTTGGAATATCCAATCTGCTCGCAAATGACGTCTGGAATAACGAGGCTCTTGAATTGACCAATGAAATCCGCTTCTGGGGCGGTATAGCAGTCGATTTCTGATGGAGATTCGCGAGAAAATAAAGGCTTTGCCCAAAAAGCCCGGAGTATATCTGTTCAAAAATTCATCGGGTAAGATAATTTACATCGGCAAGGCGAAAGAGCTTCGCAGTCGTGTTTCGAGCTATTTCACCGGCAAACCTTCGGATCCCAAAACCGCGCGATTAGTAACTCATATCGCCGATCTCGAATTCTATTTGGTCGATAACGAGGTCGAGGCCCTCGTCCTCGAAGCGACCCTAATCCGCAAACACAAGCCCCACTACAATGTCCGGCTTAAAGACGACAAACGTTACCCCTACATTCACGTTACCGATGAAGCCTTTCCGCGAATCGAGACGGAGCGGCGGAAAACCCAGCGGGGACAGTTTTTCGGGCCTTATGTCGATGGCCAATCCCGCCGTATGGTGATGAACCTGATAAAGGAGTATTTTCGCCTTAGGTCCTGCAAACACCCCCTACCTCAGCGGAAGCCGGTGCGGGCATGTTTGAACTACGACATAGGCCTTTGCGACGCTCCCTGTCAAAATTATATCGGCGAGGAGGAATACCGCGAGCGAATCGACGAGGTTATTCTGCTCCTGAAAGGAAAGCAGAACGAGCTTTTAAAGAGGCTATCCGAGCGGATGAAGTCGGCATCGGCGGAGATGGATTTCGAAACCGCCGCGAAACTCCGCGACCAGATAGCCGCAATCGAATCATTGTGGCGCAAACAGAAGATCGACACGGATTTAGCGGACAGGGATCTTCACGCCATCGCGGTCGGTCCCTACGACGCAGTGGCCGTAACCATGCAGGTTCGCGAGGGACGGGTCATCGCCCGGCAGGAGTTTCATATGACGGTCGTCCCCGGCACAACGAAGCATGAGGCGATGTCCGGTTATCTGAAGGATTATTATAGCGATAATCCTAACCCGCCCAAGGAGATACTGGTTTCCACCGAACCCATGGAGGCCGAAGATATCGCGGAATTCGTCTCCGACCGTAGGGAATCCAAAGTGGACCTTCGCAAACCTCAGCGCGGCGAAAAGCGCGAGCTAATCGAGCTGGTCGAACGCAACGCAGAACTTCTTCTTGCGGACATCGTCCATCAGAAAAACAAGGTGCATCTGCCCTTCGCCGTGATAGAGCTGGAAAAGGAACTGAAGCTGGAAAAGCCCCCGAGACTAATCGAGGCGGTGGACATATCCCATCTGGGCGGCACGAACACTGTGGCATCACTGGTTACCTTCCGCGACGGCAAGAAATACGGCCGAGGCTACCGTCGTTTTAGGATAAAAACAGCCGAAGGAGGCGATGATTACGCCTCGATTCACGAGGTTGTTACGCGCCGAATGAAAAGATTGCGCGAAGAAGAACAGGGATACCCGGATTTGCTCTTGATCGACGGCGGAAAGGGGCAGTTGGCCTCTGCAAAACAAGCTCTGGAAGAGCTGGGCATCGAAAAGGAAGTGGAGCTGGCCTCCATAGCCAAACGGTTGGAGGAGGTTTTTCGCCCCCAGTTCGAGCGTTCGATAATGTTGCCGAGGGATTCCGCGGCCCTTCGCCTACTTATGCGGGTTCGTGACGAAGCGCACCGATTCGCGGTTGAATATCAACGAAAACGCAGAACCAAGGCATTTCAGGCAACAGAGCTGTCATCGATACCCGGAATAGGCGCGAAACGTCAGAAGAAATTATTGACCGAATTCGAATCCCTCGAAGAAATAGTTAATTCGACAGCAGAAAAAATTTCCGAGTTGGGAAAAATTCCTCTCGAACTCGCTCAGAAGATTTTAAAAGAGCTTTCCCATTACAAAACCCTTGCTATTTTGTTGCTGGTTTTGAGCGCGGGGATATTCTCCGGATGCACCCCCTCGCCGAGATACATCGGCCAGGGTCGACCTACAGCGAGACCCCCAAAACGCTACGTCGCAGGGGACACGACAGCGACTGCGCAACCCTCTGTAAAACCACCGACGCCCAAACCATCCGGAGGCAGAACGGACAAACCCTCATTCAGCGCGGCTTTCGACAGCGAGGCTCTTCTCGGAGCTATCAATCTCTATATCGGCACGCCCTACCGATTCGGCGGCACGGGATTTACGGGGGTCGATTGCTCCGGCTTCGTGCAGAACGCATATCAGCAGGCCGGTGTCGATCTGCCCCGCACCAGCAGGGAGCAGTTCAAAGTCGGCCAGTCCGTTTCGAGGCCCGAATTCGGCGACCTCGTTTTCTTCGGGATGAAGGGCGGCGGCGTGGATCATGTCGGCATCGCCCTCGACAACAGGAAATTCGCCCACGCCAGCTCGACATTGGGCGTAACCATAAGCTCCCTCGACGATCCTTACTACAAAGCCCGCTACCTCGGAGCGCGGCGAGTCGATTAAAAAAAGGGAGAGCCGAAGCCCTCCCTTGCCAATAGTATTCACCGATTATTATTTTAGATAGATTAACTTAACTGATGGCGACTGAGTTCCGGCCAGCCTCGCGAAGTAAAGGCCGGAAGAAATCTTGCCCTTCGGTTCCCATATTGTGGTTCCGGTAACGCTCAAATCGTCTCTATGAATGAGTTTGCCATCGACATCGTATATTTCAAGCTCCCCGGTGATGTCAGACGGATGCTCGATTCGAACCGCCGAGTTGAAAGGATTCGGCGATGCCCGCAAAACCGCTCTATTCGGCAATTCGACCTCGCTTATCGAGGCGTCCCCCAATATTATCGTCTTGTTTACCGGAGGGCCGTTGGGGATATAAACCGAGTCATGAATCTCCGTGGGCATTCCGGGGGCTGTGATTTCCAGAGTGTAATACTTGTTGCCCCGCAACAACTTACGGGCGGCTCCGAAAACCGGATCCACTGTCCGCACGGGAATATACTCATGCTGAAGCTCGACCACATCGACTCCGGCGTCCAGAACCGGTTCGCCGAGAGTATCGACCACATAAACTGTCAGAAGCCTTTCCAGCGGGCGTTCCATCAGATAATAAAGCCCCCTGCCAACCCGCGTCGCGATGGTGTCGATAGTGTCGGCATGCCAGAAACACTGGTTGGTGATTTCGAGGATAATCGGGCAGTCGCCGAGGGTGTAATAATACCAGTTCTGAAGCTTCGGTTTGTTCTGATTCGCCCAAAGGCCCTCGTAGGAGTCCCCGTTCTCGTCCTTGATACGCTGGGAGAGGAAATATCGAACTTCGTCGTAGGCCTCGCTTCCTTCGGGGGTGTAGGTCGCATCCCACGGGCCGTCCTCGAAGAACCAGCATGTCCAGAGCTTGTTTCCGCCTATGTAGTCCGGTGAATGAAGATCGACCAAAAACAGCGGCCGCTCACGAATGAAGAAATCGCGCATGGCGACCACGCAAACCTCTGTCCACGGCTCGGTTCCCTTGGTGTTGTCGTAATCGGTCGGCACGTAGTCATCCCACTCATAATCCCAGTTGCGGTTGGGATCGACACCGTCTGTATAGGCATCGAGAACGCCGTTGGAATCGAGGTCATGGCAGGTTTTGCGCCACTCGAAGTAGTTAGAATCGAGGCACATCACTCTGCCGTCAACGTTCATCTGCGGGACAATCCAAATCTCGTAAGTCTCCCACCAGAGGGAAGCCGCGCTGTCGCCGGCGTCTATGCGGTGGAGGAGATCGCGCATCATCCATATGCAGGATTCGACCCCCTGGGGCTCGTCGGCATGCTGGCCGCCTACGAACATCAGCGTCGTCTCGTCCTCATCCACCGAGGGATTGTCCGAGATTCGCATGGCGAGAATTGGCTTTGCGAACCATGGGGAAACCGCCAGCGTCTCGATATGACAGAAAGCGGAATATGTGTCCGCGAGGGCGACAGTAACCTCGACCACCTCATCGACACGGTGGTAGCGCGGATCTGCGCTCCATTGAGCGAACCCTGTCAACACGGCAAAAAGAGTTAAAACTGCGACATAACGATATTTCATAATGACCTCCAAGTCCTTATTTCCACAGAAAATAGGCATATCCCCCATTCAAATCAAGGCAATAATGATTTTCGATTGACAATTAGCATTGAACAACTGCCTACACCCTGAGCTTGCTCACAGCCTCACACGGTCGAAGGCACGAAACCCTTTATATTAGACACCCCGTCGCTTCGCGCCACCCCTCTAACAGAGGGGAAAAATCCCCCCAAATCCCCCTTTGACAAGGGGACTTTTTAATAGTAGGTGGCTGGGAGGACGAGTCGATCGTTGAGTAGAGCGGTGCTCGTATCGAAACGCGGTCGATGAGTAACCGAAGGCGTATCGAAACGACGTTGCGCGGGAATGGTGGCTTCGATACGGCTGACGCCTACTCAGCCACCGGGTGGGTTCAGGCATCGGACGGGCACAATGGCAAGGCTCAGTGTCCGTTGGGCGGCGGGGTGAAGGTTTGGGCTAAGCCTTCGCTTTGCCTGTTTTTTAGGAAGTTTGTCGTTTCTTATCGAAGGCGAAAATTATCCATGAGGCCACGAAGACCTCGATTAGGCTCATCGGAACCGCGTAATAGAGCAATTCGAAGGGCAACACACCCATGTTCCCGACGACTAACCACATCATCACAAAACCTGTCAGCCATCCCAAAAAAGTGGTTTGCCTCAGGCTGAATTTTCGGGAAATGAGATATATTGCGGTCGCGAAAACAAGGGACCATATCCCCCAAACGGCGTTGTTGAGCATCTCGGACGGGAATACAAGCCCCATGGAACGGTAATGCTCTATCCAGTAGGATTTGAAAAGCAGTTCGTTGCGAAGAAATTCGGAAAAGCCTATCCACGCGGTAGCGAAGACTATCGGCAGGATTGATTTCTTGAGGGTTTTCACTTTTATCTCCTGTCAAAGGTTTATTCCAGAGGGAATAATAATACACATCGAGGGAGCAGGCAAGGGAGAAGTGAGTGAATTAGGATTTATGATTGATGATTTAGGATTGGCGTGTGGTTGAGATTGCTGAAAGCACCAGGGGGTTGAAGCCTTTGTTATAAAGACACTTCGACCCGAATGGGCCTTTTGCATGGCTCAGTGTCCGACCGCTACTCGTCGGTTGAAACTGGCGGAAATGAAAGGGAGCAGGCCGGTCGTTGAGTAGCCGAAGGCGTATCGAAACGACATATGCGCGGGAACGGTGGATTCGATACGGGCTGTGGCCCTACTCAGCCAGCGGGGAGGCTCAGACACAGAACTCTCCATCCCTCGGTTAAAAGCGACAGGAATGAGCTTCTTTCTCGAAAAGGGTTGACAATGGCGTGGCCAATCCCTTTTTTGAGCGTTATGAGACGGCTTCTGATAATCGAACCATATTTCGGCACCAGCCATGCCCATCTCATTCGCGGGTTGATGAAACGGCTCGAATGCGAATGCGAACTGCTGGAAATGTCTCCTCGCAAATGGAAATGGCGGATGCGCGGGGGCGCGATACATATGGCGGAGAGAGCTGGCGAAATCGCGCCCTACGATGCAGTCTTCGCGTCGGATTTTCTCGATTTAGCGACTTTCCTCGCTCTCGGCCCCAGCTGGCTTCGCGATTGCCGAAAGACGGTTTATTTCCACGAGAACCAGCTAACTTATCCAGTCCGCATCGATGACGAACGGGATTTCCATTTCGCTCTGACTAATATCACCACTGCCCTTTCCGCGGATGCCGTGGCTTTCAACAGCGATTTTCATCGGCGGGAATTCCTCGACGCGATAGACGGGCTTATCGCCAAATTCCCCGATTACAGGCCTGAGGGCATAGCCGATGGGATCGCAAAAAAATCGTCCGTTCTGCCTATACCCCTCGATTTGGACACAATACCGACTGGGCATAATCGAACAGGGCCTTTGCGAATCCTCTGGAATCAGCGATGGGAGTTCGACAAATCGCCGGAGGTTTTATTCGAGACCCTTTTCGATCTCGACGAAACGGGTGTCGATTTTGAGCTGGTTGTCGCGGGAGAGGGTTTCGAGTATTCGCCCTCGATTTTCGAGATTGCGCAGGATAGATTGGCGCATAAGATTGTCCATTGGGGATTTGTCGAGAGTCGGGAGGAGTATCTGCGCCTTCTGGGAAGTTGCGATGTCGTGATTTCGACCGCGATACACGAGTTTTTCGGAATCTCGGTGGCGGAGGCTGTAGCTGGGGGATGCCGTCCCCTTCTTCCGAACCGGCTGGCATACTCGGATATGTATCCTCCAGATTTCCTTTACGACGACGACGGCCAATTTCGCGAACAGCTTCGCCGATTGTGCCTGAATCCTGAACTGGCACGCAACGGGGATTACCGCAGATTGGTCTGCCATCTCGATTGGGGCGAGCAGATTGGAAAATACGAAAGGTTTATTTTCGGATGATTATTTCCCGCCTACTCCCTTCAGATATGGTTCGAGATGTTTGAACAAGTTATCCGGCATGGAAATTCTCGCTATTTCTGGTTCTCCTGCGGATAAGGTTGTCGCGGATTCCCAATAAATTTTTGTCTTGCCGGCGACTTTCAGATGAGACCACGGGATAAGCATGGTTCTCGGCTGGGATGTCGGAACGTTGATTGCGAGATATAGCCCCTCGGTTTCCAGACCTATGTCCGAGCAGAAACGGTATCTTACCGAGCCTATCATGACGTTCTTTTTACGTTGAATCCACTCCGGTTCGCGGGACGCGGGATATCGTTCCGCCAGCTTATCCAGGCCGCTTGCCTTAGAGAAAAGCCCCATTTTCACCTCGAATAATAGAAGTTATTCACGTAAATTCGGCGAAGCATTATTTCAGGTAAATGATTCTCTCGACCGTTTCTACATCATCCAAAGCCGCCCGGACGAGATAAATCCCGCTCCCGACGGATTCTTGCGGATGCCAGATGTAATTTCCGCCTTTGAAATCGGCAATGTGTTTCCCGTGGATATCGAATATATCAACCTTCGCATCAGCCGGAGTGGAAATAGCTACGGAAGCATTAAATGGATTCGGATATGCTGAAATAAACAATTCTCCAGGCATCCGGATTTCGTCAGAAATGCCGATATTATCGCAGAGCATAGTGTCGGTTAGGGTAGCGGTGACGACCTCCACCGAATCGCCGACATCGAGAATTGGGCGGGACACGGCCTCTTCGGTGAGTGTGGCGGATTCAACTGCAAGGCTATCTGTTAGATCGACAACTGTAGGTGATATAGCAGAACTCATGCAATTTTCACCAGAGGCATCGTATTTTATCAGGCAGAGCTCATCGGAACCAGCATCGCTGTAACCGCCAACCGCAGAACCCCCATCTGAGGTTCCTTCTATGGATATCCCTGAATCATCGTTATATCCTCCTGCGACATTCGCCCATTCGAAAGCACCAGTTGATGAAAACCTGGCCAATAGAACATCGTCTTCTCCGGAGCCGAAACTTTCTGTAGTTCCAACGATTAGCAGAGCACCATCGCTGGATTGGTAAACATCGTTGCCGTAGTCACCTTCGGTGCCGCCTAAGGACGACGCCCACTCAAGATCACCCGATGGGCTCAGTTTGGCGATTAATATTTCATTCGAGCCAGCACCGTAGCCGTCCGTATAACCAGAAATCGCATAACCGCCGTCAGATGTCTGCACGATGTTGGAACCGAAGTCCCTACCGGGACTGCTAAGAACCTTTGCCCAAGCGATGGAATAGGTTGGTGTCAGTTTTGCAACGATGATACCATTGCCTGTAGTGCCGTAACTGTCGGTATAACCGACTATGGCAATTCCGCCGTCGGAGGTCGCTATGGCCTTTGTTAGAAAATCATCTTCGCTTGCTCCAAATGCTTTTGCCCAGACCAAGTCTCCCGCGGATGTGAATTTAACGAGATAGAAATCATCGCCACCTGCACCATGAGATCCGGTTTGTCCAGCAATCACATATCCACCGTCAGTAGTCTGGAGCGCTGAATAGCCGTATTCATAATAGCTTGCCTGCACTCCTTTCGCCCATTCCATTGCGCCCGCGGAACTGAGTTTCATAAGGAACATGCCGTTATATGGCATGCCGAAATTCTCTGAGTTACCGGCGATTAACAGGCCGCCATCGGTAGTTTCGATGATAGAATTGCCGACATCATAATACTCGCCGCCGTAGGCTTTTGCCCAACTTACAACGCCATCGGAAGTGAATTTCGCCACGATAATGTCTGTGTAGCCAGCTCCAAATGAGAATGTCCGTCCAGTGAGAGCGTAACCGCCATCGGAAGTAAGCGTCATGGAGTTAGCCTCGTCACGGCCTGTTCCACCGGCAAGAACCGTGAACTGGGACTGACCGAAACAAACCGCCGCCACAAAAATTATAACCAGCATCCATCTTTTCATGTCCTCTCCTTTTTTTTGAAATAGGAACACTGCAACACTAAAAGCCGCAGGATCACTACATTGATAGAAGTTGATTGAGGACTAAGTCGCCAATCCTCCCAATATTATCATCGGGAGAACGTCTATCGGCTATTTCGTGAAATCCTCTCATTCTATCAAACAATAAATCCTACCGATAAGACGGTATCAAGCTAAAAAAACAATGCTATGTTGCACTATAATAGAATTTCCCAAATGAAGCTTTATACAAATCTCAGATTCATCTCTCCCAATGGGGCGGCGCGTTTCGTTATCGACGGCGGGAAAAAGCCTGAAAGAAACTCGTCAATCTCAGGCGCCGTCGATAACGAAACCGAAGCAGGCCGGAGGATAGACGTCGAGGAACACGGAAAAACTTGCATCCGGTCTGCTTCGAGTCCGTGCTCGCACAAGGAAATTTTAGAATTGTCGAAAATAGTTGAGGCGAGGACGGACTGCGCCGCCCCAGCGTTGAAGTGAAGGAAAATCTCTAATTGCAGAATTTATCCTGCGGCAATGCCGTCGAAAACTATATCGAGCAAAGAGTTGGCGTTCTCTCGAAGAGTTTCCACGTCCCTGCCGTCGATGTCGTAATAGTCCCCCATCGCCCGGCTGACCGTCGCCTGCTGAAATCCCGTAATTAGAACAACCAAATCGAAAACGAGCATATCTATATCGACATCCTCGCGAATCTGGCCATCGGCCTGAGCACGCTTGATTATCTCCCGCATATAGTCGAGGGAAGGCTCGGTCATAATCTGACTGATTTCCTCGTCGAAAGGTATGCTGGTATCCCCCACCATAGCGAAGTAGAAATGCACCTGTGCGGGATATTTTTCCTGAAACTCGCGGAAGAAGAGCATCGTCCGAAGTAAGGTCTCGCGGAAGGGCTGAGTCGCGACATTCCCTACAAATTTCGCCCTATGAGACATGTAGGACTCTTTCACAAAAGAGACGAGGTAGAGATAGAAGTCTTTTTTATCTTCAAAATATTGATAAATACTGCCTTTGGCGATTTCAGCACGCTCGACAATTGAATTGATGCTGGTCTGAGCATAACCGTTGACCGCGAACTCCTCTATTGCCGCGCCGATTATTTTCCCGCGTTTTTCATCTGGAAGGTTGAAAAAAGTTTGTTTAGGCATTATATTCGTTTCGTTTATACACGGTTTATGTTTCAAGTTGGGAAATTTACGAAACTGTGGCATTAAGTCAAGGTTTTTTTGATTTAATGCCCCCTCGTCGAGGTAGCAGAAATGGAATCGGATATTATGGATAATAGCTCTAAGCGTGATTATGATCTCCTTTTTCAGGATCTTCGAGACGAGTCTCTTCGACTGCGTATGGCGAGTTTCGACACCTTCATCGAGGATATCCTTCGCGGAGATCTGAAAGCAAAGGGCACAATTTCAGATTTCCTTTCCGTCGTCCGCGTCGAGATAATCCCCGGACTGGCTTATGACTACGACCCCGAAAGACTCGGTGCTCTTATTCATGCCCTAAAAGCCCTTTGCAAGCTGTGCAATAAAGCTCCGGACGGCGGAAACTTCATTCCATTTATCAAAACCTGCATGGAACTGACCGGAATACCCTACTACAACGTCAAAGCCGCTTCCATTGAGGCTCTCGGCAAGCTCTATTCAATCAACCCGGATGAGCTTGACAATGTTTCCGTAAATAAGCTCCTCCGTTTTTTCGACTCAGAAGCACCGGAAATCCGGTCGGCTACAGCGACTGCGTGGAGCGATATCGCAGTATCAAATTCGGAAAAGGCGGTTTTGGCAATAAGCCCGGCCTACAGACTCCTTCAAGATGACGACTCGAATGTCCGCGCGGAGTCGGCGGGCTTCTTCCATACCCTCGCAGATGAGGACTGCGGCGAATGCACCGTGGCCCTCCCCCTGCTTCGACAGCTTAAAGATAATGACCCGGATATCCTCGTCCGTGAACGTGCAGGGGCCGCGGTGCTGGCAATTGACAATTCTTTCGGGAAACTCTTTTAACGCCAAGAAGATTTTTTTGCCCCTAATCTCAACGAAAGCCATTCCGTCCTTGACATTCGAGGATAATTGAATAATTTAGGGGGTTGTAATTCGGGGCGTGGCGCAGCCTGGTAGCGCGCCTGCTTTGGGAGCAGGAAGTCGTAGGTTCAAATCCTATCGCCCCGACATATTTTACAGGAAGCCCCTTTTGAAAACACGAAAGGGCTTTGTTTTATACGTGCACGAAGGAACATCGCGAGGTAATCCAATGGCTAAACCCAAGGACTTAATGAAGGAAATCACCGCCCTCAGCAAAAGGCGCGGTTTCATTTTTCAATCGAGCGAGATATACGGCGGAGTGGCATCGACATACGACTACGGTCCCCTCGGAATCGAACTCAAACGGAACGTGAAAGAACTATGGTGGCGGGAAATGGTGCAACTTCGCCCCGATATCGAGGGAATCGATTCGGCTATCATCATGCACCCCCATGTCTGGGTAGCCAGCGGCCATGTCGATGAATTCGTCGATCCGCTCATCGAATGCAAACAATGCCATCATCGCTTTAAAGCGGACGAGTTGGAAAACCTCGAACAGTGCCCCGACTGCGGAACCAAAGAAAGTTTCACCGAACCCAGGCTTTTCCATCTGATGTTCCAGACCTTCATGGGGCCTATTCAGTCCGAAGACAACATCGCATACCTTCGCCCGGAAACAGCGCAGGGAATCTACGTCAACTTCGAAAACGTCCGCACCCCCGCGCGGCAGAAAGTTCCTTTCGGCATCGCCCAAATCGGCAAAGCCTTCCGCAACGAGATTACCCCCGGCAACTTCACCTTCCGCACCCGCGAATTCGAGCAGATGGAGATGCAGTTCTTCGTTCACCCCGATGAAGCCCAAAAATGGTTCGAGCATTGGAAAGATCAGCGGAGAGCCTGGTATATGGCCCTCGGGTTCAAGATGGAGAACCTCCATTTCCACGACCACGACAAACTCGCCCATTACGCTCAGGCCGCCGTGGACATCGAATACGATTTCCCCTTCGGACGCTCCGAACTCGAGGGTATCCACAACCGGGGCGATTTCGATCTGTCCCGGCATCAGGAACACTCCGGCAAAAGCATGGAATACTTCGATCCTGCAACGGAAGAACGCTACATTCCCTACATCATAGAAACCTCCGGCGGCGTGGACAGATGTATCCTCGCCCTTCTAATCGACGCTTATGAAGAAGAACCCGAAGGTGACGACCCCAACAAAACTCGCACCGTTCTCAAATTCCACCCGAAAATCGCGCCGGTCAAAGTTGGGATTTTCCCGCTGGTCAAAAGGGATGGCATGCCGGAAATCGCGAGGGAAATCGAGGCCGAACTTCGCAAGCATTTCATGGTCTTCTACGACGACGGCGGTTCCATCGGCAGACGTTATCGCCGTCAGGACGAGGCGGGAACACCGTTCTGCGTCACGGTCGATGGCCAAACCACCGAGGACAGAACTGTTACCATCCGCGAGCGGGACACTATGGTGCAGGTGCGCGTAAACATCGACGACATTCCCAAAATGGTTCGCGAATACACGGAAAACTGGGAACGCAATAAAGGTCTCTAAAAACCGGTTGCTTAAGACTCGTTCATTTACTATTTTTTTTGGAAGTGAATAAGAAAAGGGGCGGATATGATTTTCTGGGCTATTATAATAATTATTCTCGATGCGATTCTCTACATCAACCTGATTTCCGGTAATTGTAGTCAAAACTGCTGGCTATTCTTCTGTGTAGGGATCGCAATTGCCGCATTGGGAATACTTTTCCGAACTTTCGTTAAGATGCGTGCGGGAAGATTCGAACAGCTTCAGGAAGAGCTTAGAAACACTCGTCAAGAAAACAATGAGCTGATGGAGCGAATCTCAAATCTCCGCGAACAGCAAATCATCAGCAGGACAGACAAAGACCTGGTCTAAAGCTTCCTCCACAATCTTTAAATAAACCGCCCTCTTTTCAGATTAACTGCCGGCGAAAATTCTATCGATGATAGGCAACATGTCCTTAGTCAATTCACGGGCGTAGAGCCGGACCACGGAAGATGTTACGCTCGAAGCCGCCAGAGCTATCACAAAAGCCTTTTCGGTAATCACCTGAATATGCAGATTTTGAAATGTTCCCTGATAGGATATCGCAGGAAATTTCTTTTCGCCGATGGTTGAAGCAAGGGCTTGAGTGCTCGAAACCCCCGCGGCAGATATGACCGCCAACGAATTCGGGTCCACCTGGCCGAACTCCCCGGCGCGGGTGATAACAAATCCGCTTCTACTGACAAGAATTGCCGCCTGAACTCCGCTGTCCGAAGTGAAGCTCTGCAAGTAGCCTTTCAGTTTCACCACATCCTGAGGGTTTAGGATTATATTGTCCATTTCATCTCTTCCTCGGTTTTATGTCTTGCAGTAATTTTTTCACGCAGATTCTGCAAATAGCGTTTAGCGTATCGAAAACGCCGTCGCCGCGAATAGCCACGGACTGAAATGAGGGCACCGGATTAGGCACACTGTTCAGGAGTTTCTCCATAGCTTCGATTTCACTGAGATTGTCCAGATCTCTCTTATTATATTGTAGGACATACGGCATATCCTGAAGCTTTATTCCGAAATCGGCGAGGTTTTGCCGCATGTTATCGAAAGACTCGGCGTTGGCGCTCTGTTTGTTCCATTGGGAATCGGCCACGAAGACAATGCCGTCAACGCCCTGCAGGACAAGGCGGCGGGTTGCGTTATAATGCACCTGCCCCGGAACCGTGTATAGCTGGAACTTCGTGTTGAAATCCGGAACGATGTTGGTTTGAATGGGCAGAAAATCGAAAAAGAGAGTTCTGTCCCCCTCTGTCGAGATGGATAGGAGCTCGGAGGCTTTGGCTTTCGCTATTTTTTTATTGACATATTCCAGATTAGTAGTCTTCCCGGACAGAGCGGGGCCGTAATAGACTATCTTTATGAGAATTTCTTTATCGACTACGTTTACCTGGGCCATTTTTAAAACAATCTGCTTTCCTGTGTTACTTTTTTTTGTCAGCCAAAAGACGGCAGTTCGTTGTCGTCGATCCACGATGAATCTTCTCCGCCCTCTCCCCCGCCTTCCAGCAAGGAAGGATGAACCTGAGCGGCGATGTCGTCCATGGGCAGAAGGACTTTCAATTCCATAATATCCGGACCCTGTTGGGCGGCGACGAAATTCACAAGTTCGATTGGAACCATATTATATATATAATCCACGGTCAATTCCACTGTTCCCGTAGAAAGCTGGTCGATAATCATCCGAAGGGGGATTTTGAGAGCATGGTCGGAGCCTTTTCGGATAAGCCTCTCCAGAACAGCGCCGCTTTCGGCATTTGCGTTTGTTTGAATTATCTTGCGTATTGATAATGATATCTTGTCGCTGGGATCCTTTGCCAAATCGCCGGATACAGCGGGTTTCTTGGCCGGTTTTGGTTTCTGGTCTTTTTTGGTTGACTCTTCGATGGCCTGTTTCAAATCGTCTTCGGAGAAACTTGGCGCTTGGCCCTTATCGGAGGTTCTCTCCTGCATCGGATTGTCAAGACCGCCGAGTTCGCTTAGAATTTCAGCGAGTCCATCTTGATCGACTTTACCCTTCTCCGGGGTTTCCTGGCGATTCTGCTTCTGGAAAGTTTTTCGCGGTGAATCTCTTTTCTCGGTTCCGCTAACCTCTGCCTCGTCCTCTTCGATATCGATGCTCAGACCGAGATTTTCAAGAAGCTCCCCCAGGTCAGGATCTAAGTCGTCCGGAAGGTCGTCTTCAACAATCTCCTCGGTGAAATCAGAAATCGTTTCTCTCTCAGGTTCCGGCTTTTTGGGCGGCGGGGGAGGTTTTTTGGCAGGGGTTTTAAAGTCTTCAAAAACTTTGTCGCCGAAAAAGTCGCTGAAGTCGTCCAGTTTAACTTCGGGAGATTTCTTTTCAGAAACAACAGGCTCGGACTTTTCTTCTTCGACAGAAGGCATCGGGATATCCTCTTGCGGCTCTTCCTCCTCGGGAAGAAGAATCTCGTAGTCCGAAGGGTCTAACTCTGCAGGTTCAGGCGGCTTCTCGACCTCAGGCTCCTGCAAATCTTCGGGAATTATGGTTTCTTGAGTATCGATATCTTCGTCAGTTGCAGGCCCTTCTGGCTGTGGAGTTTCCTCTGCCGGCGGAGGTTCGGATTCTGACTGCAGTTCCGTCTCCGGTCGAAGTTCAGTCTTCGGCGAAGGTTCGGTTTCCGATGAAAGCTCATCATACGGCTCTATTTCGGAGTCGGAAAGCTCTTCGAGTAGTTCCTCCGGAAGAATATTCTCAGGAACGCCGATATCGGGAGGAGGTTCATCTTCCTCATAAGGCGAAGGCTCTTCAATTTCAGTAAGCTTTTCACTCCGTTCGATTACCTCATCCTGAGCCTCCGGTTCTTCGGATTGGAGAAGCTCCTGCGGAATAATATCTTCGGGTATCTCGATTTCTTTTTCGGGAATATCTTCTTCCAAATTCGGGCTATCCGTTTCGGATGCTTTAACAATTGGCCTATCCGAAAGGGCAGTTATATCGATATCTTCCGCTTCGAGAATCTTCTCGATTTCTGAATCAATATCGATTTCCAGCTCGTCATCATCGCCGATTGCTTCTTCGACTTCGGAGATGACGTCTTCGACGATATCTTCCTGATCTTCTTCCGTCTTCGGGACAAGGGCGTCCAAGTCCTTAGATTCCAGCTTTTCAGGTTCTTGGGGTTGGGGTTCTTCTTGTTCGGAAGTCTTCTCGTTCTCGTCCCGCCATTTTTGAACAAGGTTCAAGTCCAAAGGGGGAAGATCGCTGATGTCGATATCCAGTTTCTCATCGATTCCGCCGATATCGGAGAACTCGTCCGTCTCCCCCAATAATCCCAATTCGGAAATATCCGGTTCGCTGGACCAGATATTCTCGAGGGCGTCTATCTTCTCCTGCCTCGATTTTTCCAGCAAATCCCTGAGGGAATCGTCCATCTGGGGTTCCGGATCGAAGGCTTCGGTAAGCTCTTCTTCCTCCGGCTCTTCGGTGGGCACCTCTTCATCTTCATGAGACATGGAATGAATCAGGATTGGATATGCGAGCATCGGAGACAGCAAGACCTGAAATATAAAAGTGGGAGTATAGTCGAAAAGCGCATTTCTAAAACATTCGAGGAGAAAGAGCTGGGACCTATTCAGGAAGAAGTAGAATACAAGACCGTTGCCAAGCGCGAGGAGAACCCAGAATATCAGTATCACAACCAAGCCTTTGAACCACAGAAGCGGCTCGAATTTGTGATTGGAGTATATAAACAAAGCGAGGATAAAAACCGAGCATGCGAATGCCAGTTTGATTTGCCAAGGAACAAACAGTTCCGGAATTGAATAACGCAAATCATAAAGCATAGCACTTACGCCCACCCCGGCAATAAAGAGGACGAGAATAAGTATGATAGCCGTTTTTGTCGAAAGCTCTCGCATATGTCCTTTCTTTCACATTCTTAAATATATAAGTAAAATATAGGCTTATGTCAATGCCTTTGCGCCTTGCCCAAAGGGAAATCCGATTTCTTGAAATTCCATTTCCGAAAATCGAGAAATATTTCGGTTTGTCCTTGCATTCTCAATGGATATATTATAAATTGTAACAATAGTATGACCGAAAAAATATGGTATGGAAAATGAGATTATCGAAACTGACTTTAGTTATATGTTTGCTAATCATTGCTGTAGTGGCTTTCGGAGCGAGGATCAGGGTTAAGCCGCCCACGATCCTCCTTCAGGAAGCTCCGGTCGGCGAGGTATATGATTTCGAAGTCCAACGAGGACAGCTAATAACGCTGGGGCCTATCGACGGCGACCGTATCTATATGCTGACGCCTGAACCCCCAAGCAAGGGCGGAAGCCAGGCCACTGGATATTTCGATTTCCCCGAACCCGCATGGTTCCAGCTCGAAAGGGATTCACTTTTTGTTCTCGGCGGCACCGAAGAACAGGTGCGTATGTGGTTGGATATTCCGGACGACGAGGGTTATTTCAATCACCACTGGCTCCTTGGAATCGCGGTGAACCCAATAGCTATGCAAGGTTCCCGCGAACAGATTCAGGTGGGCGCCTATTTACTATATCGAATCGAGACGGAAGCCAAAGCGGGTGTGGTGCCCTATTGCGCTCAGGACGAGGTAGTTGTTGCTCCAAGCATGGTCGTTTTCGACGGCGTCCGCCCGGGGGAAGAGGTAACCCAGGTAGTAGAGCTGTTCAGCGGTCTGCCCAAGGCGGAACTCGCGTCGGTATCTCCCCTCGATCCGACATCTCCGGTTGCCCAGCTTACAATCCTCGGAACTTCCGGATTCCCGAGGCTGACAAATTCCGACTGGATAGAATATGAGGATCAAACTGTAATTCCCAAAGCCGGTGAACCAGGAGCTCCTTTTCCTATTACGGTAAAAATTCCTCGGGGCGAGCAAATTCGTCGGTTCGAGGAGATACTTATGATAGAGGGCGAAAATTCCAGGCCTGCTTTCGTCCGAATTCTTGTAACGACTCAGGTAAATTGAAAGTAAAGCTGTTTTGTTTAACAAATAGTTATGGATAACGAAATGGAGGAAAGATGAAGAGATTAACCGCGCTGATTTTATTGCTTGTTGCATTGCCTATTATGGCGCAGATAATGATCGACAGCGATAATGAGCTTATCGGTGTCGGTGCGGATAATGTGGGAATGTTCAGTATAGGAGTTCCGCCGGATAGCGAGCATCCGTCGGTCAGGCTTCTGCTGAACTACAATTACACTTTACCGAGCCCCGCCGGAGCTTATGCCGGCTTTCTCATCGACAGCGTTCTTTATTCGACAAACGGCCTCATTCATATGTTGTATCCGGACACCTGCGTTAATATGTCCGATCATATCACCCGCACCTCCTTTGTTGACATAATCAACAAATGGATTATGACGGAGTGGTTCATTGAAGGCGATCCTTTCGGCGCCGACTCGGTTTATATTCAGCAGGTGCTTCAGCCGCAGGAGAGCGGAGGTAGCGGCACGGTTGTGATGCGCTGGATTGTGAGAAATGACGGAAGCGAACCGCACACAGTCGGCCTCGTCCTCGCTATGGACACAAAAATCGGCACCAGCGACTCTGCTAAGATTTGGGCTCCGGGGATACCTTATTCCAACGAACCTAAAGTTCTTCCGGATGCCGTTCACGGATGGGATCTTCCACCTTTCTGGGAAGCATATGAATACGATCCTCCCTTCGATACCCTTGGGCTGGTTGCCCGCGGAATTCTCGGCACACCGCCGAACACCATGCCGGACAAAATTGCCATGGCCGACTGGCGCGACCTCCTCGGTCTCTATTGGGATTTCGACCTGGCCGCTTCTGAGCCATACGACGATTCGGGAGTTATGTTATGGTGGTATCCAGTTACAGTTCAGCCCGGGTCACTTGCCACATTCACAACTACTTACGGTTTATCAGACAGTTCGGAAAACATCGGCGGGATTTATGGGCTTTCGATTTCTTATCCGAGAGACCAGGTCGTCGCCGGATGTAATCTGGTTCCGAATCCATTCAACTTGATTGTGAGTGTTACAAATAATTCCGACAGCACTGTCGATAATATGACGGGGGTTTTCGATGATAGCGGAGCGCCTCATCTCACTTTAGCTCCCGGAGATAGTGCTTCCAAACTCACTACCCCATCTACTCTGGCTCCTGGACAGGTCGGTTTCGTCAGCTGGCGCGTCATGACAGATCCCGCACCGTTGACAAACACGACAGATTACTTCCAGGTAACCGCTCTTACCCTTGACCCCGATACATTCACTACCTCGCCGGCCATGCCCATCAACATTCGCGGCTCCGACTATATGGGGCCGGAAACCGAGCTGGTGGAACCTCTGTTCAATACTATTACGAGCGATTCCCTTCAGCCCATTAAGATTTATATTCACGACGAAGACGTCGGTGTTAACCCAAATCGACTTTTCTTCTACTTCTATCCTACAATATTAGAAACCATTGGGGTGGACTTAACCGATCCGCGCTTGACATTCGTGAACGATACTCTCGTTTTCCAACCGACAACCCCCATGGCTAACGGCAGTGTGGTTAGATTCCAGCTGACTCGCGCAGAAGATTTGAACGGCTGTGCCTCGGACCCAATGGATCTTTCCCTATTCAGAGTGGACCTGGATGGCCCGACTGTAACCGGACATTTCCCGCCCGACGGTTCCATTCAGACCGATTCCCTGCTGGAAAACTATGTCCTGGCCTACGATGTTTACGGCGAACTTCGCATTCAGAGCGTCGATTATCTCTTCGGCCTGGACGATTATCCCGCAGGAGTCTCTATTTCCGGCGCAGATACTGACGACGGCGTGAGTATCGGTTTGACCTCGATCGACGGCGAATCGGACACGGTTTTCTGGAAACCCGCCGAATGGACTTCCGGTGCCGGACGAATCGCCGATGGTTTCGTCGATGTCTCCCTCAATGGCCTTACCGACGACCCGGATTACGGTATTCCTAACCCTTGTCTGGATACTCCTTACGAGTGGAGTTATATTATGAACTCCCACGGCCCGCGCGCAAGACCGGTTGTTCCCGCAGATGGCGACTACGTAAGCGTTCCTGACACAAATGTTGTCTATTATCTTTACGATGGCAACTCCATCGATATGTCATCGGCCACCCTCTCGCTCGACGGTGTGTCCATGGCGATTACCGGCGGTTCTCGCGACAGCATCAGGACAATCATCGTGGATTCGGTTTTCGCGGACTGCTATCTGGTTAATGTTTCGATAGACAACTGCGACGACAGTCTCGGAACTCCTCTGGATGCCACAAGCACGACTTCATGGTCATACTATACGGATTACAGTTCTCCCATCATTACATCCAGTTCTCTGGAAGATGGCGATACTATTGGAATCGATGTCTTCGATTTCGAGGTCAGCTTCGATGACCTTTGTTCCGGCATCGAAAGGGACAGCATTCAAGTAGATGTCGATGGCGATATGATTACCCTTCTGTCGTGGGTTTCGGACGACGAGCTTACTTTCGAAGTTACCGCCCTCAGCGATTCGGTCATGATACATATCCGACTTTGTGACCGTATCGATGTCGGGCCGGCGAATTGGCTGGACACTACTTACGTAATCCAGATTCAGATGGAAGGTCCGCGGGCTCATTTTATGTATTCCGAATCGGGCTACATTTGCAGTGCCACAGGGCCGATCGTCTGGCATTTGTCTGACCTGGACGGCATCGACGAATCGACGATTCTTGTAACAGTGGACGGTGTCGAATACACGACAGCCGATGCGGAATTGGAATACGATGCCCTGACTAACCTTCTGTCCTATACTCCCTCTACTCCATGGCTCGATGGCGGCCTTGTTTCGGCAAGCCTGGATGAAGCCGAAGATATTTTCGGCTACGAACTATCCGCGCCGGTCAGTGGTTTGTGGAATGTCGATCTGGACGGTATCGTCTGGATGGAGACTATCGAAGAAGCCCATTCTTCCACGGGCGGTTCGAGCTACGACATGCTCGATTCCTTCCTGACAATCCACTTCGAGTGGGGCGACGGCGAAGTTGACAGCATCATGCTTCTCTTCGAGGACGACACCTTCTACGTCGGCTTGGGACTTACCATGGACGATACGATGATCACCTTCGACGCCGCGGACGCAGGAATCATCCTCGACAGCGGAATGACATATGAGCTGGAGATTATTGGAAAATCCATCTGCGCCTTCAGTATAGGCGACTGGTATTCCCATACGGTAACTCTCTACAGCACCAACATCGACGAATATAACAACAAACTGCCGGACAGGGTTCAACTGCTTCCGAATAGACCGGATCCCTTCAACGCGGCAACCACTATACCTTTCGTCCTTCCGAGTGACGGCACGGTCAGAATGGACATAGTGGATATTCTCGGACGCCATGTCGCGACTCTAATCGATAACCGGATGAACGCCGGAAGCCACGAAATAGTCTGGCACGGCAGAGACGACAGCGGACGTGAAATGCCCAGCGGTGTATATAACTGCAGAATCATAGTCGGCGACGAAATGAAGTCTCAGAGGATCACGCTGGTCAGGTAAGCCCTGTTCCATAACTATTCGAGGACCGCGCTCACGGGTGCGGTCCTTTTTTTGGTTTGACACATCGGCTTCCAATCATTATATATTGAAAGATATGTGCAAAACACTGATTAAATATATCCTCATCTTTCTCACGATTTCGGGTCTGACAACCTATGGCGAATCGGAGTGGAAGTGGCTCGATTTTGCGGAGGCACATCCTCTCTCTTTGGAACAGGGCAAGCCGCTTATCGTCAATTTTTACTCCACTGGTTGCTACTGGTGCAGGAAATTGGATTCTGACACTTTCGGGGATTCATTGGTGGAATCTCACCTTCATGATTCCTTCTTAGCGGCTCGAGTCAATATCGCATCGAACCGAAAAGTGCAATGGCGCGGACAGACAATCACGGAGCATGATCTCGCCCGTCAGTTCAGTGTCCGCGGGACGCCGCTCACGGCCTTTGTCGATACAACAGGCAAGATAGTAGGAACTATTCCGGGATACATCCCTCCCGAGAGTTTTCTTCCTATGTTGAAGTTCGTTGAGGGCGGCTGGTATAATGAGCTGACATTTCAGGAATTTTTGGTAAGCGAAGAAGCGCTGAAAAAGAACCAAAGCAACCCTTGATTATCCATCGGAAAAATTATCTTAGCACCGCTTTTATGGGAAGTTTATTTTTTCTGCTTCTCCTGATCGCCCCCGCTTCCGGCCGAATTATTCTCACCGAGATTATGAGTAATCCAGCGGGAGGCGAGACCGCTATCCCCGGCGGAGATTCCAACGAATACATCGAAATCTTCAATACCGGTGAAGACAGCGTGGACTTAACCGGCTGGTCCTTCACCGACGGCGACGACGATGATTTTTTATCGACCGGAGATTTGCGGCTATCTCCTCTGCCCCTAATCGACGGTGTTTACAACTCCATGATTCTTCCGCCCGGATGGTTCGCTCTGATTCTTGATCCTGAGTATATCGATCCGGCTAACGACCAACCTTACAACTGGCCGGAAAACACCTTGATTTTGTCCATTCAGACAACGACCGACCTCGGCGGTTATCGTCTCGCTACCAATGATCCCATCACCCTTTTCGATGAATTCGGCTCGCCGGTAGATTCCTTTTCGAACCCTTTCGACCCCGGCGATGGAATAAGCGCGGAAAGGGCTTCTGTCGAGGGTAATTCATGGCTGGCCTGTAATTCCCCGGCAGGGAATACCGCAGGAGCACGAAACTCCCATTGGCCCTACGGCAACGATTTATCCCTGGATTCACTTACAACTCCGAATAATCCGGCTGAGGAATCCCCGGTGGCTGTTTTCGCACACATATCAAATGTAGGCGACAATCCCACATTGAGTTCGACTGTTCGTCTTTTCGAGAACGATGATACTTCTACAGCAGTGCTTATTTCAACCGAAAGCATCCCCTCTCTTCTTCCGGGAGAGACCCACACAGCCGAGTTCAGCGCTGTTTTGGCTTCCGGGGCATATGTTCTCTATGCTGATATTCCCGAGGACGATAACTCAATAAACAACAACGCCGAGCTTTCCCTCTTCGTGGGTCCTTCCGGATGGCCGATATGCATTTCGGAGTTCATGTTTATGCCCATTACTGGAGAATCGGAGTGGATCGAAATTCACAATTGGGGGGATTATGCAGTCGATCTTTCAGGCTGGCAGTTCGGCGATGAGTTATCCCTTAATGATATTCCCCCCTGCACCCTCGATCCGGGGGGTTTCGCTGTGCTTGCCGAAAACATCGATGATTTCAGCGATAGCCTATGCCCGGGAGCTATGCTTCTCGAACCCTCCGGCTGGGCGGCATTGAACAACACCGATGATGTCGTTCGTCTTTTTGATTCGGCGGGATTGCCTCGCCATGTAATTCCTTATTCTGCGTCTCAGTTCGGTTCATGCATGGATTATGGAATCTCCGCAGAGGCTATGGAAGCCGGAAGCTCCCAATTTGTGTGCAGTCCGGCCGGACGGACACCGGGTTGCGAGAACTCCATATGGTTTATAACTCCCGGAACCGCAAAAGTATATGCCGAACCGAATCCTTTCGATCCTACAAGAACAACCACAACAATTCACCTCGAACTGCCATCCGGTGGGATCGAGGCATATATCTACGACCGTCTCGGGCGGAGAATAGCCACTATAGTGGATCCTGAACGGCCAGTAGGTTTGGAATTCATCTGGGACGGCCGGGACGAATCGGGGGAAATTTTGCCGTCGGGCATGTATATAATTTATGCTCGTGATGCCGATGGTTACAGCGCAAAGACCGTTATCGCCCTCGAGGGGGGCAGATGATTTGGCCATTGCCAAAGGATCCGAAATCGGCCAGTCAAGCTATTGCCGGGCTGGAAGTCTCCTCAAAATTATTTTCAGCCGGTTTTCCGACCTATCTTGTCGGCGGATGTGTTCGAGATTCCCTTCTTGGAATTCCCAATTATGATGTCGATATTTGCACCTCGGCGCCTTCGGAGATTGTCGTCGAACTCTTTCCAGAAGCCGTTCCCCACGGTCCAAAAAGGTATTGTATTTTCCGTCTTCCCCATGGCGAGGGTTATTTCGAAATCGCCCATTTTCGTTCCGAGGAAAACTGTGACGGCCGTCACTGCGAAGTCTCTCTGACAGACGATCTGCACCTTGATTTAGCCCGACGGGATTTCACTGTCAACGCTTTGGCTGTATCTCCGGAAAACAGGGAGATAATTGACGATTACGGGGGACTTGTCGATTTGTCGTCGAGGCTTCTACGGACTGTGGGGGAGCCCTCTCTTCGGTTCGCCGAGGATAGGCTTCGAATTCTACGCGGAATACGTTTTGCGGCAAAGTTAGATTTTGAAATAGATAAAGATGTTCGACTTGCTATCAAGGATGAAGCCAGGTCTGTTAATTCATTATCATACGATAGGATACGCGGTGAGATATCCAACATCCTGCAGAACAATAATTCCGGACGAGGCATTTCCCTTATCGCCGAGTTAGGGATTTGGCCCCACATTTTCCAGGAACTCGCGCTATACCCCGCCTCTGGCTGGTGGGAGAGACGTTTGGCATCTCTCGATAGGATTGACTCGGATAAGAACAGAACTCTTTTATGCTGGGCTATTCTGCTAATTCCAGAAATGCCGGCTAAGCCCCATGAGTTAAGAGCAACGGACAGGATCATCGGCAGGATGGGCTTCCCTGTCGTCTTTTCTAAGAAGCTCGTAACCCTCTGTCGTTTAACGAATAACGCGGGACAGTTCGACAATCTTTCGAAAGCCGAAAAAATCGAACTCGCTGATTCTCCCCTTTTGTCAGATATCGAAGTTTTGCTTATTCACCTCGCTCCCGGTTCTGGATTTTCGACATCTCTGAGAAGAACCTTCCCCCGACTCGGTTGCCGCAAATGCTTAACAGGCAAGACATTGAAGGCCGCCCTTGCAGAACTGCCTGCAAGCAAAATCAATTCTGCCCTACAGGAACTCCGTTATTTTGAACTGACCGGCAAAGTCCGCGGTTGCGGGCAGGCGCAGGAATTCCTTCGGGAAAGGAGGGAGAGCTAGCCAAAATGAGCTGGTTGAAATTTAGCTATATCAACGAATTATAGCTTTTATTTAAATAATAACTGGAAGAAAAAGAGCGCCAGGAATTTTTTTCTTTTTGACGTGTTTTTTAGAAAATAATTGTCACTGCCTTCCGCAAATTATTATATCCTATTCACTTAGGAATAATAAGTCCTTCCTATTGGCTAACATACGTTCGCAAACCGTTGTCCGATAAAGAGATATTTTTTTTAAATATGCCTTGACATATGAAAACCCGTGTATTAACATAGTGGTGAAAAGTGGGGGTATTTGGCTTTTATTAGAGAAAAGTGGAGATTAAACCATGTTTCACGGACGTTACGAACATAAGGTGGATGCTAAGGGGAGAGTTCAGGTCCCGATTGCATTGCGCAAATCCGGCGAAGATAGCGTTTACAGCAAGTTTACGCTTGTTAGAGGCGTCGGCGGATGTCTCGCTCTTTTCTCGACAAGCGGCTTCAAAAAGTTCGAAGAAGCCTATATGGACGGCGTTCCGAAGAAAGACGTCCGTTTCGTAAGAAGTTTTTACTCTCGGATGGTGGAAGTCGAGCTTGACAGTCAGGGCAGAATTCTTTTGCCGAGACTACTTCGTGAAGAGGTAGGGATTGGCGATGCAGTCTATTTCCTCGGCACCGGAGAGTGGATCGAAATCTGGGATGTAAACAGATACGAGGAATACGAGAAGGAGGGCGAAGGCGTTTACGACGATCTCGCGTCCCAATTCTTCGAAACTCTGGGGAGGAAACAGCCGGACCGGAGCGAAAATGCCGGGCAAGAATAGTTTCCATCAGCCGGTTCTCCTCGATGAAGCCATCAATCTTTTGTCAGAAGCTCCTTTGCTCGTTTTTGTGGATGCCACTTTGGGGGATGGCGGTCATGCCGAACAAATACTCAACCGCATTCCCGATTCGGAAGTTATAGGAATCGACCGGGATCCTTCCGCGTTGAGATCGTCTTCCGAGAGGCTCGTTGAATATAATGACCGAATAATTTATTTCCGCGGAAGTTTCGGAGATATCGAAAAGATAGTCGCAGACAGCGGCAATCCGGGCATCGGCGGAGTGCTCTTTGATTTAGGTGTAAGATCGGCTCAGATAGACACGGCTGGACGGGGATTCAGTTACAGCAAGGACGGTCCTTTGGACATGAGGATGGATCCCGATGCACCCGAGACTGCATATTCCTTCATCAATAATGCTGAGAGAGGGGAATTGGCCAGAACTATCGCGACCTACGGCGAACAGCCCGGAGCCGGCAGAATCGCACGGGCTATCGATATTGAGCGGCGCAAAAAGCCTATCGAATCGACGATAGAATTGGCCGAGATTGTTCGGAAAGCCATTTACAATGCCACTGCGGCGGATTTATCGCGCGTTTTTCAGGCAATTCGAATCGTGGTAAATGGTGAACTCGAGCAACTGGAAAAGGGTCTTCAGGGAGCTTTGGAAGTTCTGGTCCCCGGTGGGATTGTGGTTGCGATGAGCTATCACTCTCTTGAGGACAGAATTGTGAAGAAATTCATCGTCGCCAATGAAAAGGGTTGTATTTGCCCGCCCGATTTGCCCGTTTGCCGATGCGGACACAGACCGAGGGTTGAGAGAATCACAAAAAAGCCTCTGACTCCCTCATCGGGGGAATCGGTGGAGAATCCCAGGTCGCGTTCGGCTAAACTGAGAGCTTTTCGAAAGCTTGTATAATTGTATTAAGGAGAGATGATGAAAAGAAATGTGAGAACTTTACTTCCAAAATTACGCGTTCCGGCGTTGTATGGAGCGTTCTTCCTTCTCTCCGTTTTGCTGATTGCCCAGAGAGTTCAGATGATAAAGATTGGAGACAGGCTATCCTCCCTTCAAAACGAGCTTAGGACGGTCGAGAGCGTCAACGGTGAATTGGAATACGAGATCGGAAGACTGCTGGACACGGATAAACTCGCCCAGACAGCTTTCGAAGATTTCGGCCTGCGCTCGGCCAATTTCGACGAAATTGTCGTTATGAATGAGCCGAAGATGGAGGTTGAGTTGCCTGGAACTGGTCCGTGGGAAAAGGTGCGAGTAGTGTTAACAAACAGCATCGACACGATTGTCGCGGGAATCTCGGGCGGAGAAAACATGGAAATCAGCGGCTCTATTTAGAGCCGTTTTTCTCTTATATTTAAACTAATGGTCGCAAGAAAAAACATAGACAGGATCATTTGGACAGCGCTAATCGGAGCTCTGCTCTGGCTTGGCATTTTGGCGCGGCTGTTCTCTGTTCAAATACTGTATGCCGATGAATACAGGGAAAAAGCGGACGTCCAGCATCAGAAACGTCATTCAATTCCAGCTGAGCGCGGAGAGATTTTCGACCGCAATGGTTTCGCGCTGGCCAAAAATTCTATTGCTTATAATATATGGACTCGTCCGGGGATGATTGGTGATGTGGCGCGCGTGGATTCGGCATTTCATGAAATCCTCGGCTATCCCGAGGATTTCGTTTCGAGGTTACTTGCGGGCAAAGGGCCGCGGAAGTTCGTTTATCTCGCTCGGGATGTTGAACTCAACAAAGCGGAACAGCTTTTTGATTTAAAGGCGGACAGCCTCGTTTTCGACGAGGTTCGCCAGAGGATATATCCCCTCGGGAAAGCCGCCGCGCAGGTGGTTGGTTTCGTTAATCCCGACGGCAAAGGCATGGAGGGAATCGAATATAGTTTTGACCGAGATTTAGCCGGCGAAAGCGGCGAGATTATCGTCCTTTCGGATGCTCTGGGACGGGATTATAAGCTCTTTCAATACGGCAACAATCCTGCGATTTCCGGAAAAGACATTCATTTGACAATAGACGCCCGTTTGCAAGAACTTGTGGAAGCCGAACTGGCGAAGGGCGTAACTGAATTATGCGAGGCTGTGGGCGGAATGGCGGTTTTCATGCGGCCTTCTACCGGAGAGATTTTGGCGATTGCCTCCTACCCAAGTTTTGAACCCACGGAGTATTCCAGAACAAAAGCCGAATACCGGAAGCTCAAACCAATCACTGATATTTATGAACCCGGGAGCACTTTCAAGATAGTCCCCTTCGCGGCTTTGCTGGAGAATAATGCAGTCGATTTAAGCGAGACTGTTTTCTGCGAGAACGGCAGTTGGCAATTCTGCAACGGCATCATTCGTGATTCAGAGCCGCATGGTGATATGATGGCGCGAAGTGTGATGATTCACAGTTCCAACATTGGGACGATAAAACTTGCCCAACGCCTCGGCCAGGATACGCTTTATGCTTACTCCCGCGCTTTCGGTTTCGGCAATCCGACTAATATAGAGATTGAGGGCGAAGTCGGCGGGAAGCTCCATAAGACGCACACCTGGACTCAGCGTTCGATGGGGTCAATTCCTATGGGGCATGAAGTCGCCGTTACTACCCTTCAGATGGCCGCGGCTTATGGCGCAGTGGCTAATCGGGGTATTCTAATGCAACCCAGGATTGTTTCCAGTATTCATGATGCTGAAAAAAGAACAGAAAAGCATAACGAAGCGGTCGTAGTTCGAAGGGTAATGAGCGAAGCCGCGGCCGAGTCTCTAATAATGCTTTTGGAAGCTGTGGTAGATTCCGGAACGGCAACAAAAGCAAAGATAGAAGGCCTTCGCGCCGCCGGAAAGACCGGAACAGCTCAAAAGGTCAAAGAGGACGGCAGTGGATACTACGAGAAGCGTTTTGTAAGCTCATTCGTCGGTTTTGCGCCGGTCGATAACCCGCAGATTGTCGGTGTTATTGCCATCGACGATCCGAGCAAATTTCCCCATTGGGGTGGATGGACCGCCGCGCCAATATGGAAGAATATTGTAAGCAAAGCTTTTGCGGCGGGCATCATCAGTTCGGGGTCCAGGCCGAGGGATACGCTGGCAGTTAAGGAATATAATGATCTCGTAACTGTCCCCGATGTTCGGCGAATGAGAACCGGCCAGGCCAGAGAAGTTTTGTCCTTTCGAGGCTTGTTGACAGATACTATCGGTGATGGCTTTGTTGTCAATCAGTCCCCTCAGCCGGGAGTTTTGGTTCCGACTCATACTCGAGTGAACCTGATATCCAAACCGTCCCTACCCGTAGAGAGGGGGAGAATCGAGATACCCGACGTGAAGGGTTTGACACTTCGAGAAGCGGCTATGAGTATGGCCGAGGCTAATATAGAGTTTGTAGTTATCGGGAACGGAGTTGTGAAATCCCAGAGTCCAAAAGCAGGCGAAATGATCGACAGAGAGGGAGTATGTCTTCTGACTTGCGAATTAGATTCCCGTTGAAACAGCTCGTGGAGATATCGGGCGGCGATGCCAACTTCACGGTTGGAGATGCCGAGGTCTCGAGAATCATAGCCGATTCGAGACTGGTCTCGGAAGGTGATCTTTTTGTGGCCATCGACGGCGCTACCATTAACGGCCATATTTTCGTGCCGGAGGCATTGGAAAGAGGGGCTGTTGCGGCGGTCGTGGAGAGAGAATCCGATCCATCCGCGAGATTGATTGTAGTCCCGGACACGCGTATCGCTCTGGCCGAGATGGCCAAAGAATTCTATGGCAAACCTGATGAGCGCCTTACTATAGCGGGTATCACCGGAACGAACGGCAAAACTACAGTTACTTACATGGTCTCCGAAATCGCCAGAGCACAGGGTCTGAAATTCGGCGCTATCGGAACCCTCGGTTATTATATCGGCAGAGAAAAATTTAAACTCGATTTCACAACCCCAGATCCCACCGTTCTTTTTGAAATTCTTTCGCTTATGGCGAATGCCGGACTTAACGGCACCGCTATGGAGGTTTCGAGCCATGGTCTGGCCCAGCGACGAAGCTGGAACATCGTTTATGATGTCGTAGCGTTTACGAACCTTACTCAGGATCATCTCGATTTTCACGGTGATATGGAAAGCTATTTCGCGATAAAATCCGGCCTTTTCGAGAATATAGATTCGAGAACACCCTCGGTTATTAACATCGACAATAAATACGGCAGACGCCTTATTGATAGATCTTCCAGCGAAAGAATAATCACTGTTGGAATAGAAGAGGATGCTGATTTGACTGCGGGGAATATCGCAACAGGAAGAGGAACCACATCTTTCGATTTGACTACACCTGCCGGTTCTGGACATGTCGAACTGCAGATACCCGGCAGGTTTAACATTTACAATGCTCTCGTAGCCGGAGGGATAGGCCTTGCTTTGAATTGGAGCCTCGAATCTATAATAATGGGACTGGAGTCATTTCATGGCGTCCCCGGGAGGCTCGAGACGGTAACCGGCAACCAGCCTTTCGCCGTTTATGTCGATTATTGCCACACTCCTGATGCCCTCGAAAACGCCATCCGCTCCTGTGCGGAGATTGCCGATGGCAAAGTTATAGTTGTTTTCGGATGCGGCGGGGACAGGGACAAGGACAAACGCCCGAAGATGGGAAAAGTTGCGGGAGAAAACGCCGATATAGTAGTAATTACAAGCGATAACCCCCGCAGTGAGGTTCCCGCAAGAATCATCGACGACATTGAGAGTGGGGTGCCTATCAAATGCGAAAAATATCGCGTCGATGACCGGAAATCGGCTATAAATAAAGCATTGGAGCTTGCTCAAGCAGGCGATGTCGTTCTCATTGCCGGCAAGGGACACGAAGATTATCAGATAATAGGAAATACGAAAATACACTTCGACGACCGGGAAACCGCCGCCGAATGGTTAATCGAGAAAGGTTACAGGGAAAGAAGTTGAGGAGTATGTCGCTGGCTCACATTTCACAGATATTGGGAGGCACCCTTCGCCCGGTTTCCGCGGAGGAACTGACTGCGAATAGGATAGCCTTCGATTCTCGAAATATAACCGGAGGCGAACTCTTCTTCGCTCTTCGGGGTGACAGGGATGGCCACGATTTCATCCTCGATGCATTCCACAATGGTTCGGTAGCCGCGGTTGTATCTGATGAGAAATCCTATGAAATGCCAATAATCAAGGTAGATGATACCCTCGAGGCCCTCGGCAGACTTGCAAAGGAATACCGCAGATCGATAAAAACAAAAATTGTCTGTATTACCGGAAGCCTCGGAAAAACAACATGCAGAAGGGCTATTGCACATACTCTCTCTGCAAAACTCAAGACATCGGAGTCCAAAGGCAATTTCAATAATCTTATTGGCCTCCCCTACTCTATTTTGAATGTCGAGGCAACCGACGAAGCGGCAATTCTTGAAGTCGGAATAAACATTCCGGGAGAAATGGCGAAGTTAGGCGAAATCGCCGCCCCCGATTACGCGGTAGTTCTAAACGTAGCGCCGGTCCATCTGGAAGGTTTGAGGAATTTGGAAACAATCGCCGAAGAGAAGTTAACTTTGCTCAAACATCTCCGACCGGAGGGCTTGTCTTTCCTCAATATCGACGACGATAGAATCGCAAAACAGAGGATTGTTTCTCCTGACCGAACAGTAACCTTCGGCTTCGATACGGGCGCAGATTATCGGATAACAGGAACCTCGCTGAACGAAGAGGGCGGAACTACGGTCGAAGTAAACGGGAAAGCTGTAGAAACAAGCCTGCACGGTAGAGGAGCGGCCTATGCCGTTTGTTCTGCTTTCGCCGTAGGGAGGGTGTTTGGGCTTGGTTCGGACGAAATAGCTACTGCCCTTTATCGTTTCCGGGGTCTTTCTGATAGGCTCAACATTATGCATCTGTCGGGAATAATCCTGATATCCGATGTTTATAACTCCAGCCCGATAGCTGTCCTGTCAGCTTTGGAGACTTTGTCGAATGTGAAATGTGGCCGAAGAATAGCAATTCTCGGTGATATGCTTGAACTGGGGCCTGAGGAAACTGCTTATCATAGGAAGATGATAACCAATGCTCTCGATTTGGGCATCGACAAAATTTTCCTTTTCGGCAAGCTTTGTAAATCGGCACTTCACAGCGGTTCTTTTGGAAACAATCCTAATATTTCGGTATTTTGCGACTATTCGGAATTAGAATCTCTGGTTATGCCGAGTATTAAGCCTGGGGACGCGATTTTGGTAAAAGCCAGCAGGGCTATGCGCCTGGAACGCCTTGTAGAAAGCATTTTGAAGAGACATGAAAATTAGTTTTAAAAACATAGGAATAATTCTGTTGCTCGCCGGAGCCGTTTTGGGAACCGGTTTGGCAATCAGAATCAAATTCAATCTTGTTGCGCCCCATTATGATGAGCGTTTCGTGGATGGCAAATTCTACCGCCGGCCGATTCATCCGGGTTTCATAAGTCAAAGGCATCCCAATCTTTCGGTCAGAGTAGTAAAGAGTTCCGGGCCTCTCGAGGACGGGCTTCCTACAGCTAAAGAGTTCGAGAAGAATAATGATTTATAATCTTCTATATCCGTTAGCCGATACATTCAGCGTGCTGAATCTTCTGAGATACATCACGTTCCGGGTGGCGGCTTCTGCCGCGACAAGCCTTTTGATCTGCTTCGTCGCCGGGCCTTTGATTATTGATTATCTGCGAAGAAAGCATTTGGGCGACCCGGTTCGCGAGGACAGCCCGGAGCATCATCAGGTCAAAAAGGGCACACCGACCATGGGCGGAATAATCATTGTGCTCTCTTTCACCATCGCGACATTGCTCTGGGCGGATTTGACGAACATATATGTCTGGCTTGCCGTTATAGGAACTCTGTTCAGCGCGGCCATCGGTTTCCGTGACGATTACTTGAAGATTGTCAAGAAAAACAGAAAGGGTATGCTTGCCAAGAATAAGCTTGTAGGCCAATTATTGATGGGACTTGCAATAGGATTTATCTTCTACTACTATCCGCCATTAAAGGAATACCGCACTATCACAGAATTGCCGTTTATCAAGAATATTCGCATCGATTTTGGTTGGTTCTATGTAATCTGGATCGTTTTCGTGATTACTGGAAGCACAAACGCTATAAACCTGACCGACGGTCTGGACGGCCTTGCTGTAGGCCTTTCGGCAATTGTGGCCGCAGTTTTCACGATAACGGCATATGTTGTCGGACGTATCGATTTCAGCGAATATCTGAACTTCCTTTATCTTCCTGGGGCGGGAGAAGTGGCGATTTTCACTGCGGCGGTAGGAGGAGCTTGCTTGGGCTTCTTGTGGTTCAACTCCCATCCCGCAGATGTTTTTATGGGAGATACAGGCGCGCTGGCTTTGGGCGCGGCTTTCGGGACTACCGCTATACTTCTGAAGAAAGAGTTTTTATTGCTGATTGTCGGCGGAGTCTTTGTAATAGAGACTTTGAGTGTGATTATTCAAGTGATAAGCTACAAAACCACTGGCAAACGGGTTTTTTTGATGACTCCCATTCACCACCATTTCGAACTGCTGGGCTGGCCAGAAACTCGTATTGTTTCGCGTTTCTGGATAGCCGGGATACTTTGTGCATTAATGGGACTGGCAACCTTTAAACTGCGTTGAGAATATGACCTACCGTGGAAAGAAAATAGCAATCCTGGGGCTCGCGAGAAGCGGAATGGCCGCGGCAAAACTTCTGCTCATGGCCGGCGCGGATGTATATGTCAGCGATGCGGCGGATAATGCGATTCTGCGCGACAGGGCGAAGGAGCTAAAACGGCTCGGTGCGAAAGTCGAACTTGGGGGCCACAACGGTAGCATGAAGGATGCCTTTGACGAGGTAGTCCTCTCCCCCGGCGTTCCCACGGATATTCCTCTTTTGCTGTGGTATAAGTCGAACAATCCCAACATGCCTATAATCTCCGAAATCGAACTGGCTTATCGATTCGCAAAAGGCTCTATTATAGGTATAACCGGAAGCAATGGAAAATCCACAACCGTGAGTATGACCGGAGCGCTTTTCGCCGAGGCTGGTTTCGACACCGAAGTTGTCGGAAACATCGGCAAACCTATGTCCGAGATTGTGATGCAGACTTCCGACAAACATATTCTTTGTGTGGAGCTCTCTTCCTTCCAGCTGGAGATGATAGACAAATTCCGGGCGAAAGCGGCTTGTCTGCTCAATCTGACACCGGATCATCTGGACAGACACTACACCCAGGAATCATACTTCGCCGCGAAAGCTCGTATTTTCGAAAATCAAACCGACGGCGATTTCGCTATTTTGAACTACGATGATAAAAATGTCAAATCGCTCGCGGAGAATATCAAGTCGCAAATCCTCTGGTTCAGTAATGGAGAGCATCCGGAAGCCGGAGTTTTCGTTCGGAATGGAATTATCTGTTCTCGCGGAATCGACGGAGTCGAAGAAGAAATCATGCCCACAGACCAATTGAAGCTTCCGGGAGGACATAATCTGGCAAATGCCTGCGCGGCAATAGCTTGCACTCTTCCCTTTGAGATACAGAGCAAGTTCATCGCTGAAGGATTTTCAAAATTCGCCGGACTGCCTCATCGGCTGGAGAATATTGGAGCGATTAATGGTGTCCGATTTATAAATGACAGCAAGGCCACAAATGTTGATTCTCTCGAATGTGCCCTTCGAAGCTTCGAGGAAAAGGTCGTCCTGATTGCCGGAGGGTATGATAAAGGAGCGGATTTCTCACCCATAAAGAATCTCGTGGCCGAAAGGGTCAAGCACGCTGTTCTGATTGGAGCAACTGCAGATAGAATCGATTCCGACTGGAACAATTCTGTTCAGAAAGAGCACGCCGATAGCCTCGAAGATGCTGTAAGCAAAGCATTCCAAGCCGCAAAGCCAAATGGAATTGTTCTGTTGGCTCCCGGGTGTGCGAGTTATGATATGTTCGATAATTTTGAACACCGCGGTGATATATTCGCGGAAATTGTAAAGAATCTTATTAAGAGAAAAAAATGACGCTGAATGTGGACAAACAATTGATTCTGATAATCGCCACGCTGATCCTGCTTGGTATTCTTATGGTCTATTCGGCGTCTTCGGTAATCTGCGAAAAGGATCCGCGCTACGGAGACTCCCTTTATTTCATGAAAAGGAACCTTCTGCGTGTAGCCTTCGCGGTTGCAGGTTTCATCGCGGCATCACAGTTCGATTATCGTAAATATAAGAAGGGAGCTCCTTTTATACTTCTCGCGGGTGCCATGCTTCTCGTTTCGGTTATGATTCCGAGGCTGACTGCCGGGTCGATAAAAGGTGCAAACCGATGGATTGAAGTTGGCGAAGCCAGTCTTCAGCCCTCCGAGCTTGCAAAACTCGCGCTGATAATATTCATGGCGGATTATCTCGCCAGAAAAAGGAAGACTCTGAATGACTTCACACGTTCGTTCCTTCCGATTGTTGGAATCGCGGGAATCTTCATCATAGCAATCGCTTCCCAGCCAAATTATGGTATGGCTGTAGGCCTTTCGATAGTTTCGGTTATTATGATTTTCGTCGCGGGGGCAAAAGTAAAGCATATGGCACTTGTAGCTTTTCCCACGCTTCTCGCTATGGGTATCGCGATTATGAATTCCGAACATGCCCGACGAAGGGTAATCACCTTTTTAATGGGTGGGGATCCCCTTGGCGCATCTTTCCAAATCAATCAGTCTCTGATTGCTATCGGCGCCGGCGGACTTACGGGAAAAGGCATAGGCCAGGGTATTCAGAAGCTTTTTTACATTCCGGAAATTCACACAGATTTCATATTCGCTGTTATTGGCGAGGAAATGGGCTTCTGGGGAACGACGCTGGTAATAGTCCTTTTCGCTCTATTTGCCTGGCGCGGAATAAAGATTGCCATGCGCGCACCGGACGCCTTCGGGCAGAATCTGGCTATCGGAATTACCGCAATGGTAACGACTTACGCTATGATAAATATAGGTGTTGTTTTGAAACTTTTGCCGACGACTGGAATACCCCTGCCCTTTATAAGTTACGGTGGGTCGGCGCTTTTGGTTACGATGGTGTCATGCGGAATTTTGACGAATATATCGGCACATGTCTGGACTCCGATTGTAGAGCATATTTCGGTTCCGGACGAAACGGAAGTCGCGGAGGATTTCGATGCGAGTCTTAATGGCCGGAGGCGGAACCGGCGGGCATCTCATTCCGGCGTTAAATATCGCCCGGAAGTTGTCAGCACGTCATCCGGACGCTGATATAAGATTCGTCGGAACCGCCAGAGGAATTGAAAATAGGATTGTCCCCGAAGAGGGGTATCATCTGGAGTTAATGCCGGTTGTGCCCTTTTCGAGAAGAATTTCGGGAAGCTGGTTCAAGTTCCCAATAGCTCTTTTAAAATCGATAGTAAAAACAGCAAGGCTTATCAAGTCGATGGACGCTGAGATCGTCATTGCGACGGGAGGATATGTCTCGGGCCCTGCGGTTATGGCCGGATGGCTTTGCCGAAGACCCATCGTTCTCAATGAACAGAACTCATATCCCGGCTCGACTACTCGAATATCGAGCCTTTTCGCCACGCGGATATGCCTGGGGCTTCCCGGTGCAAAATCCCATCTGTGGAGGAAATCGCGGGCGGAGCTTACGGGCAATCCAGTGGAAATTCCGGTCGAAATGCCCGACGTTCGCGAAGTTCGCCGTAGACTAGGACTCGAACCGGAAATGCTGACGATACTTGTAACCGGAGGGTCTCAGGGGGCGGCGAGCATCAACAGGGCGGTAATCGAGCTTTTTGAAAAGGGTGGATTGCCGGAAAACGTTCAACTGCTCTGGCAGACCGGCCAGTCGAAGTTCGATGACGTTCGGGATGGGTTAGGCCAAGTGCCGACAAATGTAGTTCTGAAGCCCTTTATTCGCCCGATGTGGGAAGCCTATCGTTCAGCGGACATCGTGGTTGGGCGATGTGGAGCTTTGACCCTGAGCGAAATCAGCATCTTCGGGCTTCCGGCGGTTTTGGTGCCGTATCCTTTCGCCGCCGCGGATCATCAACGTTTGAACGCATTGAGTTTCGCGAAAGCTGGAGCGGCCATGGTTCTTTCGGACGAGGAGATATCGGGCAACAGCCTTGCAAAAGCTCTCAACGAGCTACTTAGAGATGAAAAGAAACGCGAGAAGATGGCGCGGGCATCCAGAGAATTGGGGCGGCCGTCGGCGTTAAATGAGATAACTGTAACTATAGAGAAAATACTCGAGGAAAAATGACCTTGTTTCATAAAATAAAACTCCTTCACTTCGTCGGTATCGGCGGATCCGGAATGTGCGGTATTGCCGAGGTTCTTCTGAACCTGGGGTTCAAGATTACCGGCTCGGATTTGCGAGAAACCGATATTACCCGTCGTCTTGGCGATCTCGGTGCGAAAATCAGCATCGGCCACTCGGCTGAAAACATCGGAGATACCGATGTGGTAGTGATCTCCAGCGCGGTTACGAACGACAACATCGAGGTGAAAACGGCCGAAGAGCGCGGAATTCCAATCATCCGCCGGTCGGAGATGCTCGCCGAACTAATGCGGATGAAGTTCGGTGTCGCCATAGCCGGCACCCATGGCAAATCCACTACAAGTAGTATCGTGGGCGAGATACTCTCCCATGGCGATCTCGATCCGACGGTTATCGTAGGCGGAATAGTCCGAAGCCTCGGAACAGGCGCGGTTGTAGGCAAATCGGAATATTTGGTCGTGGAAGCGGACGAGTTCGACCGCAGTTTCCTCAAACTAATCCCGACAATCGCCGTAGTTACGACCCTTGAAGCCGAGCATATGGAGTGCTACAAAGACATGGACGATCTGCGCAGTGCCTTCGTCGAATTCATGAACAAGGTGCCTTTCTTCGGCGCGGTGATTCTCTGCCTCGATGAAACCTCTCTGCAGGAGCTTTTGCCGCGAATAGAGCGCAGGGTAATCACCTACGGCCTTTCCACTCAGAGCGATCTGCGGGCAACACGAATCCGTTTTGACAAGAACAAGACGCGTTTCGAGGTCAATTCGCGGAGTTTCACCTATGGCGAGGTCGAGGTCGAACTGGTGGGAATGCATAACGTTCGAAATGTGCTGGCGGCAATCGCAGTTGGCCTCGAGTTAGGTATCGAGTTCGATACGATTCGCGAGGGACTAAGCCGTTTTCATGGCGTCCGCAGGCGTTTCGATACGATAGGCGAAGCAGGCAGTATTTTGATTATCGACGACTTCGGCCATCACCCGACGGAAATTCAGGTTACCCTTCAGGGGGCAAGACTGGGTTACGACAGGCCGATTATCGCGGTGTTCCAGCCCCATCTATTTACGCGAACCCGTAATTTTGCGTCGGAATTCGGCCAGGCCTTCTTGCATTCGGATAAACTCATCGTAACGGACATTTACCCCTCGCGGGAAAGCCCTATACCGGGCGTCACGGGAGAGCTGGTAGTCAAAGCCGCTCGGGATTACGGACATCGCGATGCCCACTGGGTTCCGAACATGGAGGACGTGCCGAAGCGGCTGATGGAGATGGTCAAGCCGGGAGACATGGTAATAACCTTTGGCGCCGGCGACATCCATAAGGTCGGCAAGGAGTATTTGAAACTGTTGAAAGAGGAGAATTGAGAGATTACAGCGACATAATCCGTGCTTTAGAAGAAGTGGGCATCGAAGTCTGCCAGGATATTCCAATGGCCGCCATGACCAGTTTTGGAATCGGCGGGCCTGCGGATTTACTGCTTAAGCCGACCACGCCTCAGGAAATTTCTTCGTCGCTGAGAATCCTCGCAGAGGAAAGCGTTCCTGTTTTTGTCCTCGGACGGGGAACGAATCTTCTTCCGGCGGATGAGGGATTTCGTGGTGCGATGGTGAAGCCATCATCTACTCGATGCGACCCCTGGAAGGAAGGAAACTTCATAACAGGATCGGCACTGCCCTTGAGCGAACTTGTCGAAAGGGCTTTGAAAAACGGCCTTTCCGGCGGCGAGGAGCTTATGGGAATCCCCGGTTCGGTGGGCGGTGCGGTAGCTATGAACGCGGGAGCATACGGCAAATGGGCCGCGGATGTCCTGGCGGGAGTAGTTGCATTCGATATGTCCGGCGAAGAAGTTACAGTCGAAACCGGCGAAGCTTTTGGATATCGGCGCTTCGATTCCCGGGGCGAGGTGGTCATCGCCGAAGCTGAGTGGACTTTTAAGAGCATGGGTGATCCGGAAAAACTACTCGCAAAAGCAAAAGAGTTCGACCGGCGCAGGAAAAGCACTCAGCCCATCGGGGAAAGATCGGCGGGATGTATCTTCATGAATCCGGAGGGTGACCATGCCGGACGGCTGATCGAAGTGGCCGGACTAAAAGGCAAAAGGGTCGGCGGCGCGGAGATAAGCGAAATTCACGGGAATTTCATTGTGAACAAGGGCGGCGCGACGGCGCGGGACGTCATCGAGCTGATTAGATTTGCTCAAGCAATGATTTTGAAAGAATTTAGAATCGAACTAAAACCGGAAGTTATCACACCGGGATACGAGATATGAGAAGAAGGGCAAAAAAGCGTTTACTGATACTTCTCGCCCTGCTGGCAGTTGTGGGCGGAGGCGGCTACATCTTCTTCACGCCGACGTTCTTCCTTAGCGAGATAAATATCGCGGGTAACAGCAGGATTTGCGACGAGGAGATTTCGCGCGTCCTCCCCTTTGCCGAGGGGGATCATATTCTCTTTCTTCAGAAGGGTTCGGCCAGAAAGACTCTTATCGCCGACGACAGAATCGCCAGATGCGAGATTCACAGGCGTTATCCGAACATGGTAGATATCGTTATCGAGGAGATGACGCCCGTTCTGCTGTTGTCGTCGGGGAAAATTTGGGGAATAAGCGATAAAGGCACGGCTTTGCCTATAAAATCGGCATATGAGATTCCCAATCTGCCCTTCCTGAGTCTTTCCGGAACCGATCCCTCGCCTGAGGCTTACCAGACAATCGAATCCTCAGATTTGAACAGGGGATTGAAATTCTGGACGGAGATACAAGAAAATTGCCCGCAATTTTTGGATGCCGTAAGCGAGATAATCGTGAACGGCGATGAAGGGATTAGCCTCGTTCTCTCCGGAACCGGAACTCTGGCGCATCTTGGGGATGGCGACTACGCCAAAAGGGTTCTTCGCTTAAAGGCGATAACCAGCGAAATAGAGAAAACAGGCAAGAAAGCAAATTACATCGATTTAAGATACACGGATCAAGCAATAGTCCGCCTCGATAAGAGAGCGCAAAACCAGAGGCCGGGGTAAATTATGCAAGAAATATACGTAGGAATAGACATCGGAACTCAATCGACAAAAGTGGCAATCGCCGAGGAGAACCTTAGCGGTGAAATCATGCTCAAAGGCATCGGCGAGGCCAGGAGCGATGGTGTTTCACGTGGAAATATTTTGAACATCGAAAAGGCCGAAAGGGCGCTTCATACGGCCCTTACGGACGCTGAAAAAATGGCGGGAGTCGAGGTCAGGGAAGCTTTTCTGGCCGTGGGCGGCGACAGGCTACGCACAATAGGAAGCCGTGGAGTTACCGCAATTCCCAAAGACAAGGAAAGCATCGACGCGACGAGTGTTTCCGAGGTGCTTCAGGCGGCTCGGGCTGTGGTTATTCCATCCGAAGCCGTGATTATCGACTCTGTCGTCCGCGAGTTTCTGGTCGATGGTCAGGGCGGAATCACGGATCCAGTGGGAATGAGCGGTGTCCGTATGGAAGCCGATGTAGGCCTTCTTGTTTCGCCGAAAGCCACCCTTAGCAATCTCGAACGGAGTATAGAACGTTCAGGACTCGTCCCGGACGGCCAGACGGCGGCGGTCAAAGCGTCCGGCATGGCGGTTCTGGCGCCCGACGAAGCCGAAATAGGCGTCGCGGTAATCGACATCGGCGCCGGATCAACAGATGTTGGAGTATTCCGCAGAGGCGCATTGGTGAACGCTTTCAGCGTGGGTTATGCCGGCGTGTCCATCACAAAAGATATTACCGTGGGCCTCTCAGTGCCCTTCGAGACAGCGGAACAGTTGAAAATACAGTTCGGTTCCGCCCTCGAAGACAAGGTCGAGCCGACGGATATGATAAGCATCCCCGGAATAGGCGGCAGGGAGGCGCGTTCGGTGGAGCGTCGTTTCCTTAGCCAGATTATGGAACCTCGAATCGAAGAGATTTTCATCATGTGCAAGGACGGCTTGCTGGAGACCGATCTTCTCGGCAAACTCACGGCGGGCATAGTCCTGACGGGCGGAACGTCGATGACGGACAGCATCGTCCATCTCGCGGAAAGTATCTTCGATCTTCCGGTTCGAACCGGTGCGCCCCATCTTCCGGGAGATGTCCCCGAACTTTCAACCAGTCCGCGTTTTGCCACGGCGGTAGGCGCCGTTCTGGCGGCTTCCGAGCGCAGGCATAGAGCGGATGTAACCGAAAAGGAAAATCCATTATGGAACAAAATAAGAAAATGGTTCATCAAGAGAGTATAGCTTTTGAAACAATAATTATCAAAGTCCAAGGAGGTGCGTTGTGGAGTTCACACTCGACAATCCAGTAGATGTCGCCGGACCTGCAGTCATAAAGGTTGTGGGGATTGGCGGTGCAGGCGGCAATGCCGTCGAAAGAATGATTAATGCCGGCCTAATGGGCGTCGAATTCGTGTCGATAAACACGGATCAGCAGGCTCTTACGCGGAGCAGTGCGGCGCAGAAACTTTCGGTCGGGCAAAGACAAACCAAGGGCCTCGGCGCGGGTGGAAACCCGGAGATCGGAAGAAAAGCCGCGGAGGAAGACCGCGACCAGATAATCGATCTCCTCGACGGCGCCGATATGGTTTTCCTGACCGCCGGAATGGGCGGAGGAACCGGAACCGGCGCGGCTGGTGTGGTGGCGGAGATTTCTAAAGAAATCGGCGCTCTCACCGTGGCCGTCGTGACGAAACCCTTCGATTTCGAAGGCAGACGTCGTTGCGAAAACGCCGACAAAGGTATCGAGGCTCTAAAAGACTTCGTTGACACGCTGATAATAATCCCAAACCAGCGGCTTCTCTCGGTCATCGAGCGTAACACCCCGATGATAGAAGCTTTCAGCATCGCCGACGAAGTTCTTCATCACGCCACCCGCGGAATCAGCGACCTGATTACCGTTACCGGCGTCGTCAACCTCGACTTCGCGGATGTCCGCACCGTGCTTTCCGGCATGGGTGGAGACGCTCTGATGGGAACCGGCATCGCCACCGGCGAAAACCGCGCCCTCGAAGCCGCCCGCGGAGCTATTTCCAGCAATCTTCTCGAGGATATGTCCATCGAGGGAGCAAAGGGCGTGCTTATCAACATCACCGGTAGCGAAGATATGTCCCTCTTCGAGGTCAACGAGGCCGCGACCCTTATCTCGGAAGCCGCAGGCCCCGACGCCAACGTCATCTTCGGTTCCGTGGTCAACAAAGAACTCAGCGACGAGATTCGTGTAACGGTTATCGCCGCAGGTTTCAGCAGGAACAAGCGCAAATCCAAAATCTTCGACACATCCAAATTCAGTAAGCCGACCGGGGATATTTTCTCGACGGGCATCGAAAGCTCGAAATCCGAGGAGAAAAAACCCAGCGTCGCCCCGACTTTTATTCCGAAGTTCGAAGATGCGGATTTAGAGTCCGAACAGAACCGCGAAGAAGAGCCTGTAGCGGTCGAACATCGCACGGAACGCCCTCAGCGGCAGGCTCCTACCCCTCAGCCGGAAAGGCCTTCGACGCCCCATCTGGCTAACTTCGGGGACGACGAATACGAAGAACCGGCATTCATGCGCCGGCGCAGAAAAATGGAAGATTAGCGCGTGGGGACGCTTTAACAGTTCGGGGCGATGACGTCCCGGAATCATACCCTCCTATACTAACCCACCACGCGACCCCTGTGGCTCCTCTCCCCCAAGGGGAGCCACATCCTAAATCTTCGGCGAAAAATTCCCTTTGCCGGAAGATTTTATCGCGTATATTACTACTATGAAACTTCGAATCGACAAGATATTTGTTCATGTAGCCGACGTTGCAAGGTCGGCGGCCTTTTATGGCGATATTCTCGGCCTGAAACGCAAAGAGATTTTCGAGGGGGATACTGCTTTCGACCTCGACGGCGCGGACTTGATACTGGTGCCGGACAGGGAACGGGGAACGCCTCGCATCGGCGCGGATATATGCCTCTGGACGGACGACCTCGACAAACTCTACGGCCAGCTTATTATGAAGGGCGTGAAATTTTTCAAACCTCCGGCGCGGGAGAAATGGGGCGGCAAACTCGCCGCCTGCTACGACTCCGAAGGCAACCGCCTTTTCCTGATACAGTATTGACACTCCGCCACATGACGGCATACCTTTGCCCCGCTACTACTGCCCGTAACATTCGTATGATTGGTTTTCATCGACCAATTATAAATCACACCAACCCTCATCACTTCGCGAAGCTTCGAAAATGACGATGCGGGGAAATGGACGAAAAAACGTAACTCAATACTGAGCCTAAATATTATCTTGACAGGTAAAAAATACATATTAAATTGACTATGCTATTGAAAACTTTTTCCTGAGGTAATATTATGAGAACCCAATTAATGGTTGTATTGTTGTTGACTGTAGTTACTGTATTTGCCGTTTCACAGTCAATCAACTATCAAGGCAAACTGACTGATATGGACGGTGTCGGGGAGAACGATACCCTTGATATTCGCTTCCGAGTTTTCAATGTTCCTTCAGGTGGAGATTCCCTCTGGGCAATGACGGTCGCCGACGTGCCAATCGTCCGCGGCATGTTCGATGTCAACATCGGCCCCATCGACCTGCCTTTCGATGAACAGTATTGGCTGGAAATAGTTGTCGATGGCAATACCCTCGCGCCAAGGGTTCAGTTGACATCTTCGCCCTACGCCTTCCGTGCGGCTGTGGCGGACAGCTTCACCGGAGGTATCTCGCCCTGGACACAGGACACAATGATCGCCCATTGGGATAGCGTCCGCGCAATACCGGCCGATATTGCAGATGGTGACGACCCTGGCTTCCAACAGCTTCGCGCAAATGGCTCCCCATGGCTCACCGACAGCGTAACCTTTGTTGAAGGCTCGAATATTACTCTAACTCAAACCGGCGATACAATAGAGATTGCCTCTACCGGTGGCGGCGGCGGCGCTAACGGCTGGGTGGACGACGGAACCGTCGTCCGACTCGAAACCTCAACGGATAAAGTTGGTATCGGAACCACAACTCCCAGCGATAAACTCGAGGTTCACGATGGCAGTCTCTTCATCGAGGGCGCTGACAATGGAGCCATTCGAATCGGCCAGGGGTCCGATTTTTACCAGATGATTATCGATTATGACGCCAATGATGAGGGATCGGCATTGTATTTTCAGGCCTATGGCACCGACAGGATTTACTTTAGCACCAACGGCAAACAGGGAATCGGAACCACATCGCCCGGTGCCAGATTGGATATCACTGCAACGGATGTTGATGGGCGCGCGCTATATGTTCACGGCGCTTCTTCTTCCGATGAGCCCGACACAGGCATAGTGATTCGCAATATTTCAAGCCATGGTATTTTTATCGAGTCTCCAGTGATGGACGGCGTGAATATAAACTCACCCTATAACGACGGTGTGGAGATTAGCGGAGGAACATCTACCGAGCGCGGACTCTACATTCATGATGCCTCCGGAACTGGCGACCCCGATACTGGAATAGTTGTTAGAAATGTGGGATATGATGGCATTTATATCGATGAACCGGGCAGTCATGGAATATTTATAGACCAACCAGTTGGCAAAGGCTTGGAGATATATAGCCCCGGCTCATTCGGCTTACATATCGGCTTTGCCGCTAATGATGGGATTAGAGTAAACTCTCCCGATGGCGATGGTCTGGAAATAGAAGGGGGACCATTCACTGGACGCGGAATTTTCATCCACAATTCTTTGAGTATTGGCAATCCAGACACCGGTATTGTAATTTGGAATGTAGCTCACGATGGGATTTCTATCGGCAATCCCGGCGAGGATGGCGTGGAAATCATGGGCGGGACAACCACGGGTCGCGGTATTTATGTGCATGACTATTCCGACATCGGCGACCCGGACACGGGTATCGTTATTAGAGATGTGGCAAACCATGGAATCTATATTGATGGCCCAGGTGACGATGGCGTGAATATTGACAATGCTCGAGATGATGGCTTGGAGATTAATTATGCCTCAGAAAATGGCATTAGAATAGACAGTCCTGATAATCACGGTATTTTCATAAACTCACCTGGGGTCAATGGTGTGCATGTTCAATCTCCAGAAGGAAGAGGAATAGTCATATATCAATCAGGTAGCGATGGCATGAAAATAACCCAACCAGGCGGCAATGGCGTAGAAGTCGCTGGCGGGTCCTTAACAAGCAGGGGTCTTTTCATTCACGATGAAACCGGAACCGGCGACCCCGATACGGGTATTGTGATACGTGATGTGGCTCACCATGGTATCTTTATTGATGAGCCGGGAAGTGACGGGTTGAATATTAATAACCCGGGCAGATACGGCACTTATATTATTGGCCCCGAAATTGATGGTTTGAGAATAGCATACCCGGGTGCAGACGGAATAAGTATTTATGATGCCCCTGAAAACGGAATTGAAATTGCGGGAGGGACTGATAACAAACGCGGTATCTACATTTATGACACATTTCTCTCCGGCGACCCGGACACTGGCATTGTCATAGAAGAAACTCAAACTGGAATTTACGTGAATAATCCTTCATGTAATGGACTGCTGATCGACTATGCCGGCTGTTACGGCGTTCGAATTGAAAATCCCTACTATGGTGGAGTTCTTATCAATGACTCCGGGGCAAACGGTATTCAAATAAACAACTCTTTGTCTTACGGTATATATGTTAGAACCTCCAATTTCGATGGTGTTTACATTACAGACTCCGATAATTACGATGGATACTTCAATGATGATATATACGCCGCTACCGGGAGCTTCGGAATAAAACCATTCCTCATCGATCATCCATCCGATCCCGAGCATAAACTGCTTCGGCATTATAGCACCGAGTCCCCAGAGGTGCTGGTAACATACAGAGGCAAGGTCGAACTGGATGCAAGCGGGCAGGGCATAATCACCATGCCCGACTATTTCCCGGACCTTACAGATGAGGATGGCGTTACGGTTCATCTTACGCCAATTGGGCGCGAGCCGTTCATCATCAGCTATGAATGGGATGCGCAGAATTGCGAGGTGCATGTATATGGCAAACCCAATGGCGAGGCCTCATATCAGGTTAATGCCGAGCGCGACGACCCGGTAAAACGCTATCTCGTTCAGCCGGTGGAGTCGAACAAAGCTGACGGCAAATACTGCCCCGATGGCGAGCTACTTATCCCCGAGGCATACGGCTACCCGGAGTCCCGAAGACGGCATTATAAACTACATCAGGAAGCATTGGAACAGCGAGAGGAAAAGAAATAGTCTTTGCCTCGTTGCGATGATCGGTGCTGTCGTGGGGGCGAATCTCGTATTCGCCCGTGCGCGGCCATTGTTATTAGTGAAAACGGGAATCCAGAGACGGTGAGGAAATCCTGGATTCCCGATTATGTCGGTAATGACAAAACAATGTAGGTTGAGACGAGGTTTTCGAGGGAAAAAGCTGTAAAATTGGGTTAAAATCTTAAATATTACTATAAGTTCTTTAACGTCAATGAGATAAACGAAGCGATCGAACAAGAAAAGCGTTCGATTAATAGAACAAAGCGTCCGAGTAAAGAGAAAAAGCGTCCGATCGGGTAGCCAAAGCATTCGATCAATGAATAAAAGCGTCGGATTGTTAGAACAAAGCGTCCGTGTAAAGAGAAAAAGCATTCGATCGGGCACGCAAAGCGTTCGATCGAAAAAGAAAAGCATCCGATCGGTCGGACTAAGCGCTTAGATCGTTCAATCGAACCCTTAAATCCATCAATCGAGTCGTTTTATCTATCAAAATATCCGCAAAAATTCACATCGGGAAACAGAGACCGTCCCCTTTGAAATGCATAAACCGTCCAAAGGGGGGTATTACGACCGAAGGAAGGCCCACGGTCGGACGCCCGCGCATGCATCGGCGTCGTTGGTTATTCTGGAAACGGGTCAATGCGATTGACCCCTACGGAGAAGCGGGAGGGCACATAGGCCCTCCCCTACAAATGCAATCGCCAAAACAGTTTCGTTAGGGCGTATTGAATACGTCCATAGCGTAAATAGGGTCAACCACCGGTTGACCCCTACGGAATGCAAACGGAATTCGCGGTTCGTAGGGGCGTGGTCTCAGACCCGCCCGTGCGTTGCGCAATCGAAAAGCGGGAGGGTTTCAAACCCTCCCCTACGGAAGTTGCGAACGGGACAGTGGTGGGCAATGAGATTGCTTCGGGTTAAGGCCCTCGCAATGACAGTGGTAGGCGAGAAGATTGCTTCGGGCAAAGGCCCTCGCAATGACAGTGGTGGCAATGACAGGGGGGTGAAAAAAGCAACCGGGATGCGGGAGGGCACACAGGCCCTCCCCTACGGAAACCGCGAATTATTTACAATAGCGGAAGTGAATTCGCCAAAACACGATGGAAATTTTTATTCACAAAAGCGAATCCGCCCTTCGGGCGGTTGAGCACGTCAAAAATCCCAGCCGAAGAAGATGTCGTAGTAGGGGCGGTCGAAGCCGGAGTGGAAATCGGTGCGCCATGACATGTCGAAGCGGAGGCATGTTACGTTGCCGAGGTTCATTCGCAGGCCGGTGCCGACAGAGCCTACCAGGGGCTTGCGTTCGGTCTCCCATGTTTGGCCGACATCGAAGAAGAGCGCTCCGCGGATACCGCGCATGTCGGCGTCGAGGAAGGGGAATTTCAGCCTGAACTGGTCGAGGAGGGGGTATCGCAGTTCGGTGCTGGAAAAGACGAGGTTCCTGCCGTAGAAGTAATAGAAGGGGTAGCCGCGGAAATCCCATGTTCCGCCCATCCAGAAACGTTCCGGCTCGGGGCCGTCGGAGGTGCGTCCGACCATTCGGAAAGCGAGGGCGCTTCGTTTAGTGAGGCGCAAGTAGTATCGCAAATCCGCGCTGGCGAGGTAGCTGGAGACCTCGCCGGTGTTCAGCCGCATCGTGCCGCCGATAGTGGCGTTTCCGCGAAACCCCTCGATGGGGCCGGTGTGTCCCCAGATTGCGTTGTCGCGTATCAGGGAGAGTTTGAGGGAGCTGAAGCCGCCGTAACGCATCGGCTCGATGTCGGCGAAATAGGATTTTTCCGAGTAGAAGAGATATCCGGTCGCTTCGGCTCGCGTGAAGCGGTTGAAGGGATAACCAACGGTGCCCATGAAACCGGCGGTTTCCTCGGAGAAGCCGAAATCGTAGGGGTTGAAGCCCTCGGTGTAGTAATGATAACCTCCGACGCCCCATATCGGGCGGTCTTCCATGTTGTAATAGACTGCGGCGACATTGAGGTTGCGCAGGATGTTTTTCCAGTCGTCGAACTGGTTATAAACCATGAAATAAATCTGCTTGTCGCCAATCATGTCGGAGAAAAGCCCCTCGATACCGCCTCCGGACTCCATGGAGGTGTTGGTCGAGATGGCCCCCTGGGCGACATCGAAGGAGAGTTTCGTGTCATACCCGATTTTCCCCGCGGCGATATCGCTGGACAACTGGCGCGGTCTCCAGCTTTCTTCCCATGGGCGCCATTCGACGGCTATGCTGTCGTGGATGGTGTCACCGTCGAGAATCATAATCTGGTAGCTCGATTTTGTATAGACGGTCGCGGTGATGCTGTCCTCGCCGAAAGCGGAGGGTTCGTTCAGGGCTGTCAGGATGTTCGTGCGTTGGACGATTTGATTTTGCTCGGGCAGATATTCCCAGATGTTCAGGAGGTTGTTCTGTTCGAGGGAGACGAGGATTCGGCGGTCATCGCGGACGTAGGGTTGGGCGAAGGAGCCTTTCGCGCCGGATAGATGTTCTATTTCGCCGGTGTCGAGGGAAAGTCGGCATAGGCCGATGTTTTTTCCGCCGCCTTCCACTCGGTCGCTGGTGAAGACGATGTATTCGCCGTCGAAAGCGGGGTCGAAATCGCCGTAGATGTCGTCGGTAAGGCGGGTAAAGCTGTCGGCCTCGATGTCATAGATATGCAAATCTGAGAAGCCGTTGAGGCCGATACCGGTGAACACCACGCGCCGGGATTCGTCGTCGATCTGCGGGCTTCCGATTCCGGGGACACCGGGGCATCTCCTTTGACGCAGGATATCGCCGGTGCGGGCATCAACGAGAGTCAGCATATCCCCGCCCTGCACTTTCACGCTGATAGCCATCACGCCTTCTGAGGAGACGGAGAAGCTGTTGCGGAAGAGATGCATTTCTTCCATTTCCTCGGACATGCCGGCTTTGAGAATGAGGGAGGTTTTGCCATTGTTCATACGATAGATAGCGGCGTAACCCATGCGCGTCGATTGGAAAAGGATGGAACGGGTGGAATCGCCTTCGAACTGATATGCGACGGGAGATAGATTGATGCCGTCTTTGGCGGAAGTTACCATCTTGCCGGCTTCTGCGGGGAGATCGCCCTCGGTAATCATCGGCCAGTATTTTTCTTTGAGATGATTCTCCCATTTTCGCCCCGCCTCGTCGAGAGGGATTCCGAAATGGGCTTCGAAAAGCTCGTCGAAGTAGCGGAAATCGTGCATGTCGTCGATGACCAGAGCGACGCGTCCCTCTCCGTATTCACGGGCGAGCCAGTCCATGAAACTCTGCGCCAGCTTATACATTCTGAAAGTGCCGCTGATTTCGTAAATTCGGCTCAGCGGGACGAAATCGCCCTCCAACAGTGACGACCGGACAACCATCTCCATCTCCGGCGAGGTCCGCTCGGAAAAATGCTCCGCGAGACCCTCCTCGAACCACAAGGGCAGGAACGACAGGAAAAACAACTCGTGGGCATCGTGGACGAAGGTATTTTTGTGCATGATGAAGGCGTGGACAAGCTCGTGCTTGAGGGTGTGCTGGAAATCGCGGTAACGGCCGTTGTAGGGGAGCACGACGCGGCCTTTGAAATACTCGGTGAACCCGCCGACCCCCTCGGGCAGAATCCACGGGATGGTGTTCGTTTCCTGAAACAGGTTCGACGCTGGGTAAATGATTACCGGCACGCGGGTTTGGGGCATGTAGCGGAAATTGCCGACGTGGTCCTCCCAGTATCGCTCGACCTCGTAGGCCGTGATTCGGGCGAGTTGCTCCTCCTCGGCGAAGAAGTAGATGTCGAAATGCTCTGTGCGTAGGCGTTTCCAGTCGTAGTCGGCATACTGGATTTTGTTTTTGCCGAAATAATACTGCGCTGGCAGTGTCGCAGTGAGGATTAATAATATGGCGATAGCGCGTCTCATATCGCGGTAAAGATAGGAATTTGCGTCGATGTTGTCAATTGCAATGATGCGGCCATGCCGCAGATGATGTGCTCAACCCTTTCGGGATTCGCTTCAGCAGGGCTGATTCCGACGTGCTCAACCGGCGTGCGCCGGAGGCTGACGTGCTCAACCGTCTTTGGCGGATTCGCTTCGGGTTATTGAGATATTTCCGAGTCGCTATCGGTCGAGGCCATACGCCTATCAGCGCGTGCAGACGGCTTTGCCGGAGATGTTTGTGTTTAACCACCCAAAGGGCGGATTCGCTCTCTATTCGAAGCTATTTCAGGTAAACCACGCGTTTCGTAATATCTCTATCTCCGATTTTTGCCCGGACGAGATAGACGCCGGAGGGGATATTATCGCCCGGTGTCCATACGTATTCGCTCATACTGTCATTTCGAGCTTGTCGAGAAATCTCGTTCGGATATGTAGGAGATTTCTCGTCGCTTCGCTCTGTCGAAATGACAGAAATTAGGCGACCGTTCAAATCAAATATTTCTATCGTGCTCAACCGCTTCGAGGATTCGCTTCCGCAATCAAAACTAATCGTTACCGCGGAATTGAAGGGGTTTGGGTAACTTGTTAAAGAAATTACATCGGGCTTATCTGCAATCTCCGAAATTGCCGAAGGTAAATCGTTGCCAAGTGAATCTACGCGAAGGAGCCATAGTGCACCAAGGCTACCAACGGGTAACAAATCTGGATCTCTAACAAAACCAGCAATTGCATACCCTCCATCTTCACACAGTGTTATGTCTCGAGGAAAAGTAGAAACATATTTATCATATGTCTGTGTCCAAAGTGTATCACCTCTTAGGGTGTCAGAAATCTGAAGCAACCACATGGCATATTCTTCTCTTAGAGAATCGGGGTAGGCCGTGTAAGCCATCAACATAAATTTCGTTTGATGTGGCTCATTACCGGCCCAGACGACTTTATGGATTTCCTGCATTCCATGAACTAATCCTGTCCATTCATAAAGAGGATGACAATACTCTCTCGTCCACAATGTATCCCCGGCTGTGTCTATTCTAACAGCGTAGCAAAGGAGTGTGCAACATGTAGCATTTGAATTGCTTCCAACTAATAAAAATCCTTTTGGATAGCCCGGAGCCGGATTGGTAATTTCAATAATATCCCATACAACGTCTTTTTCACTTGCATCATAATAACAGATCCAGCTCGTATCGTTGTGTGTATGATCGTATTCATTATATCTAGCGAAGAATATATCGGTTACTGAACCATAGCCAGTGTCGCCTATGATAGCGTAACCAGGGGGTTCATGGCCAAGAACTGTTATTACCTTTTTTGTATGTGCTCCAATATGCCAATCGTAGGGAAACACATAAGTCCAAACTCGTTCTCGGTCTAATGTATATTTACCTATAGTCCGATTAGTCATCAACATTATGATATGTTCATCTCGGGTTATATCTATAGACTTAGCAGAATAATTCCATCCTTCGTCTTCTTCATAAGTCCACAAAGTATCGCCGTCAGTATTTATACTGAACAGCCACATCTTGCTATAAGGCGAATGGTAATCCCACGTGTATCCTCCTAAGATAAAGGTGCTATCGTCTAACATGGTGGTTGTAAGCACTCTATCAACACTATCTGATCCCTCGTAGCGTTGCACCCATACTGGATTTCCAAATGGATCTAAACGCATAACATATGTTTTTATCTCAAGATGATCATTTCCATCAAAGTAAGTGAGAATGAAACTACCGTCGGAAAGTTGAAAAACATCGTCGAAATAAAAACCTTCAGTGCCTGGCCATAGTTTTTCCCACCCGCCGAGAAATGAAATTGCTAACATCGCAATAATCATTGCTGTTTTCATAATATTCTCCTTTAATAAGCCCCGACCTTTATCAGATCGGGGCTTTTAGTTTTCTCTATTTTATGAAAAACACTCTGTCTATTGCATTTTGATTTCCTGCAGAGATTTTGTAATAATAAATCCCAGTCGGCACAGTAGTCCCACTTTCGTCTTTTCCGTCCCAAACAGCGTTGTATTCACTATCAAGCTCGCCGGAAACAGGTGCGAGATCGCGAATCAACCTTCCACTGATATCGAATATCGATATCTTCACATCCTCACTTCCATTCGGAATAACTGCAGTAATCTTCACAGAGGAGTTGAACGGGTTCGGTGTTGCGATCGTAACAATCTCTCTCGAATCTGGTTTTGGCATGTTCAATTTCGGAAGAATACTAGGTGGCAAGGGCGGAGAATCTCCATCTACATTGCGAACAACAGGTTCAGGATAAGCGATATCTAAAGTCTCGCCTTCCACTGGCACAGGAATTGGTCGCTCGGCAAGGTATTCCATGTATTCGAGAACAGCCGATGGCATTTCTGGAGGCCCCTCAAATACTGGAATGGAACTCATGTATTCTTCGCGTCCCAGTTTTTCCGAACAACGCAAATCAAGATGAGCGTTGTCAGCATCAGGCACAGTATCGGAATAATGAATCACATACCCAGCTCCATAATTTGGAGAAACAAATGGTGCAATCTCATCATCGAGAACAAAGTCGTCGATGATTTGACTGAAACGCTGAAGTTCATCTACACCATAATCTGGAAGGTCATCCGGCTCTCCAAGGTCGCAATCGAAGGGAACTGTGCAATCAACTGTGCCTAAATAATGGTAGCGTGTTGGATTGTCGTCAGGTCGCATATCGAGGTATCTTTGCTCGGAAATCGGAATTCCATAAGGGTAAGACCCCGCACTGGTTCCAGAATGATAAACGAAGATCGAATTACTTCTAACTGTGTCTCCAAATTCACCAGTAAATGGTGTTGTCAAGTCTAACCAATACCAATTTCCCGTAAAGTAATCTTGATAACCAGCCGCAAGGGCATCTGGAAATATTGTGAGAAGATTTGTTGTTGCAGGATTTTCAGGTCGAAATGGAAGAGAATGCAAAGCCCAACCTGCTTGCCATCTATAGCAATACCTCGTCTCCTGTCCCCAGTCAACAGAGAAATAATAAAAGAGCCCTGTGCGAGTGTGAGAAGAATTCGCTATCCAAATTCCCAATGTATATGGTTGCTCGGGAACAATAATTGCATCGGTCATATCAAGTCGTCGCATTTCATCCCAATCTGTGCCATCGCCAGGATTTGGGAAAAACCATTGCGCACTACCATATCGGTCGAACAAACCTACTGCTTCGAGGCTATCGTCCGCAGAATACCATATTGTTGCTCTCGAATGTTTAGCAGGTAGCATGGGCAATTTTCTTTGGAAATAGATGAATCCTGTTTCGCCGCTATCTGAAGCGGTTTCATCCAATCCAATCCAGACAGCTCCGTCATCCAGGACTTTTTCCCACGGAGATGGGTTTAAACCACCTGGAGACTCTGGCCAGTCAGCAGTGATAACTGTTACGGGGCGCCATTCCTCTTCGAAGTTATACATCCATTCAGTGCCATCGCTCATAACCCTCATCGTTCCTTGTGCAAGGCAGATACCAGCGATAGATATGGTTATTATTAAATAAATCACTATTCTTTTCATTTCAAACTCCTTTAAATTAGTTTAAGTTTATTTTGTCTTTTTGTTTTCCCTGCGCGTTTTTGAAGAAACGCGCAGGGGAAGGAGAATGAACTTCAGTCTGTCCGTCGTGAATATAGATAGTTGACGCACCCCCCCCATACCTATCAGGAGTTCTTTTGCGCTTGTGGCTGAGTCGCGCGGATAACTTATGTCTTCTTTCGTCGCTCATAAGCTCCAATTTCAAAGTGCTAATTAGATTATACGAATTTGGCAGAAGTATGTCAAGCGTAAAATGCGGCCCAATTTTTCTGTTGCCTAAGAGGAAATCGCGGATTATATTAATAACAATTGAACCTTTTAAGGAGACCATATGATGAGAAAATATTCGATGCTACTGACTCTATGCTTTGTTATTACAGCTTCTGCGGGCTGGCTGTTCACCAACGGTTCCGGCCGAATCGAAAGCGAGAACCGTGAGGTCGCACAATTCACTGAAGTCCGTATCAAGGGCGAAACCTACGTTACCCGCGCGGATTTCGAGCTCTTCCTCACTCAGGACGATGCCCACGCGCTCGTCATCGAGGCGGACGACAATATCCTCCCCATGGTCAAGTCGGAAGTGCGCGGCGGCACCTTGACTATCTGGAACGACGAGTGGTTCCGCTCAAGCAATAATGTCCGTATATATATCTCGTCGCCCGAGTTCCGAAAGGTGCATATCGACGGCCTTGCCGAGGTCAAAACTCAAACTCCTATTTTATCTCCGCGCTTCGAAATCACAATCAACGGTAGCGGACGGGTCGATTTGAACATAGACGCGGAAACCCTCGACGCAATAATCAATGGCCGAGGCGATATCGGTCTGGTCGGTCAGACGGACAGACTACGAATTCAAATCAATGGACATGGCAACATAGATGCTCTTTCGCTTACGTCGAAATCCGCCGATGTTACAATAAACGGCGCAGGGGATGTTGCACTGGAAGCTCTCGAAACCCTCGATATTGAGATAAACGGTATCGGCAAAGTGCTTTATATAGGGTCTCCGGATGTCAAGCCCAGTATTACGGGATCTGGAAAAATCGAGCGAATAGACGAATAGAAAAATTCCTCTTGCGCAAAAGTGAATGACAACTTATATTGATGATGAAGATTTGTTTAACTAAACTTCTAACGATTGGAGTAATGAGATGTATAATAAGATAATCGTAGTTGCTTTAATTCTTGTATTAGTTGTCGGTGGTTTGCTCGCCCAGAAAAATGCCGACCTCAATTGGTTCGGATACATACGAAGCGCTTACACATATTCGATTGTCGATGAAGGGGACAACAACAGTGAATTCAATGTCCTCTTGACGACCCTGGGGCTTATGGCAAACATAAACGACTATTCCCAGGTCTTCATGTTTGCTTATTTCGACGGCTCCGCACTTACAGGTGCTTCTGAGGGATCTGGCGGCCTAATGACGAATTCGAGTAAATTCGCGGCTATTCTCGATGCCGAAATGCGCTTCAAACCAGTAAAAGGCCTACAGCTTACAATGGGGCAGTTCGTAACCCCCTTCGCGACCGAGCATTTGCAGTCGGCATCCAAAATCGATTTCGTAAATCGTGGGTATGTAGTGCAGAATTCACCGGCTTATCGCGATGTCGGTGCATATCTTAAATACTCTCACAACATGTTTACAGTGTATGGCGGTCTTGTCAATGGTTCCGGAATGAATCAGCGCGATGCCAATAACCATAAAAACATCATTGCACGCGCAGAAATCAAACCCATCGACGGTCTATTCATATCAGGCGCGACATCTATTGGGAAAGACAATAATCCAATCGACGATGACGCTCTCGACCGCAATTTTTACGCTTTCAATTTATCTTATAAAATCAGCAACTTTTTCGCCACAACAGAAGCATCAATTCAGGATTACGACGGAGACAACACAACGGCGATGTTCGCACATGCATTCTATGACTTTCCAGTCGATTGCGATATAGTAAAAACTGTAACACCGGCTTTCCGTTACGATTTTATAGATCCTCCCGGTGACGACGACAAGACTGACCGTATGACATTCGGATTGACTCTGAATTTCGATGAGAATAAGTGGTTAAGCCATTTCCGCGTAAACTATGAGATGATAACTTCCGAGAGTTCCTTCGATCCGCCTGATAACTTAATCGCGGAGTTTCAGATGCGCTTCGATTGATTCGTCTAAGAACATTTCCTAATTGTAACAAAAAAAGGGAGGGCTTAGCCCTCCCTTTTTCTAATATGTGAAGACTTGATTATTAAAAATTCACTCTTACACTTGCCTGGGCAATATGCTCTGGAACACGTCCGGAATGGGATTTTAGCGAATATGTTAACGTCAGAAGGGTTGCTTTTGCTACGTTTATATCTATATCGATGTTTGCCCTTCCATTGTCGCCGATGTAATCGCCATTTGCCATGTCATAGGGTAATACTGAGGTAACTGTTTCTTCGCTTTCGACTCGGGAATAGCCTACAGATGCTCGGATTGCACCTTTCGGGAGATAGTAACTGCCAATGGGAGAAAATGCATAACGTTTTATGGAAACGGGATCTTCCGGCCATGTGTCTGTTTGGGCTAGGTAGCTCATGTCGGTGGTGATTTGCAGTGCGTTGGTCAGGGATTTTGTCCAGATAAGCGATACTTCTGAACCTTCCAAATCCGAGCCGATTCTCGAACTTTCAGGATATAATCTTGCACGCCATGACCACTCGTATTTTACTCTGAAACTACCGAGTGAAAGAGAGCTAAAACGTCCTTCGAAAGCATAGCTATTGGTCCATCTAAGTTCTTCACCCGTGGTATATTGTGTATTTCTATACTTACTAAAACGTCGCCTGAAGTTTAAACTTTTTGCACCAATTCCATATCGCAAACTGCCCTCTGATATAAAATTTCCGCTTACAATGTTTGGATTATCGTTCATATCCCTCGGATCGAGGATTAGCGATTGTGCGGCTTCCTCCGATGTCTGTCCCTCGGCCTGCAAAAGTCCGTCTGCAGAAAGTTGCTTAATAATTTGCGTAAGGAAGCTTTCGCTCTTGATTTTACCCGGCTTTGCAGAGAGATTTATTCGCACATCAGAACGTATAACTGGTGTGAATTCGCCGGTGGAGCGATATTCCTTGAGATATTCCCCTCCGGGAGAAATAATATACTCACCTCTGCTTTCGTCGAATTCATAATTGCCGAGACCTTCGCCGACGAAAAGATAATATGGCTCTAACACCTCGCTTCTGTTCCTGGACAATTCGTAACGAATTCTGCCATTAATCTGGGGTGTAACTGTTCGAAAACTTCCATTTGCAGAAGCGAGATCAGTTGTAACATCATTTACTCCGAGTCGATCGTCGTATTCTCGATGATATATAGATAAATTCCACCCGCCAAGAGCACTCGATATTTTATAAGCATTGGTAACGGCGCTTACTTGACGATTATTGCCATCAGTGTTATATATTTCGTCTTCGCGATATTCATAGGAAGGTGTAATAGAAATATTCTCCGAAATAGAAAATCTAAGCGAGGGAGTTAGTTTTAAAAAGCGAATACCAGATGGTTTTGCATTATCCTCATATCTCCAATCGAAGGAGGGTGTTAAAACCCAATACTTTCCTGAATAATCGCCCCAAAGCCTATCCCATGTATAATCTGCCATAGTTCGCGACTGGTTTATTGAAGCATTCGTTTTTTCGAGGGTCAATCGAACTGCAGAATTAGCCCTTTTGCTGGTTTGTGATCCAATCTTGTTTTGTCCATAACCCGCGGTTATGCTCAGTGCATCGATTGGCATGTAATTGAGTGTTAAATCTGTTAACTGTTCTCCTCCACGAGCCTCGGAAAGGCCCCAGTCGCGGAGATATTCCACGTCGTCCATTCTCCCGATCGCGGCGAAACGAGTCTCTTTTTTTCGGAAAATACCATCGAAACTTACAACGCCAAAATCCTTACCGGATGACAGAATTTCATTCTTAGATTTCCAATTTACTATTAAAGCGCCTCCCACGTTGTCATTATTATCAATATCAGACAATCGATTTAAATCGAGATTTGACGCCGCTACTTCAGTCGAAAGAGTCATACCATCCAAAGGAGTGAAAACGAGGCCCGCATCGATTATAGAATGAGCCGCAGGCAAAGGCAAGTATTTCAAAGGTAGATAACTCCCATTTCCAACACCTACCCATTCATAAATCCCATTTCCAGAATATACATAATCGCCATTTCCCGAACCGACATTTGAAAAAATAACATTCCATGTTCCCGAACCTTCGCCAACCCACTCAAAATGGGCACTATCAGATGTCGAATCCACAAAAACATAGTCCCCTGTGTCAGATATGGAAGCTCCCCAGATATATGAATCATCTGCATTGTCGCCGGCAGATTCTATAATAGCGCGTTCTTCATCAGATAATTCGAAATTGAGTGGATTGTCAGAATCGTCAAGCTCCGCCATACCTGAAAAGTAGAAACGAACATTTTCGTGCGGGTTCATTTCGCCGTCGATTCCGTAAAAACTCCGTCTATAATCGAGATCGGTATATTGAAAATCGACTATAATCCGGCTTTGCGCGCCGATTGGCTGATTATTGGTAAATGTAATTTGTCCGAGATTATAATCTATAATATAATCGTTTGACGACCCTCTTCGAAGCTTTTCACCATCGAGCCATACAGTCTCTGTTCCCGCAAGAATCTGAATCGAAGTTTTATTATCCGCTGTTATCGAATAAGGCCCCTGATTCCCCTCGTTGCCGAAAAATTCATCGGTAGCCCAGATGCCCTCGAGAACCGCCCCAACGCCCTCGGCAGAAATAAATTCAGAATTACCCGCAATTCTAACGCCCGAAAGACGACGCTCATACTTCGAAAACTCCGATTGGGGGCTAATCTCAGCAGTAAAATCCCCGAAAGTCCCGCCAAAATGGGGAGCCGTTATATCGATAAAAACCTGATCCAATTGAGCTATCTTCTCCGATGTCCCCTCAGGCTGTATAGGCAGGTCCTGATCGCTCAGAATAGCCGTAATTTCAACATTTTCGCCGACTTCGCCATAAGCTTCCAGCTGAAACGCAGACTCGACCGACGCGTCCCTGCGCGATCCGATTTTTATTCCGCGTAAGAGGCTACCCGAATGAACCAGACGATTGCCCTCGGGGAACATTCCAAGGTTCTTCGTAGGCGATGGACTGCGGTAAAGCTGTCCGCCGCTTCCCGTGGGAATCTTATTCTGCAGTGTCAGGGGAATTTTGATGTCGGTATAAAAATACTTAATTAGCAATGAATCGCAATTAGGTTGGATATCCAAAGAAATCGAACCAAAGGTATAATCTATTGAGTAGGAGTCTGACGGCAGGACATAACCATTACAAAACAAAGTCTCGCTGTCTTCGATAATGAAACTATCAGGCAGAGAGATAAACTCGCTTATCTCGACATTAACCTGACGCCCTCCGCCAAAAAGCGCAGTAGCTATCAGTATGAATAATATGGCATTAGCGAGTTTCACTTATTCTAAACGATTTAAATGTCCCATTTTCGACGATGATAACTCTACTCCGCACCGAAATCACCGAAACGGAAGCCTTTGCTTTTAAACGAAAAATCCATTCCCAATCGAAATTCAACCATAAACCACGATTATCGACAAGGTAAAAAGCATCCCCCAATGTCCCCGCTGTTAGGGGGTGTATGTTTGTTTCGGGAGAGGGATAATCCATTTTTTCTTCGTAGGCTCCAAGTATGGAATATTCGAGGATACTTCTTTCCGAAATTACAAGAAAGGTATTTCTGCCGAAATCATAAGCCAGCTCGACATGTCCCGATTCAGACGAAAGTGGAACTGTTAAAATAACGGGCGACGTATCCCGCCAACCCTTATACAACAGCATTTCCGCACGGTCTTCGTCGTAAATGAGAATACGGCCGTCGGTGGATACGGCTATCTTAGCCGGGCGCACCGTTTCGCCCTCGACAGTGAGATCGATCTTGGCCGGAGCACGGAGATACCTATCGGTAATATATATAGCTGAACCGCTTCTGTCGGCGACATAGAGCCATCCGGAGGCGAAATCCATGTCCGATGCCTCGATCCACCCCGCCGTCCTTCTCGCCGGGTCGATTTCCGCCGAGAGGGTGTCTTTCTCGAACGCAGTCAGTTTCCCGCTCGAATCCAGAATAAAATACCTGCCCGAACCGTCGGCTTTAATAGCTATCGGGTCGATATTCTTCGGAAGTTGAAACTCCTCGACGAGTTCAAGGCTCCAGCAAAGGGTAACCGTCAGAATTATGAATACTATTATGACACGCATAATTCCCCTTCGAAAATATCATCCAAAGTGCCGATACCATAGGATATTCTCAGGTCGGCGTTCGACATAATATCGTCCATTCGATATTCGACTGCTCCTCCTCCGTCGAAAACAATTGCGCGACTGCAGATTTTTTCGGCTATCTCCAAATCGTGAGTTACTATCGCAACGGCCACATCCTGCTTTAGAAGATTATCGACGATTTCGAGAAATCTGGCCTGGCCGTGAACATCCAGCGCCGCTGTGGGTTCGTCGAAAAAGAAGAAGTCCGGTCGAGTTGCGAGAACCCCCGCAAGGCCTGCCAGCCGCTGTTCTCCCTCCGAAAGGGCGAAAGGTGAGGCCGAGAACTTCGAGTGAGGAAAACCAACCTGTTCGAGGGCGGATAAAGCCGCATTGCGCGGATCTGGTATGCCCATTGAATTCGGCCCGAATAAAACATCATCCAAAACGGATTCAGAAAACAATTGGCGCGCGGGGAATTGGAAACTCAAGCCGGGTCTGCCATGACGTTTTATTCTGCCTGACTTAGGCTGGTAGAGGCCGACAGCAAGGCGTGCGAAAGTAGTTTTTCCTGCGCCGCTCGGTCCTAGGAGGGCTACACATTCGCCTCGATTCATCGAAAAATTAAACCCGAACAAAACATCACGCCCATCGAAAGCGAAGGAGATGTCCTCCATCTCCAGAATCGGTGATTCCGCTCTAACGTCTTGAATATTGACCGATTTGCTCGGCTCGCATTCCATCCTGCCCAGAGAAATTACCCTGTCCGCTCGCGCAGATGCCCTCAAACATTGAGTGATGTGGATTATCGAAGTCCCCATTCGCCTCTGTCTATCGATTTCCGAATAAAGCCGCACCTTGCCCGAAAAATCCAGATAACTCTCCGGCTCGTCAAGGATCAATATCTTCGGATTCGACGATATCGCCCCAGCAAAAGCCGTGCGCTCGAGTTCCCCGCCGGACAATTCGTCGAGGGGCTTTTGGAGAATCTTGCCAAGGCCGAATTCGACGGCAAGCTCCCTAATTCGCTCGTGAATAATCTCCGGGGCAAATCCATGATTCTCCGGAGCAAAGGCCAGCTCCCGCTCCACGGACGTCGTCAAAATCCCGTCCTCCGGATCCTGAAATAGGAACCCCACATCCCGACGCAGAAAATCGAGGTTCTCCCCCGATGAATAATCCCGGCCATCGTATTCGACGACCCCGCTATCCGGGCGGATAACCCCCGCGATAATCAGCGCCAGAGTAGTCTTGCCCGAACCGTTCGGACCGACCACCGCCACATATTCTCCCGAAGCAATATCGAAGGAAAGCCCCTCTATCAAAGGCTTATCCGCTGAAGGATGAGTAAATCGTATGTCGCGCAAGCTCAGCATAGTCACCTTTAAGATACAGCAGAAACTGTGCTAATGCAAGCAAACTCGCGCCCATAATCGAAATGATTCGATGGAATTAGTTAAGCGGCGAAATACTTCTTTGGCGAAGACAACAAGAACATGAAAATCAAGATCATCTGAGGTATCATCGTCGTCATCTCGGTAATGAACACAACGCCGCCTATGTCATACAACCACGCGTTCTCCGGCGGGCCGGCAAGGAGAAAAAGCTCCTCGAGCACCGGATATGCCTTCGTGTAGTAAGTGTATGCGACATAAATCGACCCCAAAATCTGGCCGATCGAAGCGGCTACGGCGAAGATAAGCCCCCACTTGCGCTTGAGAAGCACCCCCAGCCCGCCGAGAAAGAAAGCCGTGGAAAAAATCATCAGAGCGTTGCCCGTCCATTTGATGAAGTTCTGTATCTCCGGAGCGCGGGCGATGGCATTGTAGGGAAAAGGCATCTGCGACAATATCGACGGCAACTGAAAGACTTTGATGCCGACAAAAAGATCGACCGCAGAATAAATCAAAGCGAAAAAAGCGGCTACCGTTATCGGCCAGAGGGGTCTTTTATGAGCAGGGACTTCGGGCATAATCAACTTCCTTTGAATGAATCGCTTACCTTGCGTTCGATTTCTTTCATCCGTCTCTCAAATTTCTTTTCGAGCCGCTCTCCGGTGGGATTTATAAGCCCCACGCCTCCGGAGATGAAAGCTCCGCCGATGAATCCGGCTATCGACAATGTAAATATAGTGGCGATGAAAGCAAGGGCGAAATAGAACTCCCTCGGAAGATAAATGATCGAATCATCCACCTCGATAGGCTCGCCTTCACCCTCGAAGGGCAAAATCTGTTCGAACAAAACCGCGTCGTTAGGGTTCCGGAAGAGGTGAATCGCATTGAAAAACACCCAGATGCACATCCCAACCCCCAGGAAAAGCAGGATGAACCCCAGTAGCTGAACTACCGATATCGAACTTTCCTCTGCATTTGGCTCTCTGAAATAATCCATGATGATGCTCCATTCGTTAATCTCATCATCAATATGGGTCAAAACCACGGGTTAATCAACAGTTTTTTCGCCCAACCGCGATTTTTCCCTTTCAAAAAATCATAACGAGGTTATATTGAAATGCGGGGAATGAAACAATTTAAGTAGGTGGGCAAAATGACAAAAGCGTCACCAAATAAACTGCGGCTTATCTCAATCATCTTCACCCTTATCTGGGCGGCTTTCTGGATGGTCTTCGCAATTCTTTCCGGAGCCGAGGAGGGCAACCTGCTATCCAACTTGCCGAATGCCCTTCCATGGCTGATTCCGGCGGTAGCGTTGGCTATATCATGGAAAAAGCCGGCGATCGGCGGAGTAATCTTCTTCCTCTACGGTCTTTTCACGACATTCTTCTTCGATACATGGGCGGACTGCATGGCGTTTCTCATCATCTCAGCCCCCGCCTTCATATCGGCCTTCCTGTTCCTGCTCGTAGCGAGGATGGCCGAATCCCATTAATCGAAACAAACCCGGCCTATTTGCCTTTTCGCATTCGAGGACGGAAGACCGACACAAAATTTCGCTTCGTTCGGAAAGGCGGAATCGCCTCGCTGGCCTCCCGCGCATCGCTGACCGACCAAATCGCATGGGGATGGAAATCCTTAATGAGGTTGATTACCTCCTCGAGGTCGCTTCGTTTGAGCAGGGTATAGATGATGTTCACCTTGCCGGCGGTGCTGTCGGCGATAACATTCGTGGCCATATAGCCCCGTTCCCGCATGGTCGCGATTAGCTCGGACGCGTCCTTCTTCGTGATTGTCCGCATAATCAGAACACCCATCGCCAGCTTCTCCTCGATCCAGATTCCGACGAAGTTCCCGGTCGCGAAACCCCCGCCGTAAGCGACGTAATACAGCGGATTCGTGAGGTTGTTGAATATCTGGCCGATAGCGAGAAGCCATATCATCACCTCGAAAAAGCCGAGAAGGGACGACAACACCTTCCGCCCCCGGGATACGCTGATAATCCGTATCGTCCCGATGGAGACGTCGATAACCCTCGCCGAAAAAATCAGCAGGGGCAAAACAACCCATTTGAAAGCCGGTGTGGCGAAAAACTCTGCTTCGAACATAATATCACCTCGTTAACTTCGGTTCCTGCGAAAGGTTACAGATTCCAGACCAAATTTCAAGCATAATCTACTTTTCGACTCCAGCCTCTGAACCACACCCTTCTCTCCACACACAATTCACCCTCTTCAAGAGACCCGCCGAGCAAAGCGAGGCAGGGTGTGCCCCCCTTAACAAGGGGGGTCAGGGGGGTTCTACTATAACATTCCCCTCTTCCAGAGGGGTGCCCGTAGGGCGGGGTGTTTAATATAAAAGCCCCCCTTGTCAAAGGGGGGTTTGGGGGGATTAAAAAAGGCGGCCCTCCTAACCGCCCTGCAATAAACCAACTCTCAACTCTACCCTCTCAACTCTCAACTATTCCCCGACCACCACCGTTGCACTAACCGACGCCCCGTGCTCGTCGCCGTTCATGGGTGTGAACCGATACTCCCACTCGCCGGGAGGCACATGCAGTTCGCGATAGGGCAACATATTATCTTTATCCATCGGAAGATGATCGCTGACTTCTATCCACGGTTCCGCACTACCGGCTTTGCGGCGTTCGAGCAATCCATGAGTCGAGCCATCGACATAACCGTAAACGACCTCAGTCATGCCGCCGCCCTTATCCTCTGCCGTAAATATATCCGGCGGTTCGGGAAACACGGGATACTCCACCGAAGGTTCCTCCCCGCCGCCCGAACTCTTGCCCCACGGCGTTTTCACCCAATAATCATCCTCGGGTTTGGGGTAATGCGCACGATACCAGTTGAAAATCTCCCGCTCGATCTCGTGATGCGAATCCCGCGCCTCGTTCTTCGCAACGGATTTCATCGAATAAACGTTCTGCGCGGTGTTCTGCGCCGCTACAGCGCTGTCGTAGGAGGCCAGTATTCCGGCAAGTAGATCGCCGTCGGCAACTATCGGAGCGAAAATCGGCTCAGCTCTGCGCGCATTCCAATGCGTAAGAACTTCATCGCCCAAATTCTTGATTTTCGCGTATTCCTCCGGCATCTCGCCGTCCAGTCCGAACTCCTCGATAAGCGTGTCCGGCCCGATAATCATCGTCGGAAGAATGTATTTGAACCAGAGAAGCTTTGCGGAAATCCCGTCCACAGCGGCCTTGACCACACGCGACGAGGTATGCATGTTCGATTCCGCGGCCCTAAACTCGTCCAGTGCCGCATTATAAGCGTCCGCACGCAAAATCTGCTCCGCGACGAACTGCGTCGGGCGATACGGAAGCGAATTGCCCTCCGCAAGAAACTGCTTCATCTTGACGCAAAATGCACCGTAATCATCGTCGGAAAGTTTTTCTGGCCTTCTCGTATGTTGAAAAGCCATCTTATTCTCCTTTTGCTAAGTTATTGTCCCCGAGGACTTTGGCAAGGTCGATCTCCATTTCGGCAAGGTCGATCTTGATTCTGGCAAGGTCGATTTGCATTTCGGCAAAGTCGATTTTGGTTTCGGCGAGGTCGATCACGAATTCGGCAAGGTCGATTTGAGTTTTGGCAAAGTCGTTTAAGGCTTTTACAACATCTGTCAAGCTATTCCGAAGGTCGATCTGCCATTCGGCAACATCGACCGCGCTTTTTACAAAGTCGATTTGACATTTGGCAACATCGATCCTGCTTTTTCCATCCTCGATGAACGATTTCAAAGACCACAAAGAAAAAATAACGTCTCGCTAACCTCCTTTCGTCTTGATTCATTCCCGCGCAAACGAGAACCCATTTGTCATTTGCCATTCAGTCATTTGACATTCATTTGTCATTTGACATTTGGACTTTGTAATTTCTCTCATTCTCCTTTCGTTTTGAACGATTCATATTTATAAAGAACGAATTTTCAAACTCTCCACTCTACACTCTCAATTCTCAACTCCCTCCGCGCCGCCGATGATGAACGCGTCCGTTTCATTTAAACCTCCCTACCCCTCTTTTGGAATCTTTTAATGTATACACTTTTACGCTTATATTTGAGAATGTTTGGTAATTCTGTGTATTCAAAATCATTTTGATCAAGAACGTTGAGGATAATATCTCTGACTTCCTCAGCTGTGATTCTCTCTAACCATTCATTAGAAATCCCAGTTTTGCCTTCTACCTGATATTCTTCGAGACGATTTAATACATGATTCTCCGCTTCATCGACCTCTTCTAGTTCAGCAACAGGACAAAAACATACATTCTCAGGACCGAAAACACGTTCATAGTCCTTTCGTCGTTTATTAAGATCTATTGTTTTACCGACCTTGCAATTTAATTTGTTCACTTCAATAACTGTTCCTTCACGTCTCGAATCAATATCAGCAGGCATTAATTCTTCATTAAAGAGTTTAACAACATAAATGCCGCTCATTTTTTTCTTCTTAGTCATGATTCCTCCCAAGTATAAATTTCATCATTTCTCCTTATTTAAAAAGGTTATTGTCTTCTAATTAAATCACCGTATATGCTAATCCTATTAGCCAAAGCTTCATTATCGGGATTTAGCTGATTAAATTTATTATAAATATCTTCTAAGCTAGAAAGCCCTATCTTTCTTAGAATGTGAATTTCGAGGAGGCACGAAGTATAGTTACAAATATCTACAATATTAGAGCAAAATCCGATAATTTTTTCACTTGGCGCTTTAGTGGTGAAAGTCACAACATCTTGATAATTGCATTTAATCCTCATTCGATACAAGAAATGAAAAATAGTCGTAGGCCCTGGATTATGAAGATATTTATAAGTATGGGCATCCTTGTATCCTTCCTTGACCCTTTTTTTATGAAGTGCCTTAAGACAACAAGCCACTACCCCTTTGGGATCAGTTAATGGATTTGATAAATTATGACTTGGTGTTGTTCCATTCGGAAAATTCTTGATTTGATGCGAATTCTCTCTTTTCCCAATAGGCCTAACACTTGCATAGCACCAAGGTTTAAACTTATTGTTTTCCACAGCGAATTTATTTGATAAACCTCTAATTGCTTTTGAGTGACTTTTTATTTCATCACCTTGTAGGGCATATAAAGTAGCGTTTCCTATCGCATAAATAACGTAGTAAGCTTGTACGGGCTTCCAATGGTTCATAATTCGAAGAAGGTTTGGACTTGTATCCATTAATAACCTTAATAAAAATTCGGTATTCCATCCAATGGATAAGTATTCTAGGATATAATCCAGATTCCGAGTGCGGTCCCTCTGTATGCTTGTGGTATTACTTAAAACAAATTCAGCAAAATCAGCTATATCACCGTTCTCTCTTATTAAATGGCTATAGGCTTGAACATAATTTGAATATGTCTCAAACGCATATTCGCTATCCGTCACAGGTGTTCCAAAAACTTCATAGAAGGTTAAAGCCATCTCTCCTCCTTAAACCACCCCGCCCGCTAATTCGTCGATCCTGGCCATTTGGTTGATTGTGAAGGCGAGGATGGAGACGATGCGGTGGAAGGTGGTTATGTCGTCGTTGGTTAATGTTCTGCCTTTGCGGGACTTCAGCCACTTGTCCAGCACCTGATAGCCGCCGATATAGAAATCCCACACCTCGCGCGGGACGTTGTCGAAATATTGTTTGTCGTTTATCCATACGCGGACCCTGCCGGGCTTATCGCCCCTTTTTTGTGGTAGAACAGGCATTCTTGCCTGTTCGTTTGCGGAGTGGTCAGACAGGAATGTCTGACCTACCGGTTGTTGTGTCTGACCTACCGATGTATTTTCTGTCGTTTTGTTTGGTGAAGGCGTCATTTTCACCTGCTCCACCTCGTCCGTGCCGGCTACCGGGTAGTTCGAGATGAATTCGTAGGTCTCGCGCATGAGGTGATGCTGAGCCAGCTCCCAGCCAAGCTCCGAGAGGCGGAAGAACAGCGCCTCGTCATCGACGAAAGGCACGCGCGGGAAATCTATCTTGAGAAGTTCCAGGTATTTCTCGCGGTAGGTCGGGCAGTAGAGGATCGCGTAGATGTAGCCGAAAATCTGTTCCGGGGTCGGTAGAACAGGCATTCCTGCCTGTTCGTTTGCGGGAGGGACAGACAGGAATGTCTGTCCTACCGGTTCTTGTGTCTGTTGTTCCGGGTTCTGAGTCTGTCCTACCGGGGTTTCTGTCTGTTCTACCGAACCTACCTTCTTCCCGTATTTCTTCCCGATGAACTCCACGAACCCCTTTTTGAAATTCGGGCGCCTGAGACCCTCACCCCCGGTCCCTCTCCCAAAGATGCCCTCATCTCCAGCCCTTCTCCCAGAGATGCCCTCATCCCCAGCCCTTCTCCCAGAGGGAGAAGGGGGCAAGAAGTCCCTCTCCCCCTGGGAGAGGGATTTAGGGTGAGGGCTTTGGCTGGCAAACAAACCTTCCTCCGGCTCTTCGTAGAGGTAGAGAGGGGCGACGTTAATAATGCCACGTGCGCTTGCAAAAACTCTGTTATCAATAATCGAATCAGTTACGAGGAATTGGCTAAGAGGAACTGAAAGGTCAACAGTCCTCATAAAACCTAATCCTACATTTTCGCCTTCGATGAAGTGGCGCATGAGGTCGTATCTATGCCTTGTTATGAACTTCAAATTGTATAGGATTTTTCTTTCATCAAACGGGCGATATTGAATCCGTTTTATTTCATCTATGTTAAATCCATTTGAGAAACACTCCTTTATTTCATTTATATCCTTTTGTTTAAGTCTTAATCGTTCTATTATTTGCCTATCATCATTTAAAACTCCATTTATATTTTCGATAAGCTCATTTCTTGTAAAAGCTGTTTTATAGGAATCTCCATGCGTTTTAACTCCGCTTTTATATTCTATAAATATCTCGTCCATTCCCCACGCGTCGCCGTAGTCGAGGACGGTTTTTGTTTCCTCGGTGGGCGCGAAGAATTTGAAATATGGGAATCGTTTTCCCCATCGCGTCTTGCCAAAGGCGTTGTCGAAGGCGTCGTAGTCCAGTTCTGTCCAGTCCACGCTGTCTATGTCGTTTTCCCGCAGAAAGCGGAATTTGTCGTCGCGCTTGCCGTAAAGGTCGTAGTAGAAGACACGGCATTGGGTTCCGGTTCTTTTTTCGATCGGTAGGACAGGCATTCCTGCCTGTTCACTTTGTTCAGACAGGAATGTCTGAACTACCGAGTCCACCGAGTTTAACGAGTCTAACGAGTCTATGCCTTCGATGAAAAGAAAGGGATACTTTCCGTTTTCAACAAGGTCCGCCTTTACCGGGTTTTGAAGGATGTAATTTAGCTTCTCGTTGTATTCTTCTTCGTCTCGAATAATTCTATCGTAAGATTCTTCCAACCAGATATTGCCCTTAGTTCCGCGTTCTTTGTTAATCAACCTCGCGGATACTCCTTTAATCCCTTTCATTATTTCCGATAATTTTCTATCTGCATTCGGCTTCAGGATTAGGTGGACGTGTTCTGGCATCACGACAAGCGCAAATAATTCGTAAAACTTTTTAGAACCTTCAATTACATGAGAGAATACCATTTCTCGCTCTTTCTGCGATAACATCGAGCCTTTAGAGGAAAAAGTAACGAAGTAATATGAGCCGGGAATAGTCCAGTGTGGAAGCTTACGTTTTGTTATTCTCAGTGTTCCTTCCGTGGGGTCAGTTGGTAGAACAGGCATTCCTGCCTGTTCGTTAGCGGAAGGGACAGACAAGAATGTCTGTCCTACCGGGTTTTGTGTCTGTCCTACCGGGTTTTGTGCCTGTCCTACCGGTTGTTGTGTCTGCCCTAGCGCCCTCTCTTTTTTACTCCCCGTTTTCACGAAAAACGAGATGCAGACGCCCTGCATGATGTCGAAAACGTTCTCGTCTTTTCCGCCGTCGGGGGCGGTTTCGCCTATTCGCGCGTTGCCGTGCAGGTTCAGGATGTAGATTTCGTCGAAGGTTTTGAGAAGCTCCGCCCTCATTTTCCGGTGAATTAGGCCGTTGATGAAGCTATTATTCGTGATTATCCCTATTGCCCCCTGCTCGACGTTTTCCATCTTGAAATGCGCGAAGCGAATGAACTTCACGTAGTCGTCGCTCAGCGGTTGGATATTGCGTTCGCCCTCCGGTTTGTAGTCTTTGATTTCTTCGAGTATCCATTCGCCCTTGTTCGTCGAGCCGACGTTGTATGGCGGGTTGCCGGTAACCACGAGAATTTTCGTTCTCTTGGCGGCTTCGGCCTGTCTGCTTTCCTCGGCCATCTCCCAAACGGAGGGGTTTTCCCGTTTGTGTTCGCGGTTTTCGAGGGTATCGGTTAAAAACACCTGCAGGCGTTCATTCTCGCCGAGGTCGTAACCGTTGCCAATCTCCTTTAGGAGCTGGGATAGTTTGAGGTGCGCTACGGCATAGGGCGCAATCAGGAACTCGAAGCCGTAGAAGTTTTTCAGGATATGCTTTGAGATAGTTTTTGGAATCTGCCCGGCGTTGCCGTGGTTTTTCATGTTATCGAGCATCAGCCGGAATATTTCCGCGAGGAAGGTGCCCGTTCCGCAGGCGAAATCCAGCACTGTAACATCGGTCGCGCAGAATCCGTCCTGCTTTTTGAAATCCTCCTCCAATATCCTGTTGAGGCTTCGCGCAATGAACGAGACCACGGGAATAGGCGTGTAATAAACGCCGCGTTCGCGCTTCTGGATCGCGTCGAACTCCTGCAGGAACGGTTCGTAAAAATAGAAGAAGGGGTCGTAGTCGTCGTTCGCGTGTTCTCCACCGTAGAAAGCGAGTTCTTCCGCGATGCCTGCGGGGTCCATGTTGTTCACCGTGTTCACTATTTCCTCGTAAATCCACTGCATGTGGTCGGGCGGGTTCTTTCGGCCGATCAGTTCGAGAACGCCGTGAATAAGCGGTATCGATTTCGGGACGAAGTCGTATGCGTTTTTGTGCGATACCTTGCCGTCCTTTTCCAGCCTTGCCAGAATAAGGCCGTAGATAATCGTCTGAACAAAGGCATCCGCAAAATCGTGCGGTTTCATTTCGTCTATTAGCATCTTCCTGTAATCGTCGAACAGGTTGTGCAGGGAGTTCGTGAAAGGGCCGTGAGCTTCTTCGGCGAGTTCTTCTTCGACGAATTCCTTGAGTATCTTCCCCCTCTCGGCGAGAGCAAGGGCGAGGGGTTTAATCTTGCCGATTGGTTCCGGCTTTGTTCGGAAGAAGTGTTCGAAGAGTTTCTTTAAATATTCGGCCTTCGTGTCGTCGAGTTTTGAGCGGGTCTTCTCCAAATCCATAGTCTGGAATAGGGCAACGGTTTCGCCGTTTTTCAGGAGAATGAATTCGCGGTAATTTGTGAGGATGATATTTTCGGTGATTGTCTGGTATCGCTTGAGCTGGTCGGTTTTCAGTATCTTGCCGAGGTCTTCGTTCAGCGCTTTCGTCTCGACGTAGCCGATAATCGCGCCGCCGCTCTCGATTTTGAAATCCGGCGCACCGAAGCCGCTTTCGCGCTGGGGTTCGTGCGTTATCGATATATGATTGTCGCCTTTGATTGCATTTAGGAGATTCTCAATGGGCGTGCGAAAGGTCATTTCGGTGCCGGAGTTCTTCTTCAGTTCATCAAAATATATCTCAAAGGCTTCGTTCATTTCCGTCTCCAGTTTTTTTCTTGCGTAATCAATCTAATACGGCGTTTGCGGGCTGTCAAGTAAAATGTGCCGGGGAAGTGAATTTTTTCGAGGGCGGGGGTTTCGGGGGGAATATCAACTACCCCCAACGGGCTTCCGGGCGGGCTTCTTTTAGTCGCAGGCGCTCGCAATGGCGAATGAGATGTCATTTCGAACCGAAGGGAGAAATCTCGTGGTATTGGTGAGAGATTTCTCGCCCTACAGGCCCCACGGGTCAGGCGTAGCCCTCGCTCGAAATGAAAGTGAGACCAAAGAGATTGCTTCGTGCCTCGCAATGACTTAAACTTCGACCCTTCGGCCGCGTGGGGCTGTAAGCAGGCCAATAGGCTTCGACCCTTCGGCAGGCTCAGGACAGGCAGGCTCAGCCACCGTTGTTTCGGCGCGGGGACGTTTCGATATGCCTTCGGCTACTCAACGACCGGGGGTGGGGGGAGGGGGGGGCGTCATGTGAAGCCCACTGGATGGGTGTTCGAGAAAAACAAAAAAAGGGCTTGACTTTCGGGAGATGTTTGGTATTATGACCAAACGATAGATGTGGTTTATCAACAATGGAGTTTGAAATGGATATGGACATAATCACTGCAAAGGCAAACATTTTCAAGGCGCTGGGGCATCCATCCCGTCTGGCGATAGTCGAAAAGCTCGCTCAAGGCGAATGTTGCGTATGCGACCTTGTTGATCTGGTAAATGCCGATTATTCCACCGTCTCGAAACATTTGGCCATTCTGAAAGATGTCGGAGTTGTCGATTTCACCCGCGACGGCAAGAAGATGATGTATCGCCTCAAAGTCCCCTGCATTCTGCGTTTCATGGACTGTATCGAGAATTTGGTAATTCGGGAAAATGAAGTGGAACTGAGCTTAAACGGGTGTTCCGCTGAAATGGGGTGCAAGTGAACTGGAAATCCGAATGGAAAAAGCTTGCCCTGATTATCGGCGCGTTTCTCGTGGCCTTCTACTTGCCCGTCGGCGTCTCGCGCTTCGACAACGCGATAATGGAGGCGCTTCACCTCACCAAATGGTATGCCCGCGAGCATGTCATCCTCTGCCTGATTCCGGCGTTCTTTATCGCCGGCGCAATAGGGGTTTTCGTCAGCCAGAACTCGATGATGAAATATCTCGGCGCGAAGGCGAAAAAGGTGGTGGCGTATGGCGTCGCGTCGGTTTCCGGAACGATTCTCGCGGTTTGCTCCTGCACCGTGCTTCCGCTATTTGCGGGAATATACAAAATGGGCGCGGGACTCGGTCCGGCGACAGCCTTCCTGTATTCCGGCCCGGCGATCAATGTCCTCGCAATCATCCTCACCGCCCGAGTTCTGGGGATCGAGATAGGCATAGCCAGAGCGGTCGGCGCGATAGTTTTTAGCGTGGTTATTGGTCTTGCTATGCATTTCATATTTCGTAAAGAGGAAAAAGAGCGTGTCGATGCTCAACTTCAAATGCCGGACAGCGGCGACGGAAGGCCTCTGTGGCAAACTATTCTCTATTTCGCGTCGATGGTAGGCGTGTTGGTTTTCGCCAACTGGGGCGCGCCGGATCAATCCACCGGATTTTTCAATATCGTCTATCAGAATAAATGGATTATCACCTCGGTTTTCTCTGTGGGATTGGGCGCGAGCCTCGTCGCCTGGTTCGATTTCAAGCTCTGGCAGTTTCTCGTTATCGCGATTCCCACAGCCCTCTCCGCATTGCTCGTTCCCCAAAAGCCGCTGATAGCTTTCGGAATAGCTATTATCGGGCTGTCATACTTTACAAGCAAATCCACGGATGAGACAGGCGAATGGTTTTCAGCATCGTGGGGTTTCGCGAAACAGATACTGCCCCTGCTCCTGCTGGGTGTGCTTTTTGCGGGATTTTTCCTCGGCAGGCCTGATCACGAGGGCATTATCCCATCGGAATGGGTTTACAAAGCTCTCGGAGGCAACTCCCTGCGTGCGAACTTCTTCGCCTCCTTCGCCGGCGCTTTCATGTATTTTGCAACCCTCACGGAAGTGCCTATATTACAAGGACTGATAGGCGCCGGCATGGGCAAAGGTCCGGCATTGGCTCTTTTGCTTGCAGGCCCGGCATTGAGCTTGCCTAACATGCTCGTAATCCGCTCGGTGATGGGCACGAAGAAGACCGTCGTGTTCGTCATGTTGGTAATCGTCATGGCGACATTCAGCGGGATGATTTTCGGAATGATGTTTTAACCTTTGACATAGGAGAGAAGAATGTATAATATATTAACAACCCTAACAGTATTATTGCTACTTCTTGCTTTGGGTGCGATTGCTGAAGGAATAAGTCACGAAATCTATGTCTATTCAGATATAGATAGCGCTATATCTGCAGGGAAACCGGTTCTGACAATAGTTCACAATTCCAAAGTCTGTCCTTGCACTCTCAAAAAATGCAATCAAGCCCTTGAACTAACACGAAAGATTGCTCAAGATAATAATGGCGAGTTTGTGTATATCGAAATAAATCTTGGTGATGAACCAGAATTAAACGACCGCCTAAAAACGACGATTGTTCCTACCGTTATATTTTACGACAGCGAAGGCGAGGAAATTTCCCGCCTCCAGTCGATGCAGATTCGCGACCAACAGCTCAGAGAACAGCTCGCCGCCCTGACCGAACCCAAAACCGAAGACGAGAACGAAACGGAATAAAATCACCATCTATAACATAAAAAAACGATTCTATTTGAAAAGGAGACATTATGAAAATCGAAGTCCTCGGCACAGGTTGCCCCAAATGCAAGAAACTCGCTGAACTCGTCGAAAAAGTATGCAGTGAGAACTCAATCGATTGCGAGATAGAAAAGGTTACCGACATCGCTAAAATAATGTCAGCCGGCGTGATGCTGACCCCGGCGATTGTTGTGGACGGCAAGGTGGTCCTTTCCGGAAAAGTCCCGTCCCCAGACGAACTCAAAAAGCTATTAACGCGATAAAATATTAAGGAGTAAACTATGAGATGGACATTCATAATCCTTATCGCAATATCGATTCTTTTCGCCGGATGTGCCCAGGAAAAAGCACCGGAAACGCCCGAAGTCGAAATCGCCGAAGCAACACCCGGGCAAGCCACCACATCCGACGCCGACGCCAATTATGTCGTCTATTACATGACCAGCAACGTCCGATGCGCCTCCTGCTATAAAATCGAAAACTGGACGAAAGAGGCTGTCAATAAATACTTCGCTGACGAAATAAAAAGCGGCAAGATGAAGTTTGAGATAGTCAACATCGAAGAGCCCGAAAACGAGCATTACATCGACCACTACGAACTTTTCACCAAATCCGTCATCGTCTCCAAAAAAGTTGATGGCAAAGAGGTTTCATGGAATAACCTCGCCCGCGTCTGGAACCTGCTAAAAGATCAGGATGAATTTATGACATACATCCGCGACGAAATCGCGGCCTTCAAATCCGGAGTGGAGAATTGACCGAGTATATCCTCGCAATCGGTTCGGCAATCTGGCTGGGGATTCTCACCTCGATTAGCCCATGCCCTCTTACAGCCAACATCGCCGCGATATCCTACATCAGCGGACGAATCGACAAACCCTCGAAAGTCCTCCTGAGCGGCCTCCTATACACCTTCGGGCGAATTCTTGTATATCTTGTGCTTGGAATTTTAATTGTCTTCAGCGCGACCTCCATACCCGGCTTATCCTTCAAACTTCAGCAGATAATGGAGCCGGTGCTTGGGCCGCTCTTCATCGCCATAGGCCTGCTTCTGTTGGGCGTATTCACCTTTAACATCGGCGGCAAAGGCATGAGCGATAAAATGCGAGCACGCATAGACAAGATGGGCATCTGGGGCGCAATTCCCCTCGGTGTAATCCTCGGTCTCGCATTCTGCCCGGTGTCCGCGGCGCTGTATTTCGGGTCGCTAATTCCAATCGCCATCCAGCAGAAAGACGCCTTTCTACTGCCGTCCCTCTATGGCCTCGGCACAGGCGCACCGGTAATCGTCTTCTCCTTCATCATCGCCTTTGCGGCGAACAAAGTCGCTTCGGCGTTTAAAAAAGTAACCGCGGTCGAGATATGGGTAAGGCGGATCACCGGCGTCGTCCTAATCTTATTGGGAATTTATCTAACCGTTAAACATTTCTTCATGTAAAAACCTATCTTAAAGCAAAAAAGAGGCATCATGGGCAAACCAAAAGTTCTATTTCTATGCACCGGCAATTCCTGCCGAAGCCAGATGGGCGAAGGCTTCCTGCGCGATATGGCCGGCGGCAAATTCGAGGTCATGAGCGCGGGAATGGGCCCCTCCGGCGAGGTTCACCCCCTCGCGGTGAAAGTCATGGACGAAGTCGGAATCGACATCTCCGGCCAGAAACCCAAAGACATCAGCAAAATTCTGGGGCACGAATGGATTTCCTACGTGATAATCGTCTGCGACAAAGCGAACGCGACCTGCCCGCGTCTATGGCCGGGTCTGGCAGATGAAAACCGAATATTCTGGCCCTTCGACGATCCCGCCCATGCCGAGGGCACCCAGGAGGAAAAACTCGAATTCTTCCGACGCGTCCGCGACGAGATTCGCGCCAAACTCGCCGACTGGCTGAAATCTATGGAGTAGGAGCGCGTTTCGATACGCCTCGGTGCAAGAATGTTCGCCCGTTGCGCGCGAATAGACAATCCCTTCACCGATTAACGTGTTTCCGTTTGCACCCGTAGGGGGCTATCTTGTTGACCGAAGAGAAATCCAACGGACGCCCTCCCGCTTTTCGATTGTGCATCGAACGGGCGGGTGTCTCTATTCGAAACGAAGCTTCGAGCGCAATCCCGTCGCAAAGCCGGAGCTACGCGACGAGAAAAAAAATAGCTTCCAAACGGTTTTCAAAAGTCTCCAAACGAACCTGAACCTCCGCCGAACAGCCCCCAACTTCTTCCCCGCGATTTTCAATAACCAGCCGACGAGCCTAAACTATTTCCCCGCGAGTTCCAAGTCCTTCCTCGCGATTTTCAATAACTTCCTCGCGAGTTTAAACTTCTTCTCAATGACCCTAAACTCTAAACTTCTTCTCATAAACTATAATTCGTCAATCATAAACTCCATTCCAAGAAATATAAACTGTCTTCCGTCAATCAATAACTCCATTCTACATTTCAAAAACTCCCCTCCAACGAGCTCAAATAACAAATATCGAAGCAATGACAAAGCTCAAAAAACAAATATCAAATCAATGCCAAAAGCTGTAATGCCAAATGCCCAATTCCGCCACCCATTTGTCATTTGGATTTTGGATTTCGTTTGTCGAAGATCCGTAGGGTCATTTGGCATTTGGGTTTTGACATTCATTTGTCATTTGACATTTGGATTTTGACATTCAATTGCCATTTGGCATTTGGATTTTGAAATTCATTTGCCACTTGGCATTCCCCGCAGGGGCCATAATCTATTTTAAAAGAACGAACGACGCCGGTGCGCCGGGTTAATTTCCATTAGGTTAATGATGTACTATATAGAGACCATCCAAAGTATAAATAATGCTACTATAAAAATAATTACAATAACCAAACAGCCCCAATTGATGTTTCTATTTTTTCCTTTATTCTTATCGGCGATTTCATCAGTAATTTGTGTTATATTTATAGAGTAATTAATAGGACCTTCAGATTCTCCAAACTCTATTCGTTTATATGTATTAAGCCTTTTTATACCAGTAATACGTAACATACCGGGGAAATTAACATCACCCCACGAATTTATCCATTCCCCATTCCTATAACCCCACATGCCATATCCGTCATCTACATACACCCATTCATTATCTCTTTGAGGATGGACTTTATCAGGAATGCTATCTATCTCTTTCAATATCCTTTTAATATTAAAAAAAGGACATAACTTAAGACGCTCAATGTCATGAATAGCATCTTCTTTTAATGCCTCTTTATCAAAAATCCATTCCCCTGTTGTTTGATCTATATACCCATATTTATCCCACCGGTTATTTGAATAATCTCCATAGAGATTCTTACAACCCCAACTATTTTCAATTCCGGTGTTTTCGTCAAGTCGACAATAATCAAGACCTTTTGAATTCTCTATCTTTTTTCGATAACACCACAGAGCCTCCCTGATTTCTGTTGTTGTTATTTCTTGCTTGTTTATTAATATCCTTTTGTTTTTCCAATGACTTATATAATCTAATATTTCATAAAATTCTTCAAGTTTCGAAGTTGAGAACATAGCTTTAAAAATAAAGTCATTCCCATCAATCTCCTCATAGTTGTTTTGTCTTTGCATTAATCTGACAGCATTATCCCAATTTTTTGAAGAAGATTTTCCTATACTGACTTCGATTATAACCGGTTTACCCTCAATTTGTTCGATAACATTTTTCTCTTTCCTTTCCGAGCAGTTTAGCATTAATATTTCGACAGGCAATTTGCACTCAAGTGCTAAATAGGTAATCCATGAAATTTGGTGATCTGATAATGAATCGTGTTTTGTTTTAACCTCAACAAATTTTCCAGTGTTCTCTTTCCATAAAAACAAATCAGGCAATCCTTTTCTATTTTGCCCGAAATTCGTAATCAATCGCCTCAATATTTTTGCAATTGCCTTTTTGTTAATTACATCAAACGGTTTTGTTAATGTTTCCAAATCGTATAAATCCCAATTTTCAATGGGTCTTGCATTTTTGTTGCAATTCTCATTATAACTTCGTTTCAATATTTCTTTTGGTTCACCAAGCCGGATTTCTTTTAGTCTATTTTCAATCATATCTTCACGTCTTTTATAAAACTCAGACGAAAAAAAGTCGCTTGGCATCCCGTTTATGTTAATCGTTTGAGCAAAAACTCTTTTAAAAGAATCATCTGAAGGATGAGGTAAGAACGTCTTCCCATTTTTAAATTGTTTAATAGAGCCTTGAATCTCTACGAAGATTATGTCCCAAAATAATAATGTCATGATCTCTGACCAGAGACTCATTTCACACCATACGCCAGTGAAACCTTCTTTTTGATATATCTTTAAAGCATATTCTTCAGCAAAGAGCGATTCTTCTTCAAATCTATATTTTGCTTTACCTTTCGACTTAATGTCTATTCTATCCGCTTTAAATCCTTTATACTTAATATCCATAATCAATCCTACTTGTCATATCCCCAGCTCCGGTTTGGTTTGGGGTTTGGTTATTCGTTTGGACTTCTTCAATGTATCTGAAGCATGCCGTAGGCCGCAAAGCGCGCGTAGGTCGGGGCGTTTGCCTGTAGGGGAGCACCTATGTGTGCTCCCGTTCGCGGAATAATCAACCATCCCATCTTCATACAACGGGAGGGCACACCCAGACGGGTTTCCTTCGGTCATAGGCCCTCCCCTACGATTGGGTTCGTTTTGGTCAGGCCGGGTAGCTGGAACCGCCCGGCGGATGCGGCCTCGGAGAGCATCCCTTTTGACGGCGGGTCGAGGGCCAAAAGGACGCCCATCGCCGCGTTCTCGCACTCCACCACGCGGCATAGGCTGCGCAGAGCCGTAGGGCGTATTCCTGCGCGGCTTTTTGAGCTTCTTGAAGGGGTGATATGTCGAAACGCGTTCCTCATTCTAAGAATCAATCTAAATAGGGTTTGCGGAGTTGTCAAGGAATATGTGATGGTGAGGTGGATTTTTTCGTGGGCGGGCGTTTCGAGAGAATATCGACTACCCCCTACGGGCTTCCGGGCGGGCTATCGCCCTTGCTCGAAATGACAGTGAGACCAAAGAGATTGCTTCGTCGGGCATTCGCCCTCCTCGCAATGACGGCTTTGTCGTGAGGTTGCTTCGTCGGGTTGCACCCTCCCTTCGGCCGCGTGGGGCTGTCCCTTCGGCCGCGTGGGGCTGTAAGCAGGCTCAGGGAGCTGTTCCCAAAAACTAAATCCAAAATCAATTAGGGTTTTTTGCGGAATTTGGAGGAGACCCAGTTTATGGCTTTGCTTATGAAGCTAAACCCTCGGAAACGGCTCGACCAGGTTGTGCGATAAAGGCTCCATCCGCCTATTGCCAGCATCACGAAGTTCGGGCTCCACATAGCCAGCCATGGTGCTATGTAGCCTCTGTCCGCAAGCCCCTCACCGCCGATTAAGAAAGCCCAGTATAACACAAAAAACAGCACGCCGAAACCTATCGCGATGCCCGTGCCCCCCTTCTTTGTATAAACTCCCACGGGAGCGCCGGCTATCAGAAAAAACAAACAGGCGAAGGGCAAAGTTATTTTTTTGTGCACTTCCACCTTATATTTCCGAATAAAGCGCGAATGGGCGCGAATCGCATTCCGCTGGCTATCGATGGATTGGATTGTCGCTTTTATTCTGCGCTTGAGGGAATTGATAATCACAAGGGAATCGGAAGGGGTATCTCCAGCACCTGGAGAAAATGCCGCGCGATATGCCTTCTCCGAAACATCGCGGATGGCGTCTAAGGATTTCTGAACCGCCGTGTCTTTTTGGGCAATTCGGAATTTCATGTCGGAAATCTTCAGCTCCCTATCGCCGCGATGGGTCGATTCCCGTCTTTGCATTTGAAGGCCGAGGTCTTTGAACCGGATGGTCTGAATATCGAAATCGACTCGAGTGTATTTGCTCGGGTCGCGCTCGTCTATTTCGTGTATCGTGCCGTCGTGAAGCTCGAAAGTGAGGGCGTCGGTGGCCTCGTTGTAGCTCATGATTCCGTAATCGGCTTTTACGATTCTCGGAACTTTGCGGTTCTGGCCGTCGAAAACGGTGATTCCATAAAGCTCGTCTGTTTTTTCGTTCACCTCTTCGATGTAGAGGCCGGCATCGGGGAAATCGTCGATAAAAACCCGCTCTTTGATGGCGAGGGTCGGTCTCTGCCGTTTGATGTCGCCCAGAAGGAGTTTGGCTTCGTAGTTGGACTCGGGCAAGATTCTATCTGAGAAGTATATCATGAAAAGGGAGATAACCAGCGTGGCTACCACCGGCGCGACCATGAGGCGCAGGAGGGATATTCCCGAACTGGCGGTCGCGGTGATTTCGCCGTCCTCGGTGAGACGTCCGAAGGCCATCAGCCCGGCGATTAGACAGCTCATCGGCACGGCGAGGGCGAGCATCCACGCGAAGTTCAAAACAAAAAGCTGGAGGACTGTCCAAACCGGAACGCCCTTTGAGATGATGAGATTCAAAATATCCAGCACGAAATCCATCATCATTACGAACATAGTTATGACGATAGCTCCGACGAATGGCGTCAAGTGTTCTCGAAGGATGTATTTCGAAAGGATTTTCATCGGGCGAAGAGGTCGGGGGTGAAAAATTGACGGACGCCGTTAAATGTTTTACGATGAATTGGACATGGGCCCTGTTTCCGGAGCAACTCGCGATGTTCCGGAGTCGGGTAGCCGAAGTTTTTCGAGAAACCGTAGCCGGGATAGATAGAATCGAAAAAACGCATCAGGTTGTCCCGAACAATTTTTGCGACGACACTCGCCGCCGCGATCGCCAGATGTTCCCGATCCCCCCCGATACAGCAAATCTGATCGTTTCGAATGTAAGGAGATTTCTGATTGCCGTCGAGCATTATCATATCGGGAGCGGTTTCGAGTTTGGCCACGGCGTTCGCCATCGCTTTGAGTGACGCCTGCAGGATGTTGTATCGATCGATTTCGATATGGGAGACGCATGATATTCCCACCGCAGACGCGTTGGCTATAATATAAGGAAAAAGCTCCCGCCTTTCAACTTCGGTCAGGAGCTTTGAATCGTTCAATCCGATGGGCGGCTTTTCGTAATCCCAGATTACTGCCGCCGCGACGACCGGGCCGGCAAGAGGCCCCCGTCCGGCTTCATCTGCGCCGGCAAAGAGAACCCCCTTCTCGAGATACCGAGTCTCGAGTTCGGAAGGAAAAGTCGAAGATGGCCTCGCGTTGGCCATTACTTTTTCTTCTGATAGCGTCTTTCCTTGATATTCGCGGCTTTGCCGATCTTATCGCGAAGATAGTAGAGTTTCGACCTTCTCACCTTGCCGTATTTGACGACTTCGATCTTGTCGATATTCGGCGAGTGAATGGGGAAAACTCTCTCCACGCCGATTCCGGAAGACATTTTACGGACGGTCATCTTCTCTGTGATTCCGCCCCCTTTTCTTCCGATAACGACGCCCTGAAAGACCTGAATCCTCGTCTTTTCGCCCTCGGTGATACGAACATGAACCTTGATCGTATCTCCGGGCCCGAATTTTGGCAGGTCTTTGAGATATTTCGCTGTAACGTTCCTTATGATTGCGTCAGACATCTTTGTCTCCTGTATCTTGAAATTATCATTTTCGATATATTCTAATACTTTCGCTCAAAATTGCGATATTTATTTTCAATCGTCATCGCTGACTTTCAAAGCTTCGATATAAGCGATTTCCTCCCTCGACAGCTCAGATTTGTCGATTATCTCCGGCCTCCGTTCGAATGTCAGCCGAAGGGATTGTCTCCGCTTCCAATCTTCGATAGCGGCATGATTGCCGGACAGGAGAATCTCCGGAACCCGATGGCCTCGGAACTCCCTTGGCCTTGTGAACTCCGGCGGCGACAGTAGCCTGTTCGGCCCGCTGTGGGAATCCGTTTCCGCGGAATCCAAATCGCCGAGGTATCCGGGAATCAGCCTAACGATAGCGTCTATAACCGCCAAAGCGGCCAATTCCCCGGAGCTGAGAACGTAGTCTCCAATGGAAACCTCTCTCGCTCCTATAATATCCGGCACCCTGCCATCGATGCCTTTGTAACGTCCGCAAATAACAATGAGCCTTTCGGCTTCGCTGAATCTTTCAGCATCCGCCTGTGTGAACAATTTGCCCCTAGGGCTCATGATGAGCTTTTCGGCGGTGGCGAATTCGTTTTCTATGGATTCGACTGCACGGACTATCGGTTCGGGTTTCATTACCATACCTGCGCCTCCGCCGTATGGTATATCATCTGCCGTGCGGTGTTTATCCAACGCGAAATCTCGAATATCGATAGTTTCGAGCTCCACGATACCCGATTCCGCGGCTTTCGCGAACAGTCCCTCGCCGCCGTATGTCTCAAACAGCGCGGGGAATAGGGTTAGCGTTGCTATTTTCAGCATTGTCGCGACTCGCTCCTCGCGCCGTGAACAACACGACCGCTTACTATTCGATAATTTCGAGGACCGCGCGTTTGCCTTGCTTCGCCGCAACTGCGCTCAGAAGGGTTCTAATCGAACGAGCGGTTTGCCCGCCTCTGCCGATAACCTTTCCGAGATCGCTTTCGTTGACGCGAAGCTCGTAAACGATGGTTCTTTCGCCGGTAACCTCGCGGACATCTACCTCCTCGGGATTATCGACAAGAGCCCTCGCGATGTTCGCAACGAATTCTGTCATTTCCATGTCGTTTCCTTCCGATTCATCCAGCTTTTCAGGCGTCTGGCTGAATATCTTGTTCAAGAAGCTCATCTTTTCCTTGGGGTTCTGTATTTATTTTTTCAGATTCTTCTTCTTTTACGGAATCTTGTGAAACGGTTTCTTTAATCGATTCCAGGTCGATCTTGGTTTCGGGTTCCTTTTTTGACCCTTCGGGAACGGATCCGTTCACGATATCCTTCCACAAGCCCTTGCGTTTCAAAAGGGTGCGGACAGAATCGCTCGGTTTTGCACCGACACCGAGCCAGTAGATGACCCGGTCGGTCTTGACCTCGAATTCCTCTTCCCGAATTGGATTGTAAAATCCGAGTATTTCTATAAAGCGTCCGTCTCTCGGCGAACGCGAATCCGCGGCTACAATCCTGTAGAAGGGCTTTTTCTTCTTCCCTCCACGTCTCAGTCTGATACTAACTGCCAACTTTTAACCTCCGTAGTGGTTTATGATTCATATAATTCAAAATCCAAATCCTCCGGGAAAAGACATCTTTTTGCCCTTTCCCATCTTTTTGAACATCTTCTGCATATCAAAAAACTGCTTGAGCAGTCTGTTAACTTCCTGAACGCTCGTTCCGCTTCCCATGGCGATCCGCTTGCGCCGGCTTCCATCTATGATGTTCGGCTTCTGACGCTCCGCGGGGGTCATGCTGTCGATAATGGCCTCGATATGCACCGTAGCCTTCTCGTCTATCTGCATTCCCTTGAGCATCGACTTCTTCACGCCTGGAATCATCGATAGAAGATCCTCCAGCGGGCCCATATTGCGAAGCTGTTTCAACTGCTCCCGAAAATCGTCGAGGTCGAACTTCTGCTTGCGAAGCTTCTTTTCGAGTTCCCTGCTTTTCTTCTCGTCGAAAGCGAACTCCGCCTTTTCTACCAGAGTTACGACATCCCCCATTCCGAGGATTCGACCGGCCATGCGGTCGGGATGGAACCTTTCGAGGGCGTCGAGTTTCTCGCCGGTGCCGATAAAATACAGCGGCTTGCCGGTAACTTCGCGAAGGCTCAGTGCCGCGCCGCCGCGGGCATCGCCGTCCATCTTGGAAAGAACAAAACCGTCCACACCCAGGCCTTCATTGAAAGCCGTGCCGACATTTACAGCCTCCTGGCCTGTCATGGCGTCGAGAACAAGCAGGGTCATGTCCGGCTGAACCTCGTCGATAACATCCCGAGCCTCGGCCATCATTGCTTCATCTATCTGAAGCCTTCCGGCGGTGTCGAGAATGACCAGGTCGTAGCCTTGCTGACGTGCTTCAAACTGCGCCCGATGCGCCACCTGCGCCGGAGTCTCTCCCCCCTCGAAAATCAAAACGGGAAAGCCGGCATTCTGCCCGACAATCTGCAACTGCCGCGCCGCCGCGGGACGGTGAATATCACACGCCACAAGCATTGGCTTGAACTTACGTCCGGCGAAAAACTTGGCGAGTTTTCCGGCGGTAGTAGTCTTGCCCGATCCCTGAAGCCCCACCAATATAACATTAGCGGGGGTCTTATGGGGGATATTTATCTCCGGGGCGGACCCTCCGAGAAGCTCAACCATCTCATCGTGGACTATTTTAATGAACTGTTGCCCGGGCGTAATCGATTCGAGAACCGCACTCCCGAGGGCTTTCTCCTGAACGTTTGACACGAATGTCTTCGCAACCTTAAAATTGACGTCGGCGGACAAAAGTGCGCGCCGAACTTCTTTCAGGGCATCGCGAACGTTGGCCTCGTTCAGTTTGCCCCGAGAAGTCAATCCTTTGAAAAGAACGTCTATTTTGTCGGTCAGTTGTTCGAACATTAGCTTCGAAACGCGCTCAAAAGGCGCGTTAGAGTTATCAGATTGTCAATACGGCTCAAGAAACAAAGTTGTTTCAATATAATAATAGAATTCCAGGATGCAAGCCTATTTTTTAATATTTCACAAAATAGTCAAGGATAACTTCACGAAATCTTTGCTTCGGCTACACATCACACAAAGAAGCTTCAAATCACCACGCCTTGTTTGCCGCCTCAAATATCTCCTCTCCTTAAAATATATAGGGTGGCACCGTTATTGCGTTATTTCACTGAGTTTTCCTCTGGATTTTTTCCCGAGGAATGTGTATATTGTTAAACGAGGGTTAAGGGCCTTGATATATATGAAAAGATTACTGCTTTTAATAATGGTCTTAGCTGTCATCCTTTCGAGTGGCTGTGTCTATTACAACACCTTTTTTCTGGCAAAGAAGAACTACAGGCTTGCGGAAAAAACCCGCCTCCGGAGCACCTCCGAAGAGCTTCCCGCATCGGCTAAAAGTCAATATGACATAGCCATAACAAAATCCTCAAAAGTTCTGGCTTACTATCCCGAGAGCAAATATGTCGATGACGCCCTCTTCCTTCTGGGCATGAGTTTCTACCGAACCGCCGACTACACCAAGGCCCTACGCAAATTCGAGGAGCTTCTCGAAGCCTTCCCTGAGAGCGAGTATGCCAACGAAGCGGAATACTGGAAGACCCTCTGTATCTACGAGGTCGGCGAATTCGACCGCGCCCTCGAACGCCTTAAAGGCCTTTCCGACGCCGGAGCTTTCGCCGAAAGAAGTAAATTCATGATGGCCGAACTTTTCTACGAACAGGAAGACTACATCTCCGCAAAGGAAACCTATCTCGATTATCTCTCGACATACCCCAGCGGCAGATACCAGAGCCTCGCATATTTCCGCCTGGCAAACATAGCTTTCCATTTCGAGATGTATGCCCAGTGCATCGAAGAGGCCGAGAAAATCAACAAAAAAAGCCTTACTCCCGCCGAATATTTCAACTCCAGAATGCTCATCGGAGAAGCCCTGACGGAGCTGGACAGCCTTCCGCAAGCCCTCAATTTTTACCTCGAACTTCGAAGCGAAGACGATTATTTTTCGAGATGGCCGGAAGTCGATCTGCGCATCGGTGACGTTCATTATCTCATGAAGGATACAACATCGGCCATCGAGGTCTGGAGCGATGTCTGCTGGGAACACCCAAAAACGGAGAACGCCGCATGGGGATGGTATAAACGGGGCGATCTCCATCTGGATTTCGGGGATGTAACTACCGCCAAGGTGGAGTTCGATTCCGCCGCGGCCCAAACCCGCTCGGGGGAAATATACGAGCTTGCCCTTCAAAAAAGCTCCTCCATAGCAAGATTGCAGGAATTCAAAAATATACTCGCAGAAGCCAACGACTCTACAGACATCGACATAGTAAGCACTGAACTCGCTCTGGCGGAAATGTTCATCCTCGAACTTGGACAACCCGATTCCGCCCTCGCGCAATATGCCTATGTCGTCGAGAATTACCCCGACGACAGCCTCGCCCCCAAAGCCGCTTATGGCGTGGGCTACATATACAATCACTCAAAAAGAGACCGCGAACGCGCAGACTCAGCCTTCGCCGAACTCCTCGTAAAATATCCAAACAGCGATTACGCCGTGGGCGCCGCGGAATACTTCGTAGGCAGAGGCGCGGCCCTCGATTCCCTCGGAGTTCAAACGGTAGGCTACTACTTCGTCCGCGCCGAAGAGTTCTTGCTGACATACAACCGTATCGATTCAGCCCTCGCAAATTACCAGCTCGTTTCCGATTCATACCCGAATAGCGCCTTCAGACCTAAAGCCATAGCCGCCAGAGCCTATATTCACGAGAATCACACACATAATTACGAAATCGCCGAATCTCTATATAAGTTTATGGCCGATACTTTCTCCGGAACGGAATACGCCAGCCACGCCAAAGTCCGCCTCGGCCTCGAAGCCCCCGACCTGAAACCGGAAAAACCCGACGAATACGCAATGGACGATGAACGAAAAGAGGCAGAAGGCGAGAGAGAAATATCCAGAGCCGAAGAAGAAAGGCTGAGAGAAGAGGAAAGACGCCAGGAAGAACAACGAGGCCGAAGAGGCGAATACATAGACCCCGAAACCGGCCAGCCCCTCCCCCGCGCGCCGAATCCCATTCGCGGAATCGAATTGAGATACCCTCAGGCCGAATGGAGTTCCGATCTTCAAGGCAGAAGGGTCAGGCTGAAAATTAGAATCGATGCTTTCGGCGAAGTTCGTGAGACCGAGCTTCTCGCCACTTGCGGCAACGAAATTATCGACAGAGCCGCAATAACAGCCGTCGAAGAATCTGAATGGAACCCCGAAGATATCCCCATCGAACATATCGGAGGGTGGTTCTATTACGAAGTCGTCGTTAGAAAACCAAAAGAAACCATAGATAGCTTTTAGGAGGTGCTATGCTCGAACTAAGACCCGCCGATGAGCTTTTCCCAAGGCTCAACATCTCGAAAGACAAGAAAATCCTCGCGGTCGATGGACCTAACATCGTGCAAGGACACGTGGATGCCGATTTTCGAAGCGGTATCGAACTTCACCAGATCGATGAAGGCGCTTACGAGACCATCCTCGCATGGTTCACCGAAAATGACCATCGCAGGGTAAAGGACATCGTGACCGAAGCCACGAGAATCCTTGCCCCCGGAGGCTCCGTATGGGTTATCGTCCCGAAAAAGAACTCCCTCGAAAATCACAAAGCAACGGGAGTTACATCGGACATAGTCCTGCCTCTGGCGAAAGATTCCGGCCTTACCGAGAAGAAAACCCTCGGCATAGGCCCCCATTATTATAGTATAAGGTTGATGAAGCACGGCGAGGAATAGCCAACCGTGCATCTCCGGCTCCCGCTTAAGTTTCGTTTGCATTAATCGGAGCTATCCTGTATGTTAGAATTTGAATGCCCCATCGACGGGCACACGTTCACCTTGAATTTCAACGAAAGGCGTCTGTGAAAGACCGTTCCGGATTCGAACTCGAAACCTACTGCATCGTCGATCTCGACATTTTCCGCGAGAATATAATAGAAATACGGCGGTGGGTCGAGAACCGGGAGGTTATTCTCGCAGTCAAAGCCAATGCCTACGGCCACGGAGTTGTGCCGATCTGCAGGGAAGCAAGCTACGCCGGAATCGATCACTTCGGCGTAGCCACCGTTTCCGAAGGCGCCGCCATCCGCAAAGCCGGAATAAAAGGGGAGATTGTAGTCCTAACTCCAGCCACCCTCGGACAGGTCGAAACCATCGTCGAACAAGAACTCCACCCGAACGTCGTAAACGAAACCTTCGCCCATGCCCTCTCCCGCGAAGGCGAACGTCAGAATAAACCGGTCGCTTGCCACATCGAAATCGACACCGGTATGGGACGCACCGGTTTCTGGTTTCAGGACGCCATAGGCGATATCGTCCAAATCGCACGCCTGCCGGGGCTGAAAATTTCCGGAATCTTCTCCCACTTCCCGGTGGCCGATTCTACACGCAAATCCGATGTCGAATTCACAAAAATTCAGCTCAATCGCTTCGCAGTCATCATCGAAGAGCTGGAAAGATTGGGAATCAAGCCGCCAATGATTCACTTCTCCAATTCGGCAGGGATTCTGGCGCATCCGGTCTTCGGAAATGGCGTCCGGCCGGGACTTCTGGCTTACGGTCTATACCCATCTCAGGAAACTCAGGCCACAGTCAAAGTCAAACCGGTAATGTCCATGACTTCCCGCGTAGTCCAGCTTCGTGAATACCCTCCCGGAACCAGCATAAGCTATGGACGGACATACACAACGCGAAGCCGGGAAAGCATAGCGGTGTTTCGTGCGGGTTACGGCGACGGCCTTCGACGTGCCCTCTCCAACCGAGGATTCGTGCTTATTCGCGGCAAACGCTACCCCATCGTGGGGCGAGTGTGCATGGACATGACCATGGCCGATGTAACCGGCGGTCATGTGGAACTCGACGACCCGGTAATCCTCCTCGGCAATGACAACGGCGGCTCGATAACTGCCGAAGACCACGCCATCTGGGCCGGAACGCTGAATTACGAGATACTCACCGGCATTTCCGAACGCGTAAAACGCTTATATAAGAAAAACGGCGAGTTCTACGAAGCCGACGATTTGTCATAACTGACAAATTTTGACTCTCCACTGACTCTCTTCGCCCTATTTGTCATTTTTTGTCAAACTCAACCAGTTTGCCTTATGCTCCTAACCTATCCTATCCTACTATCATACAATAAGATATACTATTTCCCATCTATTGGCATACCTCCTGTATTATATATGTGTGACGAATTAGTCAAAACGTAAACCAAGGAGGTAAACATGGCTATCGTAAGATGGAAACCTTTCGGAGACCTGATGGATTCCTTCGAGGAAATGGAGCGCAGGATGCGCAAAGCATACGGCGAAGAAGGAACCGAATCCGAAAGTATGGTCTGGGCACCTCGTGTCGATATCAAAGAAAACGACAGCGAACTCTTTGTCCAGGCCGAAGTCCCCGGAATGAAAAAGGAGGATTTCAACGTCAATATGAAAGAAGGCGTCCTCTCAATTTCAGGCGAAAAGCGTTCCGAGGAAAAAACCGAAGGGGACAACTGGCACCGCATCGAACGCGTTTTCGGCAGGTTCCAGAGGAGCTTCTACATCCCAACCGAGGTCGATGATAAGATGATCAAAGCCGCTTACAAAGACGGCGTCCTTACGGTCATCCTTCCAAAACGCGAAGAGGCCAGACGCAAGGAAATCCCAATCTCCGTGGATTAAAAACCCCATACGCCCATTCTCCCTTATCCGAAGGAAGATGTGCGCCCCGGGCTTAGTCCCGGGGATTTTGAAGAAATTTTAGAAATTGAAAAATAACAACGAAAGGAAATCATGGGAAAAATTATTGGAATCGACCTGGGAACAACTAACAGCTGTGTCGCAGTAATAGAGGGCGGCGAACCGCGAGTAATCCCGAACTCCGAAGGCGGCAGGACGACACCCTCCGTTGTCGCTTTCACGAAAAAGGGCGAGCGGCTCGTAGGCGTCCCTGCAAAACGGCAGGCCGTTACAAACCCGGAACACACGGTATATAGCATAAAACGGTTCATGGGCAGACGGTTCGACGAAGTTCAGACCGAAATCTCAGAGGTGCCCTACAAAGTGGTCTCCGGAGACAACGGAAGCGCGCGGGTCAAAATCGACGACAAGGTTTACTCCCCGCCGGAAATCTCCGCGATGATCCTTCAGAAAATCAAAACCGACGCCGAGAACTACCTCGGCGAGAAGGTAACCGACGCCGTAATCACAGTGCCGGCATATTTCAACGATGCTCAGCGCAAAGCCACCGCCGACGCCGGCAAAATCGCAGGATTGAACGTCCAGAGGATTATCAACGAACCCACTGCCGCGAGTCTGGCTTACGGCCTCGATAAAAAATCGGAAAACTCCACAATCGCGGTCTTCGACCTCGGCGGAGGAACTTTCGACATCAGCATTCTCGAGATTGGCGACGGCGTTTTCGAAGTCAAATCCACTAACGGCGACACTCACCTCGGCGGCGACGACTTCGACCAGAAGGTTATCGACTGGCTCGTAAGAAAATTCAAACAGGATCAGGGAATCGACCTTTCTAAAGATCCGATGGCCCTCCAGCGTCTGAAGGAAGCGGCGGAGAAGGCAAAAATCGAGCTTTCCAGCACCGAATCCACCGATATCAACCTCCCCTTCGTAACCGCGGATGCCAGCGGCCCAAAACATCTAAACTACACTCTCACCCGCTCGGAATTCGAAAAACTGGTGGATGAACTGGTCGATAGAACCAAAAAACCGGTCGAGAGCGCTATCAAAGATGCTAAAGTTACCAAAGATCAAATCGACGAAGTTATCCTCGTTGGCGGAATGACCCGTATGCCGAAGATTCAGGAAGTTGTGAAATCCTTCTTCGGGAAAGACCCCCATAAGGGGATCAACCCGGACGAAGTGGTTGCCATGGGCGCCGCGATTCAGGGCGGAGTTCTCGGCGGCGAGGTCAAAGATGTCCTCCTCCTCGATGTTACGCCCCTCTCCCTGAAGATAGAGACTCTCGGTGGCGAAGCGACAACGATGATCGAGCGCAACACTACAATCCCGACCAAACGCACCGAGACATTCACTACCGCCGCGGACAGCCAGACGCAGGTCGAAATCCATATCCTGCAGGGCGAAAGACCCCTTGCGCGGGACAACCGATCCCTCGGTAAATTCTACCTCGACGGAATCCCCCCCGCACCGCGCGGAGTGCCGCAAATCGAGGTTACATTCGATATCGACGCCAACGGAATCCTGAACGTGATGGCGAAAGACAAGGCCACGGGCAAGGAGCAGTCCATTAGAATCGAAGCCTCAAGCGGCCTTGCTGATGACGAAGTCGAAAAGATGGTCAAGGACGCCGAATCTCACGCCGACGAAGACCGTCAGCGCAAAGAACAGATTCAAACCCGAAACGCCGCGGACAGCCTCGCCTACCAGACCGAGAAGGAACTCAAAGACGTCGGCGACAAACTGACACCGCAAACCCGAGATGTAGTAACCGAAGCCCTAAAAGAGCTTCAGTCAGCCCTCAAGGGAGACAACTACGACGACATCAAGGCAAAGCACGACAACCTCACTCAGGTTTGGCATACGGCGGCTCAGGAGCTATATCACAGCGAACAGCCAGCTGGAAGCGAAGGCGCTCAGCCCACCGGAGAAACCGAAGGTCCTTCGGACGACGACGATAACATTCAGGACGCCGATTACGAAGTGGTCGAATAACACAACTTGCGGGGTGGTCCATCGTGGCCGCCCCGTGATAATATAGGGGAAGATGTGTTGAAATATCTAATTCTCGCGGCGATGATTTTCGCGCTGGTAACAATCACCGGATGCCCTTCCCAAGAGGGTTCGCCCAAATCCGCCGTGAAAATTCCAGAATCTCAAGTCAATAGAACTCACATGGAAACCGCCGCATCTTTCGCTACAAAACTTTGCAACAAATGGAACCGAGGAGAGTTCGAGCCCATACCTTCTGCCACAGCGACATCCCAGTTAATATCAGCTCTTCCCCCCGAAAGGCAAAAATCCATGTTCGAAGAGCAGATTCTTACCGAATATGGCGAATTCCGTCGGCTCTTTTACAAGGAGACTTACACCGCTAATGGGAATCACATCTTCAGATTTCGGGGCGATTTCGAAAAAGGCGGCCCCGAGGTTCGTGTAACAGTTACACCTATGGGATTGGTAGGAGGATTCTGGATAAGGCCATGGAGCGAAGAATTCGAATGATACCAATTAGATATGGCAGTTTTTACCCCATTTGGTTCTTTACATTGTTTTCACTTTTTTCAAAAAAAGCTTGCAATCGATATAAATATCATTATGTTATCAGGATTAGAAAAGTTCTTTACACAGTTTGCCCTCTCTTCGGCGCAACCTTGCGCTTAAGCCGTCGGGACGACATTCGCGGGATGTGTGAGTGCCGAGCAACGGGGGATAACGTTGCATTTCCCCTCCTTTCCCCAGCGGGATCCCCCATTCCGACGGCGCGAAGAAACTATCCTTCCCCCTATTTGAATTCTATCCTCTACCCCAAAGCGCCGCCTGAACAAGGCGGCGCTTCCCACTTTTATGTGATGCACCCCAGTTTGGCCTTGATTTTGTCCATCTTCTGGTTATCTATTAGGTTGAACTAAAAAAGACTAAACGGCATTCGATATTATGGATCCAAGCAAAGACTATTATAAAGTATTAGGGGTTCCCGAATCCGCCTCAATAGCGGATATCAAGAAGGCTTTTCATAAGCTCGCGAAGAAGTATCATCCCGATCTGCACCCGGACGACTCGCAGGCCGAGCAGAATTTCAAAGATGTCAACGAAGCATATAACATCCTCTCGGACGAGAAAAAACGAGCCGAATACGACCAACTCCGCAAATATGCGGCGACCGGCAGAGGTTTTTATCCCGGCGGTGGAGGAGGATACCGCCGCACAACATCGGCCAACTTCGAGGACCTTTTCGGCGGCGGCGGCGGAAGCATGGAGGACATCCTCGGCCAATTTTTCAATATGGGCGGCCGAAAAAAGCGGCAACCCTCAAAAGGCGCAGATTTGCAGGCCGCAGTTACAATCCCCTTCGAAACGGCCATCAAAGGCGGTCAGACGACCCTTCAAATTCAGCAACCCGGCGCACCGCCGAAATCCATCAATGTGAAAATACCCCCGGGAATCGAAGACGGCGGCCAGATTCGCCTTCGCGATCTCGGCCAGCCTTCCCCTACCGGAGGCAAACCGGGGAACCTCATCGTCACTGTCAATGTCGCCGGAGACAAAACATACGCCCGTAAAGGCCTCGATTTGTATACCAACGTTACAATCAACCTCAAACAGGCCATCCTCGGCACGAAAATCAGATTGACCACGCCCCTGAGCGACAAGGTCGAAGTGAAAATACCCCCCGGAACATCCTCTGGAAAGAAACTGCGAGTTAAGGCCAAAGGCATAGACACCGGCAAAAAACGCGGCGATCTCTATATCGTCCTGAATGTCAAAGTGCCCGAAAAATTATCCGAGGCCGCAAAAAAGAAGTTCGAAGAATTTGCCGAGGAGGCCGAACTATGATCCCAGTAATCCTGTTATTCTTTATTCTCGCCGTCCCAGCCGCCGCCGAAATTATTCCCCCTATGCAGTCCATCCGCGAAGCAATAGAAGTCCGATGGCTTCCGCCGGATGAGCCTTTTAAGATGGGCGAAATCCTCCATTTTACTGTCGTCGCGACGAACATCGCCGAAGATACCGCGATATGCTATGCTCTGAGCGCGGGCGAAATCAAAGGGGACAGCATCGAACCCTACGCAGTGGTGGAACTCATCGACAAATATGTCAGCGATACCCTCGCCCCCGGCGAATCAGCTTCATACAAATTCACCAAAATCGACGGCACCACATGGCTCTACGACCCTTACAAAGATGTCCGAAGCTACGCGGACCCCGTAGGCCTTCCATGCTTTCCCCCCGGGGAATACACGCTGACCCACATGGTCAAATGGAGCCAGCGGGAAAGTATCACCTTCGAAGTTGTCGCGCAGACAGACCCCCTTCAGCAAGTCCTGCTGGATTCCCTCGCCGAGGCCGCAGTCGCCTATTTTGTGGGACGTCCCGAAGATGCTGTCAAAAATGCCCGCTTCTGCTACTCAACGGATCCGACATCCCCTCTTACCGCCAGAGCATTAATCCTCGCCCGAGGAGTAGCCTGGGAAAAAGAACTCAGCGATGAATCGATGGAGATGGATTCCCTTTTCTGGCTTAGTTTCGGTTCGATGGATAAACGACACAATTATTTGCCTAACCCCGGTTTTTTCTCCCAAACCGCCGGCGTGCTGAGCCGCTGTGCAGACAATGGTCGCATCGCTAATTACCTCGATTGGCTTTCCGATTTGCACGATGACTCCCCTCTCCGGGAAGAAATCAAAAAAACGCGGGAAAGGCTCATCAAATAAGCTTTAGCGGAATATGATAAAAAAAAGGGCGGTCAATCCGCCCTTTTTTGATGGATATTTATTGTCTATCAGACTTGAACCAACTCTGCGAAAAGTTCTTCCCAGATGTCGATTACTGCGTCCAGAGCCTCGTCGATGGGCACTTCGGCCTTGGTCTTTTCGCGCCTGCGGAAGACTTCGACCACGCCGTCTTTCACGCCGCGGCCTACCGTGATTCTAATAGGCGCTCCAAGAAGATCGGCGTCCTTGAACTTGAATCCTGCACGCAAATCCCGGTCGTCATAGAGGACGTCGATTCCCTGCTCCAGAAGCTCATCATACAGGTTTTCCGCGACCTCGACAATACTCTCGTCGTTTACCTTGAGGGCGGTTATCACAACCTCATACGGCGCGATGGATATCGGCCAGCAGATGCCGTCGTCGTCGGAATAAAGCTCGATTGCCGCGGCGAGGATTCTTCCCACGCCGATTCCGTAGCTTCCCATGATAATAGGCTTCGCGACCCCGTCCTCACCGAGGAAGGTGGCTTCCATCGCCGCAGAATATTTCGTGCCCAGCTTGAAGATGTGCCCAATTTCAACCGTCTGCACCAAATCGAGTTTCTTGCCGCAGACAGCACAACAATCGCCCTCCGCAACTTGCCTTATGTCCGAAATTTCGAACTTCGGAATATCGGCGGTCGTATAGCCTGTTATGTGATAATCGAATTCGTTAGCGCCGGTTGCGAAAGGCATCTCGCCATCGACCGCGGCATCTACGAAGATTCGAACATTGCCCTTCAGTCCGATAGGACCAAGGAACCCTATTTCCGTGCCCGTAATCTTGGCAACCTCTTCGGCTTCCGCCGGCCGGACAGTTTCTCCAACCGCCGCCTGAAGCTTATCTTCCGAAAGCTCATGATCTCCGCGAAGACATGCCATCACGGCCTTTCCGGATTTCGTAATATATATTAGGGATTTCAGCATCTGGCAAGTCGGCAGACCGAGAAAATCCGAAACCTCCTCGATAGTCCGTTTTTCGGGAGTATGAACCTTTTGCCTATCTACCTCGACCCATTCCGCCTTTGTAGGAAGGGATTCCGCAATTTCCAGATTCTGTGCGAACCCGCACTCGCATGTCGCGATGATGTCCTCCCCTGCTGACGAGGGCACCATGAACTCCTCGGAGCCGGTTCCGCCCATAAGCCCGCTGGATGCGCCAACGACAAAGTATTTCAAGCCGCAACGGTCGAAAATTCGGCGGTATGCGCCGTCGTGGTTGTCATACATCTCGTCCAACTGCTCCGATGTCGCGCAGAGGGAATAGCTGTCCTTCATGATAAACTCGCGGACACGCAGAAGCCCCGACCGCGGACGCGGTTCGTCGCGGAACTTGGTTTGCATCTGCCACCATACCTGCGGCATATCTCGGTAACTGCGAATTCTGCCCCGGGCAAGGTCGGTGATAATCTCCTCATGAGTAGGCGCGAGGGCGAAAGTCTGTCCTTTACGGTCTTTGAAACGATACATGATGTCGCCCATATCCGCGTCTCTGCCCGTTTCCTCCCAAATTTCGATAGGCGTATGCGACGGTAGTAATATTTCCTGACCGCCGATATCGTTCATCTCCTCGCGGATAATTTCCATCGTCTTGAGCATGGATTTCCATCCCAGCGGCAGGAACGAATAGACCCCCGAAGCCAGCTGGCGAATCAAACCCGCCCGAAGCATAAGTATATGCGAATCCACCTGAGCGTCGGCGGGAACTTCTTTCAATGTCGGTATAAATGCACTTGACCAACGCATTCTTTCTCCCTTTTCTAATTCGATAATGATATCAGAACAATCAAAATTGCAAACAGAATAAGCCAGATTAATATCGCCTTCGATGTCGCCTTCTTGGCCTTCTCGGCATCCCACCATGTCAGCGGACGGACACCCTGAAAATAGAACGTAATCACTCCGGCAAGGTTGATACAAATAAGATTTGTCAGCAGTAGCAATGCCGCACCGAGGGCACTTTCCATATGACCCGCGCCTATGAGCAATCCAGTAACCACAAGCGGCGGCAATAATGCCACGGCTACCATAACCCCAACCAACATCGTGGGCAATGCCGTCGTAAAAGCGAGAACCCCGACGCTTCCGGAGGCAAGAGCGATAATGAGATCCCCGTGGGTTACCTGTGTTCGCGTTACAATCTCCGTCATCCCCGGATCGAAATCGACAAAGATGCCCATCAATATGGATAAAATCAGCGCGGTTATCAAACCCACAACAAGGGTCAGGGCCGCACGTATCCCGAGTTTCAAATCCGCAAGGGTTGTTGCAAGACTAAGACCCACATTAGGCCCAAGAAGGGGAGCTATAACCATAGCCCCGATTATCGCCGCCACGCTGTCCTTCATCAATCCAACCGCGGCGACAAAGGTCGAAAGGGCAACCAGAAGCAAATACACCCAGTTCATATCCATGGTCGATATGATATCCGAATACAACTCCTCACGGCTAACTCGCGGGGAATCGTTCATTATTATCTTCTGCTCGACCTCTTCCTTATCCAGCAAGCGTGGGATCGAAGCCTCTACAGACATAACAACAATGCGAAAGCCCTCAACGCCCGACATCTTAGCCTCCAGGGCGTCCAAAATTGGTTCGCTTTCATCCGCGGCCGTGAGAAGCTGATAATGGATAGAATCGCCCTCCATGGATTCTATCCAGAGGGTGATTACCTGATGCTTCTCACAGAGTCCGTCGATGAATTCCGAATAACTCTTCGGCGTGTATATGTCCAGTTGTCTCGTTTGCATCTTGCTTCTTTCGCGATGCAATTTAATTCAAAAGCTATGCGAAATCAAGGGTGTAATAATCAAAGACGCCGATTTCGTAAAAAAACCGGCGTCCATTTCAAGGAGAGGGAAATGAGAACTTATGGTATGAAAATTCGATGCCTCCACGAACGAATTCCTCTCGGCGTCTGAATCAGAACCGGAGAAGCCCATGTATCCGTGCTATCGACCAAATCCGCCGCGCCGATAAGACCGCCGGGCATGGTTACCATTATAACACCGTTACCTTCGGAAATAGCGTTCAATGTATCGATGACTCTAAGCTCGAGAATCTCCGTTTCGTCCTGAACAAGAATATACCCGAGAGGATCCTGAGTATTGATATTGACAGTATCCCTGCTCACACACCCGGCTTCGTCGGTTACCGTGAGGATATATTCCGCCGGCAGATATGGATACACAACAGGATTTGGCGACCGGTAATCGGATAATCCCTCGTTGGGACTCCATTCGTAAGACAATGAACCGTAACCTCCGAACCCGCTGGGAACTCCGCCCAATTGAACAAACCTTCCGGGGAAAACCGTCGTATCCGGGCCGGCATCGGCAAAAACCGTGTCCGTAACTACAATAGTTATCTCATCAGAGTCTATGCAATCAACTCCATCGGTGGCAGTGAAAGTATATGTGGTAGTTACTATAGGATTCGCAATTGGAGTTAAAGAAGTGGGGACGTCGATTCCCGTCGAAGGCGACCAGTTGTAAACCCAGCTTCCGGATGGCGCAACCGAGGCCTCCAGATTAACCGAACCTCCCGGACAAATAATAGTATCTCCGCGTGTTATGGTTACTTCCGGCGGTGTCAGAAGTTCGGGAACTGTGAAATTATGGACATCGAATGTTACGGGACCTTCGATATAATCAAATTTAATTTGATACGAATGACTCTCCCCCGCTCCTGAAGGATCAACACTCAACTGCCAGTTGACCGTCTCCGAACTCAGATAACCTACCTCGTCGAACAACCTCGGATTGCTGTCGCCACCGGTGATTGTTAAGTCTTCGTCCGAACTAATGAACCTAACGAGCACTTCGGTAATCGGACGAATGCCGTCATTATAAACGTTCACACTAAGAGTCGCAGGATTGGGCGTAACCTCGAGACACGTTGTCCCGAAAACAGGCGGAGTATGCTCGACATCGGCATCGGTGTAGCCAAAACACGATGGGTCTGTAATACAGCCATAGAAAGTATCCGCAACACTTCCGCCCCAAACTCGAAGATCGAAACATTTGTCGATGTCCGAACAAGTCGTATCCACGATAACCTTCCAAAAAGTGCGAAAGTTGCCGCCATTCGGCACCGGGGCATCTGACACAATCGGATTTTCTGAACGTATCGACATACACGACGGCGTAAGCGGCTCCAGAGAGGCGTTGATGAACATATTGCTTCCAGAAGAATTCATTATAAGAGCTTCAACGGAAGTGAAGGTAGAAATCAAATCTACAACATGGTCGAGGATAAAGGTCCAGTCCGCTGTCAGAGAGTCGAGATAGCCGCCGGAAGAATCGGCGAGGGTGATAAAATTGGCCATATGAGTAGCTGGAATTCGAGAACCAACCCACGGCGGCCTGCTCGATGCGGCGATAAAAACCACCGCGCCCTGGCTGATAACCGTATCCAGGACCTGAGATGGGGTAACATCGGAGAAACCGGAGCCGTCTCCCAGATAATGATGTCCCTCATTGGTGAACATTATTATGATTTTTAAAGCATCCTCCCGCCATTCATAATCGACCAAAGCATCGAAAATGGCATCAAGAGAAACCTCCCATGAATCACTTGCCACCAAACTGACATCGAGGTCGGCGAGCCAATCGTTGAATTCCACGGTATCAGCCGTCATCTGGTTGCCTGGAGTTCCGGGATCAAAATCCCAGACATTCGTTGAGTCGTCGAAGGGCACAGCCCCCAGGCGAAAATCGTATCCCCGTGAGATAATGCTGTCGATGAACTCGACTATGTTATTCTGCAGATCCTCGATGTATGGCTCCATCGAACGGCTCGTGTCCATACAAAAAACGATGTCCACCGCACCCGTGTCGAGGTAGCACTCCAGTGGAACTCTAAATGATTGGGCAAACCCCAGCCCCGCGAAAACCAGCAATAACAGAATCGCAAATATGTTGGTCTTGTTCCGCATCATTTAAAGATCCGTCCTCATCCAAATCTGTCCCACCTGGGGATCGGGCGGGTTCTCACCATCCCGTAAATCGAGTAACATATTCTTAACCTGATTCTGACGCATATCCAGCGTGTCGCTAATCCCCACAGTGCCGTGAACATCGAGCATCCGCACCATCTCCATCGTGCCTATTCCCACATTGCCGTAAGTTGTGAGATTCTCGTTATCGAAATGGATATGTCCGTGGGTTTCCGTAATCAAACCGGGGTTACGGGTGCCGTCGATACGTATCGAGCTTCCGCTGGTAATAGTTCCTGTAGCGTGAATATTGCCGATCACCTGAAGTTTTTCCGTAGGCGTATTCGTGCCGAGGCCGATAAAGTCATTAGCGGGGTTCATGTAAATAGCGAAATCGTTGGTGTCGCCGTCCACACGGAACCAGGCCGGTGCATTGTTCCAGTTGAAATGGAAATTCGCATCTACGATATGGAAAGTCTCCGTTTCGCCGGAAACATCGAGCAAACTCGCCGGGTTACCGCCTATTCCGCCTCGGAATCCGAATGACCTCGCGCCCACTCGAAGCATACTTCCGCCGGGGATAACAGACCTCTCGCCGCCGGCATAGTTTTCCCTACCTCCGCCGACCACGGAGTAATCCAAACTAGCGGTGTTATTCTGCCCACCGCTGACCGTTGACCAATGACCGCTCGCCATATTGATAAATCCGCCGGCTACTGTTGCGTTCGGCGCAGAAGTTGTATTATTATATCCGCCGCCGATTGTTGACCACAAGGCAGTTGCGTTATTATCGTTGCCGCCTGCCACGACGGAATATTTTCCTCGGGAGCTATTGAGAACCCCTCCCCCAACAACCGAACCGGAGTCCGCAGATTCGTTGTCGAAACCGCCGGCGATAACCGCGCCGACTCCTGAGGCTTCATTCGTCCTGCCGCCGCCGACTGTAGCATATTTGATATTCTCTCCGGAAGCTCCTGTTATCGAAGATACACCGAAATTAATATGAGTGGAATCGTGAATTCCATGGGCAAGATTGTTATGGCGCGATAATCCCCACGCGCCGGCTGTCCGAAGCCGTGTAGTATCCGATCCGCTGGTTACTGCTAACCAGTCATTGTCCGAACCGGAGGATGATGTGCCGTCGTAGTTGATGGTAATGGTATCCCCATGATTTACTACCTCGATATCCGTTCCGCCCTCGATAGTAACCGAACCGGAAATACCGTTCACATCCGTTACTAAATCTGGCGATTCAGGCGGTAGGAAGCTAAAAGTGATGTTCGGCTTAAAATTCGCACTCGATGGAAGCGGGAAAGTATTTGTCGTGGGATTATACCAGGCCATCGCCGAGGTCGTCGTCGAGCCGCGCCATGTGTTGGCCGTGCCAGATGTGCTGTTCTTCCTAATGGTGATTAAAACATTCCCGCCCGTGTAAATGTATCCGGAAGGAAAATCGATTACAACAGAACCGTCCAAAGCTCTGTTCAAAGTAATTCCAGAGACTATAGGCAGGCCGGAAGGCGTTATCGACCCGCCGGAAAGATCATCGACCAGAACCGTTTGAATCCATACATCGACATCACTGATTGAAGCTATGGATGTTTCATTTGCATATAACTTGATTCCGGACATTCGCCCGCCGGTGCAACCCATATCTTCTTCGGTTATCAGAAACTGCCCCACAGTCGGCGAAAATGCCTGCAAATTCACCGGCACGAATTGATTCGAGGATGTTCCATCGCGTATTTCCACAATTAATGGACAGTCCCCCGGTTCCAGAACTAAGTCGAAAATGATGTTGGACCCATCGACGGAAACCTCGATACCGCCCGTTCCGACGCAGTTGAGATCTCCGGTTAGGGTGTTCAAACTGGTTACCCATGTTCCGGATGGAATGCCGTCGATGGAATCCCAATGGACATAGGCCGCCCATCCAGCGGAATCCGCCCAAACAGTTCGGCCTACCCATCCAATCGAGTCGATGTAACCTACAGAGTCGATATAAGAGATATAGGCCACGTAGCCTATCGAATCCACCCAGCGGATGGAATCTATCCAGCTAATGCTGTCAATGTAGCTAATCGAGTCAATCCAGCTGACGCTGTCGATGAAAGTAGCATGGAGTGCTGTTTCTGCGGCCAGGGCATAAGGCACGGACTGCAGAGGAACTCTCGGAGCAAGAGTTATCCCTCCAACCTCGATTTCCAGCCAATACTGCTCGGTAAAATCCACACTGTCGGGAAAGGCCGACACAGAACCGAGGCGGACGTCGAAAAGCCCTCTGGAAATGGGCACAGAAGCGTGATTCTCCGACCAAATAGCAGACCCGCCGGTCGAACTTCTAAAGAACCGGAAGGACAAATCCCTCGGGTCGTCGATGGCTACACCGCCGGGATCGACAAGTTTCCCCTGATAGTTTATAACCCTGGGCACCTGCGCTAAGCAGACAACCGCAAAGATTAGGACGAGTATAATTGCTTTATTTCTCATAATAGACTCCTCAGTCTTCTCCTAAGGAAGATATAATCTCACAGACAAACTCACCATTATCATTCGTGTATGATGAGGATAATCGGATACAGAAGGGGCGGTAAACTCGAACCAGAGCTTATCCGTGCTGTTGGGTGAGCCTATGGGTTGTAAATTGAACCCGCTCGTCCCCAACAAACTGCTGGTTGCCCATGTATTATCCAGTTTCAAATAATCCCGCGCCCTGTCCCATGTCAGAGGCGGAGATGAAGAACCCCGCTCGAAACGCGCCATAAGAACAAACCTATGCGAACTCGAATAGAATGAAGGTTTCCAAAGAGTATCTACAGTCCACCCGGCGGACAAATCCACTACCCTGCCCACTCCAAGACCTAACTGCACCGGCACGTTAGAATAATTGTAAATCTTTATCGAATCGCTCTGTTGCATACCGTAGGATTCCATATATTCGAGGCTGTCCCTGATTTCCCAAAAAACAGAATCGTTGGGCATAACACCGTATTGCCCCATCTCGATGTTCAAATAAATCTCCTGTTCGAGATATACAGCGCGGAAAGTGTCCGGAGATATGATTTCCGAAGTTAAGAATGATGTATCCGTCCCTCCCCCCGGGCCATCCCAGAACTGGAATATGTAAACGGAATCTCCGCCGATATCGTATTTACCAACTCCCAAAGGCACTCTGCCCCGTTCCTCGACCCAAAAATCGACCGAATGAGCCCCCTCATAATGTTCGCCGAAAACCTCGATATAGCCGTATGGCTGTTCAGGATCCTTTCTCGCGTTGCAAAGGAAACTCCGATTATAAAGGGCATAGAAAGTGTCCGGCGCAAAAATCGGGTCGGTGGTTAAATCGGGAGTCGGCGTGGATACATTCCAATGATTGAAGGAATATTTTTGGAACGCGGCGGAATCGAGGATGCTTGTTTCCAAATAGTGCTCTGAGCCTTCTTCCCACCAAAAACTTAGTCCTACCGATGAGTCCGCAAAGAAGGTGTCCATATCTACGATCATCCAACCGAGAGTGTCCTCGACTGGAAGCTTGCCGACTATGATATTATAATATGTGTTGTAATCAGCAGTGAAAACAGTATCACCGGTTACATTGGACGCTCTAACCCTCGAGGCTGTGGTATCGTCAGTCCATCCGCTGAAATTATATTTTACTCCGGCGGTCGAATCAAGTCCGCTAACCTCAAAATCATAGGCTCTTCCGGCAAGCCAGTGGGCTTCGTAAACCGAAGTATTGAAGAACGTGTCTCCATCGACCGCGATCCAACCGAGGGTATCTTCTGGGGGGTCCTTCAGAATCTGAACCCAATAGGCTACTCCGAACATAGCGGTCGCAACGTAGGCGTCGTCCATAACAACAAATGACGAATCAGAGAATTCGTCGCCGATAAAGCCAGCTCCGGGGATTTCCCATGAAGTAAAGAGGTAAGGTTCGCTTCCGTCCCAAACAACGGAATCCGTAACCAGCACCGCAGTGTCCAGACTGCTATACCAACCCTCCACTCCGAGAACCAAAGGTTCCACCGCAAAGGGAAGACCCTCGTGGAGAACGCTCAGATAATACTCATCCTCGAATACCCAGTTGATAGCGCCATTGGATGTCATCGAGAATTCGAAATAATTCGTATCCCCTGTTGCCGGAACGGGTCCGAAGCCTGTCCATCCCTGACATGAATGACGAATCTCGAGGCTGGAATAAACGGAATCCTCGATGGAGGCCGCAATCTCCCTGCCGTGGGGATGCCAGGTGATTCCCCTCGGCGGAACCGGTGTCGTATATGAGGGTGCAGTTACGACAAGTGAAAAAGCGTCGTCCGCCCAAAGCCATTCAACTCCTGTGGCTCGCGATATCGTGAAATCTACGCTATCGACATAATCGAAACTCGGCAAATCTCCAAAACCGTAGTAACCGATGCAATACCATCCGGAATAGGGGTTCTGAACAAAAGCGGTAATATCCGTTCCCGGGTCGAACCAATGGACTCCAACCGGCGGCTCGGGTTCGCCCAATCCACCTTCGCTGGCGACATTAAAGGGATGAAGCAGAGTGTCGTCCCAGTCCCACGTCAAGGTGCTGAAAGTGTCCAGCCGGAATGTTACCCAGTTCGTATCTCCAGTCGCCGGAACACTGCCGTCCCCGTGCCAGCCCGAACAATAATGGCTATCGACCGGTGTATTAACCCATGCGACAATATCGATTGTGTCAGCGGGATATTCATGTCTGCCCCGGGTCGGGAAGGGATCGCCGAATCGGCTGAAAATCCAGAGGGTATCCGTAGGACCGTCCCACCACATCCACTGCCAGTCGATTCCGGAAGGCTCTTCTATAATGAAGTAAACACTGTCCGCGCTGGAACTCGCCATGCTTCCCCAGCAGACGTTGCCGATACACCACCAGAGCCCGTCCGGATTGTTCTCCACGAAAGCCTCGACCATGCTGAATATGGGCACCCAGTGAACTCCTACTCCCGGGTTTGGCGGGCCGTAAACATCGGGGGTCGAAGAAATGTAAAGGGGTAAATCCGCTGAGCCGTCCCATTGCCAAACAAGCCAACCGCTTCCGGTAATTACAAAATCGAGGATATTCTCCGTGCCCGTTGATGGAACCACAACGCCGTCGCCAAGCCATCCGGTGCAGTGGTGCCAGTCTCCCTCTTCGAAAGTGCTGTCCTCGACGCTCAAATAAACATGAGTTCCGAAGGGAACGATATACTCGCCCACCGGCGCGGGATGGCCATATCTGCTGTAAACCTGAAGGGTGCAGAGATTTCCTGTATCAATCCCCCATCTCCAGGTGATTCGGGACGAATCGTAAACCTGAAACCAGAATTCATCTCCGCCGCCGGGAAGGGCCGAGCCGGTGCCGTAATATCCGATAATCCACCAGCCGGAAACGCCGGAGGTGTCGATTCTTCCTTCGGCCGTGTCGCCCAAGCCATGCCAATATGCGCCTACAGCGGGATTTGGAACTCCCAATCCAGTGGGATTCTCGACCAAAACGCGGTAATTAAGGTCAAAAAGGGCATTGAAAACGGAATCTCCTTCGACTGTAATCGTTCGAGAAGTATCCGTTGAACCGTCGGCCCATCTGTCGAAAATATGAGCTTGCCCCTCGTGAACAAAATATGTGTCCCGAACGCCGAAGTTGTGAGTAGAGCCTCCAAACCAGTTCGTGTTGTATGGACTCTCGTGCCAGACGCCATCAGCGCTCACCGAATCTCCTAAGTTGGTGAGTATCCTTATCATGAAGCCGATGTTGGAATATCGAATCGTATCGACAAAAGCCCCTGCGATATCGTGGAACCTAACCGAATCTTCGGCTTCGGCATGGCGGACAGGATCGCCGGAAGTAGAATCGACAAACTCCAGCAAAGAGCCGTAATCTGTCCACTGGGACCAGTTTCCGTAAAGCCCGCTCTCCAAATGCCCCGGGCCGAATTGATCGTGGTGAATTGTCCCGACGGTGTGTGTCTCATCGGTGCCGACGAGTTCGATAATCGGACGGAACTGATGCCAATATGGAATGTCGTAACTCGAAACGGAACCGTCGATAGTCCAAAGAGTATCCTCTACTGAATGATCGACAGCCCATCGCTGGGTGCCGTCGGAGGCCGAAGTCAAGCCCGTAATTTCAGCATTCGAGTTGGGATAACACCATATTGTAACACATGATCCCTCCCAAACATTCTCAGACTCCGTAACTCCGGGCTGGGGCTGATACTCTACCGTGGCGAAATTGCCTCCGTCGGTCAAAACCCCCGGTTCGACGGTATGAATACAGAATTCGACAGCATAATCGACAATCATCGAATCCTGGCCGCTCCATGGGGAAGTGTTCCGTGCAAGATCGGTGGCCCGAAGCCGGAAAAAATATGTCTCGCCTGGCGTGACATCCACAGGACTCTCCGGCCCGAAAACACCGAAAGTATCAGTCGTCGCCATAAGCCAATCGTTCCATACACCGGAACCGTCAAGCCGGTATTGAACATCGTAATTCCAGACTCCCCATCCCTGGCCGTCTTCTATAGTAGTATCGATTCCAGACCAGGAAAGGGTAAAACTCGTATCGGAAGAATAGCGGACATCGATGCTCAGCCAGTTAAAAGGGTAACGTAAATCCAAATCGACTTTGCGGAATCCGGGATAAAGATGATGGGCGGGATTTGTAAGAGGCCCAAAGGCTACTGGTGTAGGCTGGCCGATACAGGAAGAGAGATTGTAATGACCGGGGGCGGAGATGTCATCGCCTTCATTGCCTGCCGCATCTATCACCTGAAAAAGCAGAGAAGGTTGCGCAAAAATCGCGCCGGAGAAGAGAAGTATTGCAAACGCTACGACGAAATAGCCGTGAAAAGCCTTCCGCATGAGTTGTTCCTTCCAAATTCAATTTCTGCTCCCCCGAAGGATAAGAAGGGCCGACCCCGATTCGTCTTATCTTTCTATTCAAAGCTATGAATATTTTGGAGAATTTCACTAATTTTTATGAAATTTTTTCGCCTTGGTCAAAATCCTTCAAGACGCCATTGCGCGAAACTGCCGTTGTTGCCCCTCTGCAATAATACAAATCCCCTTCCTAAAAAAAGTCAAATCCCTCATCGACTTCCGGTATTGAAATTGCTTATCGTCGGGGGAATTTGCGTGTTGGCCGAAGGCGATACTATCCCCTTGACATGGATATTCCCCGAGGCTATATTTGCGATTAATGTAGAATAACAAAATAAATGGAGGTTTCATGAAATCGACAGCATGGGTTGTTTTAATCTTAGCGATGGTTATTTTCGCCGGATGTTCCGGTAGCAGGCTCAGCGAGGAAGAATACATCCAGTTGGCCAACGACAGTGCGGCTCGCGGCGACCTCGACGACGCCATCTCCTTCTACGAAAGCGCCGTCAAATACTACCCGGAGTCGGAGAACTTCGACAAGAACAAGGAAAGACTATTCAATCTGGTCAATAAGGCCGCCGAAAAATACAGCGGCACTCCCGCCGGCGAAAAATACATGGCCAAAGCTATCTCCCTCGCCGGAGATGAAGGAGAAGCCCTCCGCGACTGGCTCCTGTTCAAGAATGCTAAGGCCGAAGAGGAAAAGAACCCCGCAAAAGCAATGCAGACTTACCAGTCGATCTCCCTCGAAGGCTACTACAATCTCGCTCAGGTGTATCTCGGCAAGAACGATTTCAAAGGCGCTATCGAAGCCTACGAAAAACTTCTCGAAATCTATCCCGACGATCCCGGCAACTACAAACCCCTATTCATGATAGGTTTCAATTACTCCGAATACCTGAATGACCACGACAAAGCCCGCGTCTATTTCCAAAGGGTCGTAAATGAATATCCAAATTCCGACCTCGTGGTCAGCGCCGAGTTCATGCTTGAAAATATGGGCAAATCCGCCGAGGAAATAATCTTCCTCGAAGATGAAGAGCCCGTAATGGTCGCGCCGGAGAGCTAAGTATCTCGATGATAAATCGGACAATACCATGCTCGCGCGAGATTCGTATAGGCGTCGGAAAATCTATGGATACAACCTCCGGCGGTGAGTTGTGAATTATCGAAGGATAGTCGTCGGTGATCTCCAGACGAATTGTTACGCCGTTTGGGACGATTCCAAAGAGACAGTTCTCTTAATCGACCCGGGCGCTCAGCCGGAACTTATCCTCGAAATCCTCGAGGAAAAAGGGCTTACCCCGTCCGAAATTGTGCTCACCCATTCCCACTACGACCACATCGGAGCGGTGCCTCAGATTGTGGAACGATTTCCGGTGCCCATCGCAATTCACCGCGCCGACGCCGACAACCTGAAATCCGCCCATTCGAATTTCTCCGCTATATTCGAAGAGAGGGTCGAATTCGAGGCGGACAGAATCCTCGAAGACGGCAATAGCTGGGAGTTCGACGGGGAGAAACTCCGCGTCATCCATACTCCGGGGCATAGCGAGGGAAGCATCGTCCTGGCATCGGACAATCAAATCTTCGCAGGGGACACAATATTCAATTCCGGAGTCGGCAGGACAGACCTTCCCGGCGGAGATACTTCCGCCCTGCGGAAATCCCTCGCCCGACTCCTTCAGTTCGACGACGCTGTCGAAGTCTTCCCCGGCCATGGCCCAAGAACAACCATCGGCCAGGAAAGAGTTTTTTTATCGCAAATATAGGAGACGAAATTATGGCAAAAGAAACACATAAAGTTAGATCCCTCAAAGAGGTGCGGGACGCCATCGCCAAAGGCCTCGCCGACATTACTTCCGAAGACCTCGTGGTTTCCCATCTCAATTTCGGCGAACACGCCGAGGGCTATCGATGGGAACTCCACCGCGGCGAAGTCCCTTTCTGGGTGGATCTGATGAGATTTCAAGGGCAACTGGATTTGCTGGTAGCATACAGTATCATGTTCGTCGTGCCCGAAAAATGGGACGAGAGCAAAAAAGCCGAACTATACCAATTTCTCCTCTCCCTGAACGATTTCTCCCAATCATGGGACACAAAGTTTTTCCTGAAGGGCGAGGCCGTAGTCCTTTGCGCAAGCCGAGCCGGAGACGAAATCACCAAGGAATCATCCAGATTTCTGGTCGATAGCTTCAGTCGGTTCGCGCAAATCCTATCCCAGAAGGTATCCGAGAACTACGGCGAACTGACCAAACTCACAGTCAAAACCGAAGGCGGCAACTCCGTCGAGGCCGTGCAAGATTAGGAGATTCCAATGCGCTATCTTATCCTTATAATAATCGCCAGCCTCCTCTTCATGGGGTGCGCGGGATATTACCACCAGAATAGAACTCAGACCATCGAGCCTATCGAGGTGAAAAGCGATGTCGGCCCAGGATTCTACAGGGTTACCGAAGCCACCGGCCTCTACGAAAGCGCCGACCTCGGTTCGCGCAAGATAAAATCCGTCAAGGCGGGCGAGATTATCGAGATAGTCGATGTCGCCGGCTCCTTCGCACAGGTGAAATATTCCGAAAACGCCGGATGGATATTAGATCAGGATGTCGAGGATACCGACGCTAGGGGCATCATCCGCACCCTCGGCGAGGTTCCGGTGAAATCCCAGCCCAACTCTGCCAGTTCGAACCAGATAATCCTCGAACCGGGACGACTTCTGACTCTCAAAAAGCGCGAGGGAAGCTGGTTATACGTCAAAATCTCCGACAACAGGGGATGGATAATGGCCGGGCTACTCGAGCCCCTCGGCGCAACAAGTCAAAAGGCCTCCCCCCGATCGACCGACGAAAAAGTCTATTGGCAGGTGCTGAAAAAATCCAATCTGCGAAGCTCGCCGAACACGGTCTCAGAAATACTGCGGCTGATGCCCTCCGGCTCCACGGTCATCTACCTCGGCACTCAGGGAGAATGGATTCACGTCGAATACGACGGCACCATCGGTTTCGTCCACGAGGATTTAGTCGGACCTTATTAGACTAAAAAAAATAGAACAAATGAAGGCCGGTGATTAACCGGCCTTTTCTTGGCCTCGCAACTTGATCCTTAAAAGCCCGAAACAATTTTTTTACATTCAGGCAATATCGTTTCGATAAGCCCCCGTGCCCATGCTTACGGAAGTCCTCGATGACATGGCTGGGTGCAGAGTTGTTTTATAACATTACCCAAATGCAAGTCTTCGAAATACCCCGCGACAAAGCTATTGCCAACTTGAAACTCTTTTTGATAAAGCTCAAATGATAGATAGACGTCTTTTTCTTTTCCCAGCGAATTCTCGTTAGGATATCCCTTTGGTTAATCAACATCGGTTTATCGCCACCTTAAGTGCAAGACCGGCTCCGTGTGAATGCCCCAGCAAATGAAATACTTATTTCAAATACACTACCCGTTTCGTTATGCTCTCTTCACCGGCCGTCGCCCGGATGAGATAAGCGCCGGAACCGACTGTTTCGTCCGGTTGCCAGACGAACGTCCTGTCATTCCCGTGAAAACGGGAATCCAGGTTTTTCGCCACCCCTCTGGATTCCCGATCGGGGTCGGGAATGACAGAAATGCGACGCCCGTTCACATCGAATATTTCTATTCTGCTCAACGGCTCCGCGGGGTCGTTTCCAAAGTCGAGGCTTATAGTTACCGCGGAATTGAAGGGGTTCGGGAAGGCGGAGATGCTCATTCTGTTTGGCGTGGCGATTTGGTCGTATATGGCGGTTACCTGATTGTATGCGATTGCGCCCATGTCAGCGCGGGTGCCGTCGGGGTCGTGGGGGGACGACGGATCGCCTGCGTCTATACATGGCGATTTCGTGGCGTCATCCGTGGGGAAATTCAGCCAGCCGAGACGGAAATTGCCCGATGATGGAGACACGAAAAGGGGGTCGGCGTCGATACATCCGGTGCCGAACCAGGGCTCACCGGTGCCGCCTTCGATATCGCAATACTCCGCGAGAATTGTTAACGCTCCCGAACCTGCAAGTGACGGTGAACTGTCGTGCCAGAAAATATTGCTGTGAATGCTCGAAGTCGCCGTAGAGGCATCGAAATAGGCATATAGGCCGCCGCCCTCGTCTGCGGAATTGGCATAGAAAGTATTGTTGAATATCTCAATATTGCCGCTTGTGCTCGCGACCGAAAGGCCGCCGCCAACATTGTCGGCAGTGTTAGAGTCCAATATATTTTTATGAAAGTAAAGGATACCCTCGTCGATTCCGACGTTGATTCCGCCGCCGTTAACATCCGCGTTATTGCTCGTGAATCTATTTTCATATACGTCGAGGGTGCCGGAAACGCAATAAATCCATGCGCCACCGCCTAACTGCGCGGTAGAATTGCCGATATATGTGTTATTGGAATAATCGAGAGTTCCCGAGTGCAATTCGATGTAAGTTCCTCCGGCATCTCCGGCAGTTGTCGAAGCGTTTCCCACGAACGTATTGTGGTGATAGGCGATAGTGCCTTCGCCCGCGGGCATTCTAACCCAACATCCACCCCCAAACTGGCCGGATTGATTATTTGTGAAAGTGTTATGTTCGACAGTCAACTCAACCCCGGGGCCGAGGGGATATAGCATATTTGCTCCACCATCGACCGTAACGGTGTTGTCCTCGAAATTTGAATAGGTCAGGCTAATGGAGTTTCCCGCTTCCGATTGCACGAATAATCCGCCGGCACGGGTGGAAGAGTTACCGATGAAGTTCGAATATGAAATGGCGAAATTGCCGGAGTTTGAATATGCATTAGCTCCACCGCCAACCTCTGTCGCGGAGTTGTCCATGAAATCGCAGGAGTCGATTATTATCCATGCCGAGGTTGTTTCTAAATAGATACCTCCGCCGTAGTCCGAATTGCCATCGCGAAAAGTCATGTTCGATATTGTTAGATCCCCTTCGCTCGATGCGGTTATCAGTTCCATAATCTGGGTTGTTCCTCCACCGTCGAGGATGGTTGCATCCGCACCCGCGCCGATAATCGTCAATGAATAGTCTTCATCCGACCAGAAATTAAGGGTTGCTGAAACATTGTATATGCCCGCTGAAACGTTGATTGTGTCACTCTCGCCGTTGGCAGATGAAGTCGCGAGGGCGGCACTGAAACCCGCAACATCCGTAACGTTGAAAACCTCCGCGAACATCGAGCCGATGGTAAGCAAACAAATAAACAGCGTGATCATTGCCGGAATCCAATTTCTCATATCTTCCCCCTTTAGTTGTTTTAAAGATAACCTATCGATAAGAACATAAACCCCTAACGCAATTTTTGAAAGGGAAATTTCCATGGGCAAGCTAATTTTTTAGGGATTATCTGCGAAGGATAAATACGAAGATATGCGGGGTCAGATGTGCTTACGTTCTGTAGGCGAAGAGTAGTATCTATTCGCCGTCTTCCGGTGTAAGGCGATGTCCCTGCTGGACTATTCGATAGGTCGTGTATGCCAGATCGACAGTGTCGCTGTTGTTGAAGGCATCGAGGATGTCTTTCGCGATTCGGGATTCCATCGCCCTTCGCGAACGCACCGGCACCAGAAATCTCGCGGTCAGTTCGACACCGAAGTCGATTATTCGAGTGTAAACGATTGGAGTGAGGGTGCCGAGTTTTATCAGATATTTTTCGCGCGCGAGACGCATCTCTTTGGCGGCCAATTCGGGAACCTCGCCGGAATTGCTGTCGAGGATTTCTTCCACCAGCCGAATGGCTTCGCGCCAGTCGCTCTCGTATGTGATATTCGCGCGGACTTCCGTCCAGATGTATCGGAAACCGGAGGAATAATTGTAAATCTGTTTGGTAAAGAGCCAGTTATGGGGGATGCTCGCCAATCTGCCCGTGGATTGTTCGCCGCCGACCCAGCCCTCGACTTCGAGCACCGTGGTCGAAAATACGCTTATATCGACGACGTCCCCCTTGAGATTTTCCATTTGAATTCTATCGCCGAGGATGTAGGGACGGGAAACCATCAGGTAAAGCCATCCCGCGATGGAGGTCAGAGGGTCTTTCAATGCCAGAGCAACTCCGGCGCCGATGATTCCCAAAAAAGTCGAAAGCCCGGACATAAATTCTGTCCAGATCCCCGCTATGAAGATGGCTCCAAGTATGGTCGCGATATAGACTATACGTTTGCGCACGGAATACAGGAGAGCCGGATTGCGTATCCATTTCTCCATCAGTTTGAAGATTATTCTCGATAGGAAATAGAAAAGTATTATCACCAACCCGCTGGCGATAAGTTTTTCTGGAATGGATGTCATCGATAGATTCAGCATAGCATAAGAAAAATAGGACTTAAAGGCTTAATAGTCAAGGTATTTCATCGAAATGAAGTATTAGTTTGACATTGGGCTACGAATTGCTAATTTTAACTCCATGAAAGCGCAGGATTACGCAAGGTCATTGTTTAAACATTTCGATACGGATAAAATTCCGGTCGATATGCCCGCCCTCGTCGAAAAACTCGGCATCGAGTTTCGCGAAGAGGATTTGGAGGGCATAGACGGCATCGCTTTCAAAGGCGAAAAATCGCATTTGATCATTGTAAACAAACACATTTCGCCCGAACGCCGAAGGTTCGTTATCGCCCATGAGCTGGCGCATATCGTGATGCCTCACGCCACAACATATCAGATTTGCGGCAGAGAAAAGGGCAACGCGAAAATGGAATCGGACGCCGACAGATTCGCCGCAGAGCTTGTTATGCCGGAATCCGCCATGCGCAGTCAGTGGGAAAGATACCGGGACAACAAAGAATACCGCGTCGAGGTCATGGCCGACCGTTTCGGTGTTTCGCCGACCGCTATGGCTATTCGAATTCGGCGCCTCGGGCTAAAATAGACATAGGAGAGTAACATGGGTCTGGATATGTTCGTAATCGACGGCGGAAAGCCCCTCGAAGGCACCGTCGCTGTAAAAGGCGCTAAAAACGCTGTTCTGCCGATGCTTTGCGCGGCGCTTATCCCCGAAGAGGGAGAGGTAGTCCTTCGCAACGTCCCTAATCTGGCGGATATCCGCATCATGATACAGCTGATGGAGTATTTCGGAGCCGTGGTCGATTTCGACGAAGAAAATTCCACAATACGAATCGACCCGACCAATGTCGAGAACAAACCGGCGCCCTACGACCTCGTGCGTAAGATGCGCGCGAGTTTCATGATTATGGGCGCGATGCTCGCTCGTTTCGGAAGCACAAAAGTCTCCCAGCCCGGCGGATGCGCTATAGGCGCGCGGCCTATCAACTGGCATATCATGAATTTCGAGCGGATGGGCGCTGAAATCGCCGAATCCCACGGTTATGTATCGGCGGACTGCCACGGCAAACCAAAGGGACGTGTTCTTTATTTCGACCGTCCCAGCCACACCGGCACGGAAAATATTATGATGGCCGCAACCCTCGCCGAGGGCACAACGACAATTATCAACGCCGCCACCGACCCCGAAGTCAGCGATTTCGCGAGGTTTCTGACCGCGATGGGTGCTCGAATCAAGGGCGCGGGCGGCCCGGTGATAATAATCGAGGGTGTAGATAGACTTCGCGGCGCGGATCACATCCCCATCGGAGACAGGCTGGAAGCGGGCACATACCTCTTCGGCGGATTGGTAACTCGTGGAAATGTCAAAGTTACCGGCATCGATCCTGAACATCTGTCCGTTGTCCTGCTGAAAATGGCCGAAATGGGCGCTGAAATCGAATCCGCTCCGGGGGAGATTCGTGTTTCCATGGACGGCAGACCGAAAGCGGTCGATTATACTACCGCCGTATTCCCCGGATACCCCACGGATTTACAGCCCTGCGCGATGGTCGCCCTGACTGTCGCCGAGGGCACGGGCTTCATTCGCGAAACCATATTCGAAAACCGGTTTCTGCATGTGATGGAGCTTATTCGATTGGGCGCGAAGATAGTTATCAACGGGGACAGAGCTACGGTTACCGGAGTTCCTCATCTGGACGGTGCCGAGGTTATGGCAAGCGATATTCGCGCAGGCGCGGCTATGGTCCTCGCCGGATTAGCCGCCAGAGAGCGGACGGAGATTCTGCGCGTCTATCACATCGACAGGGGATATGAGGATTTCGAGGGCAAGCTCGCTTCCCTTGGAGCTTCGATTCAGCGCGTCGATCAGTATAACTGGAATAAGTAGCCTCGATGGCTATCTATCAAGCGGCGTCTGCACGATAAAACTTTTCCAGACAGTCATGTGTTCCAGAGCGAACTCGGGACCCTCTCTGCCGATTCCTGACAGCTTGTTCCCTCCGTAAGGTATCATATCCGCGCGCCAGGTGGGGATATCATTGATTATCACACCGCCGACATCGATTTTGTCAAAAGCCTCTTTCGCCAGATGAATGTTCGATGTGAAAATTCCCGCCTGAAGGCCGTAAACAGAGCGGTCTATTGCAGAAAATCCCTCCTGAGCGCTATTCACAACCTGAACTGTCAGCACCGGCCCAAAAGCTTCGCCGGCAACTATATCGGCATTCGATGGCACGTCGGCGAGCACGGTGGGTTCGAATATTGTGCCGTTCCTTTTCCCGCCGATTAGCAGTTTTCCACCCATTTCGATTGCGGAATTCACCCAGAGTTCGATTCTTTCGGTCTCCGCCGATGTTATCATCGGGCCGACATCGGTAAGTTCATCCGAGGGGTCGCCGACTTTCAGTGCGCGAACATTGGTGAGAAGCAGTGCGATGAATTCGTCGTAAACATCGCGGTGGATATATGCCCGCTGTGTCGATATGCAGACTTGTCCGGCAAGGGCGAAAGCGCCGGTGGTTATTCGGCTCGCGGCTGTCATAATATCGGCGTCAGAATCAACATATACTCCGGAATTTGACCCGAGTTCGAAGGCGAAATGCTTCATCCCGGCGATTTTTGCGAGACGTTGCCCCACCGCAGGGCTTCCGGTGAATGTAACCACTTTGATAGCATCGTGGGCGGCTATGGGTTCAGCTACACGGCCACCGGGGCCGATTAGGACACTGACCGCGTCCTTGGGCACTCCAGCGTCGATGAGAAGTTCGCCCAGCATCAGCCCGGAAATAGGGGTCGAGCTTGCGGGCTTTAAAATGAAGGAATTCCCGGCGGCTATTGCCGGCGCAACCTTATGAACAGCCAGATTAAGGGGAAAATTGAAGGGGGTAATCGCCAAAACAGGACCGGCAGGGAACCTTTTGCAGAATCCCCATTTGCCCTCGGCGTTGGGTGCGGCCTCGAGAGGGAGGACTTTCCCGCCCATACAATCCTCCGCGGCGATTGCTGAAAGTCTGATAGTTTCACATGATCGATAAACCTCACCGCGGGCTTCGCGAATGGTTTTCCCCGATTCCATCGAGATAATGCGCGCGAAATCCTCTTTCCGTTCCTCGAGGAGTTTTACGGCTTTGTTGAGCCATCCGACTCGCATTCGAACCGTGGATTCCTTCATAATCTCGAAACCCAGCACAACAGATTTAATAGCGGATTCGATTTCGGTGTTGTCCGCGACGCATATTTCGGCTATCTTGCTGTTGTCGAAAGGATTGTGCTGGCTGAATTTTTTGTCGGTCAGTTTTTTCTCGCCGCCAATTATTATAGGATAAGTCTCCATGGTCTATTCCATTTCGTTGAAGACGATTTCGCCGTCCACTATAGTCATCACAGCTTTTCCGGTGAGTTTCCATCCATCGAATACGGTGTTTTTAGATATACTCGCGAATTTCGATTTATCTACCGTCCATTCGAGGTTCGGATCGAAGATTGTGATGTCCGCGTAAGACCCTTGCGCAAGGGTTCCTGCGGGAAGATCGAAGATAGATGCCGGGTTTGCGCTCATCAACTCGACCAATTTTTGTATGGACATCAGTCCATCTTTTACGAAATGGGTATGAATCAGCCCCAGCGCCGTTTCAAGGCCGATTATTCCAAAGGGCGCGGTGATGAAGTCCCTGTCCTTTTCGTGGGTTGGATGGGGCGCGTGGTCGGTGGCGATGGCGTCGATGGTGCCGTCGATAAGGGCTTCGCGGAGAATTGCGACATCCTCGGCGCTTCGCAGGGGAGGATTGACTTTGAAAAGGGCGTCGAAACCGGATTTAGGAATCTCTTCATCGGTAAGGAGAAGATGATGGGGAGTTGCCTCGGCTGTGATTTTCGCGCCTCGAGCTTTAGCCTCGCGGATTATCTGCACACTTTCCTTGGCGCTGACATGGCAGAAATGAAGGGGGGAATTCAAATATTCGGCTATCATTATATCCCGAGCTATCATAGCAGTTTCCGCGATTCCGGGGGATGCCGGCATTCCAGATCTTCCGCTGACTTCGCCCTCATGCATATTTCCGTGATTTGCCAGTTCCAAATCCTCGCAATGCAGTGCCAGTTTGACACCGAGCATCGACGAGTAAGTCAGAGCGTTGCGAAGTAGCTGAGGGTTTTCGACAGGGTTGCCGTCGTCAGAAAATGCTACAGCGCCGGCGAGGGTTAGATCGCCCATCTCGGAAAGCTCGACGCCCTCTAGCCCCTTGCTGATGGCCGCCACGGGGTAAACCCTGCAGGGCGCATAACTCGCGCGGTCATAGATGAAACGAACATCGGACGCAGTATCGACCGGGGGAGATGTGTTCGGCATACAGCATATCGAAGTAAAACCGCCGCGGACAGCCGCCAATGCTCCAGTCTCTATGGTTTCGGCGTCTTCGCCTCCCGGTTCTCGAAGGTGGACATGCAAATCGACCAAACCCGGGAGGACGTATTTCCCTTCGGCGTCGATTTCCTCGAATCCCTGATAGTTTTTCCGTCCGCCTATTCGTTCGATTATTTCATCGACGATATAAACATCCGCGACTTTATCGACTCCATTGGCCGGATCGATGACACGTCCATTTTTGATAACGATACCCTTTTTCTCTTCCATATCGACCATCCGTTTTTAATTGTTCACTAATTCAAAAAGAATTTCTTCCGTTCTGTTAACTACCGATTCCCACGACAGGTTTTCGACTGCGTATTTCCTGCCTTTAAGTCCCATTTCTTCTGCTATATCTGGATTTTCGAGAATATCTTTAGCCTTTTCCGCAAGATTCTCAGCCGTCCCTCTTTTTGCGCAGTTCAAAACTCCAGCTTTTTCAAAAATACGATATGTCCCCCAGTCCGGCCCTACTATGGGAATTCCACATGCGGAATAAGCCGAAAGCCGAACGGGCCATCCGCCAATTGCTGATGATTTTGCTGACCAGGCCAGAGCCAAATCCAATGAGGAAATATATTTGACGCTATCTTCAATTGGAACAGGACCTCTGAAAATTATTTTATCCTTGAATGAACTGTTCTGAACTTTGTTCATCAAAGCCTCTTTCCCCGGGCCGCCGCCCACGAAAACGAATCCTAAATCCGGATACTTTTTCTCGAGTATCTCAATGGCCTTTAGAATAGGGCTTTCGATATGATAAGGAAGTATACTTCCCACCGCTCCAAGCAAAGGATTAAATCGGCTCAAATCCAGCTCTTCGCGCAATTTATGCTTTTCCATGGCTGGAGCAAAGAGGTTGATATCCACGCCATTAGGCAAAAAAGTGAATTTCTCCCTATCGTCAATTAGTGAAGAGTATTCATCAACCAAACCCGGAGTTACGGCAATGATTTTGTCTGCGCGTTTTAAACGCCTTCTTAGAAAAAAATTCCAGTCGAAATCTCCAATCAAGCGATATTTTAACTTTTCTGCAGACACGTTTTTTTCACTCTTGAGGCTTCCATTGATCTCAAGGATTATTGGCAACTTAATATCATTAGAAGCTTTAACAATGCTTGTTGAATAATAGAATTCTCGAAGATACACAGCATCGAATTTACCTCTGTTTTGCAATAGCCAATTCGAAGCTTTTCTCGCCCACAACAGAGAAATCAGATTCCTTTGTGCAATTTCCACCATCCTGATATTTTCATGATCCAGTTTTCCATATCCCTCTGGGATAATTACCGTTACTTCATGTCCCCTATCAGCAAGTCCTTCGGCTATAGCTCGAACGTGGATTCTGGGCGCACCATGCTTGTTCAGATTCGTATATGCGAAATAAGCAATCCTCAAGTTTCCAAAGCCTCTCTGCGTAGGGGCGAGAGCAGATACAGCACCGCCATCCGAACCGCGACTCCGTTGGTAACCTGTTCTAAGATGACAGACTCATCTGAATCCGCGACGTCCTGAGTAATCTCGACACCACGGTTCATCGGTCCGGGATGCATTATCATGTGATCTTTGTCCATCAGAGCTACCCGTTCAGTGTCGATACCCCAGATTCGCGAATACTCACGCAGGGAAGGGATATAGCCCGACGACTGCCGTTCCAGCTGAAGCCGCATGATGTTCACGACATTGGCGTCGGTTATGGCCTCTTCGATGTCGTGGGTGATCTTTACGCCCCAATTCTCGACCCCTTTTGGAAGCAAAGTGGCGGGGGCGCAAAGAGTTGTTTCCGCGCCGAGGGCTTTCAGGCCGAAGACATTGCTTCTAATAACTCTGCTATGAAGGGCGTCGCCGACCAGGGCAACTCTAAGCCCCTTCAAATCCCCAAATCTTTCGCGTATTGTAAAAAGATCGAGTAAGGCCTGGGTGGGATGCTCATGGGAGCCGTCCCCGGCGTTTATCACGATGGAATTGCATCTGCGGGCGATATAATGGGGCGCGCCCGTTGCACCATGGCGCATCACAATCATGTCTATCTTCATCGCCAGAATATTTTCCACGGTGTCGCGAAGGCTCTCGCCCTTTTTCAAACTTGATGTCGATGCCGAAAAATTCACGACATCCGCGCTGACCCGCTTTTCCGCAAGCTCGAAGGACATACGCGTCCGTGTCGATGGCTCGAAGAAAAGATTCGCGATTGTGATGCCCCGCAAGGGCGGAACTTTCTTGATGTCCCGTTCGAGAACATCACGGAAGGCTTTCGCGTGGTCGAGGATTTCCAGAATCTCGTCGCCGGTGTAGCCTTCAAGGCCCAGAAGATGCTTTCTGCTATACATTTAGGCTCCTAAAAAAAGGGGCTTTTCAGCCCCGTTATTCCTTAATAACCTTGACGACTTTGTCTTCGCCGTCAACTTCCTTCACTCGAACTTCGACATACTCCGATTCCTTCAGACTGACCTGTTTGGCGATATAATCGGCGCAAATCGGGTATTCACGGTTGCCTCTATCTACGATGACCGCAAGCTGAATGCTCTTCGGCCTGCCGAAATCGATAATCTCGTCCAAAGCCGCGCGGACTGTGCGTCCGGTGTAGAGCACGTCATCGACCAAAATCACGTCTTTATCCTCGACATCGAAGATTATCTCCGTGCCGCCGATATACGGCGAAGCTGTAATCTCCTTGAAATCGTCTCTATAGAGAGTGATGTCGATGCTTCCAATAGGAATTTCAACCTTCTCCATTTCCTCAATATGCGATTTGAGCCGCTCCGAGAGGAAAACGCCCCTATTGCGGACGCCTATGATGACGATATTCTTCGCGCCCTTGTTCCGCTCGATAATTTCGAGGGCTATTCTTTTTAAGCTTCGTTCGAGATGTGTTTTGTCCATAAGTTCAATCATAATAACCTCCATTTTGGTTTGCGAATAAGATAGAGAGAGAGCTGGTTTTGTCAATATGAAAAGGATGGATTTTAACTCAACTTCAGATATCCCCTGAAAGGTTAAGAAACTCTAAGTCTTGAATGTTTTATATAAGGGGTTTTGATTTGAAGTAACCAGCGGAAATAAAAAAGCGCAACCGCCGAAGGTTGCGCTCAACTTATAATGAGCCTGACAAAAGTTGAACTTGTGACCTGCCTACGGCCGCTCTAAACGACTGAGTTTTTGTGAAATTCGTCTAATTGATTTCTCTCAAAACTTTCTATTAGCTTTAACTTCAACGGCCCGCCGTCTGGTGATTTGAGGAAGGACTCACGTTTCATCGCTGAGCCTCGTGTATCATGTTCTTCGAAATAAGCTAATTCGAGAGGACGACGGTTTTTCGTGGATTTGACTCGCCCTTCATTGTGGCGTTGAAGACGCTCGGCCAAATCAGAAGTGTAGCCTGTATAAAGCTTGCCGTCTTTGA
>NPID01000336.1_pt1 | contig 161960 bp, 123 predicted proteins | sample 8637491 | NCBI WGS metagenome assembly NPID01 (sample SAMN07420843, study PRJNA396082) | bioreactor metagenome | isolation source: sample BA6 brine-fed electro-methanogenic bioreactor BA | place: Japan: Kochi | collected 2016-06-14
CCCCTAAAGGCATTTCGGGGAGAACCAGCTATATCCGGGTTTGGTTGGCCTTTCACCCCTACCCACAGATCATCCCCCAACTTTTCAACGTTGGTGGGTTCGGTCCTCCATCTCGTCTTACCGAGACTTCAACCTGTCCATAGGTAGCTCACCCGGCTTCGGGTCTAATCCTAGCAACTAAAACGCCCTATTCAGACTCGCTTTCGCTACGGCTACACACCTTAAGTGCTTAACCTGGCTACAAAGATTAACTCGCAGGCTCATTATTCAATAGGCACGCAGTCACCTTCCACAAATGCAAGCACTTGCTTCCAGCTCCTACAGCTTGTAGGCAAACGGTTTCAGGTACTATTTCACTCCCCTTCCGGGGTACTTTTCACCTTTCCCTCACGGTACTATGTTCACTATCGGTCATGGACGAGTATTTAGCCTTACCCAATGGTCTGGGCGGATTCACACGGAATTTCACGGGTACCGTGCTACTTGGGAGACGGTCAGGAGATCTCTACATTTAAGCTACAGGACTATCACCTCCTATGGTCACACTTTCCAGGTGTGTTCGCCTCACGTGAGATTTTGTAACTCCTATACGACCGATCCCGCAACCCCGCTATAGCATAAGCCATAGACGGTTTGGGCTAATCCCCTTTCGCTCGCCGCTACTTAGGGAATCACATTCGTTTTCTTTTCCTCTGGTTACTTAGATGGTTCAGTTCGCCAGGTTCGCTTCACAAGGCCTATGTGTTCAGCCAAGTGATGACATCTGTTACCAGATGCCGGGTTTCCCCATTCGGAGACCTCCGGATCTAAGGTTGTCGACACCTCCCCGGAGCGTTTCGCCGTTAGCCGCGTCCTTCATCGCCTGTCCATGCCAAGGCATTCACCGCTTGCCCTTAATATCTTGATCGAAAAATGGTGCATTGACCTTTTGCTGCGTCATTACACCGCTTATCGCTTCGCAGAAAAACCTCTTAACTTTTCAAATCGTGTGAACGTCGTCGGTTTGATCTTAGCGAGAATTAACTCACTCAACCAACCCTTCGTTTTCAAGTGCGCCGTTCGCACCTCCCTGAAGCCTTCTTGTCAATTATGACCGTCTTAACCTCAAGTTCGTTTTCAAGTGCGCCACCTGCGCCACTCGTTTCGTTCAACCTTGCATAAGATATAGTGTCGGCTGGTAATGTCAAGTACTTTATGCAGGTTTTTTGAGAAAAGTTGCAGAAAGTTTCGAGCGCGCCTAAGTAGTTAAAACAGAGTAAGATAGGGGGGCAGGAGATACCAAAAGACCTGCAAAAGATGTCAAGCGGGGTATCAAAACATGGTTTCTGGCCATGGTTAGAATGTCGACAATGACCGTTATGGGAGGGTTCGTTAGGAATCGGTTAAGCGGTTGACAGGATTTAGTAATCCCATCCGAAGAAGAAATCGAAGTGCCAGTCTTCTTCGATGGTTGTGAAATCTGTTCGTCGAGCAAAATCGAATCTTAGGGCTGTGTATCCCCCCAGGCCAATTCGGAAGGATGCACCCATGCTACCAAGGAGATGGTCAGGGGTTTCCAGTTCCCAGGATTGTCCTGTGTCGAAGAAGAGTGCTGCCTGAATTCCCTGAAGATTGAAGTTGATGAGGGGGCTTCTTATTGCGAGGAGATCGAGAATGGGGAATCTGAGCTCTGTGTTTGTCATGAGCTGGTTTCTGCCATAGAAGTAGTAGAAGGGATAGCCTCTGAAGCTCCAGGTACCCCCCATGTAGAATCTCTCTGGGTTTGGACCGTCGCTGGTACGGGCAACTACTCGGTTGGCGAGGGAAAGACGACGGGCGAGGCGAAGATAGTGTCTTGCATCTGCCGAGAGGGTATAGGAAAGGTATTCCATGCTTCTTGGGTCTATTGTTGTGCCAACTGTGATGTTGGTGCGCATACCTTCGAAGGGCCCGGTATTGTACCAGAGGGAATTATCGTGGATAAGTGAGAGATTTGTAGCAATGGCCGGCCCTTCGGAGATGTCGAAAAGATTATAGGATTTTCTGTAGTAGTAGGCATATGCATTCGCCTCCATTCTGGTGAACCTTGTGAAGGGCATTGTCAGAGAACCTTGAATGCCTGATCTTTCGTCGGTATACCAGCCGTCGATGCGATTGTAGGTTTCGTAGTAGGTGTGGTATATGCCACCTCCGATGCCGGGTCTTTTGGAGCGATCAGTGTAGTGGAGAACGATGTTGAAGTTTCTGAAAAAGTCGCTTGTTATCTCGCCTGGATTGTAGAGCATGAAGTAAAGCTGCTTATCTCCAAGCATATCCGAGAATAGTCCTTCGAGGCCTCCTGATGATTCCATAGTGTTGGATGTTGAAATGGCTCCCTGTGCTATTTCGAATGAGAGTTTATTGCCGTATTTGGCTATGCCTGATTCAGCCAGTTCGCCCAACTGAACATGGGGAGTCCATTCAGGGGAAGGGCTTGGGATGATTGAGAAAGAACAAAAGGTGTCTATAAAGGTGTGGAAGGTTGCTATTTGAAAACCCATATTCGTATATACCGTTGCTATTAGGGTGTCCTCTGCAATCCAATCTGGCTCGGAAAGGGCAGTCAGCAGATTTGAATTGGAGAAGACTGTTTTGGACTGAAGATCTAAGGTGTATACGTTTTTGATATTGTGATTGTCACTGGGGAAATCTGCTGTTATGGCGATCTTATCTCCTGCAGGAGATAGACGTGGGTGGGCAATATCTCCCTTTGGCAGGTCGAAGGAATGGATTGATTTATCCCTGAGCTTGATCAGGAACAGACCTGCTACTCCGTCTTCATTGCCATCTTTGATGCGATCGGAGGTGAAAACAATTGCCGTATCCCCGAGGAAAATTGGATCTCTGTCGTCATAGATATCATGGGTGAGTCTGGTGAGGGAGCTGTCCTTAATACTATATATATAGAGATCATTGAAACCCGACATATCTGATGCAGCAAATGCTACTCTGCCGTCATCAGAGGGGCTGGGCCCTGTGATTGTCGAGAGGCTGTCCCATCTCAGTTGCATAAGTGTCTTTGATCTTGAAATGGAAAAAAGTGTAAGTGCATCTCCTTTGGACTTTCTCGCTGAGAAAAGAAGAGTATCTCCTTTGGTGGACATTCTACTTGAGAATGGGTGGAGCGAGAGTGCTTCATTGGAAAGGGAGCTCTTCATCAGAAGCGTTGGTTTCAGACCTCCAGGAGAGATATCCATTCTATAAATTCCTGTATAGCCCATTGTATTGCCCTTGGCGACAATTATCGGCTTGCCTGAATCGGAATGGGCTACTGTGGGAGAGGCAAAGAACCCGACTGCATCTGTCTGCATATCCTCATAGAACTCGGGTAGATTGCCTTTTGGTGACAGGGGGTAGTACTTATCGCGCAGCTGTTTTTCCCACATTTTCTCAAGTGCAGTAAGGGGTTTTCCGGTCACTTCGAGAAAGAGATCCTCAACAGTTGATTTTTGCCACCATTTCTGTGCCAATTCTCTGACTGTTCCCGGACCTGAAAAATCTTCAAGGAAAAGCAGGAAGCTCTCCGCCTCTTTGTACATAACATAGGTGCCAAGAATTGGGTATATCTCTGTTATCTGGTAGAAATTATCCTCGAGCAAGGCAGAACGCATTACCTGTTCCATCTCCTTGCCCCCGCCCTCAGACCAATATTCAGCAAAGCCTTCAGTGAGCCAGAGGGGGAAAGTATAGAGGAAGAATGTTCCATTGGCGTCAAAGTCTTCAGTGAGTTGGTGGAATTGGAAGGCGTGTACAAGCTCGTGTACGAGAGTATGTTCGAAATCGGAGTAGTCGCCATTGAATGGAAGGACAACTCGTCCCTTGAAGTATTCGGTAAACCCTCCAACTCCTTCAGGGAGTATGAAAGGGATTGTATTTGTCTCTTGAAATAGATTGTGTGTGCTGTATATGATGACTGGGATCTTGACATCGGGCGAATAGGCCATATTTCTTTCGTGTTTCTTCCAGGCATTTTCTGCTATGCTTGCAGTAATCTGGCTCAGATACTCGGCCTCGGGGTAGTAGTATATGTCAAAGTGTGTTGTCTTTCTTATCTGCCATTCGAGGTTGTGATGGTGTATTTTGTTCTTGCCGAAGTAGTACTGTGGGAATAGTGAAAGTGGTATGACAAGGAGTATTAAAAATTTTATAATCTTCGCTCTCATCAACCACAATATAGGTGGATGGAGTTTGATATACAAATCCTTATTGACCCCTGAAGAATGAGATTGTGTCAGGCTATCGAGCAGACTCGAACCCTAGAAGATTGAGACCTTGAGATTGATATACTTTCTGGGGTTTTCCATGAAGTCTCCGAGGAGAACATTGACCTCATCTACAGTAGTGTTTAACTTTTCGTATAGTTCGCGATTGGATATCATCTCTCCGGCGGTTCCCTCACCTTCCTGTATTCGATAGAGGAGGGTGTCAACCTTGCTGAGTGTTCCCTTGATGTGATTGTATAGTTCTGGGTCTGTCATCAAGAGCTTGAGAGTTCCCTCGCTCTGCTCAAAGGTGTCGAGTGTGGCGGAAAGATTGTCGAGTGCAATGGTCATTGAATTATAGAGCTTCTCATCGTTGAAGAGCTTTCCCATTGTGCCTTCATTGTTCTCGATTTTGTTACCGATATTGTCTATGGTAGTCAGAAGGTCTGTGATGTCGGTGTACATCTTACTCGAGTTTACGAGCATCCCCAGTGTCCCTTTTCCCGAATCTATCCTTGCTGATATATGGGCAAGATTTTTTGCACTCACCTTGAAATCGTCGATTACACCTATGGAGTTCTGAATAACCCTCTCGAAATCAATTGGTGCATCTGCGGGCAGATATGAGCCAGGCTGCGCAATCGCTTCGGAAGGGGAGCCCGGCGTTATTCCGAGGTATTTATCTCCAAGAAGACCTAATGTTCCGATGAATGTACGGGAATCGTTTCTGATGATCTCCTTGACATCCGGCTTCACCTGAAAGTGTACCTCAACCATTGTTGAGCCGGCATCGTTCTGGACAAAGAAAACATCTGATACATTGCCAACCCTCACTCCTGAAAGCTGGACAGGGGCACCGTTTTCAAGACCACCGGTCTGAAGCATCTGAGTTCGAAGCTCATATCTTTTACCGAAGACCCCTTTGTCGTTGCCCACCATCAAAAGGGCAATAATGGCAATGATAAGAGCAACGATAATTACCGCTCCAACCGAAAATTTTCTTGTTTCTCTCAGCTTGATTTTTCTGACATTATCTTCCATTATGACTCCGGATTTATGATTCTTTCCATTGTGCTTCTCTAAGGAAATTCTGTATATGTGGATTATCGGAATTTCTTATCTCTTCGGAAGATCCGTAGAAGATTATCTCCCCTTCGTGGAGGAAGGAGAATTTTGTACCCACGTAGAAGGCCGAGACAAGATCATGGGTCACAACTACAGATGTTACACCGTAGTTCTCCCGAGTTTTTATTATCAGATCATTGATTGTAGAGGCTGTTATTGGATCCAGTCCGGTTGTCGGCTCATCGTAGAAGAGAAAATCCGGCTGCATGATCATTGCCCTTGCAAGGGCAACCCTCTTTTTCATTCCACCTGAGAGTTCAGATGGCATTTTGTTCTCAGAACCTACCAAGTTCACAAAGCCAAGTACTTCTTCAATTCTTTCATCCATCTGATAGATGTCCATCTTTCGGTGTTCCTTGAGGGGATATGCCAGGTTTTCCCAAACACTCATCGAATCGAAGAGTGCAGCACCTTGAAAGAGCATTCCCATCTTCTTTCTCAGTGGTGCCATCTGCCTTTCGGAATAATAGGTTATGTCTTCGCCGTTGACAGTTATCCTGCCGATATCAGGCTCAAGGAGACCAAGGATCAGCTTTAGGGTTACACTTTTTCCTGATCCGGATTTGCCGAGTATGAGTATTGTCTCACCCGCCGGTATCTCGAGATCAAGTCCGTTGAGGACTTTCATTCCATCGAATGACTTATGTATATTTTCGAGCTTTATCATCAGAAAGTGATCCCCAGAATCCAGAAAAGGAGGATGTTAAGGAAATAGTCAGAAACAAGAATCAGTATTGAGGAGATGACAACGGAGTTTGTAGTTGCCTTTCCAACACCTTCTGTGCCCCCCTTAGTTGTCAGACCACACCATGAGCCAACCATGACGATTATCACTGAGAAGACAAATGGTTTTATTGCACCGATTGCGAGGAACTCCATATAGAGCATCTGAATGACAGTTCTCTGGTAGATTGCAGGTGAAATGCTCATCTGGTAGATAGCAACATAACCACCGCCTAGAATTCCCATGAAATCGCCTATGAATGTCAGAGCCGGGATCATAATAAAACCCGCAACGAGTCTTGTAGAGACCAGCTTCTTAATTGGGTCGGTGGCCAAAGCTCTCATCGCGTCAATCTGCTCTGTGACCTTCATCGAGCCAAGTTCGGCTGCAATACCTGCTCCAACGCGACCGGTGATTACGATGGCAGCAAGCATTGGACCAAGTTCCAGTACCATGGAAAGGGAGACCACAGTACCAACATACATTTTTGCACCGAACATGGCCATTGCAACACCGGATTGGAAGGCAAGTATCATCCCTGTGAAGAAGGATGTCAAAAGGACAATGGCAAGAGACCCAACACCGAGCCGCTGCATCTGGTATATGATCTCATCGAGGTACAGGGGTTTAAAAAGCAGGCTGGTAGATGCCTTCCATGTCATCTCGGAGATTTCGTATACGGCAATTGCAAATCCCTTTGCCGACTTCCAAAATTTTGATATCGAGCTTTTCACAATAGACTTTTAATATATAGTAAGAGGGTTAACCCTCAAAATCCTTTTTTCTGTTCTTAATCAAGTTGATTCTTTGAACAGTTTGGCTTTAAGAGTATATTAATGGCTAAGGTATATACAGAAAAGAGAGTGCAGGAATATGACGGTACATATGGGAAGTGTCAGATGAGTGGTGAGACAATCAAAAACTGTCCCCTTGGGCTCGACCTAAAAGCAATGCTTGGGCTTATTGCAGATGGTGACCTCCATAGTGCTCTTGCCCGACTCAGGGACAAGGTGCCATTTCCGGGCATAACAGGCTCGATGTGTGTGGCACCATGCTCCAGATTCTTTTCCCGGCACACACCATTGATATGTGAGTTCGAGAGATTCCTGTATGAGTACGAGTTAATGCAGTTTGGTCGACCACAGTACCAGCTGAAAAAGGGAAGGGTAACAGCGAGGACGGCGGCCATTGTCGGAGCTGGGCCTTCGGGGTTGCTTTGTGCCCATGATCTGGCTGTTTCAGGTCATCATGTAGAGGTTTTTGACAGAGAGCCGAAGCCAGGGGGGATGCTCGACAGGGCGATATCACCTGAAAGATTACCAAGACATATACTCTTCACAGAGATGGATATTTTCAGACGATTGGATATCAGGTTCAACTTTGGTGTTGAGATCGGCAGGGACATTGAGCTCCGCGATCTGAGAAAGGATTTTGATGCACTCTATATTGCCATCGGTGCATACGACTTCCACAATATTTATGAAAAACGTCTTGATTGCGACAACTGTGCGGATATCTTCACTTTTCTCGACAATATCAATCTTTATAAGAGAAGATATGACCATTTCACCGTTCTTGGCAGCGATAATTCTGCCTTTCACCTCGCCATCCGACTTTCAGATGAGGGCAAGAAGGTCACAATACTAACCTCGAAACCAGTTTCAGAGATGAATGTTTCGCAGGTGCAGCTCGATAAGGCTGTCAAGGGCAGGATAGAGCTTTTATTTCTTCATTCTGTTGAGAATATTCTTATTTCCGGTGGTGTTATGACCGGGATTGAACTCAGAAGAATGCCATCATCGAAAACAACAAGTGCAATACTCGAAGACAGTTTGTTCCGTCATGAAACTGACTTTCTTGTTATAACCAAGGGAAGGCGGGCCACCATGCTTGAAGGTCTCAGGATGAACAGCCTTGGTTTCGTTGATACTGACGAGTATCTGAGGACAAATGCTGATGGAGTTTATGCAGGTGGAGATGCCGTTGATCCGGACACAGATTTTTTGAGTGCAATGACAGATGGCAGAACAGCTGCTTCAAATATTGACTCATATCTCATTGGCGGGCAAAGCTATAAAAAAAGAGAAAAGACAATTCGTCTGAGTCCGGGGTTGGACAACAATATTCCGAGGCGATCGAGTTTTAAGGATATATCCGAAGTGATCGATGCTGCGGCAAAGATTCTTGGCTCTGAAAAAAGATATCTTCTCTAAAAACTGTGGTTGTCAATGGCCTGATAAATCCATATAATATTTTATCAGGTTTTTAGGAGAGGACAGCTATGGCTATTTTTAAACCTAATCTCGATAAGCTGAAGCAAAAAAGGGACATTCCGGGACTTATTGAGGCTTGCAAATATTCTAAGGAAGCCACTGTTCGAAAGGGAGCCCTCCAGATACTTCATTCACTCGCAAAGCAAAGTCCAGAATACAGATCAGAAACAGTTTTAGTTACACTTTCTGAAGCGCTGGCAGATGAGGATTATTCAGTAAGGCTCAAGTCAGCTGAGGCCTTGGTTGAGATAGGGGATTCGTCCTCTACAGAACCCTTGATAAAGGCCCTTGAATCCGCAGACAGTGAAATGGAAAAGACGATAATAAGGGCACTGGGGAATATTGCTGATAACAGATCAATAGGGCATCTTAAGAAAATGCTCAAAGGTGGCTCCAGAGAAACAATAAATGAGATAATACTTGCCGTTAAAAACTCAACGCCTGAGGAATTTCTCCCCCTCCTGATAGATTTGACAAAGAACGAGAACTTGCGTGTAACAGCAATTGACGTACTTGGCGACTATTCTGATCAAAGAGCTGTTGATACACTTGTAAGTATGCTCTATAAAAAAGAAATTCCCAGAAAACTCGCAGCTGAAAAGTTGGAGAAAATGGGTTGGCAGCCGGGAAATCTCAAGGAAAAGGTTATCTATTTATTGGCTGTCGAGAAGTGGGATGAAGTTGCAAAGATCGGTGATGAAGCTCTTTCTGTACTTTATGATTCACTGGATTTCAGGGACAGGGATATTAAGGAAATGGCTAAGTTGATCTCCAGATATGGAGAGAGTGCTATAGACCAGCTGATTATAATGACAGTGGTGAAAGACAATGCATTCCGCGAAAATGTTTCTGATCTAATGGTGGCAATAGGGCAGCCGGCAGCGGAGAGACTGGCGATTGCACTTCAGAACCAGGATTTCTTCATACGTAACTTTGCATCCACCGCTTTGCAACGATTTGGAAAAAAGGCTATAAAATATGTACTGAAGCAGCTGAAGAATCCCGAAGGTCAGGTAAGACTTCTTGCTGCAAGAATTCTTGAGGAGATCGGCTGGGAACCGCATACTGAGCTGGAAAAGACATATTTCTACCTGGCTAAAAGTGATTGGGGAAAGTTGGGAGAGCTCAACAGCTGTGAACACATTATCTATGCACTCAAACATTTCGATGAAAAAGCAGCAATTTCGAGTGTTCTAAAACGAATTGAAAATGAAGACTGCATTCTCTCACTTCTGGATATGCTGGATAATGAAGAATTCTCTCTGGCTGCAAAACAAGGACTCCTCGCCCTGGGCAAAAGTGCAGTACCCTATCTGTCAAAGGACTTGTTAAAAAAATCAAATCGATACAAACTAAACGCTGCTGTTATTCTCGGCGTAATCGGCGAAAAAACGGCTGTGCCGGCACTTATAGAGCTCCTTGGGGATGAGGATAAATCGATTAAAATGGCGGCCATAATATCTCTGGGTTCCATTGCTGAAGAAGGTGCACTCTCCGTACTAAAAGAACAGGTAGTGAGCAATGATCCGGCCATACGTAAGGTAGCGCTTGATGCTATCGGCGATATATATACTGTTGAATCGACAGAGATACTGGAATCCTTGCTCTATGATCCTGAACCAGACATACGCAAGAAGGCTATGGTAGCTCTGGCAGAGAGGGGAGCGGGAATATCTGCACTGGAAGGTGTGATGGCAGATATGGGTGACCCTTTGAGAAAAAATGCAGCATTTACCCTTAGAATAATTGGGTATATCCCCGAAGATATTAAGTTGATTGTAGATTTTAATCTACTGAATGATATTGAGATACAAGAACCAAAGTCTGTCCTGCGTCTGCGTGAATATCTGGGAGATACACAATACTCCAAAAAAGCAAGGGAGATACTCATTGAAATAGGTGACGTTCAGAAAGTTGTACCGATATTGGAAAGCCCTGATATTGCAAAAAGGCGGGATGGCTACAATGTTCTGCTCGGTATAGCAGAAAATCAAGCTGCGATAAAGGGGTTAGGGGAGCATTATCTTTCCGATAATATGGGCAATAGATTTACTGGTGAGGTTGTTCAGCCTCTTGGAAAGTTTGTCCATATAACGCACGATTGTCCTCTTTGCAGAGAAACAGCCAGTAAGGGGAGAAGTCTAGCTTTTATACTTGATGAGATATTGAAGAGGGGATATGCCGCCTTTCCTTGCAATAGCTGTGGCTCAATTGTCAAGATACCGGCAATAATCTTCAACACTGATTTTCTCGAGGAAGCAAAAAAGGTCAGCCATACGATGGGAAATTCTGAGATTGGTCGTTTTTCCTATTCTGAGATCCTCGTTCCGAATTGGTTTCTCGTCTTACATGGCTATACCAGAGGTGAAGAGGTAAGACCTTGGACAAAGGATTTCCTTCCGGAAGAGCTGGCTGAAGTTTTTATGTTGTTCGATGGGAAACCTTTCGCAGTGAAAGCCCTTGTTAAGAAGGCAGAAGAACTTTGGGGCACAGGGACAGACATATCAGTTCATACTGCTACTCCAGCTGATTTTCTGAATGTCGTAAAGGGCTATAAAGAACCATACTCTTTTATAAAAGAACATTTCGGGGTTGATGTACCGGAGTATGGGGAATATCATCACAAGCTTTTCAAGATCGAAGGCAGAATGGTCTTCATAATCGCTCATAAGACTTAGCGGATAAGGGCAGCCTTTTTCTTCATTCCCGAATCTGTAAGGAAAGTATATATGCCCGAAGGCAGGCCTGCACTCGCTTCCCACCTGTCCTGAGAATTGAAGGTATCAATCTTCTTCCCCGAAACATCATAGACATGTATTGTACCTTCATATCCCTGGCTTTTGCACGATGAGTTAAAAGGGTTGGGGAAGATTGTGAAGTCCATGGCCTGAATGGTTTCTTCTTTAATGTCAAGGCTCGGAGCTTCGATCATGCAGATAACCGGCAAATGATCGCTTGCAGAATGAAGGGCTTGAGCCATCACAGAGCCCTGTGGAATGGTTGGATAATCCTCAAGGGAAAGATTGAAATGAAGTCCATCATTCCCATAGGCTATGTATGAATCTTCGATATATCTTAAATTGAAGTCATCCATAAGGTATGGCGATAGGAGTATGAAATCGAATCTATCGTCAAGCCCCCCTGTTGAGCCTCCGTAGAAGTCGGAGGTTCTGGTCGATTGCGTATGTAGCCAGGCATAGGTTTCATCATTGTTCCATTCTCCGGCTGCATCCAGGGGATCCAGAAGCTCCCCGGCTCCGGCTTCAGTAAGAACTGTCCAAGCGCGTTCTGTTGCGCCATAGAGGTTCAGATCACCGCATAGGATATATTCTGATCCATAGGGCAAAGTTTCAAGTCTGTCCCTGAGAACCTGGGCTTCTCTTGAGCGCTGCATCATGTTCGAATAGCCTGAGCTTGCCTTCAAATGTGCAGAATATATGTAAAGCAGGTCATCCCCTGAAAGGATTCTATACTCGTTAATATCCCTAAGTTCAGTGATGAGGGCTGTCTGCCCATCAAGATAGAAGAGATCCGATCTGTAAAAGAGCATATTGTCAGTGTCCGGTCCGTCTATGAAATCAGCCCTTGCATAGTCAGGGTGTATATCGAGCAACATATCCAGAATCAGATCTGAGCCGCCTTCGTCCATTATTTCCTGCGCTACAAGAATATCGGGTTCAAGACCATTGAGAACGGTTTCGATGTAGTCGACCCTCTCATCAGTCCAGGTATCCATTGTTGTTGATATGTTCAGCATATTGTACTGAACCAGCTTGAACGCCTCTGCATTGCCAACAATAGCAAGAACAGATATCGCGGCCAGTACGGATAGTTTTGCAAATGAATTTTTCAGAAGTATACCTTTCATTATCATGCTTTTTTATCGGCACCAATATATCCTATATTAATGCGTGTGATAAGTCAAAGAAAAAAGGGGAGGAAACCTCCCCTTTATCTCAATAGGTGTCGAATTATTAACTTCTTGCAATCTCAACTACTGTCTTGGCAACATGCTCTCTCTCGTCTTCCCTGAGTTCAGGGAAGATTGGCAGCGAGATAACCTTGCTGCAGAGGTCCTCTGTAACCGGCATGTCTCCTGTCTTATAGCCAAGGTCATCATGTGCCTTCTGAAGATGGAGCGGGATTGTATAGTATATTGCATTGCCTATACCAAGCTCCTTTAGCTTCTCATGTATGAGGTCTCTTTTGCCATTCTCTATCTTGACGGTGAACTGATGATATGTATGTCTTGTATAGTCCGCTTCATCCTGAACCACAATAAGTCCATCAGTAGCATCGAAAACTTCACGATAGTATGCAGCATTGGCCCTTCTTGCATTGTTCCAGTCGTCCAGATGGTCGAGCTTGATATTCAGAATGGCTGCCTGCATGCCATCGAGACGCGAATTATGTCCGAGAATGTCGTTCTGATATCTGATGAAGCTGCCATGTTTGCGTAACACCCCTATCAACTCGGCCAATTCATCGTCATTTGTCGTTACAAGCCCTCCATCGCCAAAGGCACCAAGATTCTTAGATGGGAAGAAGCTGAAGCCCCCAGTGTGACCAAGAGTTCCTGTTTTATTGCCCTTATACTCAGTACCTATAGCCTGGCATGCATCTTCACAAACCTTGAGATCGTGTTTTTCTGCTATCTTCATTATTGGATCCATGTCTGCTGAAGCCCCAAAGATATGAACAGGGATAATCGCCTTTGTTTTCTCGGTTATCTTTGCCTCAATAAGTTCAGGATCGATATTCATTGTATCGGGATCGACATCGACAAAGACAGGCTTAGCACCCAGGTTGGCTATAACCTCAGATGTTGCGAAGAAGCTGAAGGGTGTTGTAATCACCTCGTCGCCGGCCTTTACTCCAAATGCCTCGAGCGAAAGGAGAAGTGCATCGGTTCCCGAAGCAACACCGATGGCGTGCTTTACACCAATGTACTTTGCCGCTTTCTCCTCGAATTCTTTGACATATGGTCCCATTATGTATTTGCCGCTTTGCGCAACCTCAAGAATCTTCGGTTCAATCCTGTCTTTGAGCATTTCATACTGTCTTGTCAGATCCAGAAGTGGTACTTTCATTTTCACTCCATTTCAGTGTTTATTATTTCCAAACTTAGTTCATCCATATTGTGGCGATATGCCAGCGAGTCTGCGTCAATATATATAATCATACAGAAAAAATCATCCAAATTCTCAATAAGTTCCATGCCTTTTTCAGGTCCGGAAACAAAAACGGCAGTTGAAAGGGCATCGGAGGCAGTGCCATCAGGGCCTATAACGGTTGCAGATACTGCTCTACGAGCAGGATAGCCCGTCTGGGGATCAAGTATGTGGTGATATCTTATCCCGGTCTTGATAAAATACCTCTCATAGTCGCCGCATGAAGAACAGAAATAACCTGATGGCAATAAAAAGGAAGCAAAGGGAGTGTCCATTCTCGGGTTTTGTATTCCGATAACAAAGGAATCTGAGTCTCGATAGCCGGCAATGGATCGCCCGGCATCGATGAGGAATTCGGTAATTGCCCCTGCCGCTCGGGCAGAATCAAGAACCCGGTACACATTTTGCAGAGCATAGCCTTTGGCGATCCCTCCAAGGTCAAAGGCAAGGCCCTCTTCTTTATATAATGTATCATTGTAAAGATATCTGTAACCCGAAGAAGCAACAATGGCCGCATCTATTGAGTCCTCGGGTGGGATGTATTCGCCTTTGTTGGGTATATCCCAAAGTGACGTAAGTGCTCCGATGGCCGGTGAAAAGGCACCCTCTGTCATGTCCTCCCAGAGCAGAGCACTGAGGAGCAGGTCTTTTTCCTTTTGTATATATATCTTGTCTTTTACTATCCAAAGTTGTCTGGAATTTTTGCCTGCCATTGCGAATTCTTCAATCCTGTCTATTTCAGAGAAAGCCTTTGTAAATAACTCATCGCATTGCAGACCAGAGTGGAGTATAATCTTGATTCGAAAATTTGTATCCATGGCTATATGTGATCTGACTATGGATTGAGTTTTTTGAGTTTTAATCCTCAAAAAATATCCAAAGGCAATAATCAGAAAAAAAATTATAAGAGCGGCTATATATTTCCTCTTCATGCGGGCAAAGATATTGATTCGGACAAAAAAAACAAGTGAAATAAATCACATATCATCTTTTCGGGAATTTTTTCCTTCAATGCCACTAAGTATTGATTTTTTGTCATTTATTCTCTTGACAAAGAGTGGAAAGGCAATATTTTTTGTAAGATTGTTGCCGTTGATATCGGCCAGGCACATCTATAATAAAGGCTTTCGAGCAGCCATTGGCTGCTGACCGTTTTTTTATGGATTCAAGCCTGGGTAGGGTCAACATTGGCTCTATGCATCCAGCGGCGTTGAAAATAAAAGGTAATTGCTGTGGGGATGGGTGTCCCTCAAAGCAGACGGAGGAATTAGTGAACGAACAAAAGAGCAAGACTATTTCTGGAGTAGTTTTGTCCAACCGTATGGATAAGACGGTGACGGTAAGGCTAGAGAGGACGCACCGGCACCCGGTCTTCGGCAAGGTCATCAAGACATGGTCGAAGGTTTATGCCCACGACGAGGAAAACCGTTGTGACGAAGGCGACAAAGTTCGTCTCGTGAGTGTGAAGCCTCTATCCAAGCTTAAAAGATGGAAGGTTACTGAAATCTTAAAGGACGAAAGATGATACAGAGACAATCAATACTCAAAGTTGCGGATAATTCCGGTGCTAAAAAATGCATGTGTATCGGCATGCAGCATGGCTCCAAGGTCGCAAGTGCGGTTTTGGGCGATGTTGTTATTGTCACTGTTAAAGAGGCAATCCCCGGTTCAGAGGTTAAGAAGGGATCCATACACAAGGCAGTCATTGTCAGGACAAAGTTTCCGGTACGCAGGAAGGACGGTTCACGCATTCGTTTCGACGACAATGCAGCGGTTCTTCTTAACGATGAATACGAGATGCGCGGAACGCGTGTCTTCGGTCCCGTTGCCCGTGAGCTCAGGGATAAGGATTTCATGAAGGTTATTTCCCTTGCCCCGGAGGTGCTCTGATGCAGAGAAGATATAAGCTCAAAAAGGGCGATACTGTCAAGGTTCTCTCAGGTGAGGGCAAAGGCAGAGTAGCAAAGATACTCAAGATGTTCCCCAAGGATGAAAGAGCAATTGTCCAGGGTGTAAACATCGCTAAGATGCACAGAAGAGCGACACAGACCAATCCCCAGGGTGGAGTTGAGGAAAAGGAAGCACCTGTCCATATCTCCAATCTGGAACTTGTCTGCCCGAAATGTGGCCTGGCTACAAGAGTTGCATATGTCAGGGTTGAGGGCGGCGGTCTCAAACGTGTCTGTCGCAAGTGCAAAGAAATGATAGATGCGTAGGAGGAAGTCAATTGGCTCGCTACAAAGACAAATACAGGAATGAAGTGATACCTGCGCTCCAGAAGAGGTTCGAATACAAAAATGTGAACATGGTTCCCGTGCTGGAAAAGATAGTCCTCAATATGGGATTGGGTGAAGCTATACAGAACAGCAAGGCAATCGATGCGGGAGTCGAACAGCTCACAAAGATCAGCGGACAGAAGCCGTTAATAAGAAAAGCGAGGAAATCTATCTCTAACTTCAAACTTAGAGAGGGCATGCCTATTGGCGTCAAAGTGACACTCAGAAATGAACGTATGTTTGACTTCCTCGACAGACTGGTTAACATCGCAATGCCGGAAATTCGCGACTTCAGGGGCGAAAGCACCAGCTCCTTCGACGGCCACGGAAACTATACCTTCGCCATCGAAGAACAGATCATTTTCCCAGAGATCGATTACGATTCGGTTGACAAGATAAGAGGACTTTCGGTCACATTTGTCACCTCGGCAGGCACAGACGAAGAGGGCAAAGCCCTTTTGGAAGAATTCGGATTCCCATTCAGCAGGAGTTGATATGGCAAAAAAGTCAATGATTGAAAAGTGGAAACGTAAACCCAAATTTTCGACCAGATACCACAACAGATGCAAAAGATGCGGTAGACCTCACGGATATCTCCGTGACTTCGGTCTTTGCAGGATCTGCTTTAGAGAGCTCGCATCCCGTGGCGATATACCGGGTATCCGTAAGGCAAGCTGGTAGGAGGTGATGTGATATGATGACTGATCCAATTTCCGATATGCTGGCTCGTATTAGGAACGCGCAGCTCGCCAACCATACATACCTGAAGATGCCTTCAAGCAAGATGAAGCATCAGATAGCCCGTATTCTCACACAGGAGAACTACATTCGCGGCTACAAGATTGTCCCCGTAGATAATATCAGAAAGGTGCTGACAATCTACCTCAAATACAATGAAGACGGAAAACCGGTAATTTTGGGACTTGAGCGGGTTTCTAAACCTGGTAAAAGAGTCTATGCCAAACTCGACAGCTTGCCCCGCGTCAGGGGAGGGCTTGGAACCGCCATTCTGACAACACCTAAGGGTGTTCTCACAGACAGACAGGCCAAAATGGTCGGTGTCGGCGGCGAGGTTGTCTGCCATATCTGGTAAGGAGAAATAATGTCAAGAGTAGGAAAGATACCGGTCGATGTACCAAAGGGTGTTAATGTCGCCTTCAATGAAAGACAGATAAGTGTTAAAGGCCCCAAGGGTGAACTCACCCAGTGGATAGACCCGGAGATAAAACTGAATATCTCCCCTGAACAGATAGTAATGGAGCCCAATGGATCCGGAAAAAGAAGCAGGGCTCTCCATGGTCTTTATCGCAATCTCGTTAATAATATGGTTGAAGGTGTGACAAATGGTTTTACCAAGTCTCTCGAACTTATCGGTGTTGGTTTTGATGCCGAGATGAGAGGTCATGGTCTGTATCTCGAGTTAGGTCTTTCCCATGCAATCTACATCTTGCCACCGGAAGGTGTTACAATTGAAGTAGAAAAGCCAAAGGGAAAAGTCGAAGCTCAGGGAACAATGAACCAATACCTTATTGCAACGATCAAGGTCAACGGAATCGATAAAGAAGTCGTTGGTGATGTTGCTGCCAAGATTCGCAGGTTCAAAAAGCCAGACTCATATAAGAGCAAAGGTATAAGATATGTCGGTGAGAGAGTTCATCTCAAAGCCGGTAAAGCCGGAGCAGGTGCATAATGAATCAGAGAAGACAGAATATACTCAAACAAAGAAGAATCAACCGCACACGGATGAAACTCCGCAGAAACTTCGACAAACCAAGGCTTGCTGTTTATAGAAGCCTGCGTCATATCTATGCGCAGATCATTGACGATACCAAGGGCGAGACACTCGTTGCCTTCTCCACCAAAAAGCCTGAGCTGAAAGGTCAGCTTGAAGGTAAGAAAAAGGTCCAACAGGCATTTTTGGTAGGACAGAACCTTGCTCTACAGGCAAAGGAAAAAGGCATTGAGGAAGTAGTATTTGACAGGCATGGCAAGATCTATGCCGGCAGAATCAAAGCTCTCGCAGATGGAGCCCGTAAGGGTGGGCTCAGGTTTTAAGGAGATTTGCCTTTTGCAGGCTGTTTGTGCTGGTACAGCATACAGCCAATAGTGCAATGGCACGAAATCAGGAGCGGATTGATAGCAGTGAATAGCCATGAAGGCTTACTTGATAAACGAAGGCTCTCTTAGGGCTAGTTGAAATAGAGGCTTATGGGAAGAGATTCCCGGCAAAATACGGATTAAAAACGGAGGATACATTATATGGCGGACAAGGGAAATTCAGCCAGACCCTCGGGTGGGCCCAAGAATGCTCCTGAGGAGAATCCCTATATCGAGAAGCTGATCAGCATCAATAGGGTAGCCAAGGTCGTCAAGGGTGGAAAGAACATGAGCTTCTCCGCTCTAACAGCTATTGGCGATGGCAACGGTTCCGTTGGTCTTGGCTTTGGAAAGGCATCAGAGGTTGCCAACGCAATTAGAAAGGCCAATGATAATGCAAGAAGAGCTATGAAGAACTACAGCTCAATCCTGATTCATGGAAGGACAATACCCCATGAGATCATTGGAAAATGCACAGGTGGAAGGGTTCTTCTAAAACCTGCCTCACCGGGTACAGGCGTTATTGCCGGTGGAGCGGTAAGACCGATTCTCGAAGCTCTTGGTGTACAGGACATCCTTACAAAGAGCATGGGAAGTGCGAATCCTATCAATGTTGGCAAAGCAACAATCGACGCCCTTGACAATCTGGAATCCATTCAGATGGTCGCAAAGAGGCGTGGAATTCCGGTTGAGAGGTTGAAAAGATAATGGCACAGCTAAAGATTACTCAGCACAGAAGCTGGATCGGTACTCCAAAGGATCAGAGGGCAACGTTGAAGGCCCTTGGTCTGGGAAAGACAAACAAACATGCGATCCATAACGATACAGACGATATTCGCGGAATGATCTACAAGGTTAGACATCTTGTTTCTGTAGAGGACTATAAAGGGGGTGAGTGATGATACGTTTGGGAAAACTGAGTCCCCCGAAAGGCAGCGTTAAGAAGTCTATTAGACGTGGTCGTGGTGAAGCCTCAGGTAAGGGTAAGACATCCGGCAGAGGACACAAGGGACAGCTCGCAAGGAGCGGAGCACGTAGAGTGACAACCTTCGAGGGTGGACAGATGCCACTTTGGAGGCGTCTGCCCAAGAAGGGTTTCAAAAATCACAACAGGGTGGAATACGCTGTTGTAAACGTTGCTGATCTTAATCGCTTTGATGAGGATACTGAGATAACAAAGGCTCTTCTATATAATAACGGAATGGTCAAAAAAGGCATGCCGGTCAAACTCCTCGGTAACGGCGATATCAGAGTCAAGCTTTCAGTGAAGCTGGACGCTGTATCAAAGTCAGCTAAAGAAAAGGTAGAGCAGGCCGGAGGTAAGGTAGAGGAGGTCTCTTGAGAAAGATCCTGCAATCCATACAGAATGTTTTTCAGGTCAAAGACCTCAGGACTAAGCTCCTTGTAACCCTCGGCATTATAGCCCTTTACAGGCTTGGTGGTCACATTACCATACCGGGTGTTAATATCAACGCCCTTCAGGCAATAATGGGTGCTCAAAGCCAAAAGGGTATCATGGGTCTATATGATCTGTTTGTCGGAGGTGCCTTCCAGAAAGCGGCCATCTTTGCTACTGGTATTATGCCCTATATCACGGCATCGATTATTTTCCAGCTTCTTGGAGCGGTTTTTCCATATTTCCAAAAGCTGCAGCAGGAGGGTGAGCAAGGCAGAAGAAAGCTCACACAGTATACACGTTATGCTACACTACTTGTAGCTGCCTTCCAGTCCATTGGAATCAGCGTATATCTCCAGAACATCGCTGCACAGGGCAATAATATCCTCCATTTCTCAGGGATTGGCTTCAATCTGTTGACTATACTCAGTCTTTCCACTGGTGCTATTCTTGTTATGTGGCTTGCAGAGCAGATTACAGAGCACGGTATAGGTAATGGAATGTCCATTCTTATTATGGTGGGTATCATAGCCAGACTCCCAAGGGCCTTCATTGATGAATACACTCTGATAGTGAACGATTTAAGACCAGTATTCGAAGAGGTCATAATTTTGGCCGCTATAATAGTGTTTATCATCTTTGCCATACTTCTCACACAAGGAACAAGGCAGATTCCTGTAACCTATCCCAAAAGGATTGTTGGAAGGAAGATGTACAGAGGGCAGTCAGTCCATCTACCACTTAAGATCAACGCGGCGGGTGTTATCCCGGTGATTTTTGCACAGAGCGTCATGTTTTTGCCAAGATTGATGCTGGGTGCTCTGCCTGACAGCCTTGGTTTTGTGACAACAATGGAAAACTGGTTTCTCCCAACGCACTGGGTATACAACCTTGTATACGGATTGCTGGTTGTCTTCTTTGCATATTTCTATACAGCGGTTATCTTCAATCCCGTTGATGTTGCAGAGAACATAAAGAAAAATGGCGGCACAATTCCAGGAAGAAGCCCCGGAAAAGAGACAAGCTTGTTCATAGACAAGGTCCTGACTAGGGTAACTCTTCCCGGAGCCATAGGGCTGGCACTTTTGGCGATACTTCCGATGCTCATGATCAGCTACTATAATTTCTCATTCTTCTTTGGAGGAACGAGTCTGATCATTATCGTAGGTGTAGCAATAGATACCCTTCAGCAGATTGAGTCAAAACTTGTGATGCGTCACTATGACGGATTCCTCAAGAAAGGCAAGATAAGGGGCAGAAGGGGATGATCGTAATCTTCCTGGGACCTCCGGGTGCAGGAAAGGGGACATATTCAGAGCTACTTTCAGAGCGGCTCAAAATCCCCCATATCTCGACCGGAGACATACTCAGGGATGCGATCGAAAAAAAGACCCATTTGGGCAAATTGGCATCTGAACTGATAGATCGCGGAGAGCTGGTTCCTGACGATATAATGATGGGACTACTTGCTGAAAGAATCACTAGATTCGACGCACACAAAGGCTTCATTCTTGACGGCTTTCCAAGAACACGACAGCAGTCGGAAAAACTGGATGAGCTGCTTGGTGTGCTACTGCGATCGATAACATATATAGTCAATCTTGAGCTGACAGATCAGAAGATTGTCGACAGATTGACAAAGAGGAGGGTCTGCACCAACTGCGGTGCTATTTACCATCTGGTAAAGAACCCCCCGAAAATTGAAAACGTTTGTGACATTTGCGGAGGCAAGGTTATTCAGCGTCCCGACGATGTGGAGGAGACCATCAGACACAGGATCAGTCTGTATAGAGATAAGATCAAGCCTGTGATGGATTACTATAGCATTCACGATGGCTTTATCACTGTTTCAGGTGATCAGAATTCCACAGCTGAAATTGAAGACCTTTTCGAGGAGCTGGGTCTATAGTGGCTATAAGGATTAAAACATTAGCACAACAACATGGCATACAAAAAGCCGGTGCGATTGTGGCTGAGGTTTTATCGACTCTCGAAGATAAGATCAAACCAGGTATAACCACCAAGGCTGTAGAGCTGATAGCAAAGAATATCATTCTGGCAAGGGGAGCAAAGAGTGCAACCCTTGGCTATGGCGGTCCTGTTAACCCATATCCTGGTTTTGTCTGTGTCTCGGTCAACGATGAGGTTGTGCACGGCATAGGTGGTGATAGATTCATTATCGAAGGCGATCTTGTAAGCGTTGACGTAGTCGTCGAAAAGGAAGGCTATTTCGCTGATGCCAGCAGAACCTATGCTGTAGGAGAGATATCTCCAAGGCATCAGGAACTCATCATGGGCACCAAAAAGGCACTTAGCATGGGTATAGATGCTGCAAGAGCCGGCAATCGGGTTAGGGACATATCCGAGGCGATATATCGTGTAGCACGAGAGCATAACCTTGGTGTAGTAAGGGATCTCGTAGGTCATGGTGTTGGACTTTCGATGCACGAGGAACCACAAATTCCCAACTACATATCCAGAGGACCTTCACCAAGATTGAAGCCGGGTATGGTTCTTGCAATAGAGCCTATGTTCACCACCGGTGGCTGGAGGGTTCATACTACGGATGATGGCTGGACGGTTCGAACAAATGATGGCAGCTTTTCTGCCCATTTTGAGAACACAGTGCTGGTCACAGAAGATGCGCCGCAAATATTGACATACTAGTGAAAATGGGATAGATTCCCAGAGGAAGAAAGGCAGGAGGATAAAAGGTATAGCATGGCAGGAAGATCTGACACAATACAGATGGAAGGGGTTGTAAAAAAGGCTCTGCCCAATACAACCTTCGATGTAGAATTAGATAACGGACACCAGATCCTTGCCTATGTTGCGGGCAAGATGCGGATGAACTATATCCGAATTCTCCCCGGCGATAGAGTAACAGTAGAACTGTCACCGTATGACCTTTCCAAAGGTAGAATAATCTACAGATATAAATAAATGAGGTTGGCATGAAGGTAAAGGCATCTGTAAAAAAAATGTGTGACAAATGCCACATAATAAAGAGAAAAGGCATTGTCCGGGTTATATGTGAAAACCCTAAACACAAACAGAAACAAGGATAATAAAATATAGGACAGGAGGCGTACTTTGGCGCGTATCGCTGGAGTCGATTTACCGAAAAACAAAAGAATCGAATACGCACTCACATATCTCTATGGCATAGGCATCACAAAGGCCAGAGAGATAGTAAAGAGTGTTGGAATTGACCCGGACAAAAGGGTCTTCCAGCTGGATGAGAGCGATATTTCGAATCTGAGAAAGGAAATCGACGAAAATCAGAAGATTGAGGGTGATCTCCGTTCAGAGGTCCAGGGAAACATCAAAAGACTCATGGACATCGGCTGCTATCGCGGAGTAAGACACAAACTCAGGAAACCTCTCAGAGGACAGAGAACAAGGACAAATTGTAGATCACACAAGGGTCCTAAGAACAAACTTGCCCACAAGAAAAGGAAAGGATAGAGAGATTGGCAAAGGATAGAAAAAAAGCCCGCGTGACCAAAAAGGTTAAAAAGAGGGTCAGTGAGCAGGGCATAATCCACCTCAGAAGTGGTTTCAATAATACCCTTATCACAGTCACAGACACTCAGGGAAATGCAGTGGCCTGGTCAACTCCGGGCAAGGTAGGGTTCTCAGGAACCAGAAAGAGCACAGCATATGCTGCACAGCTGGCTGCCAAGGAAGTTGCACAGAGAGTATACGATATGGGAATGCGCAGAGTTGAGGTCAAATTCAGGGGCTCAGGTCCCGGTCGTGAAGCTGCTATTAGGGCTTTTTTCAGCACCAGTCTCGAGGTGACAAGAATAAGAGATGTCACCCCTGTCCCCCATGGTGGTTGCAGACCCAAAAAGCGCAGAAGAGTATAGGCAGGTAATTATGTCAAGATATACAGGACCAGTTTGCAGATTATGCCGAAGGGAAGGCGAACAGCTATTTCTCAAAGGCGAAAGATGTCATACAGACAAATGCTCCTTCCAGAGAAGGGATACACCACCTGGAATGAGACTGTATGCATTTCGCAGGAACAGACTTTCAGACTATGGTGTAAGGCTTCGTGAGAAGCAGAAACTAAGAAGAATTTACGGACTTCAGGAAAAGCAGTTTGCCAACACCTTTGACCGTGCTAACAGACTCAAAGGAAACACAGGATACAATTTCCTGAAACTTCTCGAACTCAGACTTGATAACATCGTCTACCGGCTGGGCTTTGCCCCATCCAGATCGACAGCCAGACAGCTTGTAAGTCACAGGCATTTCATTGTCAACGGTACTTTGACAAGCATACCCAGCTATCAGGTCAAAGCAGGGGATGTCATACAGGTCAAAGAAGAGAGCAAGAATCTGGACATCATCCATCAGGCTCTCAGAAAAAAAGGCAAGGTTGAGAACCTCCCATGGCTTGAGACAAATAAGGCCAAGCTCGAAGGAAAGATTCTGAATATCCCGACAAGAGAAGAGATTCCCGTAAACATAAATGAACTCTACGTTGTAGAGTACTATTCAAAGTAAGGGGTTTACTGAATCATGAAATGGCAGAGCATCCAAAAACCAAAGGTCATAGAACAAGACAGAACTGTCTCTTCCCCGACTTATGGCAGATTCGTAGTAGAGCCTCTTGAAAAGGGATTTGGAACAACTCTGGGAAATGCCCTTAGGAGAGTCATACTCTCTTCAATGCAGGGAGCGGCAATCACGTCTGTCAAGGTTGACGGTGTTCTCCATGAGTTCACAACCATCCCTGGAATTGTCGAGGATTTCACAGAGATTGTCATGAATCTCAAGGGTGTCAGGATGAGGGTGAGAAGGGACTATCCTGTTCCACTACATATCGATGTAGAACGTAAGGGCGAAGTGAAAGCCAGCGATATCACAGGCGATCCCGAGACCGAGATTATAAATCCGGATCACCATCTTTTTACACTTGCCAAGAAGCAGAAGATGAGGATGGACTTCACTGTCCATGCGGGTAAAGGCTTTATTGTTGCTCAGGAAAACAAGGACGCCGAAGCACCAGTCGGTACTATTCCGATAGATTCTATATTTTCGCCGGTAAAAAAGGTGAATTATACTGTAGAACCGGCACGTGTCGGACAACGTACAGACTATGACAAGCTCATAATGGAGATTGAGACTGACGGCACCCTTCACCCTGAAGAAGCCATCACAATGGGTTCAAGAATCCTGATGAATCACCTCGAGTTGTTCATAATTCCTGAGGCAGAGGTAGAGCAGGTTCAGGAAGAAAAGGTCGATGAAGAACTTCTCAAGATTCGCAATCTTCTTCGTATGTCGGTTTCTGAGCTGGAGCTTTCAGTCAGGGCTTCCAACTGTCTGCAAGCAGCGAATATCAGAACAATGGCAGATTTGGTTCAGAAGACTGAACACGAAATGCTCCGATACAGGAATTTCGGAAGGAAATCCCTTGAAGAGCTCAACCGTGTATTAGAAGAGTTGAATATCACCTTTGGAATGGATGTCAACAAATACTTCACAGACGAAGAACTCAGAGAGATTCATGAACTTGCTGAACAGATTGCCGCAGAAGAAGAAAGTGGCGATGAGGATATTACAGAATCAGAATAACAGGGAAAGAATACTATGAGACATAGAAACAAGGTTAAAAAACTCGGTAAGACAGCCTCACATAGAAAGGCTATGCTCCGTAATATGCTGACTTCTTTCTTCAAATATGAGAAGATTGTCACAACTGAGCCTAAGGCCAAATTTGCCAAACCTTTTGCCGAGAAGATTATCACCAAAGCTCTTAAAGGTGATCTCGGCTCCAAGAGATTCATAATCTCCTATATACAGGATAGAGAAGTTGCACACAATCTGATCAATGAGATCGCTTTTCGCTATGCAGATAAACCCACAGGTGGCTATACTCGAGTTCTGAAGATGCAGCATAGAAAAGGTGATGGTGCAAAAATGGCCCTTCTCGAGCTTGTCGATCCCGAGGAGAGGAAAAAGGCAAAGAAGCGCAAAAATAAACCCGCAAAGCCGGAAGTAGAGAAACCGGAAGAAATAGTAGCTGAAAGTCAGCCTGAAGAAGACGAATAAGGCGGGTATACATAGCGATTGAAATTAGGGCAGGGGAATATCCTGCCCTTTTTTAAAAGGAGAATATGTGAAAAACAAAGGATTTGCAGCTCTGATTCTGATCGTAATTTTACTCGCAGGCTTGATTATGCTTTACTATTTCAAAACGGGCGGGGCACATAAGGAAAGACCCGTCAGCGAAAAAATGCCTCCAACACCCGAAGAGGTTGCAGAGGCAACACGCAAGATGAATGAATATCTCGATGCCACAAGGTTCAGTTTCCTGAAATATCTCGAAGAGGATTTTGACACGGTTATTGTCATAAACAGTTTTGAAAGGCTGAAGACAGCAATGAATCAGGGCAGGGTCAATACAAATATCCTGACAAATGTCCCTATCCTGATGCGCGAGACAATGCTCGACTCTGTGATAAATGTGCAAGAGGCAGAAAGTATACTCGAGTTAATGGATAGATCAGTTATGAAGAAGGGACAATAGATGTTAGATATCGGTGTAGTAGGAATAGGACGCATGGGGGGATTCCATTCTGCAAAAGTAGTTCAGAATCCGGACACAAATCTCAAAGGGATATACGACCTTGCAGATATTTCAGAAAAAGCAGGTGCTCTGGGGACAAAGGCATATAAGGATATCGACGCCCTTATCGCCGATTCCGATGCCATAGTCCTTTCCTCACCAACCACAACTCATTTCGAGATAGGGAAAAAGATTCTTAGCCAGGGGAAGCATTTGCTGGTCGAAAAACCGGTAGCTGCAAGCATAGAAGAAGCAGAAGAGATGGTCAGACTGGCCGAGAATAATGGACTCGTGCTATCGGTCGGTCACATCGAGAATTTTAACCCCGCCTTTCTTGCCGCCTATACTTCTATCGACTCTCCGATTTTTGTTGAGGCTCATAGACTCACTCCCTTTGCCGGTAGAGGCACGGATGTTTCAGTTGTTATGGATCTGATGATACATGACATTGAGATTTTGCTTCGTCTGATGGGTAGCGTAAAAGAGATAAGGGCCTCTGGGGCTAGTATTCTCACAGATGAGATAGACATCGCATCAGCGCGTATTGAGTTTGAGTCTGGTGTTGCGAATGTAACTGCAAGCAGAATATCCGACAAACCTATGAGAAAGATGCGCTTCTTCACCAAAGGCAGCTATATCAGTGTTGATTTTGGTGATAAGGTTGTCGAAGCTATTGCAAGGGGTAGCAAGGATAGTGGAATGGTCTTTGAAATGGGTGGCGAGAAATTTACAAAGTTACCCTTTCTAGTCGAGGACAAAGATCCTCTTTATGAGGAGCTATCCGACTTTGTAAAAGCAATCAAAGGCGAAACAGAACCAATGGTTAAAGGTAGAAACGGTCTTGAAGCCCTTAGAATTGCTGAGTCAATCATAAAGTATGCCCAGAGATGAATATTCTTGTCATAGCAGGTGAACCTTCCGGGGATTTGCATGCATCAAAACTCATTGATCATCTTAAAGAGAATGCAGACTTGGACATCTGGGGAACAGGTGGCAACGGCTGCATTAGCTCTGGCATGGAGCTGCTTGAGCATGTTCGAGACCTTTCAGTTATGGGTATTTGGGAGGTTTTGCCAAAACTACTCTGGTTCAAAGAGCTGGAGAGGAGGATTGTAAGAGAGGCTCAAAAACGCAGACCTTCCGCTGCCATACTTGTGGATTATCCCGGCTTTAATCTATCCATTGCCCCAAAGCTCTCTGCCCTCGGGATTCCGGTGATCTACTACATTTCACCGCAATTTTGGGCCTGGAAGGAAGGGCGCGTAAAAAAAATCAAACGCTATGTTGATCGAATGATAGTCATTCTTCCCTTTGAAAGGGAGTTCTATAAAAAACATGGTATCAAAGTCGACTATGTAGGGCATCCCTTCATCGATGTTGTTAAGCCCGGAATGGAAGAAGCTGAGTTCCGAAGACGAAATGATCTTGGAGATTCACCCTTTATTCTTCTGTTGCCTGGTTCTCGACGACAGGAGTTTCAGAGGCATATGCCGCTTTTTACGAGAGTTCATGATATGCTGAGTGATCGGATACCGGAATATAAGTGGCGGGTCTTGCTGTCTGACAATATAAACAACACAGATTCCCATCTGTCCGGGAGTACTATAAAATGTATAGTTGGTGATAATTACAGTGCAATGAGCTATGCTTCATTCGGGTTGATTACATCCGGAAGTGCCACGTTAGAGGCTGCTGTAAGTCTTCTACCGCATTTTGTAGTATACAAGACAAGCCCTCTTACATATCAGATATTCAAGTATCTTGTCAAGGTCGACAGGATAGGTCTGGCTAATCTGGTCGCCGGTAAGACAGTTTCCCCTGAGTTCATTCAGGGGGAGGCAAGCCCTGAGAATATCGCCAATTCCCTCTTCGAAATTCTGTCAGATCGTGAAGCTGTGCACAAAATGAACCGTGGTTATGAAGAGATCCGCGACCTTCTCGGCGAAGGAGATGCAGCAAAGCGTGCCGCAGAGATTGTCCTTGAGACTATCAGAGGTTAATCGATGATAATATCCCCTTGTTTGGAAACTCTGTTCAGGGTTTCAGTAATATCCACCCTTAAGATGTCCATTTTTCGGCTTATTCCACCCGTTTGAGGTAATCTTGTAGAGAGCATCTCCACAAGGTTGAGATGGTCGGACAGTGCCTTTTTTCGAGGATCGCCATCCTTGAAATCCTTCATCTGAGTTCTGAGCTGAGCTGCCTTTGTCCTATAGTTCTGGGCTTCTGCTCTTACCTGGGTGGCAGTTCTGCTGACTGCAAGATAGTCGAGGGCACTCTGGCCATCCGCCCACATTTGATCGTATACTTTATTAATGAATTCTGCCTTTTCTCTCTTTTCCTGCCTCTGTGCTTCCAGCTCCTTTTCTCTCTGGAGTCTCAAAGAGTCTCGGACCTGTTGGGCAGAGTCCGCAAGATGGCTTCGGACGCTGTCGATCTGGGATTGTATAGGTCTATGCTCAGTCTGAACAATGCGCTCCACCTCTTTTTTGGGTGGCTCTTTTTCCTCGATCTCTTTAGAATCTTGAGCCTTGTCGCCCATCCATTCCGGTGTTGTCTCCTCAGTGGGAGGCTCTACTTCTTTATCTTTTCTCGAGCATCCCATGAAGAGGAGCAGCACAGCCAAGAGTAAATGCTTTATCATAATTCTCCCAACTTCTTAGCAATATATTCACGGGCAAAGGCAAGGGCGTCGCCGATCTTTGAGGGGTCTTTTCCACCTGCCTGTGCAAAGTCCGGTCGACCGCCTCCACCGCCTCCGACTATACCTGCCGCATCCTTTATGAGCTTGCCTGCATGTATGATCTTTCCGCTCAAGTCCCCGGAAACAGAGACAACTATACCCACCTTGCCATTATCAAAGGCTGAGATCAGGAAAACGACTCCGCTTTTGATATCTGATAATATCTTGTCTGCTGCTTCGGACATATCCTTTTGATTGGAGAAAGGAATGTTCTCGGCAACATAAAGTATACCGTTGATATCTGTGGGTTTTAAGTCCTCAATTTTTCTGAGATCTTTTTCCTTTTCCATGGTGGCTATTCTGTGGGAAAGCTCTCTGTTCTCGCTCATAAGGTCACTGATTTTTTCGGCGATATCCTTGGTTTTAAGGAGTTCTGTTGCCTTGAAAATCTGCCTTTTGTGCATCTGGATAACCTCCATCGCATATCTACCGGTGACCGCCTCTATTCTTCTCGTGCCGGAGCCAACGGATTCTTCGTGGACAATTATAAAACATCCAATGTCTCCTGTTCTGCCAACATGTGTTCCACCGCAGAGTTCCGCTGAAATTTCACCTATTCTGACAACCCGGACTTTGTCGTCATATTTTTCGCCGAACAGTGCAGTAACACCTTTTTCCAGTGCCTTTTCGTAATCATCTTGCTCTGTCTGGACAGGGATATTCTCCAAAATCCTTTTATTGACAGCCATCTCGATCTCTAAGAGCTGTGCCTCGGTTGGTTTCTCAAAATGCGCATAGTCAAATCTGAGTCTCTCGGGTCCCACATATGATCCCGACTGCACCGCATGGTCGCCAATTATTCCACGAAGAGCAGAGTGCAAAAGATGGGTTGCTGTGTGGTTTCGCATGATGTCCATACGTCTTGTGTCCTCAACACAGACCGAAACAAGTGATCCCTCAATCCTTCCTTTTAGTCTGCCAATATGAACGTAGTCATCGCCCTGTTTGACAGTGTCTGTGACGTCTATATGATAACCCGTTCCATCGATTGAGCCGTGGTCTCCAAGCTGTCCGCCGGATTCTGCGTAAAATGGTGTTTTATCGAGGACTACGGCGATATGATTCTCGTCTATCATGCGATATCTTGTGATGTGGGATTCGGATTTGAGCTCATCGGGTCTTTCATATCCGGTAAAAACTGAATCGGGGGTATCCTTAAGCTCTATCCAGTCCTGATCCGGACCAAGGCTCATGCTGCCCTTGAAATCGGCACCTTGCCTTGCCCTTTCCCTCTGGAGCTCGAGTTCCCTCTCGAAACCCGCTTTGTCTATGGACAGATCCATTTCCTCGGCCAAAAGAGCAGTGAGGTCAACAGGGAAACCATATGTATCATATAGCCTGAATATGTCTCTGCCTTCGATTCTGCCTGTGCTGGTTTCGGCTATCTTGGTGAAGTATTTGAGACCTGTATCCAGCGTCTCGGAGAATCTCTCTTCTTCACTTTTTATAACAGTTGCGATGAATTGTGCCTTATCTCTTAGTTCAGGGAAGCTGCCACCCATAACATCGATTACTGTTGCTGATAACTTATAGAGCATGGGTTCGGTTACATCAAGCTGTCTGAGAAAACGTGCAGCCCTGCGCAGCAGTCTTCGCAGAACATAACCCCTGCCCTCATTGGCAGGCATTGCGCCATCTGCTATCGCAAAGGTGAGTGTTCGGATGTGATCTGATATAACATAGAAGGGTGTGGAGTTATCCCCTGGCTTGAAGTCAATACCCGAAAGTTCTGACAGCCTTGTGATAAGGGGCATGAAGACATCTGTATGGTAGTTATTACCGACTGTTCCTTGAATAATTGAGCATAGTCTTTCAAAGCCCATACCAGTATCAATTGATTTCATGGGGAGACCGATAAGAGAGCCGTCATCCTGGCGGAAAAACTCCATGAAAACAAGATTCCATATCTCAATAACAAGTGGATGATCCTTGTTGACGAGCTCTCTGCCGGGGATATCCCTTCTCTGATCATCAGGTCTTATATCCATGTGTATTTCAGAGCATGGACCGCAGGGACCTGTATCTCCCATCTCCCAGAAATTATCCTTTTTTGAGCCATATAGAATTCTGTCCTCCGGAACAATATCCCTCCATATAGCATATGCCTCATTATCTTCGGGGAGGTTGTCTTCTGAATCGCCACCGAACACAGTTACATAAAGGCGTTCTTTATCTATGTGATATCGCTCCGTCAGCAGCTCCCAAGCCCACACAATGGCTTCTTCTTTGAAATAGTCTCCAAAAGACCAGTTTCCGAGCATCTCGAAGAAGGTGTGGTGATATCCATCGCGCCCAACCTCTTCGAGATCATTGTGCTTACCTGATACCCGAATACATTTCTGTGTTGATGCCGCCCTTTTTACAGTGCTTTTTTTCTTTCCGAGAAAGATGTCCTTGAATTGATTCATGCCAGCATTAGCGAAGAGCAGGGTAGGGTCATCCACCGGAACAACTGGGCTGGATTTTACTATTTTATGGCCTTTTTCTTCAAAGAAATCGAGAAAAATCTGTCTAATCATATCCTTGTTCATTTGTTCTCCTTGTTTGAAATCAAATATACAAGAAAAGCCAGGAAATTCAAGATTATTGCCGATTGTCAAAGCTGAACCATATTCAATTAATGATAAGTATATTTATTGGTTATATTATCCGTTATCCATGAATTTTCAAGGGACTGTGCACCCAAAAAACATTCTATTTAGAACTTGACATTGCCCCTAAACTGGGATAAATTAAAATTCGAGTAGTAATGTCAACTCAAAAAAGGTGCAAAAAGCCGTAAGGCGCTATAAATAAAAGAAATAGAGCAATCCTGAATTATTGCGGGTGCATGCTGAAGGTAATATCCGTTTTGAGATTGTGAATTAAGTGTCAAGAGAAAAATAAAATAATCGGGGGTAATGGTGAACCTTAGAAAGAGATTTGGAATTCTGTCTTTGCTGCTTCTTGGAGCGGTGAATCTGTTTGCCGATGTCTACAATGATCCACACACATTGAAGAGAATTGAAGCCGAGAGAAAACAGCTCCACGTCCGAAAAAGGGCCTATGTAACCGATCCATCGGAGGAGTTAACTCCATCCTTTACAGAGCTGCTTGTTAAGAATAATTTTTCGACAAGGGGAGTCACTCCACCCCCGAGGAAGATACCACCAATTGCTGCAAAATACTATGGAACATTACCCCCTGATGTTGCTGCAACCGGTTCCGTTGACAGACATAAATTCCTTCGAGAACTACCCACTCCCGACCCGGGCGAGGTGATGACATTCGGTACTGACCAGCTTGTAAGTACTGAGACGGGTTTTGCCCAGAGGCAGCCTTCGATAGCTACAGGCGATGATGGTGTTGTCTATGTAGTCTGGGGAGAGCAGCACGGTGGTGGAAACAGAATAATGTTCTCCAAGTCAACAGATGAAGGTGCAACATGGGCCGATGCTGTTATTGTGGATGATTCTGGTACAAACTTCTATCCCCGTATTGCGGTATATGGCACAGGACGTCATGCAAGGCTTCATGTAGTATACTCCTATCTCAATGTACATATCTATGATGTCTACGACACAACCGGCTCCTATGTGGGAACCGATACAACAATGGAATCTGATGTATACTACTGTCGCTCCAATAATGCCGGAGATGACTGGGGTATGTATCAAGTCATTGCCAACAGGGACATCAATCTGATCATAATGCAATGGGACTATGACGAATCACTGCCGGATATCGCAGTAGATGATGACAACAATGTTGCCATTACCTATCACACACAGGCTGATGAAGGTCATATAATGTCCCTTGCGCTTCTTATTGTTTACATAATTCTGTTTGAAGGATTACCGCCCTTTTGGATTGACTACTCGTGGTATAAAGTATGTATGAAAGTCTCAACCAATGGTGGTGGAACATTCTCAGGACAAGTTAATGTCGAGAACTCGTGGTTCCTCGATAGAACGAGGGCAGCTGCCGGACTTGCCGGAAATGGAACGGGGGCTGTTTTACATGTTCCATACTCGTGTACGGGGATTCTATCCCTGGGCTCTTCATCTGTTGAAGCAAAGAGAATAACAAATCCATTCTTCGGACATTCCATTCATGGCGAAGAAGAGGTCGGCGATGGATATATGATTCCCGGTGGTTGCAAATGCGGCCCCGACGGAAATCCGAAGCTGGCCTTCACCGATGCTTTCAGCTATTCTGACTACGATGTTCTCTACAGCTATTCCCCGGATGGAGGACATACCTATGCTTCGCCAACATACATTGACTACACCTCATCCGACTGCTATGAACCCCGCATTGAGGTAGACCTTGCGAATAACCCAATGATGGTCTGGGTTGACCGATCATATGGGCACTACGATATTATGACTGTCTGGAGTGAAGATGGTGGTGTAACACTCAGAGATGACCATCACCGTGTTAATTCTTATACAGCTGGTGCTGACCAGCTTTGGCCTGGAGTCAGCCTGTTCCTTCCGGATTCCATAAAGAGAATGGATGTTGGCTGGTGGGATCAGAGATCCGATGACGGCGATATATACTACAATTTCAATAAATGGTGGAGGACCGATCTGCATATTGTCCTCCACGATACCCTTGCCAATCCAATGGGCGGAACAGTCACACTGTCCTATCTTTCTTACGGTGTCTGGATCAACAGAGAGGTAACCACAGGTGACTATATCATATATCACGATCCAGGAACAGAGATAACACTTGATCAGATGTCAAGCGGCTCAGATGCAGAGGAGAGATGGATATGGTCAGAATCAGGCGAGTGGAGCTATACACCGACCAGCCCCGGTACTGATACAACAATTGTCTACTATGACCAATACTATACAACATTCACAGCGACAAGCGGAAATCCTCCTGCCTGTGGAGAGGTCATACCTACGGGCATTGCCATTACATATGAATATTTCAATATGATAGAGCTTGAATCGACAATACATGAGCACTGGGCAGATGTCAGAGGGGAATGGGAATACAACGATGTTATTCCACCTCGACCTACAGACACAAGATGGTTCTGTCCCGAACCCACAGGTCTTGTCCTGTCAACACTCGTTGAGCCGGTTTACTATTTCCAGTACATGTCGACATTCCTCAAGCCGACAAGCCTCAACGATGAGTGTTGTGATGACGAACCAGTAGAGTTTGATCTTACCCATCGCTACTATGCAGACACAAATGTCGGTGGTACTACACCTCTGACTTCCTGGACAGACTGTGGAAGTTATTACGAATATGAAAATCCCACTTACATATCGGATGTTGAAAGATGGCATATACCCGAGTCATCGGATTCTTCCGGGGTTGTGCTGGGATTGGGGCCATATGAGCCGGAGGCATACAAGCAATACAGACCAACCATAAACCTTATCGGACCACACGCGACCAATACTGTCTGGACTGAGCAGAGATATCTCGACGGAGCTCCAAGGCTGCAGTCGGGACTCTTCAATGTCTACAGCAACTGGGTTGATTGTGGCTCTGATCTGGAGTTCAGCCAGTTTACGACATTAGGTTGGGTTGCAACCACCCCCAGGCTCTTTGAGTGTGTCACATCAGCATTTACCGGTATGGTTCGCTATGGCAATGTTGTCATGGTTAATCTCGAGAATGATTTCGGCTACGGCTGGATTATCTCCGACTCCGATACCCATTCTTCGCCCTATCTTGCCGGGTGGGTACCGGGACATTCATATGAGATCTGCGCTGTATCCCCGCAAATTTTCGACTACACAAGATATGTTTGGGATTCCTGGTCAGATGGAGGAGATATCTGTCATCCTGTTGTCCCTATTTCGGATACTTCCTTTACAGCCTATTTCAACAGAGAGTTGAGGCTTGAGGTAATATCAGATTATGGCTCCCCCTGGGGGGATGGCTGGTATGCCGAAGGTGCAGATGCAAACTTTGGCGTTACTACCATCGATACATCCGGCGACGGTATAAGACATGTATTCAACGGCTGGACCGGCTCGGGAGCAGGTTCATATACCGGCATGGACTCTTCGCGGACAGTTGTGATGGACAATCCTATCACTGAAGAGGCAGACTGGATATCAGAATACTATCTTACATTGGACTATGAGAGCTGTGATGTTGCCCCAGCAATGACCGGAGAAGGCTGGTATGGGTCTGGAGCCTTTGCAGCCATCTCGACCGATTCCATTATAGGCGGCGATGATCCTGAAGATTCGGTCAGATGTGTATTCTCACACTGGGAATCAATACCCGATGGTGCGCCGCTTTCCAGCAGATCAAATGCCCATACCACTGTGATGCTCGACAGGCCTTATACAATGGTAGCTGTCTATCAGGCTCAGTATAAACTTTATATCTCACATGAGCCGGATTCCATTACTGCACCTGCCGATCCAGCCCTTGGAGAACATTGGGTTACTGAGGGCGATTCTGTCCACGCCAGCGTTACAAGTCCACATGAAGGTATGTACTGTACCGGTTATATCGGCACAGGCAGTATTTCCGACGGCACTGCTGACGATATTACTTTCGAAATGACAGGTGTAACTCATCTTACATGGACCTGGGGAGAGCAGTTTGTTCTTACAGTTGAAGGCGACTTCCTCGGTGGATCGCCCTTGCCTCTTGTCCTGTTCGGTGCTTCACCATCTGAGGGAGATACGAGCATTACACCTGGTGATATGGTTACATGTGCACTTCTTTCAGATACCTATGTCATTGGCGGCTCAAGATGGCGTTGTGTTGGCTGGGTTGGTATCGGTGCTGTTCCGGACAGCGGCACAGGCACAGTATGTACATTTACGATGGACGAAACATCGACAATAATTTGGCAATTTGTCCTTGAGCACAGATTTACTGTCGATGATGAGATATATACACCCTATTCGCCAAGTCCACATTTTGACTCACCAGATCCCGGTTTCGGAGAACACTGGTTTGCAGATGGCACAGAGATAACATGCTCCATATCACCAACTTACCCCGATGGGGGCATCACCTATGTCATAGTAGGATATGATGGTTCAGGCTCTGTCGGAGATGCATGGGGCGGTTCAACTGTTACCTTCACAATAACAACAGAATCTTCGATTACATGGCGTTGGATGGACGAAGCTGGTACTGCCAGAATTGAAGTATACAGCGATCATGGAGCCACAGCATGTACTCCACCGATTGGAATTAACTATTTCCCTCCAGGCATTACTGTCAGCCCCGTTCAGACGGCTTTGATTGATGTAGACCCAAGCGGGGACACACGTTATCGCTGTGCAGGTTGGGAAGGAACAGGGGTTGTACCAGCCTCTGGTACTACTAACTATATTATGGGTGGAGTCACTATTCCACCTGGTGCCAGCGGTGTTGTCGGAACCATCACCTGGTTGTGGAATACTGAATACAAGGTAACCATAATCTCAGAGCATGGCGATGAAATGTTCCCTGTTGTCGGTGAGCACTGGTATTTTGACGGAACACTCATTAACGCATGGGTAGACCCGATAGATACCATAGTTGCACCTGACAGTATAATGTTCTGTACCGGATTTGAAGGAACAGGCAGTTGCATTGGTGGTGTTGACAGAACCCTCACAGATTTCGACTTCAATGTAACTTCACCTGCTATCATAGAGTGGCAATGGACAGGTTACAGGATTCCTCTTTATGTCTATTCTGACTGGGGTTCTCCTGTTCCGGACGACACTACACTCTGGCTACCCGGATCGAGGGTCAGCTGTATTGTGAGCTCTCCTTATTCAACCGGATTGCCGGATGGTGAGAGATATCTGTGCAGGGGATGGAGTGCAACAGGTTCAGCACCATCTTCAGGAACAGCTACAACATTTACTTTCACCATTGATGATACTACTTCTGTGACATGGCTGTGGGATCATCAATACAGGCTTACTATCGATAGCTGGCCTGAGACCTATGGGAGCCCCGGTCCACCTGTGGGTGACCACTGGTATAATGAGGGTACGGTTGTGACCGGTAACGTTACAGTGCCAGATGATACCTTCTATTGTGTCGGATTTGAGGGAACAGGTTCCGCACCGGCTACAAGCCCCTATGCTGATTTCGAATTTGCACTCGATGAGCCAAGCAGTGTTACATGGCTCTGGTACGGGGCAGGCTCGGTTGCGCAGCTGCGTGTCCGCAGTCCATATGGCGATCCTGAACCCCATGGAGTCACTTATTGGCTTTTGGGTTCGGAGATAGACGCAACAGTCGATTCATCAGTTCTGGTGGGCGGTGTTGTCTTCGACTGTATGGGATGGGAAGGCGGTGGATCTGTCCCCGCTTTTGGCGACAGCCATCGTGTTTCATTCGAGATTTGGGAAAATAGCAATATTTCCTGGCTTTTCGGTGAGATGTTCAGTTTCATTGTTTCCAATCCCGGAGACTATGGAACACCGGACCCATCAGTCGGAACCTACTATAATCCTGCCGGGACATATGTTTCGGGCGAGATGGATGATCATCCATATTGGACAGGTTCTGATACAATGTATTGCGTAGGTTTCATCGGTAGTGGTGACTTGCCTGCCTTTGATCCTCATACAGATTTCGAATTTGTTCACTCAACCGCAACAAGTATTGAATGGCAGTGGTCCGATGAGGCATACAGACTGACTGTATCGTCCTTCTATGGCTCGCCTAACCCTCATGGAACAACATATTGGATACCAGGCACCGGTGTTGAAGCAACCGTCAATGAGAATGTTGACATATCTGATGGCATTAGGGCACACTGCTCAGGCTGGACAGGAACAGGAAGTGTTCCCTCCTCCGGAGTTGGGAACTATTGTGCCTTCACTATATTCTCCAACAGTACACTGCAGTGGCAATGGAACATTCAATATCGTCTGACTATTGAGAACACGGATACCTGGGGTAGACCTGTTCCTTCTGCAGGCGACTGGTGGTATAATGATTCCAGCCTTGTTGAGGGCGAAATTACAGAGAATCCATCCGGACCTGCTGATACAATGTACTGTATAGGTTACTACGGTACAGGCGATCTACCGGAAGTAAGTCCACAGACTGACTTCTCATACAATATCACTCAGCCCTGTACACTTCAGTGGCGTTGGGCCGGAGAGAGTTCGGTTGCACGGCTCATTGTTCATTCTGCCCACGGTGATCCACATCCATATGGCACTACTTACTGGTTATTGGGAAGCCCTGTGCATGCAACTGTCGATTCCATTGCTCCGGGACCGGACAGCACCTCTTTCAATGAATGTGTTGGTTTCAATCTTGTCTATGGAGATGTCGACACATCGGATTCGACCTTTGAGGTTGATTGGACGATCAATGAACACACTGAGTTGACATGGAACTGGATAGGTCAGATCCTTGTTGTATTGGACTATACTGATTGTCCGGTTGCCCCTCTGCTTGAGGGCGGAGGATGGTACGAGACAGGTGATACCGTAGAGATTGAAGCAGAAACGCCTGTATATGATGGAGATTCTTACTATGGTTTCATATACTGGACAAGAAACACCGACAGGATTGAGATAGACGACTCACTCCTGAGCATGACACATATTGTAGCCAATGAGCCATGTACACTTACAGCCCACTATGCTCCGGCCCACTATGTGACAATACTCAAAGATCCCGAAAGAAACGATAAGGGCTTTATTCAGATCGATCATGTAAGACATGACAGCACTTCCTATGTTACAACGTGGTGGGGTGCAGGTAGCTATCATGATATCTATGTGCCTACATTCGATTCGATTGGTGTTGTTGATACCTCTGGTGCTGTTATGGTGACAGAGCGTTTCTCCTTCGATCACTGGTCTGATTTTGGAGATACTCTTCACAGGGTTGGGCCGATTACCCGCGATGAGATGTACACTGCGTACTATGGAGCGCAATACATGTGTGCCATAACAAAGTCACCACCCCATTCAACAGGCGAATTCTATATAGATGGTGTAACCCATACCGGAACACCCTCGGTTGTTGTCTGGTGGGACCCAGGTTCCAGTCATGACATCGCTGTTTCGCGTATTGATGAATGTGGGCTGCCGGAATGTGATACCTCGCGGTTCTTCTTCGAGACTTGGAGAGACGGGGTTACAACTGCAGAACGTACCGTTGAGATTACGGAATCTGCCATCTTCACGGCTGAGTATGAGAAGAAGATGAGAATCCGTATAGAGAAGAATCCACCACATGCAGGTGGGGCCATCACTCTTGATGATAGTACGGTGCATGCATCCAGTTACGATTTCTGGGTGGATGCAGGCTTTGATCACACATTGAGTGTTTCCGAATATGACATTGATACGCTCCTTGATCCTGACAGGGTCTATCGCTGGGAGAGCTACGATCATGGCGGAACTCGGGAACAATCGACCGGTGTTCTTGATGGCCATCGAGACTATGTTGCAAACTATTCTGACGAGATAGCAGTGCTGGCATATTCAGTGACCGTTGGCGGTGAACGTGACTCTTTCTGGGTTATAGACACTGTTGAGGTTCGCGAACAGGTTACGATGATACCACCGGAGCGGTTCACAATTACAAATATCGGAAATACTCCCCTGGACTTTGGGCTCAATGTAACGGATGTTACGGACAGAATGTGGGTACCCGGCTACTATCCAACGGAAAATGTCTTTGTTGTGAGGGCTCAGTTCAATGACGAGACAGTTCCTCCGGCACCTTTCAGTATGTCACGTGATTATATCAAGGATGAACTTAGCTGGGCGACTGCGGGTATTTTTGGTGTATTTGGGCCGTCTGGCACAAATATGCTTCCTTGGGATCATTACCCGGGAAGCGAAAGCACCGACAATCTCTGGCTTCAGTTTGTTGCGCCTACTACAAGTACATTCTACAATGTTGCTATGGAGATAAAGGTCAAACTCAATGCCCGGTACTATATGCCATAGTATCTTTGCTGTATATACAAAAAGCCCCCTTTTAAAGGGGGCTTTTTTTATGGCGAAAAAATTATCAGTATCTGATGCTGAAACCCTTATAATTATTGCGATCCTGCAAAGGCGTAACATCGATTTTTGCAACCTTTGCCATAGGTGGTCCTTCTCTGAGCCATTCGATGAATTCTTTGATCAATTGATTATCACCTTGTGCCCGTACTTTGACAGAGCTGTCGGGAAGGTTTTGGACATAGCCTTCGATGTCGAGGGATTCGGCCTGTTTTTTTGTGTACCATCTGAAGCTCACACCCTGGACTATACCTGTTATTACTATCTGGATGTGAACTGTGCTGTCATTCGATGTAATTTAGCACCTCCTCCGGCTGATTTATATTTATCATTCCTTCAATTTTCCACTTGCAATTCAGTGCTAAGACTGTCTTGCCCTTTGAGAGGGCGAAGGCAATTTCAGACAGGGTTCCATAGCTGCCATCTACAGCAATCAGGAAATCGGATGAGTTGATAATTATCAGGTTTCTTGCAGTCCCTATCCCTGTTGCAATCTTGTATGTGATGTATTGATTTGCAGTTTCGGGGGAATCATCCGGCAATATTCCTATTGAAACTCCATTTTTTTCTGACATTCCTCTGGCAACTGCTTCCATTATACCGGAAAGACCGCCGCATATCACAGTGATGCCTCTTTCTGCGAGTATGTTTCCCAGTTTCACTGCTATTTCGTAGCTTTGTGGCGAGGGATCTTTTGCACCGAGAACTCCGACTGTGTTGTTCTTAAGTTTCATATTATAAGTATATATGGCGATAAATGGAATGTAAAGGCTTTATTGGCGAGTTGTCCTCAAAATGTGGAGATGTCTTGGGGATACCATTTGGCTTGTTTCACTTTTGATATGGCTTGATTTGCTAGATGATTTGGATTATAGCGCTGTATTCCTTTTGCTATAAAATGTTCTTGTCTGGGAGTCTTATAATCGGTGGTATCGATGTGTTTTTGGTCTATCAAATAGTTGTGTCTAGGGGTGTATTAAAGTCTGTCACCCTTTAGGAGATTGGTAGGGGTGCTTCAAGGTGACCTGAGCTAAATCGATCTGTGTTAGGTTCTATTTTGGGGTTAATCAAAACTAGCTGCTCTCGTATTGAGCTGTGACATCCTTGTGCCGCTACCGCTAGGTACCGTCCTGTGCCGCCCTGATGAGCTGCCGTAGTCTTATGGGGGTATTATTATGGTCGGGGTGCCCGGACTTGAACCGGGGACCTCTGCGTCCCGAACGCAGCGCGCTAGCCAACTGCGCTACACCCCGACTTTGAGAGCGTTTGTAAAGATAGCTTTGATTTATTTTTTGGCAAGGGAATTGTAGAGTTTGTGGAGTTTTTGTTGTAATCTATTTTCCATTACAGGACCGGGATTTGTGGTAACATCGTCGTGATTTTCGAATATTACGTATGGAACTTTGTGTCCCTTGATCTCTATGTAATCGGAATTTTCCTTGGAGAAGTCTCTGAAATCGTCGAATTCGTAGAGGTTTTTCATTTTTTCTTCATCAACGCTGTGCTCGAGTATTGAGTGGAGTCTATCGGGGTTTTTTCTTCTTGTATTTTTCATCATTGATTCCTCGAAGGAGACTTCTATGTATAGGATGGCGCATTTTTTGAGAATCTCTTCTGAGATGTGTTTATATGCTCTTGTGTATCCGCCATGTTGTGTACCTCTTGAGAATTCGATGATGGTTGTTTCGGTTGGGTTATCAGCCTGTGCTTTTTTATAGTCGAGGCATAGTTTTTCGACGAGTACATCCCACTGATATTCGTATTTGAAGTATCCTTTATCTGTTGAGTTTATTCTGGGGTGTCCGAGCTGATCTCTTATTGCGTCTTCTTCGAACCATGCCCATAGTATTGGAAAGTCGTCAAGGACTTTGAAATCGCCTATGTGATATTTTTCGATTCTTTCTTCTCTGGGTAGTTTTTTCAGGAAATCGATTGTTTCAGATTTGCCTGCTGCTGGTCTTCCGTGGAGCATCAGTATTTCGAATGGCTTCATATCTCTCCCTTTTTCAATAATATTTTAATCACAAATATAAAGAGAATGATAGCTCTGTCAAGTCTATTAAGATTGTATTAAGACGTCTCGAGGATGGTCTTTTGTGTTAATGCAGGGGTTAGTTTGAAGGATGTATAGTTTTCATTTATCAGATCAGGTTAGCAGTTTTCTTTTTTTGCGGAGGTATAGAGTTAGTTGGGAGATGTCCTTCAAGTTCGGCATCTTCCATATCCGTGCTTTTTTTGATTGGAGCAAGTATCATTGATATTGCTATTGTTCCTGAGATGTCTGCTGACTTAGACATCTCCCTCTTAACATCTTTTTTTTCTTGTATCAGGTCTGTTTGATGATCTTTGTGATCGTGGCAATAGTACCTGAGATGTCTGCTGACTTAGACATCTCCGTCGAATACCTTCATCTATTTGATATCATGTATCTTTTATGATCTTTGTAATTGTGGCAATAGTACCGGAGATGTCTGCTGACTTAGACATCTCCATCTTAGCTTCATTACTTAGCTTTTATCATGTATCTTTGATGATCTTTGTGATCGTTGATATTGTTCCTGAGATGTCTGCTGACTTAGACATCTCCATCTTAGCTTCATTATTTAGCTTTTATCATGTATCTTTGATGATCTTTGTGATCGTTGATATTGTTCCTGAGATGTCTGCTGACTTAGACATCTCCCTCGAATACCTTCATCTATTTGATATCATGTATCTTTGATGATCTTTGTAATTGTGGCAATAGTACCGGAGATGTCTGCTGACTTAGACATCTCCCTCTTAGCTTCATTATTTAGCTTTTATCATGTATCTTTGATGATCTTTGTGATCGTAGCTATTGTTCCTGAGATGTCAGCAACGTTCGTCGGCACAATCATTGTATTATTGGCCTTGGCCAGGTTTCCGAATTCAGATATCCACTGCTCCGCAATCTTCAGGTTGACCGCTTCTTTGCCGCCATCGATGTTGATTGCTCTGGCTATTTCTGAAATTCCCTGTGCTGTAGCCTGTGCAATCTTGAGAATTTCTCCTGCTTTACCGTCTGCTTCGTTGAGTCTCTTTTGCTTTTCACCTTCGGATTTTTCTATCATCTCCCGTTTCTCACCTTCGGCACGGTTGATTCTGGATTGCCTCTCGCCTTCGGAACGGGCAATTTCGGCTCTTTTTTCACGTTCTGCCCGCATCTGTTTTTCCATTGCCTCTCTGACAGTGACAGGTGGGGTTATGTTTTTGATCTCATATCTGGTAACCTTTATTCCCCAGGGATCGGAGGCTTCATCTACAGCTTTTACTACCTGACCATTTATGGACTCTCTTTCGACAAAGGTCTTATCAAGGTCGAGTTTTCCGATTTCGCTTCTCATTGTGGTCATTGCAAGCTGAGTAGTTGCGAAACCATAGTTATTTATGCCATAGGCTGCATTTTCCGGGCTCATAACTCTGAGATAAAGAATGCCATCAACCTCAACTGAGACATTGTCCTTTGTGATACAAATCTGTGGGGGGACATCAATTGCTGTTTCCTTGAGGCTCATCTTGTAGGCAACTTTGTCGATGAATGGAGTCAGGATATGAAATCCTGCTTCAAGAGTGCGGTTGTATTTACCAAGTCTCTCTATGACATATGCAGTTTTCTGAGGTACAACCCTTGCAGTTTTGAAAAGTGTGACAATTACGAATAGAATGACTGCAAAGATAACAATTCCGGCGATGGGTTCCATCAGTTCTCCTTTTTTATCTTCTCTACTGTGAAGGTAATGTTGTGTTTGTTCTTTATGCGGACGATTTGCCCCTTTTCTATATCCTCTTCAGCCACAGCTTTCCACTCTGTTCCTTCGAACAGAATCCTGCCCTGACTGCCGTCAATAGATTCGACGACTTTTGCTGTCTTTCCTTCAGGGTTATCCATGTCATTGGTTTTTCCTATGGTTTTTCCCACAAAGTAATCCTTCAGATATCTGCGCAGTATGAAAAGCAGAAGTAGGGAGCTGACGAGAAAGAATACCAGTTGGGCGATGAAGCTGTCGAGAATGCCCAGCCAGTATAGAAGGGCAGTGAGAATTGCGCCTCCCCCGAAGAATACTATAATCACACCAGGAAGCAGAAATTCGAGGAAAAGAAAGATAAGTCCCACAATGAACCAAAGGAAGCCCGGGTTCAGAAGTTGACTCATTGGCGTCTCCTTTTTTTTGGGAAGTTACTGTATTAGATTATATCAACGCGCTGTGTCTTTGCAAGCAAAAACTTTCTCCATCAATCAAAAATCTGCACCTGTCTGTGTTATTTTGTCGGGACTGAAGGGATACTTTCATCTTTAAGTGCTTGACAAAGAAGACCTGTCAACTATTTTTAATAACTTTGAGAAGAATTAACTAAATGAAAGGGTAGCTAAAGTGAAGAAGCACACGCCAGATAAAATCAGGAATGTCGGCCTTATCTCCCAGAGCGGTTCCGGAAAGACTACTCTCATGGAAGCCCTTCTATTCAGGGCGGGTGAGATAAAACGTCTCGGCAATGTTGACCAGTCGAATACAGTTTCAGACTACACAGAATATGAGAAGGAAAGAAAGAGTTCAATCTTTCTCTCATTGGGACATTTTGAACACAGGGGTGTAAAGGTCAATCTTTTGGATACACCTGGTTATCAGGATTTTATCGGCGAAATAGTAAGTGCCGCAAGGGTTTCTGACGCTGCAATTGCTCCCATCGACGCCCTTGGTGGTTTCGGCACAGGAACGATTCAGGCCCTTTCCTATATGGATGATAAGCCTATTCTTTTCTTTGTGAACAAGATAGAGAAGGACAATGCTGATTTCGGCAAGATTCTTCAGGAAATCGAAGAATCGGTAGGCGGCACAGTTGTACCTTTCTCCTATCCAATAGGGGTTGCAAACGAGTTCAAGGGTGTTGTTGATATTCTTAAGAAGAAAGCCTATAAGTATGATGGCGCAAAGCCCGAAGAGATCGAGATCCCCGGTGATATAGACATCGATTCTCTGAGAGAGCAGCTCATTGATGCGGCTGCAGAGACCGATGAAGCGCTGATGGAAAAATATTTTGAAGCCGGCGAGTTGACAGACGAAGAGATAGCCAGGGGTCTGAAAAATGGCATTATGAAAGGCGATCTTAAGCCAGTCTATGTAGGTAGTGCAACGATGGCTGCAGGCATAAACATCCTTATGGATGCTATTGTCGATATTTTGCCTTCACCCGCTGACAAGCCACATGCAAAGGGCAAGCCAAATCCAGAGTCCGAAGAGGAGATCGAGATGGTTCTCGATCCCGAAGGACCTTTCTCGGCATTTGTTTTCAAGACGGTCAATGATCCGCATCTTGGCAACATTAACTATCTCAGGCTCTATTCAGGTACTGCTACAAGCGGACTTGATCTTAGAAATGAGAACAAGAACGGTTCAGAGAGACTTGGTGCCATATACATTAATAACGGAAAAGAGCGTAAAGAGGTTGAAGAGGCCATGGCAGGTGATATCATTGCTACTGTCAAGCTCAAGAATACTTCCACCGGTGATACACTGAGTACAAAGGAAAAGCCAATCGTCTATGAACCCGCTGAGAACCTGCCTGCAGCAATTGATGTTGCTGTTGAGGCCGAGTCCAAAGGCGATGCCGATAAGGTTGCCCGTGGTCTTTCGAGACTCTCGGAAGAGGATCCTACATTCAGCTACAGGGTCGATTCTGAGCTTCATCAGACAATTCTATACGGTCAGGGTGAATTGCAGCTTGATTTCATTGTCAAGACACTTGCCGACAGGTTCAATGTTAAGGTTGACCTCGTTAAGCCTAAGATTCCATACAGAGAGACAGTGGCTGGAAAGGCCGAGGCTCAGGGCAAATACAAAAAGCAGTCTGGTGGTCATGGTCAGTTTGGCGATGTATACCTCAAAATTGCACCAAGAAACAGGGGCGAAGGCTTTGAGTTTGTTAACGAAGTAGTTGGCGGCGTCATTCCGACCAAGTTCATACCATCGGTAGAGAAGGGTGTAGTTGAAGCTATGCTGGAAGGACCACTTTCCGCAAGTCCTGTTATAGATGTACAGGTAACAGTCTATTACGGCAGTTACCACAGTGTTGACTCTTCCGATATGGCCTTTAAGAATGCTGCAAAACTTGCCTTCAATACAGTATTTGAGAAGGCAGATCCATATCTTCTCGAGCCTGTTTATTCCCTTGAGATCATGGTTACAGATGACTTCACAGGTGACGTAATGGGAGATATTTCTTCCCGTCGTGGAAAGATTCAGGGCATGGAGCCAAGGGGTAAATTCCAGGTCATTAAGGCCCAGGTGCCTCAGTCTGAACTCTACAAATACAGCACTTTCCTACGTTCAATCACACAGGGAACCGGAGTCTATAAGAGGGAATTCTCCCACTATGAGAAGGTACCTCACGAGATCCAGCTGAAGGTTATTGAGGAGAACAAGAAGGAAGCGGAAGAATAATCCGCCAACTGTAGACAGATATAAAAAGGTCCCATTCGGGGCCTTTTTTATTATTATGGAAGAATTCATTACAGAGAGTCATTGTCTTTTTCTTTCCGGCATTTTAGATAAGACCGAGGCTTTGGAAAGACTCATTGCCGAAGCCCAAAATACCGGTAAAGTCAGAGACTTCGAGGGTTATCGGAGTGCTGTTTTTGCAAGGGAAGAGATAATGACAACAGGTATCGGAAGGGGTATAGGCGTACCCCATGGAATAACAGAGGCGGTCAAATCGCCTTTTCTGATCATGGGGATCTTCCCTGATGGGATTGACTACAATTCCCTTGATTCAGAGAGTGTCTATGCGGTCTTTTTGATTGGTTCACCACCCAGCATGGAAAAGAACTATCTAAGTATACTTGCCAGGCTTTCCCGAATATTCCGAGTTAAAAACAATCTTGAAGAACTTATCAGAAGCGGAGACTGCAAAAGAGCGAAGGATTTCATGAAAGGGAAATGGTTCGAAAATGGATGAACAAAGACAGTGGGTCTATTCGTATACCGAACCCCCTGATTTCACAAGACCTCTTAGAAAGAAAAACAGGCTGTGGCTACATATTCTTCTTTTTTGTATAACCTTAGTCACTACCACCATTGCAGGGGCATTTTTGTCCACAATAGAGCCTGAAGTCTCACTTAGATTTTTTGTAAGGGGCTTCAGCTTTTCGATTCCTCTGCTGCTGATACTCGGTTGTCATGAGATGGGACACTACATATTGAGCAAGAAACACGGTCTGGATGCAACATTGCCCTTTTTCATTCCCGGGCCAACCATAATCGGAACATTTGGGGCAGTTATCAAGATCAGATCGCGCCTTGAAGACAGGCAGGTGCTCATGGATATTGGTATTGCAGGTCCCCTTGCCGGATTCATTGTGGGATTACCGGTGTTAATATTCGGCTATACCCAATCACGAATCATACCGACGGATGGCTTGGAATATGCAGGACAGCTCGGAGATTCTCTGATAACCCTTCTTGTGGGGCATATTGTTTATGGTAACTTGCCGGAAGGGACAACATTGATGCTCCATCCGAGTGCATTCGCAGGTTGGGTGGGGATGTTTGTGACATCTCTGAATCTGTTGCCTGTCGGCAGGTTAGATGGTGGCCACATTGCCTATGCCTTCTTCGGCAGATCCTGGAATCGATTCAGCCCCTTTGTTTTTGGAGCTGTTTTGCTTATGGGCCTCTTCTGGACGGGCTGGTTAGTCTGGGGCATACTGATTTTTTTTATTATTAAGATCAAACATCCCCACACAATGTATGATTCACAGGAACTGGATGGTAAAAGGCGATTGCTCTTCTTTGTTGCGGTCGTTTTGCTCGCCCTTACCTTTATGCCAAGACCCTTTGTGATGTAAAAAAAAGACCAGACAATTTGCCTGGTCTTCTTTGGAACAGGTATAGGGGAAATCTATTTCTCGATCTCAGGTGTGAGATCATCGGAATGTTCTGGTATTATCAGATAGCTCTTTGCGCATCTCCAACAGACAGGGAGTAAGAAGCTTTCGCTTGTCAATGGTAGTCTCACCTCATCTTTTGGGACGACTTCACGAGTTCTTCTATCAAAGAAAAAGAGACTATCTCCGGATGCTTCATGCCCACAATAGGAGCAAGCAAAAGGTCTTTCTCTCAAAATCTCTTTTGTCTCCTTTTCAGGGATAGGAATATAGGTAATCCTCTCTTCGTCTGTCTCATCGTGTCTTGTGCGATGCCTGCCCTCGGAGGTCAATCCATCTTCATCGAACTCCATATGATCTTTGATGAATTCGTATTCTTCAGGCTTCAGGGCTGCGCTTCTGCCACAGTTGGGGCATATGGCATACCAAGTAATCTCCCTGGTTCTGAGATCCTTCTGTGGCTTTAACTCGCATGTAACCCGGCATCTGCCGCAGATGGCTTTGCCGTCCTTTGAAATAATGTAGAAAGGTTTGTCCGCCAGAAGTATCAGGGCGGTTAAGAGCACAAGAGCCAGTAGCAGCTTATTCTTCTGCATCGTCCTTCTCCTTTTTTATCAAAATAGTCTTTGCTTACGACACTAAGACATATCGGCGAAAATTTGGCGGATTAAAGGAATAAATCCCAAAGAAGAAAAAATTATCTGATGCTCGTATGTGGTATTTTCCCAGAGCCCTGAATATTCAATACTTGCAACAGTCGAATGCAGGTGATATATTCACCCTTCACAAAGGAGGAAATCATGGCTAAAAATAGTATGAACGAGATTGTTGCCCTTTGTAAAAGACGGGGCTTTATCTTTCAGTCTTCGGAAATCTATGGCGGCATCAATGCCTGCTACGATATGGGACCACTTGGTGTTGAACTCAAGAAGAATATAAAGGATCTCTGGTGGAAACACATGGTTCAGATGAGACCAGATGTTGAGGGGCTGGATGCTGCAATTCTCATGCATCCACGAGTCTGGGAAGCCTCTGGACACCTCGAGCATTTTTCCGATCCAATGGTTGAGTGCAAAGATTGTCATCACAGGTTCAGGGAAGATAATTTAAAAAAGGACAAGTGTCCCGATTGTGGTGGCGAGCTGACAGATCCGCGAAATTTCAATCTTATGTTCAAGACCCATATGGGACCTGTGGAGGAAGGGGCGACGGAGATCTACCTTCGCCCGGAGACAGCTCAGGGAATATATGTTAATTACGAGAATGTACGTGTGCCAGCCCGTCAGAAGCTGCCATTTGGTATTGGACAGATCGGTAAGGCATTCAGAAATGAGATCACCCCTGGTAACTTCATATTCCGTACCCGTGAATTTGAGCAGATGGAGATGCAGTTCTTTATCCACGAGGAGGAAGAGGATAAGTGGTTTGAATACTGGATGGACTACAGAATCAACTGGCATAAAAACGTAATCGGGATTTCATCCGACAAGCTCCATGTTGTCGAGCACCCTCCCAATAAGTTGGCTCACTATGCACGACGTGCAGTTGACATCGAATACGATTTCCCATTCGGACAATCCGAGCTTGAAGGTATACACAACCGAGGTCACTACGATCTTACACGGCATGCCGAATTCTCCGGCAAAAACCTCGAGTATTTCGACCAGGCAAAGGATGAGAAATATATACCTAATATCATTGAAACCTCAGGTGGTATCGACAGAACACTGCTTGCTCTGCTGACAGATGGCTATGAGATAGAAGAAGACGAACAGGGCAAAGAACGTACAGTTTTGAAGCTGCACCCCCGCATTGCTCCTGTTAAGGCCGGAGTCTTCCCGCTGGTCAAACGCGACGGGATGGATGAACTCGGAGAGAAAATAGCAGCAGACCTTCGTAAGAAGTTCAACATATTCTATGATGCAGGTGGCTCTATAGGAAGGAGGTACAGGCGGGGCGATGAGGCCGGCTTCCCCTTTGCGATAACCGTTGATGGCGATTCTCTGCAGGATAACTCTGTCACAATTCGTGAAAGGGATACAATGCAGCAGAAGAGAGTTCCAATAGATATGATCGAAAAGATGATCGAGGAATTCACAGAGGGTTATCAGAGAGACAAAGGACTTCTTTCTGGAGATTAACAGACTTTTAACTATGTCGTAAACCTCGATAAAATCTGTAGTTATAAGAGTAAATGTATTAATATACACAGGATATTTCTGTATCAGTTGCATTTGCTCCCACTTTGCATATAATGAATACAAAGGGGTAGTTACAAGGAGGCTGTTTTGAAGAATAAGTTCATACACATTATTTTCATGGTAACCAGTCTTTTTGCTGGAAAATACGTTGCTGAGTTCTCGGAAATCGGGATATCCGCCCGTTCATCCGGAATGGGAACTGCCTTTACTTCTTTATATAGTGGTTCTCAATCCCAGTTCTATAATCCAGCTGGAATAGCAGGTTCCAGAGGTGGGTATCTAATGCATGCACTACTCTATGATGAGCTTTTCAATGTTGATGCAGGCTCCTTTTCATGGGATTTCGGCAAGCCAACCCTCTCACTTTCTGTGGGAAGATTTGCAACCGATGATATCCCATTTACTCTTGACAATGGCTATTACGACTGGGGAACGGACGGCATACCCGGCACAGATGACCCGGATGGGACAGAGGGTAACGGAGTAAAGGACCCTGGCGAGCCTGTGAGAGCAGATGCTGTGGAACTTCGCTCTGAGGGTGATTACCTTTTACTTCTGGGTGGTTCATTTCCTCTGAACAGAAGGTTGGATATAGGTGCAAATTTCAAGTATCTTCATCACGATATAGGGGGGTATACATCCGATGGTTTCGGTATTGACTTAGGCGCGATTTATAAAGTCTCTCAGAGAACAAATCTTGGATTATCAGTTAAAGATGCTATAGGTACCAGGCTTGTGTGGAGCACGGATTTCAAAGAGACAAAGCCACCTACAGTCAATATTGGCGCTTCTCATGATTTCCCCTTTGGAAGACATAATCTAAAGCTTGCACTTGATCTACAGAATAAGTTTGAGAATGCAGCAGGGCTTTTGGATATGGGTAAACTTTCCACCGTTCCCCATATTGGTACAGAGGCAACTTTCTTTGATCTTCTTATGTTACGTCTGGGTCTTGAGGGCAATGATTTCGCCGCAGGGGCCGGAATCAGAATCCTCAACTTTACAATTGACTATGCCTTTCTTGCTGACGATTTTGATAACAGTCACAGGATAGGTCTCTCCTTCAATATGCCAGATATAGACAGAGGTCAACCCGATCTCCCGAAGCTTCCCGAGCAGCCGGTTGAACTGGCAGTAGTTGATGAGCCTGAAGTGACACCGGAAGAACCCGTGGAAATCCCCGAACTGCCGGTCGAACTTCCCGACGACAAACCACCGGTATCAGGTGATATTCTGGCAGAGGTGCATTTTCTTGTTGGTGATGCTGTTCTTTCTGATGAAGCAAAGACGGAAATTGACAAGGTTCTTTTGCTTCTTGAAAAATATCCTGCCCTTATTCTCGACATTGAGGGTCACACAGATAACACGCCGATCAATACCGATGAATATCCCGATAACTATGCTCTTTCAAAGGCAAGGGCTGAAGTGGTGATGAACTACCTGATAGAGAAAGGTGTTTCCAGGGTCAGATTAAGTGCCACAGGCTTCGGTCCTGACAAGATGAGATTCAGCGGTGAAGAACGCTACAGGAATCGTCGGGTGGAGATAGTCGTGAATTGAGTCTTTGCCCCCATATCTTTCTAACAATAAATGAATCTAAATTTTCCCCTTTCACAGACCGAAAAGGATATGGAGTCGGTTTATCCGTCGGGATTGGAAGAGAATCGACTTTGAGCAACGTATCACTTTAACGGATCGGCATATGATTGTTCGATATGTACTTACCTTAATTGGAGTTAGTGCAACCCTCTCAGTTGGACTCTTCGTTTTTCTGCTAAGAAGAGAAATGCGCCTTAACAAGCTCTATCTCCTGCTCTCTCTCGTAATCGGTCTGTACTCCATAACTGATATTGGATTACTGACTGCAGGGACAACAGGTGCTGCATTTGCTCTTCATAAACTTCTATCTGTTGAGCTGTTCGTCTATCCGGTTGTTCTTCATATGATGCTGAGCTTCAGACACAGGGTGGGGATATCCGGGTTTCTTGCATTTTCCCTCTATATCCCTGCCATTGTCTTAATGTATGTGGATCATTCCACTGCACAGCTCAGCGGGCATCTTTTACACTCAGATGGTCTGAATCTGAGATTTATGAGCTGGAATTTGTATACTTTGATAGCCTTTTTATGGGAGATGGGTATACTCTCATTTGTACTTGTCAGTCTCTTTTTCTTCGAGAGAAGTGAAACAAACAAAGAGATAAAAGCACAGGCGAACTATTTGTTCCTGTCGCTGAGTACTATGTTTGTACTGGGGATTATTGCCCAGATGACATTAACAAGTCTGGACATGCCGGTAAACTTCGTCAAAGCAATCGGATTTTCCCTATCGGCTCTCTTGATACTTCCCGCAGTTAAAAAGTATCATCTATTCACTTTGATGGAGAAGGATACTGCAAAGAAAATCATATCCGTTACCTCAGAGCTGCTTGTATTTGTCGATATCAATGGGCATATTGCAGATGCCAATCCTGCTTTTCAAAACCTAATGGGAGCAGACCGCAGTAAACTTGTGGGCATGAAATTTGATAGTCTTCTTGTACATGAATCCTTCTTTGACCTCAAGCAGATTCTCACTGTAAACCCCTCGATCACCATTGAAACGCGCCTAAAATTGCCTGATATAGATGAATATAGAGATGTCCAGCTAAGTGCGAGCTATGTTTCAAACACCCAAGGACAGCCAATCGGTGTTCTCCTTATTGGACGAGATGAGACAAGACAGAGGAGGACTGCCTTTGCCCTTGTAGAGAAGGAACGTCGCTTCAGGATGCTCCTCAATAGCACAGATGATATGATAATGGTCTATCCCCTTGATGGTGAGAGACCTGATTGCTTTGTCGAGGTAAATAATGTCGCCTGTGAGGTTCTTGGATACACCAAATCCGAATGGGAACATCTGACAATCTTCGATGTTACTGTTGATCAAGAAGCGACAAAAGAATATCTCCACAGAATCTTCAGGGACAAAAAAACATTGCGGGAGCTCGATTTCAAATCAAGGCACGGCAAGACAATACCCTTTGAGAATAATTCCCATGCCATAGAGATGGACGGGAGGATGATGGTCATCACCATCGCCCGTGACATAACCGAAAGAAGGATCACTAAGGATATGATCCATGTCATGGAGAACGCTATTGATTCCTCGATTTCCTCAATTTTCTTCACAGATCTGGAAGGTGATATAACGTGGGTCAACGAGTCCTTTATGCGCTTGTGGGGAATTTCCGACGATGAGCTTGTAATCGGGCATAATATATCGGAGTTCTTCCTTGCCTATGGTGATATGATTAATTCCATAAAAAGGAATGGAAGATTCTTTGGTGAGTTGAGAGGTATTGACAGATCCAGGGACTCTTTCATCATCCAGATTGCAGCCCATTCTTTCAAACATAAATCAGGTGAAACAATTGGAATAATGGCCAGCTGTATCGACGTGACAGATGCCCGTAAGGCTGAAAATGCCTTGAGGGAATCCAAGCGGAACTACCAGACACTGGTAGAGAAATCAAGGATCGCCATTGCTGTTGAAAATAGCGAAGGTCAGCCCCTTTTCTTCAATGAGCGATTCCCAGATATACTTGGTCTAAGGTCCCACGAGATAACCGAAAAAGGCATACCAAGTGTCATAGGCTTGACCCATGGAATGAAGCCCGAGGTGAAGCCTATAAATGTAGACCTCCAGACAAAAGCGAGTGACGGAACACAGCTTTTCCTGAATGCAGACATTCTTCCTGTCCGGGAGGATGGACAGCTAAAAGGTTGGAGATATTATATTCGCGATGATACAGAGAGGCATATGATGGAGCAGGAACTTTTGAGAACAGAGAAGCTCGAATCAATAGGTATTCTTGCAGGCGGTATCGCCCATGACTTCAACAATGTACTCACTGCAATAACGGGCAATCTTGGTCTTGCCCGTTTGAAACTGGAAAGGGGAGGTGATGCCCTCTCGGCAATCAAGGAGACCGAAGAACAGGCTATACGCGCAAAGCTCTTGACAGAGCAGCTGCTTACATTCGCCAAAGGAGGGGCACCGATAAAAGAGAATGCTTCAATCAAGGAAGTCATAAAAGAAACGGTACAGTTCGCTCTCAGAGGGTCTGGAATCAAACCGGAATTTCGTTTTGAGGACAATCTGCCGCGAACATCATTTGACCCCGGTCAGTTTAGTCAGGTGATGAGTAATCTTGCTTTTAATGCCAAGGATGCAATGAATGGGTCGGGAAGCTTTATTATATCTGTTGAGAAAGCTCTGCTCGATGGGGATACCACGTTGTCCCTGAAAGCCGGTGAATACATTTCCATAACCGTAAGCGACTCAGGGCAGGGCATACCACCCGAAAATATCGAGCGTATTTTTGAGCCATACTTTACAACAAAGCAGAAAGGTAACGGATTGGGGCTGGCTACGAGTTTTTCAATAGTAAAAAGACACGGTGGTCATATGGAAGTTACATCTGAGCAGGGCAAAGGAACAACCTTTAATATCTACATGCCTATTGCTGAAGGAGATGGGAGGACAGCATTCAAGGAAGAAGAACCAGAACTCACAGCAGGCGCCGGAAGAATTCTGATTATGGACGACGATAATTTTATCAGAGAGATAGCAGAGAGTCTGCTTGAACAGCTCGGCTATGATGTAACATCATCGGAATGTGGAGAAGAGGCTGTGGATCTATATGTGAAGGCTCTTGATACCGGAAAACCCTTTGATCTATGCATCTTCGATCTCACCGTACCCGGAGGAATGGGAGGCAGAGAAGCGATAAAAAGAATAAAAGAGATCGATGGAAATGTAAAGGCCATTGTGTCTTCCGGTTACTCGAATGATCCCATTATGTCTGACTATATGAAGTATGGATTTTGTGATGTTGTTGTCAAACCATACAGGATAGAACAACTTGCAGATTCAGTAAGCAGGCTGCTCTCCAAAAAAGCGGCTTAGATTTTCCTTTGCTGATCTGAAATCATCTGTTTTTTAGTTACTATGGATATTAAGAAGTGTCCCTTGGACGGCAAAAAACTTGTGGAAATTATACTCAAGCAGGAGAAGGTGGATATCTGTCCCCATTGTAATGGCATCTTCTTCGACCAGGGCGAGCTGGAAAATATATCCCGGCTTGTGGAGATTTTTCGTGAGGTCAATATACAGGAGCAGGATATTGCGATATCAGGCATCTCTGAGAGAGGGGAAGAGATTTGTTGTCCACTCTGCAAAACATCAATGCAAAAGCGTGAAATAGGCGGACAGGTAGTCGATCTTTGTCCAAGATGTAATGGTATATGGCTGGACGGTGGAGAGATCGCCGCACTTAGATTGGCCGAGCGTCATATTAAAGACAATCTTTCGCTGTATATTAGGCTGGGCCAGTGAGATTTCTCAACAAGAAAATGGTTGTTGTCATCAATCGTATGGCAACAGAGTTGACCGGTGGAACAAGCACATCTTCTACAAATATAAGAGCCGGACAGAGTCTGAGTTTTGTGGATGGTATTTTTCACAACTCCCTTTTTGGGCAGACACTGTATCCGGACATTTTTCACAGGGCTGCTGCATACATGTTTTTTGTCATCAAGAATCATACATTCAACGATGGCAACAAAAGAACAGGCCTGGCCTGTGCCGTTACCTTTTTGCAGTGGAATAATATACAGATCAGGCCCTTTGACGAGAACATTGTATTTGACTTTGTAACATCCATAGCCGCAGGTCAAAACAAGCCTGATAAGGCAATACCTGAAATTGCCGACTGGTTTGCAAATATGGCTGTTCGATAGGCTTTTCCCTTTCGTTTTCTCCGAATTTTGGTATATTCACATTTATGCCAAAACGAGAGATAAAAACCCTCTCTACACAAAGCGAACAAAGGCGAGAGAAGGCATTTCGGGTGTTGAGGATAGCAATTCCTGTCCTTCTGATAGTTGTTATACTGCACCTTACCTTCAGCGTTTTGACCTATAAAGAGCAAAGAACCCCCGATGGGCTGGACTATATCTCAAAGGGCGGTCGAATCGGAACTATCGAAGCCATATTTGTTCATGGGTATCTTGGCTGGTTCTCGCTGATTTTTATGGGGCTCATAATCTACTGGTCGATAGCCTTTCTTGCCCGGGCAAAGGCAAAAGGGGTACTGATTCTTTCCGGAAAAATCCTTTTGCTGTGGCTTTTCATGATTCTGATTTTCGGACTTATCGGTCTTGACAGCATGACAGGACTCTCTGGCAGTTTCCTGGCAACTCAAGCTCGATCATTTCTCGGGAATTTTGGTGCATGGATATTCACCCTTGGCTTCTTCATGCTATTTCTTTGGTTCATGATTGGCATGGACTATATCGTTCCACTGGTCTCGAAGGTCTCAACAAAGCTTAGGGAGCGTAAACAGAGCAGGATGGAAGAGAAGGCAAGAAAGCGTGCCGAGATAATGAAGGAATATCAGGAAAGGACCAGAACTCGATACGAGAAATTGAATCAGTTGAAAAAGACCACAACAGAGACTACAGAAATACCTCTCTTACAGACAGAGAAAGAAAAACCAAGTCTATCTCCAGAAAAGAAGCAGACAGCAAATATGGGATATGGAACTTTTTCCATAGATGTCTCCAAATTTCTCGATAGACAGGAGCAGCTCCGCAAGGAGAAGGATCGCATAGAGAGGGCAACCGTTGATCTGACAGGCGATGAATATGATATGCCATCACGGGAAAAAAAGGAAGCTGAAGCTCATGAAAGCCGTGACAGCTTTGCTATCAGTTACAATGATCAAGATCTAAGTTCAGAATACGGTCTTTCAGGCAAAGATACTGAGATTGATCTAACAGATCAGATTGTCGGAGAACCCGATGGAGTATCATCGGCTGCTATCTCTAATGAGATTGATCAGACACAGCCTGAGCAGATCAATTCCTCAACAGATCAGCAGGAGACCCCCAAGGCCATAGATGCAGTATCCGAGGGTTTAGAGAAGGCGCGGGAGATAGCGGTCATGCAAAATGCTCCCCAGGAGAAGAATATCTCACTGAGAAGGGGCGATGCAGCATCTGAGCTTGAGGGCAGGGGGATATATTATTTCGAGAATCCCTCTTTGGAGAATTTGATAGAGCCTGATAATTGGGGCTTTTCTGTTGATGAACACAGAGTTCATCAGCAGTCTGTACTCCTTGAGGAGACACTGGCCCATTTCAAGATAAATGGAGAGATAACAAGGGTAACCCCTGGACCAGTTATAACCAGGTTTGAATACAGACCGGAAAAGGGAGTAAAGATATCAAAGATTTCCAATCTTTCCGATGATCTGGCAATGGCTCTTAAAGCGGTCAGCATAAGGATCATTGCTCCAATTCCCGGCAAGGATGTGGTTGGTATTGAGATACCAAATCCCAAACGAAAGACTGTACATATCAAGGAGATTATTCTCTCTGAAGAGTTCAGGGATACAAATGCTACTCTGCCATTGGCACTGGGCTCTGCAGTTGATGGCAGGTCAGTTGTGACTGATCTTGCCAAGGCCCCGCATTTGCTTGTTGCAGGTGCAACAGGCAGCGGCAAGTCTGTATGTGTTAATACAATCATTACAAGCCTAGTATACAGCCAGACACCGTCTAATCTCAGATTGCTTATGATTGACCCCAAAAGGCTTGAGCTCTCTGTATACAGGGATTTGCCCTTTATGATTTCAGAGCCTATTGTCGAGCCTGAAGACGCAGTGATAGCCTTCAACTGGGCCGTGGAAGAGATGACCTCAAGATATAGGATGCTTGCAGATATTGGCGTCCGTGATCTCAAGGAGTTCAACAGGAAGGTTAAGGGTAATCCGGATCTCGAGATGGAGCCGCTGCCGAGAATAGTCATTATTGTCGATGAGCTGGCTGATCTGATGATGACTTCTGCTTCTCAGATCGAAGAACCCATAGCCCGTCTGGCACAGATGGCAAGAGCCGTGGGAATACATCTTATCCTCGCCACCCAGCGGCCCTCGGTGGATGTTCTTACCGGATTGATAAAGGCAAATTTTCCGTCGAGAATTGCCTTTACGGTTCGCAGCCAGATTGATTCCCGAACAATCATCGATATGTCCGGTGCTGAGAAACTGCTCGGTTATGGAGATATGCTTTTCCTTAACTCATCCCTTGGAGAGCCAATGAGAATTCATGGCTCACTGATAACTACTGAGGAAACGGATAATATTGTCAGCGACCTTTCCAAATACAAATGTCCATACGAGATGGAAGAGTTCAAAGCAGAGGAAGAGGCAGGCCCCCTGGGAATGGACGGCAGCTTCGACGAATATATTGCAGAGGCGGCAAAGCTCGTTGTCATCAATCAAAAAGGATCGGCATCCATGCTCCAGAGGAAGATGCGTATCGGATATAATCGCGCAGGCAGTCTGATCGACCAGATGGAATTCCTCGGTATTGTAGGCCCATCGCAGGGTTCTAAGCCGCGTGAAGTTCGTGTGAGAGATATAGATGAACTCATAGAAATTTTAGAGCTTAAGGGGCTTTCATGAACTTAGAGAACCTGAAAAAACTCGACAAGGCTCGCAATTCCACTATAGTCACGACAAAGATTCCCGGCTATCGGATATGGATAACATTGGCCTCTTTTTTTGGTGCAGGATATGCTCCTTCGGGCTCTGGCACTGTTGGAACAATTCTTGCCTTTATTTTTCTCTTCATCATCGGCTACAGAAATCCGGTTTTTGCCTTCAGCATACCCTATATGATTGCCTGTGTTCTGATTATTCCCCTCGGCTCACTTATAAGTGAAAAAGGCAGACAGATGTGGGGTGAAGATGCCAGCAGAATTGTCATCGACGAAGTTGCAGGGATGATGTGGGCGGTTCTTTTCTTCCGCTTTTCAATACCGGAATTCATAGGTCTGTTTTTTCTATTCAGGCTATTTGATATATTCAAACTGCCACCCGGAAAGCAGATAGATTCCAGGCTCCATAATGGATGGGGCATACTACTTGACGATGTTGTCGCCGGCATATATGCAAATCTTACAATGCGGCTGATTGTCTTTACTCTGTCATACATAGGCTGCTGTGAAAGGCTTTTTGCGAAGTGAGGGCATCGATAGTAACAGTCGGTGATGAAATACTCAGGGGTAGAACCGTAGATTCGAATTCGACATGGATATCCCGTGAGCTTTTCTTTCTCGGGGTTGAGGTGGTCGAGCACATAGTTGTGTCTGACAAGGTTGAAAAAATAGTCGCTGCAATCAACAGACAAAACACAGAGCTGATTATTCTGACCGGTGGACTGGGGCCTACACCCGATGATATAACCCGCAATGCAATTGCCTCCCACCTCGGCAAAGAGCTTGAATTGAGGCAGGAAGAACTCGATATCATAAGAGACAGATTCATCAAGAGGGGGCTTGAGCTTTCACCTTCGAACAGGGTTCAGGCTATGATTCCGGAAGGAGCACGGACAATACCGAATCCGGTTGGGATGGCCCCGGGCATTGTTGCTGAGGATGGCCACAGGACGATTCTCTCCCTTCCCGGCGTACCCGAAGAGATGAAGGCCATGTTGAAAACAGCCCTTGATGAGCTGGGTCTAAAAAAACAGGCGGATCTCAGGGTATTGAGGACTGCAGGAATACCCGAATCCATTCTTTTCGATATGCTGGATATAGAAGGATATGAGGATATGATCGGCTTCTATCCATCTCTCGGCTTTGTTGATGTGGTTATGAAACCCGAGCTTCCTGATACCACAGCCGATGGAATAGAAAAGACACTTATGCCATACACATATGCGCGGCAGGAGAATATGCGAATCGAGGAGGTCATAAAGGGGATGATGATCGACAAGGGACTTATGCTCTGCACAGCTGAGTCCTGCACTGGCGGCATGATTGCCTCTGATATCATCGATATCCCCGGTTCATCGGCCTTTTTCAGCGGTGCTGCAGTGACCTACTCCAATGAAATGAAAATGCAGCTTCTTGGTGTCAATGAGGAATCCCTGAAAAAATATGGTGCGGTGTCAAAAGAGGTGGCCAGAGAGATGGCTGAAGGGGCTAGGGATGTCATGGGGGTGGATATAGCAATATCCACAACAGGCATTGCAGGTCCGGAAGGTGGTACTGAGGGCAAACCCGTAGGTCTTGTCTATATTGCCCTTGCATCGGCGAGGATGACCTATGTGAGAAGATACAACTTATCGAAGACACGGCAGGGAAACAGAAGGAGAGCAACTTCGGCTGCTCTTTATCTTCTATGGCTGTATCTCAAGGAGGGGCTCAAAGGGCATGAATTTCTCGATGGCTCGGAGGAGGCATGAGGCTTTTTATTGCTTTTCCAATCCCTGAACAAGTCCAGCAATACATTGACGAAAAACTGACCCGACCTTTGAGAAGATCAAAGGCAAAGGTCAGCTGGGTAAAGGCGGAGAATCTCCACATCACAGTCAAATTCCTCGGAGAAACCGAAAGGGTAGATGACATAGTAAGAGCTCTGAAGCGCGGTGCAGCAGGTCACAGAATTGTGAAAACAGCTCTGGGGGCAACCGGTACTTTTGGAGGACGATCACCCAAGGTGATCTGGGTTCGACCTGAAGGCGGAGAGAGCACATTATCGCAGATTGTTGAAGAAGTAGATGATAATCTGGTTGATTTCGGATTCAGCAAAGAAAGTCGAAAATGGACTCCACATATCACCATCGGCAGGATTAGAAAACAGGACGATAATCTTATCGGCACACTGAATGGGATTCAGTTCGAGAAAATGACATTTATCATTGACAGAATTGTCCTTATGAAAAGCACCTTGACACCCGGTGGAGCTGTGTATAATATAATCCATGAGGAGTACTTAAAGACATAAATATTTGAGGAGGATAGATGGCAGAGGATCAGAAGGCGAAAAAACAGAAATCGCTGAGACAGGCGGTTGACCAGATCCACAAGGAATTCGGCTCCGGCTCGATTATGAGGCTGGGAGATAAGGGTGTGGATATCTCCACTCCTATAATTTCCACAGGAAGTATTAATCTCGACACTATTCTTGGTGTCGGCGGAATACCCAAAGGAAGAATAACTGAGATTTACGGCCCTGAAAGCTCCGGTAAGACAACACTTGCTCTGCATATCATTGCAGAGGCTCAGAAAAACGGTGGTTTTGCAGCCTTCATCGACGCAGAGCACGCCCTCGACCCTTCCTATGCCCGCAAGATTGGTGTGGATACAGACAATCTCTGGGTTGCACAGCCGGATTATGGCGAGCAGGCACTTGATATTGCCGAGCAGCTTGTCCGAAGCATGGCCGTTGATGTCATTGTTGTTGACTCTGTTGCTGCACTTGTGCCAAAGGCTGAGATTGAGGGTGAGATGGGCGATAATCAGGTCGGTTTGCAGGCCAGACTCATGTCCCGAGCTCTCAGAAAGCTGGCTGGTGTTGTAAATCAGTCGAAGACCGCACTTATCTTCATCAATCAGACCCGTATGAAGATCGGCGTTATGTTTGGCTCACCGGAGACAACTTCAGGTGGAACAGCCCTCAAGTTCTACTCGACAATAAGGATGAGAATTGTAAGGACAGGTTCCATCAAGGTAAAGGGTGAAGATCTCGGCAACACAACCAAGGTCAAGATAGTTAAGAACAAGATGGCGCCCCCATTCAGGGAGGCAAATTTCGAGATCATGTTTGGTGAAGGTATCTCCAAACTTGGAGAGATTCTCGACCTCGGCAGCGATCTGGGCATAGTAACAAAAAGAGGTGCTTTCTACTATGTCGGCGAGGATAAAATCGGACAGGGTAAGGACAATGCAAAGACATTCCTGCTCGAAAATCCGAAGCTGGCCGATGACCTTGAGAACCAGATCAGAGAGAAGCTGGGGCTGCCATTCGAAAAGAAAGAACCGGAAAAGGATAAATAATGGATCCCAAAAAACCACCCGAAAATTTCGAGGCGGGGATACAGGAGCTCGAAGAACTTGTAGAAGCCATAGAAAAAGGGGATATGTCCCTTGAGAAGTCTATGGACATGTTTGACAGGGCTGCCTTCCTTTCCAAGTGGTGTACGAAGCGGCTGGAAGACTCCGAGAAGAAGATAAAGATACTCGTTGAAGACGAGGATGGGTCATTCAATCTCGAGGAATTCCAAAGCTGATCAATCTTTGACACATAGATTGTAAAAAAGCCCCGGTAACAGGGGCTTTTTTTGCTTAGATAGGATTGTGTCTTGTGTCATCGAGGATTTCCCCTTTTTTCATAGTATGAAAAAATTTATCCTCATATTGTCTCTTATTTGCAGCATAGCCTCAGCCGCAGATTCACTCTATGTGAGAGGGGTCGACTATCTTAGAAGGCCTGTTTTCCCACCTGAAGAAGGGTTCGGATATTTTCCCTTTACCCTTCTGAACAGGCTGCATATCCCCACTAAGTCATTTGTCCTTGACAGGTTTCTTACTTTTGGTACCAGTATTCATCCTGAAAAACTCGACTTTCAGCTTGAGGAGACACGCAGGATACTTCGGGCACAGGATTTCATGGGTGATGCAAGGATCAATCTTGTGAAGATAGACGGAGATTCTGTTGACGTGACAATTGAGGTCGAAGAAGTCTGGACAACCAAGCCATCTGCGTCCCTTTCGGTTATAGGTGATAAACTTGAATATGGAGTTGATTTCACAGAATCCAATTTTCTCGGTCTTGGCTCTGAGGTCGAGATAGAATACGAACATACTGTAGACGACGACTTTATACACTGCAAACTCGAAACAGCCCCGATTCTGCCTTTTGATACTGAGCTCTCCCTTTACTACGACATGACGGATAGATTTGAGGAAGTTCGTGCATCATATAAAAGACCGTATATCACAGGGCACAAGAAGTTGCTCTTTAAGTCAGACTTCTTCTCGGGTAAAGGCAGAAGAGACAGGTACTATGACTCCGATTCCATCCTCTATGAATATGGTCTTGAACAGCTCTATTTTGGTACTGGTTTTTTTTACAGCCCTATTGAGGATCTATATACCGGACTGGGCTACTCACATCTGGAGAGAAACATTGATTTGCCTGAAAAAGAAATGAGACTCGGAGAGGATAATCTTCATATTGGAGCAACTTATCAGAAGGCAAGCTATAAGAGGGAATGTCCCATCGATGAGTTCAGCTGTGATCCGGATGTGCCGACAGGATACTCCGCAAGCCTGTGGCTCCAGATCGACGAAAGGGGAGAGCCGGGATTGTCCTTTTCAGCGAGCTACAGCACTGCCTTTGAGCTTGGGCTCATGTCTGCAGGCATATCGAGCAATCATTATGACTATATGCAGTATCAGAGCATCTATTTTACATATGCCACTCCCACATTCTTATGGAGCAGGCTTGCCCTTGCCGCACAGTACAGCGGTTATCATAATGGAACTGACATCGACTATCTTGCCATTGGATCAAAAAATAATCTGCGAGGATACAGCTATCGCGAGATAGTAGATAAGGGACTTCTGACAGCAAATTCAGAACTCAGAATCTTTCCCCCACTGGAAGTGATGAGCGTTCGTAGCTCAGTAGTTCTTTTCTCAGATATTGGGAAGGGCATCAATCATTCAGATTGGCTTGTGAGTCTTGGCGGTGGCTTGCGACTTACATCATCTAAATCGACATCCGGAACTATCGGGAGAATTGAAATCGCATGGCCGATGAATGGAGAGACTGTTCACCCAACTTTGATAGTTAAAACAGAGCTGCCCTTTAAGGTTCTTCGGGGAGTTGATCACGATTTTCATCCCCTTCCAAGGGATAAGGCGTATTGACAGACAGCCCGAAAATACTTAATATATCTATTGATGAAAGAAATATCGAAAATCATTGTTCTTGCCCTTGCAGTTCTTTCTGCCATGGCTACGGTTGATGTATCGCCTGTTACTGCTGAGGGGTGTTCAACACGGTATGTGACAGTATGCGTTACAGACGGCGCGCGATTTATCCATGATCTCGGTATGGAGGATTTCGAGTTTCACGAGAACAGGACACCACTTGTTCCGCCTTATATCGAGCTGCTTAACGATTGTCCTTCGGAATCTCTGATGGTGGATATTGTGCTTTTTCTTGATCTTTCAACGAGTATGGACGAGAAAATTGTCGAGTTGCGCGAGAACATTCCGGAATTTGTCGCCGGCATTTCAATGATGGACTACAGAATTGCCATGGTTATCTTCAATGGGTGTCGTGAGGAGATTATATATCCACGTGTCGGTGTACTTGAGGAAGTAAGGGTCGATTTTTCAGATGATGTTGCATGCAGTACCTACAGTGAGAGTGCACCTGATATGTGGGCATCCAATATCGATGAGTATACCTGTCTGTTTACAGCTGGATGGAATGAGTTCTACACAAGACCAACATCTGGCAGAGGTCATGGCGATGAGGATCAGTACGGGGCTATGGCCTATTATGCCGACGAGATTGTGTTTCGGGATGGTGCGAGGAGGGTATTCATTCTCTTCACCGATGAAAGGCCTGTATACTCCGACGACTGCTCCCCTTCATGGGATCATACTACTGACGATCTATACAGTTTCATCGGCTACATGACCCCCCACAATCTCGACATCTTCACCGTAACCCCTGAAAATGGCTCATTCTATGGAACGGGCGATGAAAGATTCTACACAGGTTATGTCACACTTGCCGATGAAACAGGTGGCAGCTGGTTCGACCTTGAAGCCCCCGATTTCTCGGAGCTTGTTGATGACATAACCGCTTCTATCGGACTGGATTCTTGTTGCTATTCCTTTATGTTTACCGATACCTTTTTTTGTTGGGGCAGCAATTTTCTTGAGATTGAAGTCCCCGGGTGGGGCAATTCAGAGACATATTTCCAATCCCAATGCCCCCCTGAGGTTGCCTGGATTACTCCTTACTGGTGCGGTGGATATACCAGCTGTGAATATCAGGAGCTGGAAATGCTCTTTGAGAGTGAAATTGATTTTGGTATAGCCGGTCTTGAGATTGAGCTGAACGGGGTCATCTATGACCTGTCTGCCCCACAACTGGAATTGGCTGGTGATGATATTCTTCGTTTCACACCAGATATTCCATGGGAGAACGGTAGCAGTGTTGTTATGGATCTGCTCTGGGCTGTTGACGATTCAGGTTGTTACATTGATGCACCGCCATGCAGCTTTCTAGTCGATATCGAGCCACCAGTCTATCCACACCACATTCCCTTAGATGGAGAGCTTATCATTGAATCCGAGCCAAGGATATATTTGGTTGTCATAGATTCTCTGACCGGTGTCAACTGGGAGGACTTCGACACAAGCGATGTTGTGGTGACCATCAACGGAGAGAGAAATGATGACTTCCGTCTGGTAGTCGATGGTGATACAGTTGAGATAAGAGACCTGGCATTTTCGGATGGAGATTCAGTACATATCTCTGCAATTTTCCATGATTCCCCCGACTATGACTACTGCCCGCCAAATAGTTCTGAGATCAACTGGTCCTTCAATGTTGTTATCAATAGACCAATAGCCTGGTTAATCTCGCCGAGACCAGGGACAATAACCGCCTGTGTTGACCAGAATATCAGAATGGGTATCACAGATTCAAATGGTATTGATTGGTCAACAGTAGTTGTTCATATTGCCGGATCGAGATTTACAACAGAGAATCCATGGCTGTACCACAGTGGTGACACCCTGATATTCTCGCCAGACTCCGGCTTTTACGAGGACAACTCGCTAATAGAGGTTGAGCTTGTTGCCGCCGACGATATTTATGGTATGCCCCTTGCCACTCCCCTTAACTGGATTTTTTACACAGATTTTTCGCCACCGGAGATTTTCCAGGATAATCCTTCACCCGGCGAAATGTTGTTTTACAGGCAGCCTACTATCGAGTTTGCACTCTATGACTCAATGAGCGGAGTCAATCCATACAGCATAAGACTAACCATACTTGATTACGTTTATGAGATAGGTGATTTTTTCTGGGATCCTACCGAAGATGAGCTTGGGGGGACATTGTCACTAACCCTTGATGAGAATATAATATCGATTTTTCCGGGTGATACTATGGTGATTTCCATAGAGGCCTGTGACCAACCAGATTCCTGCGGTCCAAGCTGCACAGCTCAGAACTTTCGCATACCTGTTGAGCCGATATCCTATTGCGAGCGCCGGCCAAATCCCTTCACTCCCAATGGTGATGGATACAATGACTTCATCCAGTTTAATTATCCATTTATGTTCTCAGAGGGTGCCGAGCTGCTTATCTACGATAAAAGGAAGCAGCTGATGCGCTCAATTGATATCGATGTCTCTCGCAACTGGCAGGACATACCGATTTTCGACGGGCTTGATAAAGATGGAAAGAGGCTGCCCTCAGGACTTTACCTATACATCATACTCCGAGAAGGGGAGGTTGTATGTGAGGGCACATTTACACTTGTGCGATAGTTAATTTTTGACTAATTCCTTGAATATTTTTAGGTTTCAACTATAATTATATATTATGAGCACAAAACCAACTTTTTTCTGTGCTTCAGGGATGGCTAAAGTGATCAGGGCAGAAATCCACTTATGAGCTTTTGGCTCTTTCAGGCTATCCTCAAATGGGTGTGCGATACTGATTTGATCAGGGGTATAATGAATAGAATCATCGCTGTTATTGTAGTGTCAGTCTCTCTTCTTGGAATATCCAGGGAGGCGAGATTGATGAGGAGACCTGAGTCAGGGACGAGTTCGGGGGAGTTAACGGAGACAATGACAATCACACCCCCATACTTCACAGATTTTGAAGATGATGACGGGCTGTGGATAATAATCGAAAGCTCTGAATACTGCCAGTGGCAGCAGGTATGGAGACCTGAAACCATTCAGGTTGCGACAGATATCTTTCCCTCCAGGGTTGACTATCCTGAAGAAGCAGATGGACACTCGGAGGCTTTGCTACCTTCGGCAAAGAGTGGCGAGGGATGTTTCTGGTACGGGAATCCCGAAAATGGAACATTTATTGGCGAACCTTATTACGGTGGTATAGCCGATGATGGAGGTATGTCCATAGATATGAATTCCGGCTGGCTTGTTTCTCCTGAGTTTGAGACCTATGAGCTGGAACATATACTTCTTTCCTTCTGGACATGGTGGGAGGTGGAGTGTATAGATATCGATGAATACGACTTAATGCATGTCAAGGTTACAACGGACGGTGGACTCAGCTGGGAGGATGTCGCCATGATGAATCCCCCCTTCTCGCGACTTGTCGACTGGTGGGAATGGGAATCCTATTCATCTGGGGGCTATCTTCATTATGGTCGCTGGGTCAGATGGTATCTTTCCCTTGATGATTATGTTGGTGAAAATATACATATCGCTTTTCAGTTCGAGACTGTTGATATGCTCTATAATGGCTTTCGCGGCTGGCTGATTGATGACTTCAGTATATCCGGCACAGGGGGGCATTCCGAGCTCAGGGGGCTGGACAGCCTTACACTGGTCAACTGTAGACCCTGGCCAGATACCCTGCTTCTTGAGGCATGGATAGAGAATATCGGCGATGTCACAATGTATAATACACAGGCAGAACTGAGAATGCCTGATCATTTCAACATAATCTCCGGCGAAAACCCTGTCCATCTCGGAGATCTCTTCGAGTCTTCAGATGCAGATTGCGCCTGGGAAGTTTCCCTTGATACAATCTTCGAAGCCGACACTTCTCTGACCTTTGAGGTAGAGTTTACCACAAGGCATCCTGTGGAGGGATACTTTGACGATTTTGACGATTCAGAACCGCTTTTCTCCGGCTCCGGAACAGGTTCGGACAGATGGACATATCAAAATGTCTCAGGTGCAGGCGGACCGACCGATGCCCATTCGGGTTTTGGTGTTGCCGGTATACCTGCCGGCGTAGACGAATATAGTGGAGGCCTCGATGAATCACTCACCAGCACTGCCCTTGATCTCTCAGGATTCGATGCCTGTTATATCTCCTTCTGGTACTGGATGGATGTACCAGATGTAGGCAGTCTTTTCGATACAAGGACTATTGATGGAGGCTTACTTGAGATAGATAACGGCTCCGGGTGGGTTATGGTGGATGAATTTGCCGTAGGTGCCCTTCAGCCGAGATATGATGAATATCTGGATGATATCTTCGGCAATCCACTCGGCGGCAGGCTGGCATGGTCACTTCCCCAAACTGAATGGACAAAGGTTCGAAGTCAGGATTTGTTTTCACTCGGCTATTGTTCGGAGGGTGACATTGTGCGTTTCAGATTCCGTTTTGGATCTTCGGACTTCGACGGATATTCCCAGGGAGAGGGCTGGTTCATAGACGATTTTTCAGTCAAGAGTGCAGGCTTTGATGTTGGTCCCTTCATCTCAAGGCACACAGTCTTCATACCAGGTTCAAGCGTACCCGAATATGATTTCATCTTCCCGTGGGACGGGGCGATTTCCGCCTGCGATACTCAGGAAATAGCAATCGGCTTCACAGGCTACAGGGAGCTGGATACCACACGGATTTTTCTCACTGTTGACGGGAGTCTATACGATCTCTCTGCCCCAGAGCTTTCGTGGGATGGCGAGCAAATAGTTTTTGTCCCTTCTGAAATATATGAAGCAGATTGCACAGTTGATGTATTCCTGGATTCGATATATACTGATGAAGGTTGTGCAATATATCCTTTAGAGTGGAGCTTCTTTGTCGATGTTACTACTCCGGATATCGAGATGCTTAGCCCTTCTGGTGGTGTAATTGCTGACCCCCTTGAGCAGCTCTGTTTTATCTTGCTGGATATGCTTTCAGGAATAGATACGACAAGTATAATTTTCACCTATAATGACACAGATTACGATCTTTCAGACCCTGGGCTTCTGCTCAGAGGTGATACATTGATTTTCGATCCTGTCTTAGCAGGGACAGCATTGATGCTCGATACGATCTGCTATGTCTATGTACATGACAGCCCTCAGCTCTGCTCGCCAAATCCCGCTTCAGGAAGCTTCAAATTTGTCTGGGGTGATCCTGTTATTACACCGCTTTTCCCAGAGGAGGGCATTGTAAGCTCCTGCGAATTTCAAGCCGCAATATTTGTCTACAACGATATATCACCCCTCGACAGCACAAGTGTTATCCTCGAGGTCAACGGAGAGATTCTCGACTGGCTTTCAGAGGGGGTCAATATCACCGGGGATACAATTACATATATTCCCCCAGTGCCCTTTGCGAACGGTCAGAATATTACTGTAAGTATTTTAGAGGCAAGAAATATTCTCGGTATAGAATGGGAAGGGATTGCTCAGCTTTCTTTCTTTATCGATCTTGAGCCGCCCATCGCGCTTCTGACACTCCCAACAGATATAACAGTGCCGAACCGTATGCCTCAGATAGAGATTGAATTCAGTGACAATCTAGCCGGAATAAACAACGATAGCACAATTTTCGCTATTAACGGCGAAGAAACGGGTTTTTCCCTTTCCGGCGATGATCTAACATACCTGCCAGACCAGCCTTTCATTGCAGGGGATACTGTATGGATTACGCTGCATTTGGCTGATATGGCAAGGCTATGTGGAGCAAACAGTTCATCTATGGATACATTCTTTGTCATCAGTCCGGAGACCGGCTGCGAAATATGGCCAAATCCCTTCACACCCAATAATGATGGATTCTCGGACATTGCTTTCTTCTCATATCCTGATAGATATTTCCAGAGTGGTGAGCTTCTGATTTTTACGAAGAGAGGTGAAGAAATCTATCGGAACGAGATCATCAACGATGATATCCATTGGAATGGAAGGGATAAACAGGGTAGTTTAGCTAGCCCAGGGCTTTATCTTTATCTAATTTTGGTGGAGGGTGAAAAATTATGTGAGGGTACTGTTGTTCTGATTAGATGAGAGATTTTCCGAATTGACTTGTAAATAAAGGACAATGACTTATGTTGAACCCAAAAATGGAGGATAGAATGAAAATGACAATTCTGATAATGCTTCTTCTGGCATTGCCACTTCTCGGAGATATCGGTGGAGTGAGCGTTCCACCCAACAGCATGTCGAGATCAGTTGTTCAGGAGAACCTTGAGCCTATGTATCATTGGTATAATACCATTGATTTTCTTCACACTTCAAGCTGCTCCCTCGTCTACATCACAGTATGTGTCGACGATGAGCATGGCAGATCAGTGAGGGGTCTGACCCTTGATAACTTTACATTCATCGAGGAAGGGGATACAGTACATCCTCCCAATTTGAGACAACTCAACGAATGCCCTGTGGACACTGTACTAGTTGATATGGTAATGTACTTTGACCTCTCCACAAGTATGGACGAGGAGATCACTGAGCTTTCCGGGCATATTACTGAGTTTATCGACGCCCTTGGCCCGGAGATTGATTTCCGGCTGGCATTCTGGACATACAATGGCTGCCCTGCAGAGCTGACATATCCGGCAATCGGTGTCAGGGAACTTTTCAGAACCAATTTTGATGATCCTGACTGTGACTATGCGTCACTTGGAGCAGACATGTGGGCTGTGACAGCAGAGCAGGCCTATTGCCTTTTTGATGCAGGATATAGCTACTTTTACAGCCTCACACCTGCAGACAGAGGCAGCGGCTATGAAGATCAATATGGAATGATGGCACAGGCCTGCACAACAATGGTCTTCAGGGATGGGGCGAGAAGGGTTTTCATGAACTTCACCGACGAAGAGCCAATATACAGCCCGATATGCTCACCAAGCTGGGGTCCTGGCGAAGGTCCGGGCTCCGAGCTGTATGACTACATCGATTTTATGCAGGAGCACGAGATAGAGGTCTATAACATCACACCCGAAAGCGGTGATTTTGCATATATGATAGGTTCGGAACCCGAAGCCCGTGCCTATTATGACGGCTATGTTGAGCTTTCAGACTCCACAGGCGGACACTGGTTCTGGCTCTATTCTGAGGACTATGGAGCTCTTGTTGATTCAATGGCCTATGCAATTACCCCCGAGCCCTGTTGCTATGAGTTCATGTACCATATCGAAAATCCATGTGAAACCCCACTTCACCTTGAGGTATATTCCCACAGCGAGCCGTGGGAAGGGGTTACCGATACAGTCTATCCCGGAATGTGTCAGCCTGCCTTCGAGCTTGTGACCCCTTCATTCTCAGGTGGAATAACCTCCTGTGGGGATCAGATTGTTGAATACAGGCTTACAAATCATGAGTTTGGTCCAATGGAAATAGCAACGGTTTCCTTCTGGATTGATGGAGCAATGTACACCGCTGATTCACCTGAGCTTTATGTTACAGATACGACGATCATGTTTACACCATCAGGAACATGGGAACACGGCGATACTGTTGAGTTCTATGTTGCAACAGCCATGAATACCGGGGGATGCTACGACATGACCCCAACCTCGACCTTTATTGTTGATCTTGTTTCACCTTTATGCTATGATCCACTGCCAGCGGAGGGCGAGACGCTGCTTGTTGCTCCTGAGTCCCTTGCAATATCAATTTCCGATGATTTCAGCGGAGTGAACTGGGATCTTGTTGACGCAGAAAACTTCACCATTACTGTCAATGAAGATACTGCGTCCTTCGCTGATTATGAGATTTCCGATGGAAGGATAGTATTCAGGGATCTCGAAATCTCAGGGCAGGGTGAGATAACAATCTGGGTGAACGATATCCCCGACTCACCTGATTATGAATACTGCCCACCCAACTACGGTGACTGTTCCAGCAGCTTTTTGCTGGTTCTTGAGCCCGAGTACGTCTATTTTCCAGATACAATCTGTCCGCCTTGCGACACAATTCTGATACCCTTTTTCGTGGATTCTCTCGGACCCACTCCAATCGAAGAGGCGGAATTTGCCTTCAGATATGACCCTCAGGTGATCAAGCCCATCGGTATTGTGCTCGATGGAGGCCTTATGTCCGAGTGGTCCATAACAGATACAGAGCTTGATACATCTGTGGCGACAATCAGTGCGAGCCTTTCGGGACCGGCACTTACCCGTGAGATGTCAGGTGCTTTGCTGTATGTAAGGGCATATGTACCCTGTGCTGCATGGGGTGGGGACTATTGCCCCTTGCAGATTGAAACTGCGAGCTTCAATGGTGGTTTCCCCAGGGTTGAGAGCGGCAATGGCTTCCTCGTTGTGGACTGGCGATGGACAACATGGTTCACTGAGCTTAGGCTCAATTCACTGAGTAATCCAGGCGGTGACCTTGTCCTTGCAATAGGTGGTGATGAATATTCCACCGATATGTATGACGCCACCTCCGATCTTGTCATTCTGCCACATGTTCCGGGGACGGTGCACGGTCATCTCGTCAATGATGACCCTGACTATTTCTGGATCACGCAGCTGAGAAGGGACATGAAGGATCTGACTCCTCCAAACAGGTGGTTTCTCCCCACAAGTGCTGAGGACAATGGGATCATAAAGTGGAATCCATCCACTCTCCCTGAGGGCAAGTTCTATATGAATCACACAATAGATATGAAGCTCGACAGCTTTGCATATTATGGTCTTAATGACACTCTCATCATCGACTGGTTGACACCACCTCTCGGCATCGATACCACCTGTCTTTCAGTTGGATGGAATCTTCTTTCCCTGCCTGCAATGCCTCCCCGCTATCATTCTGAAGAGGTATTTTCATTCAGTCCTGTGGGTGTATACCGTTATCTCTCCCGTGAGAGGACATACAGCGAAACAGGCAGGATGGAGAAGGGCGAGGGATACTGGGTTTATAGCACCCGCGATACCTGCATGAAATTCGGCGGTATCCTTTTAGAGGACTACCAGAGGCTGATCTATCGTGGATGGAATATGCTCGGATCTATATCAGAACCAATATTTGTGGATGATATCTGCACATCGCCCTCTGACCTGATTCTCCCCGGATCAATATATGAATACAATGCAGAGACAGGTTCGTATATTGAGGTCGATACATTGAGACCGGGCAAAGGTTATTGGTTCATGGTTATTGAGGATGGTGTGATATCAGTCCCCTCAACAGGTGTGTTCTGTAGACCGTTTGTCATGCCTGGATATGTTGAAGTTTCAGGTCGCATACATCTGGCTGGAATTACACTGGAATTCGGAACACAGGAGAATGCAGAATCGACCCTTGATCCTCTCGACAGCCCGATACCTCCAGCTTCACCGGGGACTTACTCACCAGCCTTCGCCTTTGTGAGGGACGGCTTGATGCTAAGAAGGGATATCTCTGATGAGCCATACTGGGAGCTCAATATCGGAGCGGAAGTCAACGCAGATTTCGATGTTGACGATGAATATATCCTGATATCACCCGATGGCAGAGAGGTGGAAATTGAGGATAACCTCCTTCTTACCTCAGGCATTTGGAAGCTGAAGGCTGCTCTGCCAGAGGCTATCGACAGGCTCTCCGTGAACCCCAATCCTTTCAATTCGTCTCTCAATATTGACTACAATATAGATGGCAAAGGAGAGATCATGATTTATGACACTGCCGGTCGTGTCGTAAGTTCATTCGATGTTGAAGGCAGGGGCAGTCTTCTGTGGAATGCTGATCACTCCATCCCCAGCGGTATCTATACTGTGCAGATTGGTGATAATGTTGAGAAGGCAATACTGATGAAATAAACATCTATCAATATCATATGAAAAGGGGGAATATTTTCCCCCTTTTTCTTTTTGACTTGAAAAGTCCAATGTCCTATTTTGGTCATGTTAGAAAATCGGGCTGCCGATATAAGCTATAGCCCATCACCAGATAAAGAGGTAATGATGATAACCGTTGACGAAGTAAAGAAGAACCACAAGCTGAATGTTCTAATTGAGACTGCACACAGGCATCTGGGCATAATTGGCTATACTGAACATGGGTTCAGACATGCTGCTGTGGTTTCACAGCGCGCAGGTAAGATTCTGGCACAGATGGGAAAGGACAAAAGGCTGGTCGAGCTTGCCAAGATTGCAGGCTTTATGCATGATTGTGGAAATTCAGTGAACAGAAATGACCACGCCCATACGGCAGCAATTCTTGCCTATGACATTCTCAATGAGATGGGTATGCCCATAGAGGATGTTGCCGAGGTTATCGGAGCTATTGGCAACCACCATGAAACCTATGGACTTCCTGTCAGTGACATTGCTGCAGCTCTAATCATTGCAGATAAGTCGGACGTTGATAGATCGCGGGTTAGAAAGACCGGTGATGTTGAGCACGATATCCATGACAGAGTCAACTATGCAGTACACAAGTCCAATGTCATTGTGAAGCCCGACAGCAATGAGATAGAGATAGCCATAATCATTGATCAGACAATCTCCAGTGTAATGGAATATTTCGAGACCTTCCTCGGCAGGATGCAGCTATGCAGGAAGGCATGTGCCTATTTCGAATATAATTTCGAGCTGGTGATAAATGGCGTGAGGCTCTCATGAGCAAACATACATATCGCGATTCAGGTGTTGATCTCTCAAAGGCCGAGAGTGCAAAAAAGAGGATTGCTGAGCTTGCAGGAAGTACTTTCACCGAGGATGTGCTCACCGGTATAGGCAATTTTGGCGGGACATTCCGAACGCCCGATGATGATGTACTTGTAGCAAGTGCCGATGGCGTCGGTACGAAGCTGATGATTGCAGCAGATATGGGTATTCTCGATACTGTCGGTATCGATCTTGTCAATCACTGCGTTAATGACATCGCAGTAATGGGCGCAGAGCCGCTCTTCTTCCTCGACTATATCGGACATTCCGATCTTGAGCCCGATCAAATCGCCAAGATCATGGAGGGTTTTTCAAAGGCCTGCAGGGCCAACGGCGTTGCTCTCATAGGAGGTGAGACTGCCCAGATGCCGGGGATATACCCCAAAGCCGGATTTGACATTGTTGGATTTATTGTCGGCAAGGCCTGCAGTGATGGTCTTCTGACAGGTGATAGAATTGTCGACGGGGACTGTATAATCGGTTTTCCCTCCAATGGACTCCACACAAATGGCTATTCCCTTGCCCGAAAGGTTTTCGAGGAAAGGGACTGGAACGAAAGGATAGACGATATAACTCTCGGAGAATTGCTTCTAATGCCCCATATCTCATATCTCGAAGAGGTAATATGGCTCAAAACCCATACTCAACTCCATGGAATGGCACACATCACCGGCGGAGGTTTAGCTGGAAATCTGATCAGGGTCATGCCCGAAGGCCTGAAAGCTATTATCCATAAGGATGCTGCGCCTCGTCCAAGGATTTTTGATCTTATTATGTCTGCTGGTGTTGAAGAACAGGAGATGTGGAATGTCTTTAACATGGGCTTCGGTTATCTCGCTGTTCTTCCTTTTGAAGATGCGAAAAGGGCGATGGATGAGCTACAAGGCTGTTTTATTGCTGGTGATATTCATAAGGGCGAAAGAGCTGTCGAACTCATCTGAGCATTTCATCCGATAGTATTGGTGTTTTCCTTCCATTCTATTATTTTATGCTTAGAAGGAGTGTACCAATGAAGCTGTCTTTTTTACGTAAAACACTATATGTATTCCTAAGTGCAGGTCTCTTCGTTATGGCCTTACCGCCTTTTCGACTTGGTGCAATGGCATGGTTTGCCTTTTTGCCACTTCTTTTGGTTCTGGATGACGCCCGGAGCACCGGAGATGGTCTTTTCTGGGGGCTTTTTTTCGGATTAGTTGTTAACTCCATAGGTTTCTGGTGGTTGATTTATCCCTCAGGTAAGGGTATGATAGCATCGATTATCTATCTCTCTTTGTTCTGGGCTCTTTTGGGTGGGCTTTTCGGGCTTTTCAACTCGAAGCGAAATGGGCTTGGTATAGTCCTCTTTCCGGCTTTGATTCTGTTCATGGAGTTTGCGAGGAGTTTTGGAAGGCTGGGCTTTCCATGGCATGATATTGCCTATACTCAGAGCTATTACCTCAAGATCATACAGTTTGCAGACATTACAGGAACAGCCGGGGTTTCGTTGTGGGTTGCACTGTTGAATGTATTGCTTCTCAAGCTGGTGATGCATGACATTTCTCAACTGAATATTAAGGGTTTAGTCAAAAGGGGGACAGCAATTTTTCTCCTTTTTCTTCTGCCTCTGATATATGGCAATAACAGGTATAAAGAATTCAGCGGTGAAGGCAGCGAGTTGAAGGTCTCTGTACTGCAGGGGAATATCGACCCATACATGAAATGGGACAGGGGCTATAGGCACGTCAGCATGGAGACCTATTCAGATATGATCGACAGTATAAGCTCAGAAGCCCTTGAGCTTGTTGTCATGCCGGAGTCAGCCACCGCGGGTTATTGGCGGAGAAAATCGACAAAATTCCATATGCTTGAGGACAGGGCGCATCAGTATGACATGCCGATACTTACCGGGACACTCGACTATAATCCTGCTGACAGGAAGGAGTTCTATAACTCGGCATATTTCATCAATCCCTTCGGACAGGATGAGGTATACTTCAAGATGCAGCTTGTGCCTGTTTCAGAGCAGATTCCGTGGCAGGAAAAGTATCAATGGCTAAGGGATATTGATGTCGGTGGCAGTCACTTTACAAGGGGGCAGGAGTACAAGATTTTTGAGCTTCCTTTTGGGGACGGTCTTTCCGATACAGCGTCATTTGCGGTTTCAATATGCTATGAATCACTTTTCCCTGACATTGTCCGCAGGTTCAGGAATGAGGGCGCTGAGCTTCTGCTGAACATAACAAATGATGGATGGTTCAAAAACTCACCCGGTGCCTGGCAGAATTTGCAGTTCAATGTATTCAGGGCTATTGAGAACCGGATTTTTGTGGCAAGAAGTGCAAATACAGGCATATCCGGCTTCTTTGATCCCGCCGGCAGGCTTTATCGCTCAATAGGTCTCCACAAAAAGGGGGCAGTGATAGGCAAGGTTGACCTTGCACGTAATGGAAGAACATTTTATACTAAGCACGGCAATATACTCGGCCATCTGGCCTTTTTCCTTGTGCCGGTTCTTGCAATAGCCGGACTTTTCCTCAAGAAGGAGGAGCATGAAAAATAGTCTGTTAATCATATTTGCTCTTTTAGCTTCCATTTTCGGGCAAACGGAATGGGGGTTTCATTCGGATCTGAATACAATATATGAAATGGCCCTCCATGATGACTACCTGTTTATTGGGACCCCTTCGGGTATAGCAAAGGTCGAACCTGACGGGTCATATCAATATCTATACTCTGCCCAGGATGGATTTGCCGGTGTATCGGTAACGCGCCTTCTTGAGGATCAGAGCGGAACTCTCTGGTATTCTACTGAAGATGGTTATATTGGAAGATATGTGAATGACAAATGGCAGGTCTTTCTTGATTTGGCCAGGATCAATATCAGCATCAATGACATTCTCTTTCTCGATGGTGACATTCTGGCAGCTACTGATAGAGGTATCTACAGAATAAAGGTCAAGGATAATTTTCTGGTTGGGCAGATAGAGGATGTCTACCGACAGATTGCCGATCTTCCGGACGAGAGCCAGTTTTTTGATCTATACTTATATGATAACAAGCTGTGGGCTGGCCATGCAAATGGTGTTGTCCATGTCTCGCTTGAAAACGATATGTCATTCCCCGATAACTGGACTTCAATAGAGGAAGGCAGAGGGGTAGTAGAGATGATTGAATACAACGGACAGCTGGTTTTGGCTTTTCAATACGAGTCGGAATATGCAACAGCTTTTGGTTTGCTAGAAGGTGAAAGCATAGAACCTGTCTGGGAGGGCACAGGTGCAGCAAATCGTGTTGTAACAAATATGTTTGTTCAGGGCGACAGCCTGTGGGCTGTTGGCGGGGATAAATTTCCTGCCTATCATGTTCCCCATCTTGAGTCCTTTTATTGGGCAAGTACAGACCTTCCGGTTCCAGGTTCATATTCGGTCATTGCGATCGATGGAAAGATATATTTCGGACTCAAACAGTTAGGGCTTGGATATTTTGAAGAAGGCGAGATGATCTCTGCCAGACTGCAAGGTCCGGTGGGGAATGAATTCTCAAGTTATGTCAATCATCAGGGGATCGATGTCGTTGTTGCCGATGATATCGGAATCAACTGGCAGGATGGACAAGGCTGGGATTACCTGACAGTTGACGAACATAACTTTGACGAGGAGATTGAGGATAAGATGGAGAGCATCCTGACCAAGATAACCTCGATTGAATTCGATCATTTGGGCAGGATTTGGATTGCATCCTGGGGTTATGGAATAGCAAAGGGAAATCTGGAAACAATGGAATTCGAGATAATGGATCACTCCAACAGCGAGCTCATCGGTGCAAGCGATGAGTCTTTTCCGGTTGTAACAGACATTGAAAGAGATTCTTTGAACAATATGTGGGTAGTTCTCAAAGCACCTTCAAGTCATTTTCCTGTACTGATCTATGGACCGGAAGATATTGACGGCAATTCCAAGATGAAGATTGGTTCTGATTACAGTCCACTGAGCGATATAAACGATATAAACACAATCGATGTAAGAGATCAGAAGGCATGGATAGGAACAGAGCTGGGTGAGGTTCTCGGCATGGATTGGCATGGGTTTATCACTGATACACTATACTATACATGGTATTTCTATCGGGCAGAGGAGATCCCGGGAGGCCGGATTTCAGATGTGGCTGTAGACTCTAAAGGTCATGTCTGGGTCGGAACTGACAATGGGCTTGCCCGAATCGAGCCTGAGATTGATGAGGTTTTTGATATTGTTTTACCTGATAATATAACCCCTGCAATAAATGGCATTGCCATTGACAAATGGGACAATATCTGGCTTGCAACACCAAATGGTGGATTGGTGATCTCCGGCTACTCAGGGGAGTTCACCGTTTTCAGACCAATTTTTGAGTCCGAAGCATGGCCGGAGCAGAGAACCGCGATTACATCCGATAATATACTTGGTGTTGGTGTGAATCCGGTGAATCAAGATGTATGGTTCCTCACAGATGCCGGCATATCAGTTCTATCCAGGAGCATAACCGACGAAGAAGATGAGATTACCGAGATAAAGGTTTACCCGAATCCTGCTGATATCGGGGCAGGTCAGAGCGTCTATTTCTCAGAACTGCCCATAAATTCTTTCATCACAATCTATACATCCTCAGGTGATCCTGTGATAAATCTGGAACCACAGGATGCAGATTTTGCAGGACGCTTTGTCTGGGACGGCAGAAACAGCTCTGGGACAAGGGTCGCCAGCGGCATCTATCTGTTTTCTGTTACCGGTGGAGGAAGTCAGATAACTGGGAGTTTTGTGATTCGATGAAAGAATACAGGATAGAAGAATACACTGAAGACAAAAGGCAGGAGTGGGAGAGCTTTCTCGAGACGGCCAATAATTCAACGATGTTTCACAGCCAGCGTTTTTTTGACTATCATCCTGTTGGACGATTTGCATACAGGCATCTGATGTTCTATGACGATAAAAAGCTGGTAGCGTTGCTACCCGGCGCGATGAAAAATGACGGTGGTGTCTATGTTTCATCATCCGGTGCTTCCTATGGAGGCTTTGTACTGCCCATGGAATCGGGCATTCGGCATGCCCATAGAATAATAGACGCTTTTTTCGATTGGGCTGCTCAAAAAGGTCTCAGGCAGTTCTATCTCACGCCGCCCCCAATCTATTATGCAAGATTACCGCATGATCATATCGAGTTTGTCCTTCTTAAAAGGGGATTTGAGGTTGAGAAATCAGAGCTGACGAGCATAGTCCACTTTCAGGACAGAATAGAGGATAACTTTGCCCTTTTTAAGCAGACAGCAAGGACCGCAACAAGAAAGGCAGAGAAGAAGGGTATTACTGTCTCCTTCACAGATGACTACGAAGGGTTTTATCGGATTCTTCAGAGCAACCTCGCAATGCGCCATAATGTAGCCCCTACCCATACCCTGCCAGAACTCTTAAAACTCAAAGACTTGATGCCGGAGAACATACACCAGATATCTGCTTACAAGGACGGGAAGATGGTTGCCGGAGTCACAGTCTTTGTGACTAACAACAAGTCCCTACTAGCCTTTTACATCAGCCACGTCCCTGAATTCCAGAAGGAAAGACCGCTTAATCTGCTATTCTACAAGCTGATCGAATGGGGTATTGACAATGGCTTCAAATTTCTGGATTTCGGAACCTATACCCTCAATATGGAACCCAATTTCGGTCTGGCAAGGTTCAAAGAAAGTTTTGGAGCACGCGGACTGCTTCGAACAACCTGGAAAAAAACTTTTGCCTGACATACCAAGCCCATGTCATCAAGAACTATATATAAATAGTTCGAATATATCTATAAAATATTAATAATTAGCAAATAGTTATTTATTATTACACACTGTAAAATCAATGCTTAACTTGAATTTTTAAGTTCTTATGTCCAACCTTGTTAATAGTTAGTCTTATGGGGATAATAGCAGCTAATTTAAAGGCATCGAAAAGACTATAACTCATATAAAAATAAGGAGTTAACTACTGTTTCTAAACCGATTGAAAAGGTTTTTGGTCTAATCCACTAATTTTTAATCAGATAAAAAAAGAAAAAAGCTCAATTTCGCTTGACTGGAGGTGTGCTTATAAATATATTGGGATATATAGATTAGTGAAAATAGGAGGTCTCAATAATGAACAGGAAGTCTTTTGTATCGTCGGCGCTTTTCATTGCGCTGCTTTTTGGTGTTATATTCTGGTCTGCTTGTCAGAAGGCAGGAGGTGCTAATCCCTGGGGTGATCTGGGTGACTGGGTTGTAGATACAGTCTACACCGAGCCCTCTACCTTCGGCTTTGGTGGTTGGGGTTTTGTCTACGCTCGAATCATAGACAGGGAGACAGGTGCTCCCTATGAAAACATCGAACCGATGCAGGTGACATTCAAATCATCGGCCGGTGATTCCATTTTCGATCAGACCATTGTCGATGTTGGCGAAGATGGTCTTGCTATGACAAGGATAGCACTTTCCGATTATGTTGACACCACAGAGACATTGATTGTAATTGAGGCTTCCATAGATTTTCCGGCCCACAGGGTCAACACCTACTATCTGAGGGTTGGGGATGCGCCTGTATATGCTTACAGCGTAGAACTCGATGTAAGCCCGGATACCCTTTATGCCGGCTCAACCGACTCCTTCCAGGTAGCTGCAACTGTTCTTGATTCCACCGGTTCTTCCATGCCGGGTGTAACTGTTCATTTTCAACGTGTATCCGGTAGCTTTATTATCCCTGCCGGTCCATATATCACAGGTTCAAGCGGTGTAGTTTCCGCCATGATTCCAGCACCCGGTTCTCCGGGTGAAGGGGTTATCCGTGCATGGGTACAGGGTCCCGGCGGCACGACATTCGCAGATACAATATCGCTCTACACCATACCAAGACCTCCTGTTAGTGTAGTCAATATTGTGGCTGACCCCGGTGAGGTTACAGCCGACGGGTCATCAACAATACTAATTACTGCAACGGCTCTGGCTGGCGATCCCCCGATCAATGCCCCGGACGGAACACCAATCTCCTTCGAGACCGAGAGAGGTACATTTGTTCCCGTTACATATTTGAGCTCCAAGTCCATGAAGGGCAATCCCTGGACACAGAGCGAATATATGCGGAAATCCACAAAGGATGCCCTTGATAATATCATGGGCTATACAACAGATGGTCAGGCTCAGGTAAATCTGGTTTCCTCCACAATTGCTGATACAGTCACAGTAACTGCAACAGTCGATGACATCACTGCAAGTGTTGATGTTGTTTTCGTTCCAGGTCAGCCTTATAGAATCGTTCTTGAGGCCGGTGATTCTATGATTGTTGCCGATGGAACGGATACTACAAGCATAATGGCAGAGGTCTATGACAGATACAACAACAGGGTTACCCTTGGGCATTCTATCAGTTTTACAACAGATATGGGAACGATGAATCCTTCTTCTGCCAACACTAATGGCAGTGGTATGGCTCGTTCTATTCTCAGGGCACCGGAGATGTCCGGTCTGGCTACGGTCACAGCCTCCTATTCTGCGTCCGTAGAGGCGCAGGTGCAGGTTGATATAAGAAGCACAATTCCGAAATACATTTCCCTTTCTGTGACTCCGGGACAGCTCCCTGCAGACAGAACAAGCTATGCAGAGGTCTCTGCACAGGTTCTGGACGAGAACTATCTGCCTGTTACTGATGGAGTTCCGATTACATTTGAGTCGAATATCGGAGAGCTGTCCTCGGCTGCTCTTTTCATGAAAAAGCATATGCCCTCCAAAGAGGTTTTGGCACCAACTTTGAAGTCTTCGCTTAGCACTTTCATCGGACATACTGAAGGCGGATATGCAAATGTCAAACTGACCGCCGGATCCGTAGCTGATACCTGTGTTCTCCGTGCCTCATTCTATGCAGGTGGGACATCACTGACTGCTGCGGACACTGCATTTATCCCCTTTACACCAGGTCTTCCGCATCATATTACTATCTCCTTTGGTAGGGATACAATAATTGCTAACAATGCAGATACAGTGACTGTCTTTGCTCAGGTTTTCGATGTGAATGGCAATCCTGTTCGTTCGGGTATATCTGTCACTTTTGACGCGGGCGAAGCCGGTACAGTTTTTCCTGCTAGCCAGTTTACAGATGAAACCGGAATCGCGTCAACGCGATTGACTTCCGGGCTGACCACTGGCAGACAGAGTGTGTCGGGAACTTCCGGCGATGCTTTTGGAATAGGGTCAATTACTCTCATTCCATCCATGCCGAGATATGTTGAGCTTTCAACTGAATTCTTCACAAGACCTGCCGACGGCACAACAGAGAATCTACTCACTGCAGAGATATATGATTCCCTTCTAAGGCCTGTTTCCGATGGAATCAGGGTTACATTCCACACCAATATTGGTGATTTCTCTGCTCCTACCTTCTTCAGAGCAAGACATGACAGCGATGATGGACCATCTGCGATGTCGCTCATGGATATAATGGAGGATGAGAGCTTTGCATATACATCCGATGGACAAGCTACAATGAACATAGTCAGCCCCACAGAAATAGGCACTGCAACCATTTGGGCCGGTGTGGATGTTGATTCGCTTGTCATATCAGACACAACAGGGACGTATATTGTTGATTTCATCTCAGACACGGTGAGTGTTGTCTATATTTCAGGTGAGATTCATTCCATTGTAGTTACTGCTACACCGGATACAATCGTTGCAGATGGCAGCGACAGAACCAGGGTATGCGCAACAGTCTACGATGAGATGGATAATCCGGTTGGCGAAGACGTTATGGTCAACTTCTCGACTATCCCTGCGGGGATGGCAACTGTCACACCGAGCTATGCATATACAGATACCACAGGCACCGCTTGTACCTGGCTTAATGCAGGTACAGTCAGCGGACTGGTGATTATCTCTGCAACCGCCGGTGGGATTTCCAATACAGACGAGGTCACACTTATAAACTCCGATGCGGCAAGCCTAACCCTGACACTCTCAGCAACAAGCATGACAGTTGAGGACGGTTCAATAGACCTTACGGCATATGTCTACGATGATATGTCTATGGCTGTATCCGATGGTGTTCCGGTAGATTTTACAAGCGCAATCGGTGAAGTTATACCGATAAGAGATTTGACAGTTGACGGCATGGCCACCTCTGTCCTCTATTCCTCAGGCATGACAGGTATCGATACCATTATTGCCAAGGTTGGAGAGGCTGTGGCAGATACAAAATATGTCGAGATTCTTCCCGGAGTACTCTCAAGAATCGAACTCACTGTAGAACCCGGAGATTCCATCTTTGCAGGTGGCATGTCCACTGCTTGGGCGGTTGCAAGGGCATATGATGCTGCTGACAATCCTGTATCCGGCGTAGCTATGGACTTTATGATTTCTCCCATCGGCAATATAGTCCCAATCGGCACAACGGATTCCCTTGGCATAGCCAGAGCACTTATCACAAGCCCCACAGAGACAGGTATAGCAACGATAACCGCCTCTTCAGGCGGAATTTCTGCTGCAAGACCGGTCTACTTCATCGGCTCTCCTGCTGCTGAAATTTTCCTCACCGTTTCATCTGACGATATTACAATTGATGGAGTGGATACACTTACGGCCATCGTTCTAGATTCCCTTGGAAGGGTCATCGAAGAGGGTGTTGATGTATCCTTTGAGTCAAGAAGGGGCAGTATTATACCCCCCTTTGCACCTGTTGTCGACGGTGAAGCCATACACTATATGAGACCGGATGAGACAGGCAGGGATACAATCATAGCCTCGATAGGTGGGGTTTCTGACACTGCCTATGTCGATATTGTTGCAGGTGCGATTGCTGATATTCTTCTCGAAGCTCAGCCAAACACCATCTATGCCAATGGTGTCGCAACAACTACGATTTATGCCACCTGCTTTGATTCAGAAGGCAATCCTGTTGACAGAGGATACAGGGTTAACTTCGGCGATTCACCGGATCTTGGTACACTTCTTTCGCCATTCGGAATAACAAATGGTTCTGGTATTGCAACGGGTACTTTCAGGGCTGGAACAGAACCCGGAGTGGTCTACATTGAAGCGAGCTTCGGCGATGTTTCTGAGTTTGTTGAGGTATCCCTTGTTGCATCCGATGCTGCAGAGGTTATCATCGAGCCACAGACAACTTCATTTGGTATAGGGCAGACAGACAGCCTCACAATATATGTCTATGATGGCGGTGGAGAACCCATTACAGATGGAACAGTGGTAGATCTTTCGAGCAGGAGAAGTATGCTTCTTCCTGCCTATCCGCGCACTGATGGCGGCATAGCAGCTTCCATAATGAGCGATATCGGAACACTCGGTATCGACACTGTCATTGCCTATGTAGGTGAGGTTGCGGATACTGCGATAATCGAAATACTACCCGGCGAGGCAGCATCTCTGAAGATGAACATAGCGGATAGTATCCTCTATGCGAACGGTACATCAAGGACACAAATCTCCATTACAGTGACAGACATAGAAGGAAATCCCGTCTCTGAAGGTACAACGATCAATCTTAGTGCAAGCCTTGGTACACTTGCTCCCACTCTTGGAATTACCGATGAAGATGGCATTGCCCGTGTATGGCTATATTCCAGCGAGTCGTCTGGTATTTCTGTAATAAATGCCTGGCTCGGTGATCTGACTGATATAGGTCTGGTCAACTTCATCGAGTCACCTGTGGGCGATGTACAGCTCATACCTTCATCTACGAGAATTACACTTGGCAGTGTTGACACGCTGACAATCGCTGTTCTCGACAGCTTTTCCCTTCCAATTGAGGATGGCACAATAGTAGAGATAAGAAGTAATCTTGGCATGCTTGTCCCAAGGGTTCCCCGCACTACAGATGGCGAAGCAATAAGCTATCTGCATACAATGGGCAGAACAGGACTCGATACAGTTATCGCAACCGTTGGCTCAATCTCTGATACTGCTCTAATAAGAATAGACGCCGGTGAGCCGGATCGCATAGTTATGACAACCGAATTTGACACTCTCTATGCCAATGGCTTCTCTCAGTCGATGATTACAGCAAGTGTCATAGATGTTGAGGGCAATCCCCTCGGTGCCGGCCTCGAGATAGATTTTTCATCGGAGCTCGGTTCCATACCGGCTGTCGGTCTGACCGATACCCTCGGTATTGCCCGTGTTCCGCTGAGGGCGGGAAGAATTCCGGGTATTGATATTATTCGGGCTACTTATGAAGAAATTTCAGCAAATCTGAATGTCGTCTTCGAGGGTTCAGAGGCAGCCTGGATAGACTTGAGACCTACTTCAAACACAATCAAACTCGGAGAGATCGATACACTCAATATCCTTGCATATGATGAATTCAGCGAACCAGTTTCAGACAGCTCCCGCGTGATGTTCTCGTCGGTGCGCGGTCTTGTTGTTCCTCCTGTGGCAAGAACAGGCGGGGGAAGTGCCCAATCTTTCCTTTATACAAATCGTGAACTGGGAATCGATACAGTTGTAGCCTGGATTGGAGAAGCAGTTGATACTGCCTTTATCAATATCGAAGCAGGTCCGCCTGACTATATTGTACTTACCGCAGATCCTGATTCATGCTTTGCCAATGGCATATCTGCAATCCCAATAACAGCTGATGTCTTCGATGCAGACGGTAATAGAGTGGGTGAGGGAATAAGGGTTGATTTCTCAACATCCCTCGGCGAAGTTATGCCGGATTTCACAGTTACAGATGAAACAGGCACAGCGCGTATTGAGTTTATGGCCCCCGAATCACCGGGTGTCAGTGTTGTCACTGCATCTATTCCAGATACCGATGTCGAGGCCTCGACAACTATCAATGTGAAGGTGTCTCCCATCGGTGAGATTAATCTCGTTCCATCCTCCATTGCCATTACACTCGATGAGATTGACACTTTGACTGCCTGGGTTTTCGATGATTCGGGATCATACATTTCAGATGGAATGAGGGTCGAATTCAGATCAGACCTTGGTATAATGGTTCCACCCTTTGTTACCACAGTTGAAGGACAGGCTGTCTCAATGCTTCATACACAGCGGCTGACGGGAACAGACATGGTCATTGCCATAGCAGGGGACAAGGCAGATACAGTGATGATTACTATTGAGGCCGGTATTCCCAGCTATATTCGCATGTGGGCAGAGCCTGATTCCTTACCGGCCGATGGGTTCTCAACCGGGACAATATATGCGCAGGCCTTCGACGAATCCGATAATCCTGTCGGCTCTGACTATGTCATTAGATTCTCCAGCGATATCGGATCTGTTACCTCATCAGGCTCAACTGACGGTTCAGGTATAGCATCTGCAACATATACAGCGGCTACCTCTGTTGGCATTGCTGAGATTACAGCAACAATGGAGGAGTATTCAATATCCACCATGCTTCCATACAGGCTCTTCCCAATAGATGTCGACGAGTTGACCTTAATACCTTATAGTACATCGATCGGTCTGGATGAGATAGACACGATACAGATCATCGCTACAGATGCCGATGGTTTCTATGTTTCCGACGGAACAATGGTGACACTGACTTCCACACTCACAGACCTCGACCCAAGGCTTGTAACCCTTGAGGGCGGTCGTGGTTTTGTCTATGTCAATCCGAGAACTGATATTGGTATTGATACTATCATTGCCCGTGCAGGTGATGTTGCTGACACTGTTCTCATAGAGATCAAAAACGGGAATCCACATGAAATAATTGTTACAGCCGAGCCTGAAAGTCTCTATGCCAATGGAACATCAACGGCTGAGGTTACAGCAGTTGTATATGACAGGTATGGACACCTTGTACTCGATAGAACGACTGTTGCATTCACAACTGACATTGGCACAATTGTAGCATCGGCTTCCCTCGATTCAGGAACTGCTGTCACTACTTTCATCAGTGAGCCGACACCTGGTATTGCAACAATAACAGCCTCCCTCGGAGAGGTTGAGGGTATCTTGATCTATAAACTTATAGAATCTGAAGCCGCTTCGATGACTTTGATATCCGACAAGTATAATATGCAGATCGGTGAGACAGCTACCATAACAGCGATTGTATACGATGGCGATGATGCCTATATCTCTGACGGATCAATGGTTGATTTCAGTTCAAGTATATCTGTTATCGACCCAAGACGTGGTTTTACATCAGATGGTAGGGCAATCGCTACACTGGAGCCTATAAGAAATACCGGAACAGATACTATTGTTGCGATTGCAGGAACGGTTGTGGAAACACTCTATATCGTGATAGATGCCGGAACACCTGCGATAATTGAGCTGTCAGCTGATCCGGAGGCAATCTATGCTAACGGAACTCAGACGACAACAATATCTGCCCTTGTCAAGGATGAGCTAGGAAATCCTGTTGGCCCCGGTGTCTTTGTCGATTGGGACAACTCACTTGGATCACTGTTCTCAACTCGATCCTCCACAAATGATTCGTCAATTGCCCAGACCATTCTGATGAGTGGAACAACCAGGGGGATTTGTGAGATAACCGCAACCAGCGGCGATGCCTCCAACTCGATACCTGTTGAATTTATGAACTCCGATGCGGGTGACATCACACTCATAGCATCAGACTTTTTGATCACAATCGGTGAGACGGTAGATCTGACCGCAATTGTTGTCGACGACAGTGGAATGCCTATTTCTGATGGCACCTCAGTATTCTTCGAGTCCCGGGTGGGAACAGTTGTCCCCGGTCTTGACCTAACCCTCGCAGGTGAAGCATTCTCAGAGTTCAGAACAAATACCAATGTAGGCGTGGATACTGTGATTGCCTTTGTCGATACACTTGCAGATACTGTTCTGATTGAGATACAGCCAGATGTACCGGCTGTCATACAGTTGACTGCAGTTCGCGATTCTCTTTATGCAAATGGAATGGACACCACAACCCTCATAGCAAGGGTTCTCGATAGATATGGCAACCCTGTCACACCAGGCTATCCCATCAGTTTTGCAACAACACTCGGTGAGGTTCTTCCTGTGGCCTATACTGCTGACTCAGGTCTGGCAGTTTCGAGGTTTACTTCCGGCAATATTATTGGAAGGGCAAATGTAACTGCCAGCTGGGGTTCAGTGGTGGGTGTCGACGATATAAGGCTATACAAGTCCGACGCTGCACGCATGATACTCAGGGCAAGCTCTCTTACCATAAGTGTAGATGAGACCGATACAATCACGGCATCCATATTCGATGATGCTGACATACCTATTGCAGATGGAGCGGTTGTTGCATTTACATCCAACCTCATGAATGCTGATCCATATATCGCCAGAACAACAGACGGCGATGCTATAACCATAATGGAGCCTATCGGCATAACAGGTGTGGACACAGTAACCGCCACCATTGATACTCTTTCCGATACGCTGTTTGTAACAATACTCTCCGGACCTCCGGCCAATATTGTCCTGGATGCTGTTCCCGATACTATTCCTGCAGACGGGGTAAGCATTTCAAGGGTCACGGCAACGGTTACGGATGAATATGGTAACCCTGTATCCGCAGGTTTCAGAATTGAATTTGAAACAACCCGTGGCACATTGGAGAGTTCCTTTGCATATACAAATGAGACAGGGACTTGTTATGTAACCCTTCTAAGTTCAATGGCTGAAGGTCTTTCCATTGTCAGGGCAAACTATCCTGAAACAGGCGCAGCAAATCAGGTCCCTGTCTATTTTGAGAGCTCCAATGTCGGCAGGATTATCCTTTCAATAGATCGCAATATTGTTCAGATTGGCGATGGTTCTGCAAATCAGATTACTGCCTTGGTCCTTGACAGCGATGGCAGGATGATTACAGATGGAACAAGAATAGATTTCACAGCAATACTCGGCGATGCACTTCCGCCCCTTGCAACTACCACAGATGGTCTTGCCTATTCCGAATACTCACCGGGTACTGAGGTGGGCATAGATACCCTTGTAGCCTTCTACGATTCACTTGCTGTGTCTGACACGGTTCTCGTTGATGTTCAGGCTGGCGTATGCCAGATAATCAGACTCAATGCCACACCAGACGATTCAATAGCTGCCGACGGAAGAAGCATGACTACTATAGAAGCAACCTGCGAAGACTTCTATGGCAATCGACTTCCACAGGGCAAAAGGGTCAGCTTTAGTACAACACTTGGATCAATTGTAACTGTGGGCGTCACAGATACCAATGGCGTTGCAAGGACTACATTGACGAGTTCCGCAACAATTGGCGTTGCAACTGTTCAGGCAAGTCTTGAGGATGGCATCGGAACTCTGAACGTTCCATTCTTCAATTCACCTGTTGCATTTATAAGCATAAATGCCTCACCAAGGGAAATTATAGCCGACGGCCTGTCTACAAGCGAGATTGAGATAACTGTTCTCGATGAAAGGGGCAGCGGAATCTCCGAGGGAACAGTAATACTCAACAGCATCAATATTGATACAGGCGATCCCTTCTTCGGAGAGATAGATACCTTGGTGCCTTTCATAGATGGATTTGCATCAACTACACTTCGTTCGGAGGATACCCTTGGAACAGCAACAGTAATTGCAAGGGTTCATGGTGTTTATGACAGTGTAGATGTGGACTTCATTCCAGGACCACCGGATGCCATCACAGCTGATGCGATACCCGATACAATCCCCGCAGACGGACTTACCCGCGCAACAATCATAGCAACAGTTTTCGATGAATATGGTAATATCGTAGATCCGGGAACCGAGGTTACCTTCAGCACAAACCTCGGAACAATAGACCCTGACAGAGGCTGGACAGATACCCTTGGTCAGGTTTCTGTTGAGCTGCAAAGTGCTACTGAAACCGGAAGAGCAACTGTCACAATTCAATCCGGAACAGCGGTTACATTCCAGAGGGTTGTTTTCAGCGAACTGGTTGTCGGAGAGATATCCCTATTCTCAGATTCACTTTCAATGGTTGCAAACGGAATATCCAGAACGTGGTTGACAGCTACGGTGCTCGATACCGCCGGGCTGCCTGTTCCCGATGGTACGCCGGTTATGTTCCACACAGATGCTGGAATTTTGATCCCTAACTACGCATACACCGAAGAGTCCGATGTTCGAGTTCAGCTCAGAAGTGATGTAACAGTCGGAGAGGCAGCGGTTTATGCAACCTCTGGAACAGTTTTCAGCGATACTCTGAATATTGCTTTCAGGGCTGGTGCACCAGCTTCGATTGTGTTAACAGCAAATCCCGGAACTTTACCGGCAGATGGTGACTCGACAAGTACAGTCAGGGCATTTGTAAGGGATGCAAATAACAATGTAGTCCTCGGTGGAACACCTGTATACTTCTCATCGACACTCGGTGAGATTGATACAGTCAGCTTTACCGACTCACTTGGATATGCAACGACAATTTTCACAGCGGGTATTGTCCCGGGCATATCGCAGATAATTGCTACAAGCGGTGATGCTCTGGGTCAGACAACCATTAACCTTGAGAATACAAACGTTGCAACCATTTTTGTAAATGTCACACCAAACAGGGTTATTGCTGATGGAACTCAGACAGCTGAGATTATCGGAAGGGCACTTAATGCTTCCGGTGCACCTGTTTCTGACAATACGCCGATATCCCTTGGGTCTGATCCTACTTTCGGCTCTGTGATACCAACTACTGCGAGGACAGATTCGGGTTACTTTGAGGCCACCTATCAGGCAGCAACATTGACCGGAGTTACCGATATCTGGGCATTCAGCGGAACTATCTACGATTCGACAGATATAGAACTGATACCCGGTCCTGCCGATTCCATAGCACTTGTGGCAGACACCAACAGTATTCCGGCTGATTCACTTACAACAGTCAGGATAACAGCAACACTATATGACCGATATGGTAATCCTCTCCAGGGGGGAACAGTAGTCAACCTCGAAAACTCTCTCGGAACACTTAGCGACACAGACCCGGTTACCAACTCATCCGGAAGGGTTGAGGTAACACTGCTCTCAGGAAGGGATCCGGGTATCTGCAGAATCACAGCGACAGCTGACGATGCACGTAAGGAAATCGAGGTTACCTTCGAGAACACCGATGCCAATCTCGTAATCGTTCTACCTGATGACGATCAGCTTGTGGCGGATGGCTCCTCCACAACAATAATCAGGGCAAATGTCACGGACTCCCTTGGTAATCCAATATCGGATGGTTCGCCGGTTAGATTTACGCTGTTACCCGATACAACCACAGGAGATACCCTTGGTCTGCTCATACCTGAGATTGCCTATACTACAACCGGTGAAGCTGTTGTTCAGCTCAGATCCGGAACCAAGGCTGGCAGGTGTAATATCATGGCCACTGCCTCAGGTGTATCAGGAATGGGCTTCGTTGAATTTGTAGCAGGCGATCCCGACTACATCGAGATGGTTCCCGAGGACTCTGTCATACTCGCAGACGGTGCTGACATGACAGATGTCAATTGTGTTGTCTACGATAGATATGGAAATCCGGTTAACTCCGGCTGGGTTGTATCCTTCAGTGCCACACGAGGTGGCTCTGTTTCTCCTGCAAGCGTTACCACCAATGGAAGAGGTGAGGTGACTACTACACTCACAGCCGGAACAACACCGGGAATGGCAAGGGTTTTTGCCAATTCCGGCAGTGCCTATGGCAGTGTTGATGTTGAGTTCGCAGAGGTAGCACCTGCATATCTCTCACTCATTGCAAATCCGATCCGTATCACAGCAGATGGCTCATCCACCTCCCTTATCAGAGCCAAGGTTTTGAATACCCTCGGTCTGCCTGTTCCAACAGGAACCATAGTCATCTTCCATTCACGGGATACCCTTGGTGCTGACTTTGGCGTTATAGAGACCTTGACAGTAACCGATGAACTGGGGGTTGCAGAGCTTGATCTCACATCCGAAACAACTTCAGGAAGAGCTATTGTTTCTGCCCGTGTTGCAGGTCTTTCGGATACTACAGAGGTTGAGTTCATTCCAGGACCGACAGCAATCATCGATGTCATTGCAGATCCAGATTCAGTATATGCCGATGGAAGAACTGAGTCTACAATAAAGATACTAATGCAGGATATCAATGGGAACAGGGTTGCCAGAGGTACTGTTGCCAATATTTCTACCGATTTGGGAGAGGTATTTCCAACTACAATTTTCTCCGACGAGGAAGATACCATATATGCAACCTATACATCACCGACCGAGATAGGCAGAGCAACGGTTACGGTGACTTCCGGTGGTGTTACCGGCATGGAAGACATTACCCTCATAGCACCATTCGCAGAGACCGTTGAACTGATCATTGACTCGCTGTCAATGGTTGCCAATGGAATATCGCGAACAGAAATGAACGCCATTGTTCTCGATTCCCTTGGCTTTGCCGTGGCCGATGGAACGCCAGTTTTCTGGAGTACTAATGAAGGCAGGATTTTCCCGAGTGTGACTTACACTGAGGATGGAAATGTGACTACATATCTTACATCAGGAACAAACCCTGATTCCTCGGCAACAGTGAGGGCGTCTGCAGGCGATTCAGCATATGCAGAGGGTATTGTCGACTTCAGAACAGGTCCACCTGCAAATATAGACGTTATCGCAGAATATCCGACATTGACAGCAAACGGCGACACCACCTGCTGGGTAAGGGCTTATGTCAGAGATGTCAACGGTAATGAAGTAGAAGAGGACTTTGAGATCGATTTCGTTACCAGCCTCGGAGAGATAGAAGGAACTGCCGTTACTTCTGAAGTGGCCGGGACCCTTGGTGTAGCCCAGGTCGAATTCCGTGCGGGTATAGAAACCGGAACTGCTCTTATAACAGCCACATACGGTACAGTTAATGGTTTTGGAAGAATTGACCTCATCGATTCCGATGTTGACGAGGTAACCGTAGATATCAGCCCTTATGAGCTTGTCGCAGATGGAAGGGAGACAGCCACTGTTTCCGGTTTTGTAAGGAACAGTGTTGGCAACCCCGTCTCCGATGGAACACCGGTCATTCTGACTGTTCCTTCGGACACCATAAGTGGTCTGTCAATGGGCAATGTTTCTCCGAGAACCGCCTATACCGAGTCAGGTAGTTTCTCCGCCCTCTATACAAGTGGCACTTATGCAGCGACAGGTATTGTAGTAGCGACTGTAGGTCTAATCGCTGATACTACAAGTTTCGATCTTGTGGCAGGTAATCCGGACAGTATCTTGATTATTCCAGATCCTTCATGGCTTTATGCAGACAGCACATCGGTCTCTGAGCTCTCAGGAACTGTCTTTGACAGATATAATAATCTCGTTGCAGGTGCTTCTGTAACCCTATCAACAACTTTGGGTGAGATACTTGCACCGACAACTGTAACAACAAATACCAATGGAAGATTTACATCTTATCTCAGAAGCGGATATGTGACCGGTATCGCTACTGTTACCGGCGAAAGTATGCTTGCAAGGGGTGAGGTAGAGGTTACATTTGACACAAGTGCAGTCTACTCCATATCCCTTACAGGAAATCCAAGAGTGCTCACTGCCGACGGCTTCTCAGAGTCTGAGATCGTTGCAACAGTTCTTGACTCATCTGGCTTCAACATTGCAGATGGTACGGTTGTTACCTTTGACTTCGATCCCGACAGTCTTCCTTTTGGTGACCTTCTGCCCGCGACGGCCTCTACCAATTCCGGCATTGCCAGGACGGTATTCAGAGCAGGAGATATTCGCGGAGATGTTTCGATTAGTGCGACTGTTGGACCGGTATCAGATACAATCAGGGTTGAGCTTCGTCCTGGGGATCCTCATTCGATTGTTATTGAAGCATTGGACAGCACAATCTCCGCAAATGGCAGGGACAATACTGAACTTACTGCTACAGTAAGAGATTCCAGAGGTAATCTTGTTATGGCCGGTCAGTCGGTCGAGTTCACAACAAGTCTCGGTACAATCTCACCGTCAACTACTATTACAGATGCCAATGGTGTTGCAAGGACTACCATAACTGCAGGAACTAACCCTGGGTCAGCTAGGGTAACAGCGAGGAGTGGCAGCGCCTTTGATATCATGAATGTGACTCTGGCCCAAAGTGAGATAAGTTCAATTTACATGACAGCAACACCAAGGGAGCTCATTGCAGATGGTTCCAATGAGTCCATCATCACAGCCTCTGTCTTTGATGTCGATGGTTCACCTGTAACGGATGGGACCACTGTGTCCTTCTCTGTTAACGGTGGTTGGGGAACCATTCTCTCACCGAAGCTCACAAATGGTGGTTCAGTTACTACACAGTTCATTTCAGGAACACTTGTGCCACCTGATGACAGGGTATGGCTGGTTGCCGAAGTTTCGGACTCCTCAAGCACCTATAGAGACAGCACCTGGGTTATTCTCAGACCCGGATCTGTAGAGAATATCGAAGTATACACCGATTCTACAAGAGTAGTACCGGATACAATAGAAGCCGATGGCACATCTTCCATCTGGGTTTATGCGAAGCTGACCGATACCTTTGGTAATCATCTCAGGAGCGGAAACACAGTTAACTTCAGCACGGATCTGGGCACTATTACTGCATCTGCCTCAACCGACTCCATTGGTATTGCGAGGGCTAACCTGAGAAGTGGATTTACACCTGGGAATGCCAATATAACGGCTTCATCTGGCAGCATTACTGGTGCAGGACAGGTTGTTTTCGATACTACAGATGTCGGAGGTATATACCTTACAGCAGGTAAGACGAGACTCACTGCAGACGGCTCCGACGAAACAGAACTGACTGCAGAGCTTTTCACCGCAACTGGAGTACCTGTATCGGATGGTACCATTGTAGAGTTTTCTATCCCTGATGCTTCGGGTGATACTTCCATTGTCAGTATATTGCCTACTATAGCCACCACTGATTCCGGAAGGGTAACTGTGACTGTAAGGGCTGATACAATTGCAATTCCGAGTTTCAATATTGTTGCAAGCTCTGGAGGAGAAACAGGCTCAATCACAATGTTCCTTGAAGCAGGTGCTCCGGCAAGGATAGCTGTATATCCCACAGCTATGGACAGCATAGAGATACCTGCAGATGGAGTAACTACAATTGCTGTTGCCTGCACACTCTTCGATGACTACAATAACAGGGTTGATCCCGGCATTGCCGTGTCATTCAACGCAACAAGGGGTAGCATTACAGGCAGTTCAACAACGGATATGAACGGTGAAGCAAGTGTACAGCTGCAGGCAGCAACTGAGCCAGGTGTCAGCCTTATTACTGTCAGAAGCGGAAGTGCAACAGGCTTTGGTCAGGTTACATTCACAGATCTTGTTGCATCTTCAGTTGTATTGACTGGCTCACCCCCAAGTGTGGACATAACCACTGGTGCAACAGTCACCATGGAGGCTATTGTTCAGGATACTCTCGGGCTTCCTGTCTCAGATGGGACAATGGTATCCTTCTCGATGGACACCTCTGCTGGATATGTCTCTGGCATCATAGTCCCCACAGTCGGCTTCACAGATGAAGGCAGAGTAAGCGCAACATTGACTCCTCTGGATACAAAGGGTATATGTCGAGTTATTGCAACCTACAGCTCAACTGTAGCAGACTCCTTTAATATTCGATTCCTTCCCGGAGAACCGAGCATTATCACCTTCGATACAACAACCTATACCTTCCAGGCAGATGGTATGGACTATGAGATAACAGCATATGTCTACGATGAATATGGAAATGGAGTGACAATTGGAACACCTGTCAATTTCACATCCAGTCCCATAGGCACGGTTCTCGGATCGAATGTCTCAGATGCCCTTGGAACGGTTAATACTTTCATCTCAAGTGATGATATTGGAACAGCAATAGTCAGAGCCACAAGTGGCAGTGCCCTTTCGGATATCAAACGTGTCAGCTTCATAGCCATTGAGGGGGACAGTGTTATTCTTACCGTCAATCCGATCAGAATCCCTGCCAATGGTTCTGCAACTGCGAGCATTGTAGCCAATGTTGTTTCGATCGATTCTACAGGTACACTTACGCCAGTTTCAGATGGTCTGCCGGTGTTCTTCACTACTACAGCTGGCTTCATTGAGCCACTGAGGGAATTCACTGTTGACGGCAGAGTGACTGCTACACTTACATCAAGCATCTCAACAGACACCAATGTCGTAGTCAGGGCAAGTCTCAATGATTCTGTTTACGCCGAATATTCGGTTGAGTTCATACCAGGAGACGTCGCACTTGTCGAGTTCATTGACTCGACTGTGGTAGAGCTTGCAGCAGATGGTGCAGATACAGCCACAGTAAGTGTTCTTGTAACAGATGAATATGGAAACCCAATTGGAGCGGGTAAGACAGTTACCTTTACCACTTCACTCGGTGAGATAACATTCTCTGACATTACGGATGTCAACGGTCTTGCTCAGGCGACGCTGGAAAGTGCAACGTCACATGGTTCGGTTCTTTTGAGCGCAACATGTCAGGGTGTTGTGGGCTATGCCAACACGAGATTCCTTGCTGTAACTGCGGATTCAATCGAGGTTGTGGCGACACCGATACTCCTGACAGCAGACGGTGTATCAACAAGTAATATCACCGCTTATGTCTATGACTCTACCGGAGCACTGGTATCAGATGGTAACAGTGTAACATTCACGCCAAGTGCAGGCTACATCTCACCAAGAATAGTCAGCACCACAGGCGGTGTTGCAACCACAGTTCTCACTGCTGGTATTGTTCCCGATCCATCGGTCAGTATAGTAGCTTCATCAGGTCCTGCAGTCGATACAACATTTGTCGAGTTCGAACCTGGTGATCCATACTATATGAGAATAACAGCCAGCGATTCATCGCTCATCGCAAATTCAACCGATCAGTGTACACTCTATGTATCTGTTTTCGATGAATATGGAAATTCGGTTGGCGATGCTGTATCCATAGATCTTGATGTGACCGCTGGAATGGGATCAGTACCTCCAAGCACAATAACCGATGCCACCGGTGTTGCAGAAGCTATATTCACTGCATCGACAGTATCGGGTTGGGCAACAGTAACGGCCAGTTTCGGTGGTATCGAAGCTGAGATTCTGATTCAGCTTGCCCCAACGGATGTATCTGATGTAAATCTTGTAATGACACCAACAAGGATAACAGCAGACGGGGCTTCGACAGCAAATGTAACTGTCACAGTTCTGGACAGCACCGGCGCACCAGTCTCTGATGGTACACCCGTGAGGTTTACATCTCCGGATCTTGCTGCAATCAGCCCTATCTACGCAACGACAAGCGGTGGAACGGGTGTTGTCAACGCCACCTTAACAGCTCTTACTGAAACAGGCAGAGACTCTCTCATAGCAACTGTGGATACAGTATCAGACATGGTCTACTTCACCCTTCTGCCTGGTGAACCGGATTATATGGATGTAGGAAGAAATCGTGGTGTACTATCTGCAAACGGAACTGACACCACTGCTGTCTATGCGGTTATATACGATGAATTCGGAAACAGGGTAGGGGTCGGTGAAGAGGTTGATTTTACCCTCACACCACCCGATATAGGTACTATTTGGGCGACAACAACAACAGACAGTGCTGGCAGCTGTCTTGTAGTATTTACTGCAGGGACAGAGCCTGGTCTGGCAAGCATAAGGGCGACAGCCGGCGGAGCAACGGGCATTGTACAGGTTCAGTTGAATCCTACGGATGTAGATCGAATTATACTCTCCAATCTGGGAAGCTCAACACTTCCTGCAGACGGCAGGAGTACTACTCAGATAAGTGCCCTTGTTCTAGACTCGGACTCAAGCCCAATAACAGATGGTACAAGGGTATATTTCGGTGTCATCGGTTCATCCGGCGGAGCATACTTCTATCCAAGCTGGGCCGCCACAGACAGCGGACTGGCAGTGGCAAGACTAACAGCGTCGACTGAGGTTGAGACCAGCTATGTATTTGCCTATGTTGATACAGGCGGTGGCAATGTCAACAGTGAGGACACGCTGCAGATGCTCTTCACTGTAGGTGATCCCGCCTCGATCAGTTTCCGCAGGACATCAGCACCTGATCTGATTGCAAATGGCTACGATACCTATGAAGACACCGTCATAGTATACGACAGCTTCGGAAACCCTGTTCCCGGTGCAGTTGTCAACTACTCATTGACAAATGGCTCCATTGTTCCGACAACAGACATAACGGACGACAATGGAGAGGCAGGGTTCGAGATAACTGCTCCGACAGCACTTGGTTTCGGATTGCTGGAGGTGACTTCCGGCTCAGCAGTTGCAAGGAGAACCGTCGAATACATATCAACCGGTGTTGACACTATAGTGCTGAATGTCTCCCCGAGGGGACTACCTGCCGACGGTGTGAGTGCTGCGACAGTGAGGGCTGTTGTTCTTGACAGCACCGGTTCTCCTGCCTCCGATGGTCTGACAGTCAACTTCAGCACCGATGCAGGCTTCATTGATCCGATAGGCATAACTTCGTCAGGCAGTGCAACAGCTCAGCTGATTGCCGCAGACTATGCCGACACTGCTACCATAACAGCAAGAATTGGTGCAGACACTTCTCGCACAATATGTGTTTTCCGTGCAGGAACACCGGCTGAGATAAACATATCCATTTCACCTGACACAACCTCAGTTGGAAGTGATCTGAACAACACTGTGGAGATCACAGTATATGACTCCCTCGGAAACCCGGTGGCTCCGGGTACAATTGTCAATCTATCCATAGCCAACCCAGATTTCGGCTCGCTTTCAGAAGAGGTCGTGGCTGTGGATGCATCTGGATTTGCGGAAGTACTGTTCACTCCCGGTACGCAGGATGGAATATGTTGGATAAGTGCACAGAGCGGTCCTGTTACGGATAGTGCATACATTATAATAGATGCCGGAACGCCATATACGATGGAGTTCGAGGTTTCTGACAGTGCCATCTATGCCCTTGGAGTAGGCGAGATAGACCAGTCAACGATATACGCCTATATCTTTGATAGATACGGAAATCCTGTCGCTGACAGCACAGATGTCGTCTTCACAGTTGTTGACTACCCAACAGGTGGACTTACAGATCCCGTGCTATCTCCTCCGGGAACGGGTCTTGTATCCTCCACACGGTATACATTCGGTGGAAGGGCTACCGTAACACTCAGGGCTGGGGATAAATCCGGTACAGTCGAAGTGCAGGCCAATGTTGGCAGCGGCACAATAATCTCTGGTGCACCGAGAATTACCATAAGAAGTGGACTGGCAACTACAATCTCGCTTTCTGACAGTTCATGCAATATTCCGGGCTGGTACACAGATGGACTCACAAACCGGATTACAGCAATTGTTTCCGACGAGAATGATAACCCTGTTGCTCCTGGGACAGCGGTATTCTTCTATACAGAAGAGGGTGTTGTAACAGGTGCGGCAACAACCGATGCCAACGGCTTTGCAAGGGCTACATGGTTCAGCGCAGATCCACGCAATGATGGTGATGTCTGGGTATATGCAAGCACAGAGGGAGCTTCTGGAACTGTTTTAGATTCGACTGGCTTCTTTATGAGTGGACCCCCTGCATCAATTCCATCGGTAACAACGCTGGATGCTTCCATTGATGCAGACGGTGTCAGTTCAACTATTGTAAGAGCAACGGTATTGGATATTAACAATAATCCAGTCGCTAATGGTCTATATACCCTGAACTTTGTGACAAGTAAAGGGACGATAACTGGCTCACCTGCTAACATCACATATACATGTGGTGATGCCGTAGCCGAGGCTGAAGCAACCATAGTCTCTCAGGTCTGTACACAGGATATATCAGTCGGAGGACCAAGTGTTGCTCAGGCAGATATTACTGCATACAGAGGAGGGGTAAGCAACAGCACAAGCATGTTCTTCCTCCATGGATCGCCAAATTCTGATAACTCTGAGATTGGTGGACCGGAAAGTGTAGGTTCTGGAGGTACAATACCTATTCTTGTAACTGTCAAGGACGAATGGGGCAATCCAATTGCCGGCGTAAATGTTGTATTCTCATCCTCCGATGGTTCTGTTGCACCTGGAACTGCAGCAAGTAATGAATCGGGCTATGCAACTGCCAGTTTCACTGCCCCGACAGTTACGGATGACCTGCCAGTTACAATATACGCAACAATCGGTACCGGTCTGGTGGAGTACTACAGCATAACAGTTGTGGCTCCAAAGAATGGCAGTGGACCGACATATCACGAGAATGACTGGGAGCTCTTCAATGACTTCGAAAATCTCGACAAGCAAGAGCAGCAGGAACTTCTGCAAAGGATGGAAATCCTGCCGGTCGATGAATCTGAGGAGGTGGCAAAATGAAGAGGGCAGCACTGATACTCATAGCTATCTGTGGCAACCTTTTCGCTCTTATGGTAGCAAACCCGATTGAAAATACTCCGCTGGGTTCATTTCGGATTAGCGGCGAATATACCTATGAGAGACGATTCATAGACTACGCGGGTTCCAATGATCTTAGGATGTCATCGGACAGGATAATCGTGAAACCTGCATTCTCGGTTATAAGATCCGATGCAATGGACATCGATGCTTATGGACTGCTTGGCTCAGCAAATATCAAGCTGCCAGCCAAGTCCTATGCAACTGCATATAATGGCACCGCCGAGATTGCTCTCGGCGGTGGCCTCAAGGCAGATCTGAACAGCGTGGACCTGGACAGCTATGGTTCATACAAATTGCATTTCTATGCAGATGTCAGATATCTCAGGACTAAGAGTTTTGGAGATGTAAACTATGGCACAACAATGAGATGGCACTCAGAGTATCTCTGGAATGAATACAATATGGCCGCCTTTGCCGCCCTTGAATATGTTGACTGGAAGGGCTTTGTTCCATATCTTGGTGTTCAGTGGATGTATATCGACGGTGTCACAAAAAGGACAGCTTATATATCCAGAACAGATTCAGAAGGTGCAGTCTATGAGGCAAGCTATCCTGTCCGATCGGAGTTTTTCAATGACCCGGGACAGTGGCCAAAGCCGGTTCTGGGTGTCGATTTAAAGCTCAAGAAAGGAATTGTGATCTCCCTTGAGACGGTATTCTGGGGTAAAAAAGGTACAAGTCTTTCCATCGGTGCAAGCCAGATCCCTGTCGGCAAGGATTAGCGGTCTTTTTCTGCTTCTTGGGTTTGTTCTGAGCATTCAGGCAGGCTCAGATTTGCTTGAGAGGGAGCTGTTTACGGAAAGCCCGATGGCTCTTTCACATATTTTCTTTCTGGATTCGCTGAATACTGATTTCAACCCACTCTCCAGCCAGAGGGTGGGTTATTCCTTTTTCCAGTCCAACTGGATGGAGTATGCTGCCTTCAAATTCGAGCAGGCACTTTTTCAGTCGCGATCTTATGAAGAAAGGGACTGGCTCAGCTTCTGGTTCGGGCTTTCATATTTGAGATATGGTCCTATAGAGGATATGTATGAGGAGGTTGCCCGATTTGATACACCATGGGCCAATCTATGGAGGGGGCTTGCTCTATTTGAGATGGAGGAGCTCGATTCGGCGAGAAGGGTGCTATCCGACGTAGTCGAGATGGACGATATCCAGCAGGTAATAAGGCTTGAGGGAAAGTACATACTCGGACTTTCCTATATTGAAGACCAGCCACGGAGGGCAGAAACTATCTTTGAAGAGATTCTCAACGAATATCCCAAAAGCATACTGACAGGTGAGATTCTCTTCAGACTCGCCGTTGTTGAGCTGGAGAGCGATTCAATTTTCAGGGCCATGGATAGATTGACAGAATGCGAGGTATACTATCTAAGCAGCCCAAGGAAAGATGCCCATTGGTGGGCTGAAGATATGTATATTCTCCTCGGCAGCATCAACTACAGGCTGGGACGCTATTCAGTTGCGAGAAAAAGGCTGACGGATATGCTCGATCGTTTTCCCGAAAGCGATTATGAAATGCGCGCGAGACATCTGATGCTTCTTTCCGGTCTCAGAGAGTTTGGAATATCAGATTCAACCTTCCGAATCCCTCAGGACATGGATCAAAGGCTTAAATGGGATCTATTGTTCAATCTTGCCTGGGAGCACTTTATAAATGGTAATTATAATCAGGCTGTGGACATTTTCCAGATGACATTGAGATATGCAGAGGAGCCTATAGACAAGATTCAGTCCCATTACTATCTTGCAGAGTCCTTCTATGCCCAGGAGAACTATGAATATGCCCGTGAATATTTCCAGCTTGCTGCACGCAATGAAAGTCCCATAAGAAGAGAATCACAGTGGGGTCTTGCATGGTCTCACAGCAGACTGAAGGAATATGATCAATCACGGCAGGCCTTTCAGTTAGCGTCGGAGGGTGATGATACACTCGCTATAAGAGCAAAATATCAGACTGCCATGACCTTCTACAACCAGAGACAATTCAGTATAGCCATCGACAGTCTTGAGGCATTTTCGAGATATCACAGGGGTTGGTTGTTGGACGATGCACAATACTTCATTGTAAAGGCCCTGGAGCGTATGGACATTCCCGAACGGTTAGCTGACAGAACCGAGGCATTTGTAAGGGATTTTCCATATACCAGGCTCTCTGAACAGTTTGTTGTTAGTTCAGTGAAGAGGCTTTTGGCTGTGGGAGAGTGGGATAGGGCTGTGAATCTATCGGATATTCTTCAGGAGCGTGAGGTGGAGATTTTTAAGAGAGACAGCATCATCCATTATGGCAATATAGCACGTTTGAGACGAGGTGATTACTCAAATATGCAGTCCTATCTTGATAATTATGAACCGGATAATCATCTTCTCGTGAGTGTTGTTGCAGAGGTGGCAGATTCGCTGACAGAGTCAGGTGAATTTGATCAGGCTGTTCTGATATGGGAACAGCTGAAAGACCCGGATATACCCGATTCACTCTTTGCATACTCCACATATAAGCAGGCGCATTGTCTTTTCGCTCTTGGCGACATCTCAGGTGTTAAGAGAAATATCGACCAGATTGTCGGCGAGCTCCCTGATTCGGAATTCGGACCCATGGGGCTTGTGGATATTTCAAAATGGTATATTGAGAACATGGATTTCGACAGTGCCATAGATAATATAGAACGTACAAGGAAGCTATTTCCTGAGACTGTTTACGATTATCAGAGTATGATACTTCTCGCTGAGATATATATGAATATAGAAAAGTATCCGGAAGCTCGATCGATGCTGACATCCGTTCCGCACGACAGTCTCAACCAGCAGTACTGGGAACAGGCACAGATAGACATAATGGAATCATATATCCTCGAAGGGGCATATAATCGAGCGGTTGATTTTCACGATGAGATCGACTTAAACCCCGAAAATCAATGTATTTTTGATGGTCAGCTTGGGCATGTTCATTCTTTACTCGGCAACGTGACAACAGCAGATTCAATATTTACGGACATTACAGAGAAAAGAGAAAGGTGTGGACATAAAATCCCGGGTCATATTTATTTCATCTGGGGCGATCTGATGGAAAGGGCCAGGGAGTATGACAAGGCCTGTAGTCTTTTGACAATTGTCATAAGAGAAGAGGACTCCGACTCGATAGTACGAAAAGCAAGGGAAAAGATCTTTGAAATAGAAAATGAACTAAAAGGAGGAAAAGAATGAAAAAGCTGTTTCTTCTGATACTGCTGAGCATGATTGTGTTTGGTGGTGGATGCAAAAAGGAACTGACGGAGGAAGACGTTATGAAGGCAAATCCCGTTATAAAGATGACTACTTCCAAGGGACCGATGACAATCGAGCTATACAGTGACTATGCACCAAAGCATGCCTGGAACTTCGTCAAGCTGACCCAGGAGGGCTTCTATAACGGTCTGACCTTCCACAGGGTGATCCGAAACTTCATGATTCAGGGTGGAGATCCTGATGGAACCGGTACAGGTGGTCCCGGCTATACAATAGAGGCCGAGATTACCCCTGAGCTTAGCCACAAGAAGGGCACCCTTGCCGCTGCAAGACAGGGCGATCAGGTCAATCCGGAAAAACGCTCCAGTGGCAGCCAGTTCTATATCTGCCATGTACCGACACCACATCTTGACAATCAGTATACAATCTTTGGACAGGTTACCGAAGGTATGGAGGTAATCGATGAGATTGCAACAGTCAAAACCGACCGACGTGATAAACCGGTTGAGCCTGTGACAATTGAATCCATTGAGATAGTTGAGATGAAAGATCACGAGTAAATGCTCTTTTTCATATTAGCAGCATTGATGGCAGGGGTGATTCCTCTGCCATCGCCTTTTTATGAGGGCACGGTTTCCGTCGAGCAAGCAATATTCGAAAGGAGATCCCAAAGAGCATTCTCCGATGACGAGTTAACAAAGAGTCAGCTCTCTCAGCTTCTGTTTTCAGCCTATGGCATATCTGATGAAGAAATGGGTTTTCATACCGTACCATCAGCAGGGGCTACATTTCCAATGGAGATTTATGCGATAGTCAGGAGTGTAGAGGACATTGAAGCCGGTATATATAGATATATTCCTTCCGGGCACGAAATGAGATTGGTGAGGAAGGGGGATTTTTCAGACTCCCTTTCTGTTCTCTGTCTTTCACAGCCCTGGGTAGCAGCGGCTCAGGTTAATATTGTCTTATGTGCAAGATTCGAGAGGACAACAAATCACTATGGACAAAGGGGCATACGATATGTTTATCAGGAATCAGGACACATCGGGCAGAATGTTTATCTCCAGGCTCAAGCCCTTGGGCTGGGGGCAGTTGCTATTGGTGCCTTCGATGATTCAGGTATTGAGGCCATACTCGGCGATGTTCCGATTTATATTATAACTGTAGGTAAGCCAATCAATCAATGAAAAGGTTGACATCAAGGGGTCTGAGGACTATAATTATTTGAGCATGAATTCAAACATATCTATGGACATGGGGAAAAGCGATCATAGAATATTACTCAACTTTGAAATGCTCAATCGGATGTAAGATTTGACGATAAAGATTAGATTCAAGGCAAGAAAATATTTGTACATTCTGATATCTATGCCTTATCTTTAGGGACATAGATCAACAGTTGAAATATCGCCTTCACAAAATGAGCAGGGAGTTTTATGAGTCTGCAGGGCAATCTATCGAGTGTTTCTTTTCCTGATCTCTTGCAGCTTCTTACTATGGGCGGCAAAACAGGTACATTGCGGCTCCAGAGGGATGAAGAGACCAAGGAAATCTATCTCAATGAAGGGCAGATAATATATGCCGCCTCCGACAATGTTGAGGACTCTTTTGAAAATGTTCTGATCCGCAAGGGCAGCATACAGATGGAGCAGCTGAACAAGGCAAGAGAGGTTAGCAAGATCACGGGTAAGGAGCTACCGGCAACACTTGTCTTTCTAAACATTCTTTCAAAGGAAAAGGTCGCCGGGCTTGTTCACAAATATGTAGAAGACATTGTATTCAGCCTTTTCTCATGGGAGAACGGTATCTTTACATTTGACGAGGGCAAGTTGCCTGACGTTGACTTTGTTGTGCATGCACTTAACACAATGAACATATTGCTCGAGGGAACAAGACGCATAGACGAATGGACAAGATTGCAGAAGAGTCTGCCGGCGGATAACACTGTTGTCCGGGTTGTCTCAAGTGCTTTCTCTGAAGACAGGTCTTTGCATATAACCCCTGAAGAGGTGCAGATTCTCTCGCTGATTGATGGAGAGAGAAATATTGAGGAGATAAAGGAAAAGAGCCCATTGGATCTTTTTTCAACTGCCCGTGCTATTCACAATCTCATACTATCAGAGGTTGTTAAGCCCACAGGACTCAAAGAGACCACAAAAAAGGCAGAGGCACAACAGGACTTTATTCTCGCAGAATTGACAGCTATGTATACAAGCTGTTACAGAATCATCATGGAGATGCTCTCCAAGAAACTTGGCAAGGGTGCCACAAAGAGACTTGAGAAGATTATAAAAGAAGGCAAAAAAGAATACGATGTCATTGGCTTTGTGTCGGTTGAAAAGGGGAATATAGATTTCTCAAGTTTCGTTGAGCTGCTCAAGAGAGAATTAACAGACGAGCTCCGTATACATCAGGCATCAACCGGGCTTGCCTTTATTCTTAAGGAACTTCTGGAATATGCCACGAATACACTCGGTGCAAAGATTCGCAAACAGCTTATTGATGGCATTCTTGAGATCGCAACTCCATACATAAAAAGCAATCATGATGCCTTCAAAAAATTCGGTTTTATCACAGATTTCCAGAGGGTTACAGGAATAAATATTATCAAATAAAGGAGAGCAAAGTGTTTAGAACTCCCAGATATTTTTTGTTGATGGCATTTCCGCTTTTTGCCCAATCAAGGGGAGGAAATATTGGTGACATCATAACCATCACCGTTGATATTCTATCCCTTTTCTTTCTTGCCATAACCTTCATTGCGGCTTGGAATATCTATACAAATTACAAGGAAGGCGAGCTTGCCATTCCATGGGGTTTTCTTGCTGCCGGAATAGTCTTTTTCTTTCTGGGCAGGATATTGCAGGCTGGCTCAACAGCCGGATATTGGATTATGCCACAGGAATTGACCAGCTTCGTTCATTTTATTGTAGCCCTATCCCTGGCAATAGGCATGATAATGTATCGAAAAAAGACTTCCTGAGGATATCAAAAAGCCGACCTTGCTGGTCGGCTTTTTTGTTTGGAAAAAAAATACTCGTTACTTATGAAGGGTTGTAAGTTTTTGGGTTCTCCTCACCATTTAGAACCCTAAGTCCACCCATGGCAAGTGCCTCCATCTCTGCTTCACCCGGTATAACATGAACATCTGAGATGAATGAAACATGAGATTTGACAAGATTCACAAATATCTCCGAGTAGGCTATGCCACCTGTAAGGACAATGGCATCGACATCACCTGAGAGTGCTGCTGCACAAGCTCCCACCTCTTTTGATACCTGATAGGCCATCCCTTTGAATATGTATTCAGCCTTTTTATCTCCTTTTTCAATACGATCGCAGATGTCGCGAATATCGCTCGTGCCGAGATATGCCTTAACTCCACCATCTCCCTTGAGCATCTTTTTGATATCGGTTAGCTCATACTCACCGCTCATGCAGAGCTTTGCGAGATCGAAACAGGGCAAACCACCACTCCTTTGGGGTGTGTAAGGACCATCGCCGTTGAGGGCATTGTTAACATCGATAACCTGCCCCTTTCTATGAGCACCGACAGAGATACCCCCGCCGAGATGGACTACAATTAGATTTAGATCCTGATATTTCTTGCCCATTTTCTCTGCGGTTTTTCGGGCACAGGCCTTCTGATTAAGTGCATGGAATATGCTTCTTCTTTCGATCTTAGGATGGCCGGAAAGCCTTGCCAGATCCCACATCTCATCGACAACCACCGGGTCAACTATGAAGGAGGGGATGCCGAGATTATCCCCAATCGAATGGGCTATCAACCCACCTATATTTGAGGCATGTTCTCCTTGAACCCCCCTTTTCAGGTGATCGAGCATCAATTCATTGACCTTGTATGTTCCACCTGCCATCGGGTATAGCAGTCCTCCCCTGCCAACCGTGGCATCAAGTTCATTCGGGTCAATGTTGTGGTTTGAAAGTGCTTTGAGGATAACATCTTTGCGCCATTCATACTGGTCAGTAATTCTCTTGAACGGTGCGAGTTCATCGTCTGTGTGTCTCAATACATCGGTAAATATCTCTTTTTCATTCTCGAAAACCGAGACCTTTGTGGAGGTTGATCCCGGATTGATGGCCAAAATTTTAAATTTTTTCAAAAAACCTCCCTTTTATTGCTTGTATATTCGTTGAAACCAACGGTCTTCAATCGGTCCCAAAGAACTTATAAGCCTCCTTTTCTGTTGTCTTTTTTTCCACCTCCTTTCTGGAAATCCTGATCCTTCCTGTTGTCGATTATCCTGTGCTCTCTTTCGCCCTCTCTGTGGGAAAGTTCACACATTTCTTCGGGCAGTGGATTTTTAAGGAGGAAGACTTCCTTGACAGTTTCAGGGCATCTGCTTGTGGCCAGTTGTCCTGATTCTGTGCAGATATTTTTGAATGAAACCTCATCAAAAGGAGGTACAAACTCTCTCCTTTTATAGCCTTCGTGGCAATGAAGCATGATCTCTGTCCATACAGGCAGAGCTGCCCGTGAGCCTGTCTGGCTCTCTCCGAGGGATACAATTTCATCGTAGCCAACCCAGACACCTGTACAGAACTGTGGAGTATATCCTATAAACCAGGCATCTGTACAGTCATTGGTCGTGCCGGTCTTTCCTCCGGCAGGTCTGTCGAAACCTGAGAGACGGGCACCATAGCCTGTTCCATGGTCAAGAACACTTTCCATCAGGTTCTGCATCACATAGGCAACACCCTGAGAAAGGACTTCTTCCCTTTCCGGGAAATTCTGCTCGAGGATTCTACCTTCAGAGTCCTCAATACGCATGATCATTATCGGCTCGACCTTTATGCCGCCATTGGCAAAGGCACAGTATGCAGTAGTGATGTCAAGTGGTGTTACAACGCTTGTTCCCATTGCTATTGAAAGATATGGCTCCAGTTGGGCATCAATGCCAAGCCTTGTGGCGTACTCGGCTATTCTTTGTGGTCCTACCTTCTCGGCAACATGAATTGTTGCCAGGTTTTTCGACTTCATAAGAGCAGTTCTTAAAGTGATGTCGCCGAGGTAGGTTCCATCATAGTTCTTCGGTCGCCACTCTTTCCCCTCTTCCATGGGGAAGGTTTCAGGAGTATCCGAAACCTTATCAGCAGGCTGCCATCCATTATCCATTGCCGCAGTATATACAAAGGGTTTAAATGCAGATCCAGGTTGTCTTCTCGCCTGTGTTGCCCGGTTGAACTGAGAGGTATAGAAATCCCTTCCGCCTGCCATTGCCTTGATGTATCCAGTGGAGGGTTCTATGACGACAACAGCTCCCTGCACCTGTTTCCAGAGCCATGTTGAATCTCCTGCTTCCGGATCTATTCCTCTATATGCATAAAGGGTGTCATCATGATGTTTGATTTTCTCATTCCAATTCTGGAGGCTGGATAGCTTTCTCTCAAGTGCAGTATCCACAAGTTTCTGAACCTCATAGTCGAGTGTTGTATAGATAGTCAGCCCACCGTTGTAAAGGGCATCTTCTCCGTATTCTGCCTCAAGGTATCTTCTGACATCCTCGACAAAATATGGAGCTTTATATCTGCCATAATTGTTTGTGTTTACTACAAGAGGTAGTTTAGAAAGAGAATCGAGCTGTTGGGGGCTGATCAAAGCATCTCTTTCCATACCGGCCAGGACGGAGTTTCTTCTCTGCCTAGCTCCGTCAAGATTGCGCATATAGTATGACGGTCTCTGCAGAAGCCCGACGATGAATGCGGCTTCTTCAATTTTCAGGGATTCGGCAGGGCATTCAAAATAGAATTGAGAGGCAGCCTCTACGCCATAACATCCTTTACCGAGAAAGTTCTGGTTGAGGTATAGCTCAAGGATCTCACTTTTGGAGTATTGCCTTTCAATAAGTATGGAGGTCAGGGCTTCCTTTAACTTTCGAATATATGCCTTCTTTGATGACAGAAAAAGGTTCTTCGAAAGTTGCATCGTGATTGTTGAGCCGCCCTGAACGATTCTTCCTGCTTTGATATTTTTGAAGAATGAGCGAATGATGCCGTTAACACTGACACCCCAGTGGTCATAAAAATCATTATCCTCTATTGCAAGAAGAGCATTTACAAGATAGGGCGAGACCTCAGAGAGTGATACCCAGATCCTCCTGCGCCCAGCAAACTGTCCGAGCTTGACCCCATCCGATGAATAAACCTCAGATATAAGGGGTGGTTTATAGTCTTCCAGCTTCTCTATATCGGGCAATTGAGGTAAGTACAAAGTGATGGTGATGAAAATTATAAGTGGCGGGATAAAAACACCGGCAATGAAACCGGCAAGGGATAGTAGCAGTGCCTTTGATATACTGAATGGATGATAGACATAAGCTCTGATAAAATTCTTGGTTTTCTCGGTCATCTGATCTTCCATTTTGGAGTGTGCATCTTGTTCATACTAATTTAGCTCTACGCTCGGATAATAGCAATGATTTTCACCCACTGCAAAAGGGGCATTCAGGAAGATTAGATGCGTAATGATTTTTGCACCTTGGGCATTGCTTCATCAACTTGCTCTCATTTTTGTCGATTTCAGCATTTTTTGCCAGATATTTCAGGAGTTTTGCCTGCTTCTGGTATCTTTCATCGAGTATGATAAACTTTCGAGAAAGCATCTCGAGCCCTCTCTCATTCTCCTGAAGCTTTCTGTAAACTCTCTCGACCAAAAAGACGATGATAAGCGCAATCAGCGCAAAAGCAACGAATTGAAACGCCATATTTCCCCTTTGTTTTGTGGGAAGTTATACGATTTTCTTCTGCGAAGCAAGAACAAAGCTGATTATGGCGGTTGCCGCTGAAACTGAGAAGCTGTCCAAACTTTCCGCCTGGGGTATTGAGATAAGTTGATCGGCGATCTTCTTTGTACCAATCTTGACCCCGTGTCCTTCGCTGCCAAGGATAAAGGCTATATTCCTGTCTGTATCAATGTCTCTGATATCAATTGAACCTTCTCCGGGAATTTCCGTTGCCAGTATGGTGTAGTTGATCCTTTTCAGCTCCTGAAGAGCATGGGCTATTGAATCGACCATGGCAATGGCCAATCCTTCCGTAGCTCCTGCGGATGTGTGGGTGACAACAGGTGTTATTGACGCAGAAAATTTTGTCTCGATAATCATGCCGCCAACACCGAGCAGAAAGGCTGAGCGGATCATCGCTCCGAGGTTCTGAGGATCAGTAACCCCTTCCGAAACCAGAATCAGTTTGGGACTTCGCGCGCGAATTGTCTCGAAATCCGTATAGGGGAAGGGGCTTGTCTCTGCAACAATTCCCTGATGGTCCCTCCTTTTCACAATATCGAAGAGTTTGTTTCTGTTGACCCTTATGACTGGGATATTAAGAATAGGTAGCTCTTTTTTGTATTCCTTATACCTCGTGTCTTGAAGATACAGTTTTGCGACCTTTCTTTTATTCCACCGCAAAAGCTCCTTTACAGGATTTTTTCCCCATATGTATTCAGTGTCCATTGGTCTACCTCTTTTTTTTAGGAATATGTATCTGCCTCTGTGTTTGTCCAGTCTTTTCTGCTTGTTAGGAATGGCGGCAAACATTAGATTAGTCCATGTGAAAATACTTGGAATAGATTATGGTCAAAAGAGAATAGGTCTGGCCATTGCATCCAAAGGTAGCAGTCTGGTTTTCCCTGCTGGTACATTTGCCAATGATGCAGATGCTTTAGATAAGATAATCAATCTTTGTAAAGAGGAAGATATTGGGCAACTGGTCCTTGGAAAGCCTGTTAATCTATCTGGGGGGACAACACAGTCCACTGAGATGGTGAAAAAGTTTTATGATGAGCTTATAGCTAAGACAGATATTGAGGTCATTCTCTTTGACGAGCGAAGAACAACGAAAAGGGCAGAGGCAATAATGCATCAGATGGGTCTTGAACCATCCAAGAACCGGGACAGGCTCAACAGTATTGCGGCAACTGTCATACTCGAAGACTATATTCAGAAGACTGAGAAAGTATGAAAAAATTAAAATATATCTTCCTGGGGTTTTTAACTGCTTGCATAGTGGCTGTTTTTATTATCGGATATCTGATGACTACTCCACATATACAGGAAGGCAGGGAGTATCCAGTTTTTCTTAAGATACCCGAAGGAGCCGCATCTTCACGGATAGCCGGGATTCTCAGTGATGAAGGTCTACTGGACAATGTTTTTCTGTTCAAGGTTTACCTTCGTCTTTCCGGGCGTGGTCCTAAACTGAGAGCCGGAAGACACATAATACGACAACCAATGTCAATAGTCGAGCTTGTAAAAAGGCTCTCTTCCGAAGGTGGAAGTTTTGATATAAAGGTCACTATACCTGAGGGCTGGACAATTTATCAGATCGCTGAAATTCTAAACAATACAATGGGTTTTGACACTACTGAATTTTATAGTGTTGTAAAGGATAGAAAACTTCTCGATTCCCTCGGGCTTGATGTGCCAACAATGGAAGGGTTCCTTTTTCCGGAGACATATATGATTCCAGAGAATTATACAGTCAGGCAGGTTGTACTCGAGATGCACAGACACTTTAAAAGAATGTGGGCAAAAAAGACTGATGCCCAAAGATCATATGGAAGATCCATGGAGGAAATTGTAACTCTGGCATCCATAATAGAGGCAGAAGCTACTGTTGGTGAGGAACGCAGAAGGATTTCCTCAGTATACAATAACAGATTGAGAATTGATATGCTCATGCAGGCTGATCCTACAACCATTTATGCCCTGCGTTCATTCGACCGGCCATTGACACTCAAAGATCTTAGGACACCACATCCATACAATACTTATTATGCCAAAGGCCTTCCACCAGGGCCTATCTGTAATCCATCAGAGCCATGTATTGACGCTGCCATGGATCCACTTGAAACCGACTATCTATACTTTGTAGCTCGTCCCGATGGGACCCATATGTTCTCAAAGACCTTGAAAGAACATCATGCAGCAATACATCTGATTCGCGGCAAATAGTTCGTCAACTATAGCTCAAAAGAGATATGAAATGCCGGAAACCGAATGTTCAGGATGGTTCGGATCAGCACTTGAGATTGGGATTCTTCAGATAGAAAGTGACTGTATTGAGGTGACCGCCGATATTGACATCGTTGATGAAAATGCCCTCCGGCGGCGGAATTCTTATGGAGGTGAAGTTGATAATTCCTTTGATACCAGCCTTGACTAATTTATGTATTACGTTCTCAGCGGAAGGCTCGGGGACCGCAACTATTCCGATATCGATTTTCTTCTCTTGGATAACCCTCTCCATTTCGCTTTCGTCGAGGATTGGTATATCGTTATAGTTGCTACCAATACGGGAATCATTTCTCTCTATGATGGCCACAAGTCTAAAATTCTCGTTGAATACATTCATATTTTCCGTCAGTGTAAGACCGAGTCTTCCAAAGCCCACAAGGCAGATATTCCACTTTTGATCTATACCGAGAATATTCTCAAGATGCTTGATCAGTTCCTTGATCGGATAGCCCTGTCCTTTGCGCCCGAAAGAGCCAAAGCATGTCAGGTCTTTACGTACCTGTGCGGGTGTATAGCCATTTTCTTCTGCTATCGAGGTACTTGATATATGTGAGTGCCCTTGCCTAAGATGTTGTTCCAGCGTCTTCAGATATACGGTCAATCTTTCGACCGTCGCAAGGGGTACCGGTCTTTCGTATACGTACATTTTGCTCCAGTTTGCAGGTTAATTGTGAATATTCTCACAATGTTTGAAATATATTGAGTGGTTCAGGGGTGTCAAGATAAAAGAAAAAAATGTCAATGTCAAAGATTCCTCACTTCTCTCGAATGGTTATTGCGGAGGAGGACAATGAGAAGTTTAGTAATTGATGACGATAGAAATATTAGAGAAACACTTCTGGAGTTCCTCGAGATGGAGGGTTTCGAGGTATCAGGAGCCGGTTCATTGCAAGAGGCACAAAACCTGATTGAGGATAATGAATATCATCTTGCAGTTGTTGATCAGAAGCTACCTGATGGTGACGGAATTAGCTTGGTTTCGATGATTAAAGAGAAATCACCCCAGACTGATGTCTTCATGGTGACAGGCTGGGGAAATATTGATCTTGCAGTTGAGGCAATGCGACATGGTGCATCTGATTTTCTTACAAAGCCCATTGACATGGATAAATTTCTGGAACGCATAAGAGGATGGCGCAGAGAGAAGTCTCGTATTATCAAGAAGAAGATCATCCGCTTCCAGGACAGGGTTTTCAGCGGAGTTGTCGGAAACAATGAAAAGATGCGCCGGGCTGTAGATATGATAGAAAGGGCCGCACCCAGTGATGTTGCTGTTCTTGTTCGTGGTGAAACCGGAACAGGCAAAGAGTTGGTTGCAAAGGCCATACACAGAGCAAGCCTGAGAAAGGACGGTCCTTTCATAAATGTCAACTGTGCAGCCATACCTGACAATCTTCTGGAGTCCGAGCTTTTTGGCTATGAAAAGGGTGCATTCACAGGTGCAAATAATAAGAAAAAGGGGAAGTTCGAGCTTGCTCAGGGCGGAACAATCTTCCTCGATGAGATAGGTGATCTTTCCTTCAATACTCAGGCAAAGCTTCTACGTGTTCTGCAGGATATGAAGATTGAACCCCTAGGCTCCGAAAGGTCAATTGATCTGGATGTCCGGATTGTTGCCGCTACAAATAAGAATCTTGAGAGCATGGTCGAGAATGAGCAATACAGACAGGATCTATACTATCGGCTCAATGTAATCACGATTTTTCTTCCCAGTCTTTCCGAAAGACGTGAAGATATACCGGCAATGGTTGACCATTTCATACACAAGTTCAACGATGAGCTTGGGAAGAATATCTCGGCACTTGCCCCCGGACTACTAGACTATCTGAAAGGACATTCCTGGCCGGGAAATATCAGAGAGCTTGAGAATGCAATAAAAAGGGCTGTAGTTATGTCAGATGGTCAGAAACTGACTCTTGCGGATTTCAATATATCATCGATAAGAAAGAGAGAGAACACCGAGGACCTGAAAAAGGCCGTCGAAATGATGGAGAAAGACCGATTGAAGGACGCACTTATTCAGGCAGGTGGCAATCAGGTTCAGGCAGCGATGATGCTTGGCATGAAAAGGACAACTCTCAGATACAAGATGCAGAAGTACAAGCTCATTTCCGCTTGACAAAAATTTCGAAAATCAGGGGGTACAAAATCCCCCTTTTTTTATTACTCTCGGGAAATTACCTCTGTGCATCTTTCTCAAATACCGTGTTGACAATCTTGGCTCCATTGGTATCTTTTTTATAAAGAGAACAAAGGAGTTACAATGATCAAGAATATTCTCATACTGGCTGTTCTTGTCTTTATTGGCTATCTAATCTACAATGCTGTAAAGGATGACCTTGCCCAAAGACAGGACAAGCTCAAAGCCACCGGTGAAGAACAGGTTTCTGAGAGCATAATGAGAACAAGACAAACTCAAGTTCAGACTCTTCTTCAGAATATATACAGCAGGGAGCGTTCCTTTTTCGGAAAGAATGGCTACTATACAACGAATCCTGATTCTTTGCAGAGTTTCGACAGGAGCAAGCTCGAAGGTAACAAATACTACGAGGTTGAGATCACAGAGGCTTCAAACTATCATTTCATAGCTGTAGCACGTGGAAATATCGATAATGATGACTTCATTGATGAGTGGCAGATCGACGAAGAGGGTCACCTGAAGCAAATATCAAACGATATCAATAACCATTAACCCTCTCTGAGGCCTTCCAGTATTCTTTGCAACAGAAGCTCTATCGCCTCTTCCCTTGCTTCAGCGTCATCATCCTCGGCTTCATAGGTTCCATATGCTTCAAAATTTCTCTCCCAAAGGCTTTTGTCGGATTTCTGGTTATAAAGCTGAAGCCTGACACCGATTGTAACTCGATATTCTTCAGGCTGCTCGTCCTCTGTGTAAGAATGCACAGAACGTTCATATTTGTTTACAGAGCCGCTCATCTTAGCATCTGCACCTTGACTTACAACCTTCATCATTCCGCTTTGCTCTATCTCATCTATGAGCTCCTGTGTTATAATATCGGCAAGATCATATTCTGTAGTATTGTTGCTCAGGTATTCGATCTCAAGAGATTCGAGATCAGGATATGGGGTCTCTGTGAATGAATAGTACCAGCAACCGGAACTTATCAGGACGAGCAATGACAGAAGACTAAGCGCGATACGCAACTTTACCCCCTCTTATTACAGTATTGACAAGATCCATGCCGAAATGATAGGGAACCTTGTCCTCGGAATCGGTTTCCCAGATCACTATATCTGCATCGTATCCCGCGCTGATGGCACCCTTGCAATCGGCCATATCAAGGGAATATGCGGCATTGACAGTTACAGCTGCCCAGCATTCGGGGATAGTCATGCGCATTCTGGATGCTGCAAGAGTCATGATCAGTTGAAGGTTATTGGTTGGGCATGAGCCGGGATTGAAGTCCGAGGCCAGAGCAACAATTGCGCCTTTGTCGATGAGAGCTCTGGCAGGGGCAAAGGTACTCAGGTTGAGAAAGAGCACTGTTCCGGGGAGCAGAGTTGCAACGGTGTCTGAATCAGCCAGAGCATCGATACCTTTATCACTTATTGCTCCGAGGTGGTCCGCACTTTTTGCGCCGATTTCTGCTGCTAATTCAGCTCCACCTGTTGAGACTATCTCGTCCGCATGAAATCTTGGCATTAGACCGTGTGTTTTCCCCTTTTCAAGAATATCCCGTGTTTCCTCAGGAGTGAAGACACCCTCCTCACAGAAGACATCGCAATACTTTGCAAGTTTCTCCTTGGCTATTGTGGGAATCATCTCTTCCTTGACAAGATTTATGAAGTCGTTTTTATCACCGAGCTTTCCTTTTGGTCTGTATTCTTCCGGTACCTCGTGGGCACCAAGGAAGGTCGAAACTATATCGATTATGTCTTTTCCTTTTAGATCCCTTGCAGCCCTGAGCATTTTGAGCTCAGATTCTGTAGAAAGTCCATAGCCACTCTTTGTCTCTATTGTTGTTGTGCCGCGCTTTATGAAGGAGTGGAGATAAGGTATGGCATGTTCAACAAGTTGTTCCTGGCTTGCTTCCCGAACCCTCCTTGCAGTATTGAGTATGCCCCCTCCGGCTGCAGCAATCTCGTTGTAGGATGCTCCCGCGATTCTTAAGGCATATTCCCTTTCCCTTGTACCATAGAATATGGTATGTGTATGTGAATCAATAAGGCCGGGGGTCACAAGTCTGCCAGCTGCATCGATAATATTATCTATTCCACGCAGAGCTGAAGGGTCATTGGTTACTCTCTCAATCTTGTTGCCATTGCCTATGATGATATGTCCATCGAGTATATCAGGTTTCTTACCCCTGCGAAGTGGCTGTCCACTCCCCTGGAGATCCATTGCCATTATTCTTGATGCATTGGTTATTGCCCATTTTTTCATATATATCCTCCTTTCCCTCAAATATAGCACTGATGCATTCTAACTCAAGTATTATCAAATATGGGAAAAAAACTTGCCCATGCCCCATTGTAGAGTATATTAAGTATTCTTTGATTAACGGACACTTCCAGGGAGGAAATAGATGAGATTTTCGATAGCTATTCTTGTTTTGGCACTGAGTATCTTTGGTGCCTTTGATGATTTGGACTCAGAAGCACATGCATCAGGCAGGGGAGGGGTAATCTCCTTCACAAGGGGGGCTGATGCTATCTTCGGCAATCCGGCAGGTCTTGGACTCGGATACAGAGGCGATGGAAAGAATATAATTGCTACAACACACTATACAAACTTCTGGGGTGTTGAGGGGGATCTCGGCGCAGGTGCCGGATATCGCTCTGCCCTTGGAAACTTCGCTGTCGGCTTCAGGAATTTCGGAAATGCCGATTACTATGCAGAGCAGCTTATCTCCCTTTCATATTCGACAAGCATCAGGGAGAATCTTTCTTTAGGTGCAAGGTTCAACTACGGCATAATTGACCAGGGCGACTATGGCAGCTGGAATGTGCCTATGTTCGATCTTGGTCTTAACTGGGAGCTCTCTGATATGTGGAACGCTGCATTCATCTGGCAGAACATATCAGGTGCTGTGGTCGAGGTTGACGAAGAAGAGGTCGAAATTTATTCCCCCATGTCACTTGCTCTTTCCATTGATCCCAATGAATGGCTTGAAATAGGTGTTGATCTTCAAAAGTATGAAGGCGGGAATTTCAGACTCAGGGCATATCAAAGGATGCTCCTTGGTGAGACCTTTGCCTTTAATATGGGTGTTTCGGGAAGACCTAATAAATTCCATCTCGGCGTTGAGGCCTCGAAATGGGATATTACCCTTGCCTATAGTGCTGTAGTTCACGCAGAGCTTGGGTTGACCAATCACATAGCCATAAGATATGAATAGAGGAGATAATGTATAGACTCAGAGAACAACTGGAAGAGATCACAGATAACGGTTTCAGCCCATATGCTGTAAAAAACAGCGAGTCTAAGGGCAGAAATTTCCCAGAGGCAAAGCACCCATACAGGCTGCCATTTGAGAGGGACAGAGAGAGAATTATCCACTCCACTGCATGGCGCAGGCTCGAATACAAGACACAGGTTTTTGTCAATCATGAAGGCGATCATTTCAGAACAAGGATGACACATTCCATTGAGGTTTCTACAATCGGACGTGTTGTATGCAATGCACTTGGCCTGAATGCCGACCTTGCTGAAGCTATTGGGCTTGCACATGATCTTGGTCACACACCCTTTGGACACTCCGGTGAAGAGGTTCTCAATAAGCTGATGAAGGACAAAGGTGGATTTGAACACAATAAACAGAGTCTGCGTGTCGTTCAGTTCCTCGAGAAACGGTATCCGGATTTCAATGGCCTTAATCTCTCAAGTGAGACACTTGAGGGCATAATAAAACATGCATCGAGATACGATAAACCGGAGATGGATCTCTTTATAGATGCTGATACATATCCCTCTCTTGAGGCTCAGGTTGTCAATATCGCAGACGAGCTTGCCTATACATGCCATGATTTTGACGATGGTCTCTATTCCAAGCTGATAAGCCTGGAGGATATTATTGAGACTATTCCTCTTGTCGCAGAACTTACTGCAAGGGTAAAGGCTACCCATAAGAATCTTGATGCCCATATGTTGAGAAAGCAGGTCGTAAGAGCCCTTATTAACCACGTAGTCACAGATTGTGTTCAATCCTCTGCCAAGTTGATTGAGAAACATAATCCCCAGTCAACCCTCGAGGCAAAAGAGGCTGCAGTTCCGTTGATTACAATATCACCTGAGCTCAGGAGCGACCTTCACAAACTGGGTACATACCTATACAACCATCTCTACAAGAACTACAAGGTCATCAGGATGACCCAAAAGGCAGAGCTCGTTATCGGAAGGCTTTTCGAAACCTTTGTGAAAGAGCCGAGGCAGCTGCCGGTCAGAACCCAAAACAGAATTGAAAATGAAGATCTTCATGAGGTAGTTGCAGACTATATCGCCGGGATGACAGACAGATATGCCATGAGCGAGTATCAGCAGCTGTTCGATCCTCTTGTCAAAATGCTCTGATCGTTAAGAGACTGGCTATAATAATCTAAATAATCGATATCATGCTCCTTATCGAGTTCTGCTATGTGGTCCTTATCCTCTAAAATACAATGAGTTAGGTGATGTGTTAATTTCGTCTTGACATTGAAAATCTCAAAATCTATATTGGATTTAAGAGATTAATAAATGGATACTTAGAGGCGGATATAGAGGGAACTTCTAATACTCCTGAAAAAGATTGAAGATGAAAGACAGAAGGGGTTCTGTCTGTCTCTCATACTGCCCAGAAAAAGGAAGAGCAATATGGATAAGAATCGTTCAGAAACACCTTTCATTGAACCAGAGATAATCGAAGAGCCGGAACTTACCATGGATGAGTCCATTGACCGCGCCCTGTCGGCACTTGACGGAAAAAAATATGACTTTGTAAGTCTGTATTCCGGTGGTCTGGACAGTCTGCTTGCAACAAAGCTGATCATTGACAAGGGGTTCTCTGTATTAGCCCTTAAGATTGTCTTGCCTTTTGACGGAGAGCTGCATGAAAGGGAGCTCATTCTGGACAAGGTCAAGGAGCTCGACTGTGATCTTATTCTCTGGCATACTGATAAGCACTATATAAAGGTCATAAGAGAGCCTGAGCACGGCTATGGAAAGAATATGAACCCCTGCATCGACTGTAAAATATACTTCCACAGAATAGCTAAAAAGGTCATGGAAAAGGTAGGTGCAGAAGGGATTATAACCGGTGATGTAGTCGGTGAAAGACCAATGTCCCAGAACAAGGAAGCCATGCAGAAAATCGAAAAACAGGCCGAGCTTGAAGGGAAGATTCTGAGACCTCTTACAGCACATAATTGCGAGGAAACAGAGATAGAGAAGAGTGGCAAAATCAAAAGGGAGGATTTGCTGGGCATTTCCGGTAGAGCCAGAAAACCCCAGATGGAGCTTGCTAAGAAGCTCGGTTTCGATGAATACGAAACCCCTGCAGGTGGATGTCTTCTTACAGATCCAGGCTATGCATACAGGCTCCAGGAGAGCTTCGACAACGATGAGGACGATCTTCTTTATTTCCAGCTTCTAAGATATGGAAGACATTTCAGACTTCCCGGCGGCGCAAAACTTGTTATGGGAAGGGATGAAGAAGAGAACAACAAGCTCAAGGATATGTTCCCGGGGAAATGGGTTAAATTCGACGGCATTGAGACAAAGGGACCCTGGGCAGGCATTCAGGGTACAGCCAGTCTCTATGATCTAAAGCTGGCAGCCCAGATATGGGCAAGATACAGCCAGGGAAGGGATATCGATCCCCTTGAGATGCGATTGATCTATCCGAAAAATAAAAAACAGATACTGATCACCCATCCAATACAGCCTGGTCAGGAAGAGCCATATATCGTTGCTCCAAAAGAGAAATAAGACTTTGGAGAATATATCCAGACAGGAATATCTTGATTTCTACAATAAGGTAGGGGAGCTCTATCCAGAAGAAGAGCTTGTCTATGGAACTCCTTCGGGTATTCTCAGAAGAGAATTCGTTAGAGAGAAGCTCAGGCAATTTTCCGGCTCCCCACACCTTGATGTCGGTTGCGGTGGGGGCATATACCTTGAGAATGTTGCCAAAATGGCAATTGGTGTCGACATTTCCCATGCTGTGCTCAAAAGGGCTAGAATCCGAAACCCTGAATGTCTCTTTGTTGTTGCAGATGCAAGGGAATTGTCCTTTTTCAGAGAAAGCACCTTTGAATCAATTCTTCTCTCCGAGGTTATAGAACACTTCGAAAATCCTGAGCTTTTTTTTGAGGGAGCACACAGGCTTCTTAAAAGGGGCGGCAGGTTGATTGTTACCACACCTAACTACAGAGGAAATAGGCCCCAAAGGATCGATTCTGGTGTTCTGAAAGACTATGGCATCGATCATGATGACTATCTTCACACTGCATACAGACCTGAAGAGCTTGCCAAAATGGCACAAAGAGCAGGTCTTTCCGTACTTGAAGAAGGTACCCTCGAAAAGGAGCTGAGATACTGGTACAGAGCGGTCAGCAGCCTCTCCATGCTATCGAGATTCATTGTTGGCAAGAAACTTGCAGTTAAGTTAACAGATCTGGTGAGGAATACCATATTCAAGGTATTTTACCCTCTGGGAGTATTGAAAGCGTTTAGAATCTTTGAGGGTAACAGATCATTCCTGATAGCGCAAAAGGCATGATTATCCCAGAAAGGAATATTCAACTCTTTCCACTTGCGGAAAAAGAGAAAAATTACATTTTATGTAGTTGTCCCTTTTTTAGGGATCATGTATTGGAACGGGATATATCCCGGAATAGAAATAGACGACCTTCCGGTTCCGAAGGAGACTTGCCCTGACGGGCTGAATATATGAAAAAGACATATCTGCTTACCTTTATATTGCTATTTGTATCGGGTATTCTACTTGGATATGAGTTAAGACTTGACGAGAAAGGCGAATACTTTCTGCCGTATTTTGGTAGATATGAGACCCCGAATCTCACTGTAATGGCTGAGCATGGAGCCCTTGACTACGGCAGGCTTCCCCACAGAATTGTGGCAAAGGTCGACTGGGAGAATGAGGTTGTGATTGTTACCGAATATATTGGCAGTCATAGACCCTATGAGACAAGAATTGTTCCACTTGAGGATTTCAAGGAATTTCTCTACAATGTTCAATATATAGAGCAATATCAAGCAGAGAAGGAAAAGACCAGAACGTCACGTACCCCGAGCGAACTACACTTTGAGATTCCAGTAGAGATTGGAAAAACATGGCGTACAGTTGTAGGTGAGGGCGGTGTAGGTCTTAAGGTTTCTGGTATGCACGAAATTACCCTTCAAGGACGAAGTGAGTGGCAGGAAGGCCAGATTTATGTTGGCAGTCGTTTCCCGTCATTGCACATGGAACAGCGCTCAAACTTCAACATTACCGGTACCATAGGTTCCAAGATAAAGGTTGATGTCAATCAGGACTCAGAAAGATCCCAGAGCCTTGAGAACACAATCAACATTAAATATGACGGCGAAGAGGATGACATTATCCAGTCAATTGAGGCAGGAAATACGAACATTGGTCTTCGTGGTGCTCAGTTTGTTGGATATAGCGAGAGGGTTCAGGGACTGTTTGGTCTTAAGAGCGAATTCCGTATTGGCGACCTTGAGATCACGGCAATAGCCAGCCAGGAACAGGGACAGAACGAGAAACGCTCCAGAACTGCCGGCGCAACCCGCAATGAATACGAGATTAAAGACGTCGACTACAAAAAGAACACATATTTCTGGATTGATGATGTCTTTCTATACGGATATGGTCTTCATGGAGAACTTTTAAGTCCAGGAGATTCTATCAGCGACTTTGACCTCTACACAACAGAGAATCGCGGAACAATTGACATGGTTTCAGCATGGGCCTGCTATGATGTTGTAACCAGGGATACAACAGACGTAGACGATGCAATAAGAGGTAGTTTCTACAGGGTGGATGAGGATGACTACTGGCTCAACCGAAAGGAAGGCTGGTTCAGCCTTGACAGTCCGTTCCCAGAGGGGTATACCCTTGCTGCAAGATATATTGTCAATCATGCCGATGGCACAGCTGATACCGTTGGTCAGATAAATCTCGAAGATGGGCAGCCCAGTTTTTTCAAACTTATAAAGCCATACAGCAATCAATGCGAGCCCTGCTGGGAGTATATGTGGAGAAATGTATACGATCTGAAGTTTACATCGTCCAATCTTAATCCTGAAGAGGTTATGGTCGACATCATCACGATCATCAACGATGAGGACACATACTCCAAGACAGGTCAGAAATTTGTAGATCTGTTCGGCATGGACAGCCTTGACCTTACTGGAGCCTATATACCTGACGGCTATGTAGATCCTGTATACATTGACTATGCAAGGGGCGAGCTTTTGTTTCCTGTACCAAAGCCCTTTGCTCCGGGTCAGATTGATACGATGATAATGCCCTCCCTGCGTAATTTCGAGGAAGAGGATCAGGTCCCTGCGATTTATGATATCAATGCAAATCCATCAGACCTTGATCTACAGTCTAATTACGCCATCAGAGTTGAGACTTCAGCACGGAGTGCAACAATGGATTTGGGCTGGGGTGTGCTGGAAGGCTCGGAGACGGTTAAACTCAATGGCGAAAAGCTGATCAAGGGTACGGACTATCTCATCAACTATCAAATAGGAGAGATCAGCTTCATATCCGACAGGGCCAAAGATCCCAATGCAAATATCACAGTAGACTACGAGATGCAGCCAATTTTCATGATAGAGCAGAAGACACTGCTCGGTGCAAGGGCCAAATACTATCTTGACCTCGAAGAGGAGTCATGGATAGGCTCAACCGCCCTTTACAGAAGCGTCTCCATGGTAGAGCAAAGACCAAGGGTGGGAGGAGAACCTACAAAGGCTTTCATCTGGGATGTGGACCTCAATATTCAGAAGGAAGTCCCCTTCATGACAGCAGCAGTTGATGCCTTGCCTCTGATTGAGACAGATGCAGAGTCTCAGTTCAATCTACAGGCAGAGTATGCTCAGATTCATGCAAATCCGAATACATATGGCGAAGCATATGTCGACGACTTTGAGGGCGTAAAAAGCTCTATGGACCTTGGAATAAGAAGGCTTATATGGAAGGCTTCCAGCCCGCCGGACGGCTATGAAGATCTGCCAAGGGGCGGTCTTTGGTGGTATAATCCCTACGATAAAGTAAGGGTCACAGATATTTGGGAGAACAAGGATGTTGCAGCTCAGGATTCAAAGACAGATGTCTTGGAGCTCTCCTTCTTCCCACCCGATGAGGATTGCGATGGAATGGCAGATGATGTCGATACCTCATGGGTTGGTATTATGCGATATCTCAATCCCGGATACAATGATATGACAGAGAAGCAATTCCTTGAGATATGGGTCAGAGGAGACGAGGGTATTATCAATGTTGACCTCGGGCATATATCCGAGGACATCAATGATAACAGTATACTCGATTCAGAGGATCAGGAGATAAACGGCATAAGAGACGGTATTCTCGTAGTGCAGGGTGATATCAACGAAGACACAGGTCTGGATGGCATGCTTGATTCCGAAGAGCTGATCTACTATCTGATGCAGGCCGGGTTTGATGAAATGGAAATCGATGGCTGGACACAGTCAACTAAAGAAGCTGTTTTTGATTCCATCTATCCCTGCAGGGACCATGACGATCCATCCGGAGATAACTATGATTGGGACGACAGAGATGACTATTCCCATATCAACGGCACCGAAGGGAATAGGGACGATCCCGAAGGCGGCAAATCTCCCGACACAGAGGACCTGAACGATAATAACTATCTCGACAGAAGGAATGACTATTATACATTTTCCATAGACCTTTCAAGCACAGATTTCGAGGTAGAAGGTACAAGACGTTGGGAGGATGACCCATCTTCCTGGAGGCTATATCGTGTTCCGATTCAGGACTCCATCTTTACTTTCGTTGAAGACGGCAAGGTCTTCGAGAGAAAGCAGGTTGGAACACCGGACTGGCAGAACATAGAATATGTCAGGCTCTGGGTTAAGTATCAGCCCGAGGACGGTGACACCAATCAGATTCAGATAGCAGAGCTTAAGCTCGTAGGTTCAAACTGGCTGGAACAGTCGGACAATTTCCACGTATCCCAGAAAAACACCTATGAGAATGAGGACTACAGGCAAAATCCCCCACCGGGTGTTACACCGATAACAAATCATCAGACAGGTGTAGAGGGCTCTGAGCAGGCTATGGTTCTCAGATTCGATAATCTTGCTCCTTTGGATACAGCATATTGCTACAAGACATTGCTCAAGGATGAGGACTATACCCTCTATCGTAAACTGGAGATGTTTGTCAGATACGATTCAACGGAGTTTGGTATGCCTGAGATACCACCGGAGTTCTTCTTCAGAATGGGCTCGAGAGAGAATATATACTACGAGTTCCGTATGCCCCTTGCACATGGCTGGGAAGACAATATGATGGTTATAGACTTCGAGATTCTGACGGGATTCAAGAACGCCTACGAGGAAGCTGTGGCTTTCAGGCAGGCCTTCCCCGATTCTGTCAGCCCGGAAACGGCGGCCATAGATTCTATCATTGCTAATCCTTCGATAATGACGGAATGGGGTGAATACAGGATTGTCGGAACATATCCCAACTCTATGCCAACGCTGACGCAGATTAAATATATGTCAATGGGCATTGTTAATCCCGATGAGAATGCCAGTCTCTCGGGCGAAGTGTGGGTGAATGAACTTCGTGTCACAGATGTCCGTGATGAGCCAGGTGCTGCAAAGAGGGCACAGATTACAACAAATTTTGCGGATTTCATTGATGTGACCGGACAGATAATGAACAAAGAGGACGACTTCCACGGACTTACCGAGTCGAAGGGCTCTGGCTCGGACGAGACAACAGGTAATGTCTCCACCACCTTCCATATTGCCAAATTCTTCCCCGATAAATGGGGCATAACCCTTCCATTCAGGGCAACATATTCTGAGAAGAAACTCCTTCCGAGGCTGAAGCCAAGGTCGGACATTATTCTTCCTGAGGACGAGAGGGAGGGAAATAAGACAACTGAGCAGACAGAACAGTTCTCTACCAACTTCGCCATAAGGCCTGAGGATGCACATCCACTCTTTGATCTGACCCTTGGCAGGATGACTCTTGCCTATTCAACCGGAAGAACAGTCCGTCACGAGCCAACACTGCCTTATTCCCTTAACAGAAACTGGACAGCAACACATACATATGATCTGCAACCCAGAGACCATAAGGATTATTACATAAACCTTCTCGGCTGGGCAGGAGACTCGACATCCAACTTTGTGAAGGGTTTCCAGTTCAGGTATCTGCCCACTAAGATATCCTTCAATACAAGTGTCACCCAGAACAAGACAGTCAGAAGGGACCTCTATAACACAGTGACACCCTCTGAGAAGAAGCAGCTCAATCACACTACAATTGTTAATACCAACTTCTTCGAGCCGCTTACTCACAGCTTCAATCTCAATATTAAACGTGATATAACAAGGGAATCATCGGTGCAGTTCCGTCATCCCATCACCCTCGGAGTGCCGCAGTCCAAGGACATCACAAACAACTTTACATTCAAACCTGATTTCCTTAAGGACTATATTACTCAGACATATACATTCAATTCGAAGTATACAGAGGACACTGACCCAGCACGCTACAGGGACAAATGGGGTAAGGCGACGCAGAATCAGAGCTTCAAGCTGAATCTTACACTCAATCACCTTCGAATGATAGGCGAGGAGACAAGGCGTGGCAGAAGCCGTCCATCAAGGCGCGAAGAAAAACCCGAAGATACTGAAGAAGAACAAGAGGACGAACCCGGTGGAATCGTCAAGGCTGGGAAATGGGTACTGAAAAGTATTACTGCGCCCAAAATCACGGTCCAGAGTGATTACAACGCTACACTACTGTCACTTGCCGAAAGACCGAGCCTTTACTACCAGATGGGCCTTACGAGGGAACCCGGTGCTGATTTCACTGAACTTACAGGAAATGAAACTCAGCAACAGACCCAGACCTGGAAGGACTCCTATTCACTTAACACAGGACTCAAATTACCCCTCGATATAGACACTGATCTTGCATTCAACCATACAAGGGAGAAGTCTCAGACTTCATCCCTCACCGAGAAGTTCAGCACGACATTCCCTGACATGAAGGTTACATGGGGAAGGATCGGACAGCTGGCCTTTTTCAAGAATTACACATCAAGTGTAAGGGCACAGTCTGCATATAAGATGACAAAATCGGTTGAGTATCGCGATGGCGAGAAGACATCCGAGAGCACTAAATATGATCTTAATCCGGTATTCTCACTCAATGTCAACTGGCGTATGGGGCTGCAGTCTAACTTCTCATGGAACAGAAACATTACAGATACTCGCAATACCAGCCTCCAGAACACAATAACCCGCTCAATGAAAAATGCCTACAGTTTGACTCTCTCCTATAATCTCTCTGCGCGACAGGGCATAAAGCTCCCGATATTTGGCAAGGTCGAATTCGATAATACACTGAACCTTAAGCTGACAGGATCATACAATCACAACAGGACAGAAGAACGATTCACCGATTCCGACGAGGTTACACCAAGGAGCGACACAGAAGAGATAAGCATCGTTCCCGGTGCAACTTATAAATTTTCAAGAAATATCGATGCCTCCTTCAGCTTCACATACATGAATTCCAATGATCTTCGCACACACACAAAGCGCAGGATGCGTCAGGTCTCAATCAAAATCACCCTCAGATTCTAAGCCTCTGAAATAGAAAGGAATATCATGCAGATACTCGACACAAAGTCAGCTATAGTTGTACATCTTGAGGAAGGCGATGAGGTAGTTGAATCCCTCAGGAACTTTGCAAGGGATAAGGGATTGGATGCCGCCTATATCAGCGGAATAGGAACAACCTCGAAGGTAGAGCTTGGTTTCTTCGATAAGGAAGTCAAGAGATATCAGCTTGTCGAGTTCGAGGAAGACATGGAGATGGTAACTGTTACGGGCAATATCAGCCGTTTTGGCGATGATTATGTAGTTCATTTGCACGGAATTTTTGGCGATGACGAGTTCACCACCTATGGCGGTCATGTCATGAGTGCAGAGATACTGGCAACTGGAGAATTTTTTGTGTTTCCACTTGATGCCAGGATTGAACGCTCGCCAAATGAGAAGTTTGAGCTGAATCTGTTTGATCTCAAGAAATAACTGTTCGATTGTTTTACCTCAAAAACCCCATCTGAAGAGGTGGGGTTTTGTCATTTTGGCAAAAATTTGTCATATTGGCACATTCTGAAATCCAAAGGGTCATAAAATGCATCTTGACTGCTAAAAACATCATGCAAGACCTTGCTATTCAGAAGGTTTTCTATTAGTTTTCACTGGCATATTATTTGCAATCGATTTTGAAAAAACGCAAAAGTAAAATAGAAGAAAGGACACCTAAATGATCAGTGTAAGGAATCTGTCAAAGAACTTTGGCGATGTCCGGGCTGTCAAAGGTATTTCCTTCGAGGTTAAAAAGCAGGAGGTTGTAGGCTTTCTTGGACCGAACGGTGCAGGAAAATCCACCACAATGCGCATGATCACAGGATACCTCGAGCCCGAACAGGGGGAGATATATGTCGACAATCTCAGTGTAGTCGACAATTCCCTTGAAACAAGAAAGAGAATAGGCTATTTGCCAGAGGATGCACCTGTCTACCACGACATGGATGTCATCGAATATCTCAGATATGTTGCAGACATACGCGACATAAAGAACGTTGACTCAAGGATAAGAGAGATTGCGGAAGTTTGCGGTATATCACATGAGCTTTACAGAGGTATCGGTGAGCTCTCCAAGGGATATAAACAGAGGGTTGGTCTTGCACAGGCAATGATACACGATCCTGAGATTCTCATTCTTGACGAACCTACAAGCGGTCTCGATCCAAATCAGATTGTAGAGATTCGAGACCTGATTCGAAGACTTGGCGAGGAAAGAACTGTTATTCTTTCCACACATATCCTCTCCGAGGTTCAGGCAACTTGTGACAGGGCTCTCATAATCAACAGGGGCACAATCGTTGCTGATGACACAATTGAAAATCTACAATCCTCAGCCGGCGAGGAGACAAGCTACAGGATAGAGCTCATCGCGCCCTTTGACAAGGCAACCAATGTCATTGGCAGAATAGATGGTGTGCAGAATGTCAGGCATGGCGCAGGCACAAGGGAAAACTCTGCTGTCTTCACCTTCACTACTCCCGGAAGCATAGACCCGAGGGAGGAGATCTTCTCAAGGGCTGTGGAGAACAACTGGGTGATGCTCGAGATGAGTCGCGAGAGAATTGGCCTTGAAGATGTCTTCCGTCAGCTCACACAGGGGAGGGAAGCATGAAACACACGATGGCAATATTCAAAAGAGAGATGCAGGCGTATTTCAACTCTGCGATAGCATATATCGTTATCATTGTCTTTCTCGGCATTGCGGGTTGGTTCTTTGCCAGCAATATGTTTTTGATAAATCAGGCAACGGTCAGACAGATAGTCTCAATTGTTCTGCCTTTGATCATGTTCTTCTTTGTTCCTGCGATCTCGATGAGATTGCTCGCAGAGGAGAAGAGGTCCGGAACACTTGAGCTGCTGGTTACAATGCCCCTTGAGAGTGCAGAGATTGTGATGGGCAAGTTTCTTGCTTCTCTGTCGCTTCTTGTGATTGCACTTTTTTTGACCCTTCCATATGTAATCACGATAACCATTCTGGGAAATCCTGATCTGGGGACAATATTCTCCGGCTACATCGGACTTTTTCTACTTGGGGCAAGCTATCTTGCCATTGGCATCTTTGCCTCAAGTGTGACAAAGAACCAGATCGTATCCTTCATAATCTCATTCATAATACTCCTTGTACTTTTCATGCTCGATAAGGTTACGATCCTTTTCTCAGGACCGGTTGCAAATATTATACAGTACATATCTACAGACTTTCATTTCCAGAACATTGCCAGGGGCGTTCTCGACAGCAGGGATCTGATCTATTTTTTCTCTCTGATCATATTCTTCCTGTTCCTTTCTAACAGAGCCCTTGAGTCGATAAAAAAGTGAGGAGGGGGATGAAGCTCAACACTACAATAGGCATAATTCTCTTTGCCGCTATAATTGTCTTTGTCAATCTCATCGCTTCTCAGGTCTTTTTCCGTGTGGACCTGACAGAGAACAATATCTACAGTCTCTCAGATGTGTCTAAAGAGATTGTCAAGACATTGCCTGATAAGGTGGTTATCAAGGCCTTTTTCTCCGAAGACATTGCAGCACCATATAATATGAACAAGACATATACACGGGATCTCCTTGATGAATACAGGGCCTACTCGAAGGGAAAAATTGACTATGAGTTCATAAATCCCGACGAGGATGACGAGGCAAAAGAAGAGGCTATGAAGTATCGTATCCAGCCCGTTCAGATACGCGCCATAGAAAGGGATGAGATGTCCTTCAAGAATGTGCACATGGGACTTGTCTTTCTGTATGAAGACAAGCAGGAGGTGATTCCGGTTGTACAGCGTGTGGATGATCTTGAGTATCAGATGACAAGCATCATCAAGAAACTGACAATGGACGAGATACCTCAGGTGGGCTATGTTACAGGACAGGGAGAACCCGACCTGACAACAGAATGCAAACAGATACAGCAGGCACTTTCAGGACAGTACAGGTTGGTTCCGGTCAATCTTCCCTCTGAACAGGGGATTGCCGAGAATATAAAGACCCTGGTCATAGTATCCCCTCAGCGGGAGTTTGACAAGGCATCATTGGCGCAGATTGATCAGTTTGTAATGTACGGCGGCAGGCTTGCAGTTTTCCTCGATAAGTATAGTGTGGACATTCAGAATCAGCAGAGCACACCGATCAATTCCGGGCTTGAGTTGCTTCTTCTTAAGTATGGCATAAACATACAACAGACCATGGTGCTTGATGAGCAGGCAGGTCAGATAGCCGTCACAAGACAGGCCGGTTTCTTCAATATGCAAGTTCCAATGGCCTATCCATTCATCGCTATGGTGACTAACTTCAACGAAGATCACCCGATAACCGCAGATCTTGAGGCTGCAGCAATGATATTCTCCAGCCCTGTGGAACCAGCCGGAGAGTTGGACGGTGTGACATATACCCCACTCTTTGAGACAACAGATAAATCCGATGTTGCCCAGCCACCATTTGATCTCAATCCGATGAGCTATGAGAACGCCAAGTATATGAACGGCCCCTTTGAGCTGGCATATGCGATGGAAGGGGTGTTCCCCAGTGCAAAGAGCATCATAGCACCAGATGAGGGTTTTATCATGACCCGTCCACCAAAGGATGAAAGCGATCCAACCAAGATTGTTGTCGTTGGCGATGGTGACTTTGTTGTTGATAAGTATCTGAGAAATCAGGCGAATCTCATTCTCTTTCTCAACATAATTGACTGGCTGACTGCTGAAGAGGGCAAGGGACTTATATCAATTCGCTCCCGCGAGGTACAGACCCGTCCACTCAAGGAGATTGAGAGCCACGGTATAAAGACATTCATAAAGGTCCTCAACATATTCCTCGCTCCGATACTTGTCGTTGTCTATGGCATTATCCGCTGGCAGTTTAGAAGAAGAAGAAGGAAGATGAGCATTGCATTGAGGGAGGGGAAATGAATAAAGGATACATAACAGCCCTTGTAATAGTTCTCCTTGTTCTTATGGTGATCTATGCAATTACAACTACATCCCGAGGTACCGGGACTGTCAAAAAGCCCGAGGATATAAAGGTTCAGATCGATTCTACAGCAGTTGAAAAGATAGAGCTGGACCTTGATGGAGAGAATGTAGAGCTGGTTAAAAAATCCGGAGAATGGCATATGACATCTCCTGTGGATTTCATTGCAGATCAGAACCTCGTGAAAAGGCTGGCTTCCTCTTTCCAGGATGCTGCCATTGATGTTGAGATCTCCAATAATCCCGAGAATCACAGCAAATATCAGCTTGACGATGAGAATGCCAAAAAGGTCAAGATTACCCATGATGGCGGTGTTCTTGAGCTATTGGTAGGCAAATCCGGTCCCGGGGGAGTGACATATGTCAGGCTGTCAGGGGATGATCGGGTATTCAGTCTGACAAGCAGAGTTTCCAGCGCGATAAGGGGTAAGGCCGATGACTATCGCAGCAAGAGGGTCTGGTTTATCGAGCAGGAGGATATAAAGGCTACCAAGGCACAATCGCCTGAGGCTGCCATGTATCTGCTTGCTGATACGGATTCGACATACAAAGTATCTGCCAGCGAAGAAGGCCCCTGGGTGGAGCCGGTCTTTGGCAAGGCTCAGAACTATCTGCGAGGTGTTGCCCAGCTTAGAGCAAGCTCCTTTATCGACGATCCCGACAGTGTTGCAAAGCTGGATTTCAGCTCTCCTGCATATAATGTTGGTGTCACAACCAAAGACGGGGAAGAACACACTCTCAATGCCATTGCAGCTGATGAGAAAGCTGACTATTTCATAGCCACCAAAGATGGACAAGCAAAACCTGTCTGGGTTGTTCATAAAGGTGCTCTGGGGAGACTTGTCCGGGAGTTGGACTATATGACAACTCAGGAAGCCCCACCCACACAGCAGCCACAGCAGATGATGAACTCTAATCAGGAGATAACACCAGAGATGCGTCGCAAAATACAGGAAGCGATGATGAAGCAGGGTATGGGCGGATAAACGTCTTGGATAATCTAAAGAACAAAGGCGGGTCTTATCCCGCCTTTGTTTTGATCTCAAACAAGAACACTGGCTGTGAAAATCTAATGTCATAGAGATTGAGTAAGCCTTGTTTGCTGATATTCTTCTTCAGAGCAGGATCGGGGCTATCCTAAATGCAAGTTATCATTTGTAATAGATTGGTGTGCGACATGGCTGTTGTGGGAATCTAAAAAAAATCTTCCAATACATATTCGGACTTTTGGTATTGGTGCTGGTGGATAATTCGGGGATTCCTATTTTCTATTCAGGCAAAACTCGTTCCACTGCAGAGCTTTCAATCCAGCCTTCGCGACCATCTTCGATTGCTATTCTGCGGTGATCTTCGTATTTTTCAAGGATAACCACTTTTGTGCCTGGATTGATGGTGAATAACAGTTCTCCGCTGTCAGTTGGAGAGCTCATGACATCGGTCTCTGGCTCCAGGACAATCGCAGCATTAAGGAGCCATCTGTCGTTCATTTTTGTAATGTATACCGAGAGAGCTAACACACCAAGTATACCGAAGATTGTGGCTATTCTTCTGAGAATGCGTCTTTTCTTCTTGATGGAGATAATGTGAATGAAAAGAAAAATCGCCATAAGTCCGAACAGGGCAATGGTTGTATACCGGACTTCACTGTAGGTGAAGAAGCGAAGGAAGCCCCAGAAATTACCAAAGAAAGTACCATCAAACATTGAGTTAATCTTATCAGGGCAGAACATCCTTGAGTATGCAATATTTCTTTGAATCTGTTCATCTCTCGGGTCGATTATTCTTGCCCTTTCATATGCAAGGATAGCCTGTGGGTTCTGATTATTCTTGAAGAAGGCATTGCCGAGATTGTAGTATACCGAAGCTGAGATATAGCCATTATCTATTGCACTGAGATATGCATCCTGAGCCTCGGCATATCTTCCTTCCTCGTACAGCGCATTTCCTTCCTTGAACAGTTCAGGGGAGGCAAGGAGTATCAAGGGTAACAAAAGGATGAGTCTTTTCATCTTTTCACCTCTTTCTCAAGCCTCTTCATAAGAGACATGGCTCTTTCTCTGGCTTCATCCTCTGATAGCCTTGCAGCTCCGGGAGCAAATCTTGCCATATCCAGCTGTGATTGAAACTGGCTGGCCTCGCTGGCGGTTTCGTTGGATACGCCCCTGCCAATAAGTTTCTTTTCGATCTCTTCAGGACTGAGCTCTCCTATAGAGACATCGAGTTTGTCAGCTATGTATGCTTCCAGTGCATCGGCAACCTCGCTAAGCAGCTTATCTTTGCCTGCTCTTTTCACTCTGCTTGCTGCCTTTGAATGGGCATTGACAAAGCGGGCATAGGATGAGTCTGTGTAGAGTCTGAGCCTGTTTTTCTTGATGAGAAATGCCATGACAATGACCAGACCCAGTAACGGAAAAAGTATGAAAATAAAAGTATATGAGGGCCTTTTGAGCGTATCGAATGATGTGGGAATGTCAGTCTTGATAAAACCAATATCCTTACCGACAGAGATTACATCGTCCTTCTGGAGCATTGTTACTCCGCCCTGTGCATAGCCTTCTTCGCCCTGAAGTATATTCAGAGGCATAGGGGAGCTGGTAGCTCTTTTATAGCTGCCTGATCTTGTATCAAAATAGGGAATGGACACGGGCGGAATCTCAAAATTTCCCTTTTCACGGGGTATAACGACGTATTCGAAAGTCTTCTGTCTTGTGCCGTCCCCCCTTGAGACAATCCTTTCGTTCTCTGATTCGCCGTAAATCTCGAAGGACTTTGGAAAGGTGGGTTCAATCTTGTCGATGGATTTAACATTTCCAGTTCCTGTTACGCTTATTTTGACCGAGATGGCATTGTTTGCCTGACACTGGTTCTGATCGGCTTCCATTGAGACCTGAAAATCTCCCACAGCACCAGAGAAATCCGAAGGCTGTCCCTTCTGGGGCAAAGGTTTTACATCTATTGTCAATGGTTTTGATTTTACCGTTACCCTTTTGGAGCTGCCAAAGAAGTCAAAGAAACTTCGGGATGCTACCTGAACGGCAATATCCAGCTCCATCGGAGTTGTTGTCTGTTTGCCTGATGAGCCCGGGTAAAGGACCAGCTTCTTGATAGTAGCAGCTCTGTATCTCTTGCCCTTTATCGTTTCATATCTCCATTCGAGCTTTGAGATATTGTAGAAATCCTCAGCCCAGAAACCGGGATATGTCGCCTCCTTGGACATAGACAGCTGCAGTATATTGACCTGGCTGTAAAGGGTATAGGTCACCATAACCGGTTCTCCTACATAGGCAGAATTTTTATCTGCATAGACGGAAAGAAAAACAGCGTCTTCGTCTGTTGGGTTTGAGGCAGGCTGAGAACGTGCTGACTGTCTGGCAGGATTAGGTGTTGGGGCAACTGACCCTTGGGTGACTTCTATCTGCATTGCCTTTGAAGAATATTGCTTGCCTTTATGGGTCAGAGACACAGCGGGAATGGTCAGCTTTCCTTTTCTCTTGGGTCTTAGAAAGTAGGTTATCTTCTGTGTTTTAGAAGATTGGGTCTGACCTCCCCCGAAGCTGAAGTTTGTAGATGTTGAAGATGATGAATTGAGCACATCCCAGTCATTTTCTATGGCTTGGGGCAGGGAAGGGACTCTGACATTTTCACCTGCATTGGATTCAACAGTAACATATAGCTGCAGCTGGTCTGCCTCGCCGATTCTTGTAGCAGAAGGGCTTACATTCAGCTTTATGTCCTGACTGAGTGCAAGTGCAGTCAGCAAAACAAACAACAGTGTATGTATTCTTCTCATTTGCATGGAGATAAAATATGCCCTGAACGCAGGAGAACAAGGAAATTACCAGTCTTTTCCCATTCCCCTTCCGGGTACTCCTTTCATCCTTTCTTCCTGTTGTTCCTTTTCTTTGTCCTCAAGAGCCTTGAGGAGGTTTCTGGCTTCATCCTCTGTCATTTCTTCGGGCTTTTTCTGAGTCTGCTGTTCCTGCTGTTCTTGTTGGTCTTGCTGTTCCTCTTGTTGCTGCTGTTGATTTTCCTGATTTTCCTGATTTTCCTGTTCGTCCTGTTCTTCCTGGTTCTGTTGTTGCTCCTGCTGTTGCTCCTGCTGTTGCTGCTGCTGTTGCTGCTGTTGTTGCTGCTGTTGTTGCTGCTGTTCAGAATTATCCTTCAATAAGGCTCTCGCAAGTTCAAGATTAAATTTTGCGTCCTCATCTTTCGGTCGATATTCCAGTGCTTTTTTGTACATGCCGATCGCATTGAGCAAGCTGTCCTGACGGAAAAGGCTGTTGCCCATATTGTAATAAAGCTGAGCAAGTACTGTAGAATCAGTTGTTTCCGCTACAGCCTGGAACATCTCCTCCAGTGCTTTGTCATATCTTTTTTGCTGATAAAGGGCGCTGCCGATATTGTGTGCGATTATTGGTGACTTCTTATCGTCAAGCTGGGCATCGCGGAAGTCAGTCAGGGCGGCTTCGTAGTTTTCCTCGTTGAAGCTCTCGATCCCTTTTTTATTGGCCTTTGCGGCATCAGCAAGAGCGATTGTCGATATAAATAGGAGCATGGCTATCTTTTTCATCTTTCCTCCTCCTGCTGAACGAAATCAGAAAGTGTTCCCTTTATCTTTCTCCTCTGTGGTAGAAGCGTTGCCAGAACAAGCATCAATAGGGCAAGAGCGAGGGGATACTGGAATCTGTCCTCATACTGGGTGAATTTCTTTGCACCAAGCTCCTTTGTCTCCATGCCTGCGATCTGGTTGGTTATGGCCTCCAGTTCGGCATTTCCGGGACGGGCGGGATAGTATTTTCCATCTGTTGCCAATGCAACACGCTGGAGGGTTTCTTCGTCCAGCCTTGTTGTGACGATGTTTCCTTCCATGTCCTTTTTCAGTCCTGTCTTCTGTCCTGCAGAATTGTATACAGGAACGGGTACACCAGAAGGGGAGCCTATTCCAACTGTGTAGATCTTGATGCCTTCTTCCCGTGCTTTCTCGGCGGCAGTCTCGGGGTCACCTTGATGGTCTTCGCCGTCTGTTATCAGAAGCATGACCTTGTGCTTGAGTTCACCCTGAACAAAGGCCTTCTGGCCCACCTCAATCGCCCTTGCAATGGCCGTTCCCTGCACAGGTATTGATGTGGGATCAACGGAATCAAGGAGCATCAGGAAAGCATCATAGTCAAGTGTCAGTGGACACTGCAGATATGCTTCTCCACCAAACACAACCAGAGCAACCCTGTCTCCCTGCAGCATCTCGATGAGCTTTCTGATTTCGTATTTAGCCTTGAGAAGTCTGTTTGGCTGGACATCTTCAGCGTACATCGAGTTTGAGAGATCGAGTGCTATCACAAGGTCAATACCCTCGCGCTTTATCTCCTCCAGGCGTGTGCCAAACTGAGGTCTTGCAGCTGCGAGAAGGGAGAAAATCACAGCAAGGGATATAAAGAATTGAGCCAGTCGGCGGTTCTTTCTGTTGACACTCAGCGAAAGAAATTTTACCAGTTTTGGATCCCCAAAGAGATTGAGTGCTTTTTTTCGTCCTCTTTCGACAAGTCGGAAGAAGATGAACAATAGGGGAACAGAGGCTACAGCAAGATATAGGAATATTTGTGATGCAAACTTTATCATGGCAGCTTCCTGTATATTGTATTACCGAGAAGCACATAAAGTGCAAGGAGAAAAGCACCAAGAATGATGAATCCAGGAGCAAGCTCTCTATATTTGGTAAACTGGGTTATCTCTATTCTTGTCTTCTCCATCTCGTCTATCTCTTCGAAAATGGCGACCAGCTTATCCGTGTCAGTAGCGCGGAAGTAGCTGCCACCGGTTATGTTTGATATATTCCTGAGCATTACCTCATCAAGTTCAAAATTTGCCTTCTGGTATCGCCTTCCGAAAATGGGATCATCTATAGGGATGAGTCCGCCACCGGGTTTTCCCATGCCGATTGTATAGACACGTATTCCAAGGGCTTGCGCCATACGTGCTGCTGTAATTGGATCTATTTCTCCACGATTGTTTACACCATCGGTAAGGAGAATAACAACCTTGCTCTTGCTCTTGCTGTCTGCAAGTCTGGACACAGCGGTAGCAAGTCCCAGTCCGATTGCTGTTCCGTCCTCAATCTGTCCTATCTCAACCCTTTCAAGGAAGTTGATCAACATTCCATAGTCAACGGTCAAGGGACATTGAGTGAAGGAATGGGCAGCAAATATAACGAGGGCAAGCCTGTCGTTCTCTCGACCTGCGATGAAGTCCTGAGCCACTTTTTTCGCGGCCTCAAGCCTGTTTTGTGGCTTGAAATCAACCGACTGCATTGAGGAGGATATATCCAGCGAGAGGGCAATATCTACGCCCTCTGTGTGCATTTTTTCGCGGGTGATTCCCGATTGGGGTCTTGCAAGGGCAACAACAAATATAATGATGGAAAGGTAGAGCAGCAGGGGAAGTCTTGAAGCTGCGATGGCCTTTCTGCTCATCTTTATACCCTTGAGATTGTTTATGGACGAGAATCTAATTGTTGCTCCAAGGGATTTCTTATGTTTGAAGAACCAGAGAACTGGTATAACCAGAAGGGCTATGAACCACAATGGACTGACGAAGCGGAAAGTGCGGTCAACTATGGCTGCCAGTAATATGGGATTCATGAGTTCTCACCCCCTTGTTCTTCCTCTTTCTGAACCAGGACGGGCATTGTAAGTTTCACAAATTCGATGGCCTTTTTTCGCAATGCATCGCCAATTTTCTCCTCTGGCATTCTCTTGGCAAATTTGACCATGTCTGCTTCAGTCAGTATCTCTTCAACGATCTTTCGACCTGAGATATCTTTATCTTTCATGCCTTCAAGGGTCTCGAATGTTGTCATTTCAAGGGCGGTTACATCAAGACCATTTTCTATGTATTCCCTCAGGGTCTCAGAAAGTTCCGTAAAATATGCCTTTGCCTCTTCGAATGTCAGATATTTTGTGTATTCAAGGGCTATCAGTTTTTCCATGGCTATCTCATGTGCTGGTTTGGGCGGTGCGGAGAAATCGAAGAGGCCTATGCCCTGCTTCTTTTTCCTGATATAGTACCAGAGAAGAACGAGTGCAGCCAGAACGAGGAGAAGTCCTCCGGAAAGCCACCATATCCAGCGATTGTCACTGGGATACTCAAGGGGGGCCTTTATGCCTCGGATGTCCAGCTCCTCAGGATTCTTGCCCTCAAGCAGGCTCTTGACATTTACCTCGATTGGCTGCGTGAAAAGTGTGTCAATTGTGCTGTCCGGGTTAAACACTGCAATGGGAAGGGGTGGGATAGTGTATTCCCCGGTGGTAAAGGTCGAAAGGATGTAGGACATCGATTGCTTGATCTGTCCACTCTCATCATCCTTTGTATCGTCAACACTGAAGTCCCTGATCTCAAACATACCAAGGTTTGCAGCCACAGGTGGTGTTATCAGCGTTGACCCTTCAGGGTAGAGTATGTCTATGGTGTAGGTAATCTGATCACCAATTGTTATATCATTGTCGCTGACAGAGCTGGAAATACTTGTCTCGGCAACAAGAGATGTTCCCAGCAGAAGACCAATCAGTATGTAAAGTTTCCCTTTCATGACTTCTGACTTAATCCTCCACTCCAAGGTTCTGCGGGAAAAGTTGTACTTTTTCGGCTTCATAGAGACTTCTCGAGAGTCCATATCTTGCATCCATCAACTTATATTCCTTGAACATTGTAACAACTGAATCCGAGACCTCTTCCATAGCTTTTCCCCCGAAATACTCTTCTTTGTACTGCTCATAGAAGGCGGAAAGCTCTTCTTCCGAGGCTGAGAAGCTCTCGGTTACGTGGTCGCGATAGTATGCTGAGGCCAGTATCTGCCGCTTTGCATCGGCTATAGCCTCCTCAAGTTCTGGCCTTCTGTCATATCCGGAACGAAGGGCAGCATCATAGAGCAACTGGTCTGCAATCTTTGCCTTGAGTAGTTCATACTTCTTTTCAGGGGTTCGATATTTACGTGCAAGCTCGTCGGGCATCTTGTTGAGCCAGCGGTTGAGATCTACAATGGTTATGGCCCGGTCGCCAATCTTGGCGATAATCTGAGTTGGTGGTACGTCTTCAGCCTCATCTCCGAGGGTGACGACCTTCTCCAGTCTGCTCTGCGCCTGGGCCTTTCTGCCGAGATTGTCGAGACATTCGATCTTTCCTCTCTCTGCGTCGTCCATCAGCTCGGTGTCTGGAAATAAGCTGGAAAGACGGATATAGGTTGCAAGAGCTTTGTCGTACATCTTCAGGTTGTTCTTATAGGTCTCTGCGATTGTGAAGAGCATATTTGCTCGCTTGTTCTCCGAGAAGGATTTGTCTGTGAGAAGGTCTTCGTATATTTCAATGGCCTCAATGTAGAGCTCATTGTTGAAGAACTCATTTGCAAGGCGCAGCCTGTCCTCTCGGGACATCTTTTCTTTGGTGCCCTCCTGAGAGCCTTTGGTGATAGTGAAAAAGAGATTCACAGCAAGCAGAAGAATGACGACACCGATTAAAATTGTATCCAGTCTTTTCATCTCACTCCTAATGTCTCAGAGACCTTTTGTTAAAAAATCGCTCAAGTGCTTCAATATATGGTTTATCCGTGTAAACCTCTATAGCATCGAGACCTACAGAGGAGAATGTCTTCTTTCTTTTGACATCAGATTCGGAAACCCTCTCGGTGAACTCCTTCTGGAGGAAGAAATCCGAAGTGTCGACGAGGATGATTTCACCTGTCTCTGCGTCCTCAAGTTCGACAAGTCCCATAGAGGGCATATTTTCCTCACGTGGGTCAGTGACGACAATTGGTATCAGATCGTGCTTTCTTGCAGCAATGGCAAGGGGTTTCTCGAAGCCCTCGTCAATGAAGTCCGATGCAAGGAAGACTATGGCCTTTCTGTTGAGAACCCTGTTGAGATAGTTCAGAGCCTCGTTGAGGTCTGTCTTTCTCTGTTTGGGTTTGAAAACGAGAATCTCCCTGAGAATACGCAATACATGTGACTTTCCCTTCTTTGGGGGAATAAATCTCTCGACCCTGTCGGTGAACATCAGAAGACCGACCTTGTCGTTGTTTCTATCGGCAGAAAATGCCAGAAGAGCGCAGATCTCAAGGGCGATCTCCCTCTTAAGTTGATTCGATGTACCAAATTCGCCTGAGCTGGATACATCTACAAGGAGCATAACCGTCAGCTCCCTTTCCTCCTCAAAGATCTTGACATAGGGAGAGCCCATTCTGGCTGTGACATTCCAGTCAATGGAACGGATATCGTCGCCGAACTGATACTCTCTGACCTCAGAGAACTCCATACCCCTGCCCTTGAATACACTGTGATATTCTCCGGCAAAGATATCGTTGACGGATTTCCGGGTCTTGATGTCAATAAGACGAATCTTTTTGAGAAGTTCCTTTGGGATCATGGCACCTCTACCTGTCCGATTATTCTCTGTACAATGTCCTCTGCGGTCATTTCCTCGGCTTCTGCTTCGAAGGTTGGGATGACCCTGTGGCGGAATACATCCATGATGACCTTGCGGACATCCTCTGGAGTTACGTATCCACGGTGTGAAAGGAAGGCATTGGCCTGAGATGCAATCTTCAGGAAGAGGGAAGCCCTTGGCGAGCAGCCGTAGGATATGAGGTCAGTCATGTCCTCCATGCCGTATCTGTCAGGGAATCTTGTTGCAAAAACAAGGTCGAGTATGTATTTCTTGATCTTCTCATCGACATATACATCCCTGACAACGGCTCTGGCCTTTATGATTTCGTCTGGATTGACGACCTTCGAGGCTGTCGGGCGGGAGCTCTGTGAGTGCAGATCCATGATCTCAAGCTCCTCCTCGGAGGTGGGATAGTTAACAACAGCTTTGATTATGAATCTGTCTACCTGAGCCTCGGGCAGGGGATATGTCCCCTGCTGCTCTATGGGGTTCTGAGTTGCAAGAACCATGAATGGTTCAGGCAGCATGAAGGTTTCACCGCCGAGTGTGACATGACGCTCCTGCATAGCCTCCAGCAGGGCAGACTGAACCTTGGCAGGTGCCCTGTTGATCTCGTCGGCAAGTATGAAATTGGAGAAAATCGGACCCCTCTGGGTGGCAAAATTGCCCTCTTTCTGGTTGTAGATCATTGTGCCGAGTATGTCGGCAGGCAGCAGATCCGGAGTGAACTGTATTCTGTGGAAATCAACATTGATGATCTTTGCAAGTGTCGATATAGATAGTGTCTTTGCAAGTCCCGGCACACCTTCCAGGAGTATGTGTCCATCGGAAAGAAGGGCAATCAAAAGTCTGTCGATGAGGTATCTCTGACCGACAATGACCTTGCCCATTTCCTCGCGAACTCTTCCTATGAACTGGCTCTCGTCTTTTATCCGCGCATTAAGTTCTGCGATTTTGGCATCCATATTGCCTCCGTTTATTTCTATGGTTAAATCCCTGAATCAGCAGAGACGTCAAAGTGTTTCACCCGGTTTGAAACTCTGTATCAATCTCTCAAAGCTCGAGTATACTCTGTGTGCCTCTGTCTCGTCTGTGGACTCCCTAGCGAAACGAATTCTATCACATGTAGCAAAGCTCTCGCCAAGCTCCTTGAGAATTTTGGTAGAAAGCCCTGCTTCGTCAAGCCTTTTTATCAATTCGTCCCTCGAAAGGCTCTTAGCCGGGATGTCCCACTTGGCATCTATGTAGTCCTTGATTATGATCTGAGCCTTTTCATAGAAACTCGGAAAATCGCCTTTCGTAAGCTGCTGTTTTGTTTCTGACAGCCTGTCGAGATATTTCTGCTCTATAGGTATTTCCGGCTCTATGTCTACCTTTTGATCCCCTCTTTTTCTGAAGAGAATATAGACTCCACCACCGACAAACAGTAGTGCAACAGGTATTAGTATTAGAAGGATCAGATTGCTTTGCTGATGTTCGACAGCCTCTTGAACGTCTATCTCCAGCCTTGTGCTTCTGAGCAGCCTTTTCTGACCTGTTGGAAGAAACTCAACAGTAAGGGCAGCTGGATTGATGTAGGCCATACCCATTGTTTTTGGAATATAGTTAAATGTATAGACCCGGTAGAAATTCTTGATACCATCTTCGACTACTGTCTTGTTGCTTGTCGCAGAACTGATCAGGTCGAGATTGGAGACTTTGGGTGGCTCAATGTCATTAAGATGGTAGAGCATGGGATTGCCCGACAGCTGAACTGTAGCCGTGAATGTCAGAGTGTCGTTCTGAGGGATTGATGTTGTCTCTAACTCACCTTTGAGCATAAGGTTGTCATCCCAGGTCAGCGCGTACTTCAGGCTGTCCGGGATTTCCTCAACAACTGTTGAGTCCTGTGCCAGAGCTGTATATGTAAAGGTCAAAAAAAAGACCAATAGCAACGAGAGGAAAGGGAAGCGCCCTTTCACATTACCTTCGGAGGATTGTCGCGAAAGGGAGCTCCCTGAGGTTTTTGGAGGGAAAAGAAGCCCAAATTTGATTGGATGATGGAAGGAGGGATATTTTGGGCTTCTGGGGATTGGGATATGAGGGGATATGAGATTTGGGTGTTTTCTTTCCATCTTAAGAAATCCTTACTTCTTTATAAAATCTATCATTTTGTTCGATAACCGACACCGGCGATTTGCTTTCAAATGGCATCGAATGACGATCAAAAAACACAGGAGTATCTGCCATTTTTCCGTATGTGGAAAGGTCATCAAAAAAAGGGCTGGTGAAATCTGATAGCGCTTTGCGAGATCTGAATATCTGTGTGCTGCTCTGTATATGGTGACTGTGAATTGATGCTATGCAGGTTCTTTTTTCAAATTCGCTTTCGAAGTATGTGTCTATATTCTCATGCTTCATTTTGTGCCATCTTCTCCTCTAAGATATCGCCCAGAACTTCCAGATTTACAGGCTTTGGAAGAAAGAAGTCCGCACCTCTCTCCAGAGCCTCCATGCGGTTGTGGTCAATGTTGTCTCCGCTTATGACAAGGGCAAGTATGTTTGGTTTTTTCTTTCTAAGCTCTATGAGAAGCTGAAAACCATTAATCCTTGTCATATTTGCATCTATAACAGCTACGTCAAATTCATCGTCCAGTGCATCGAGGAAGTCGATTCCGGTCTCGAATAGTCTACAGTTGTATCCGTGGTCAGCAAAATAATCCACAAAAAGGGAACCCATATCCGGATTGTCCTCAGCTATGTAGATTTTCAGCATGTCCAAACCTGTTGTCATTTCTCTCCATGTTTACTTGTTCTCAACCGTCGCAATGATAAGAGCAACTCTCGTGCCAAAACAATAGACTAAATCACAACAGCCTGTGATACAAGGGATTATGAAGGTCCCTCACCTATAGATATTATGGTGATGTCAATCTGGCAGCACAAATTTCTGCTTTCTATGTCAAATTGGCACTGCCCGATATATGTGCAATTGTCAAAATGGCAAAAACAGGCAATATTGGTTGATTAGCGTCATGTAAAATATATGTTGCATTATGCCATGTGCAGCATATATTGTCTATTGAGAGAGAAGAAAAAAAATGGAGGTATATGATGAAAAGGATGATCCTTCTTGTCCTTGTTCTCAATCTGGTCTTTGCGGCGAATTTTGCCGAGTACGAAAACCAGGTTAAGGAAAGGGTGTTGGAAAACGGTATGCGTGTGCTCATACTCGAGCGTCACAACAACCCAACGGCGGCCTTTGTTAACTATGTCGATGCAGGCTCTGTAGACGAGTTTGCAGGTCAGTCAGGTGCTGCTCATTTTCTGGAGCATCTTGCATTCAAGGGCACAAAGACAGTCGGGACAACCGACTATAAGAAAGAAGCTAAGGCCATGGAAGAGCTGGATATAGCATTCAACAACTGGTGGGATGCTACCCAGTCTGGCAAGAGCGATGAACAGATTGACAAGCTATACAGTATTTTCAAGGAAAAGCAGGACAAGGCTGCTGAATATGCTGTTGAGAACGAATTTGGAACAATCTATGAAACAGAAGGCGGTGTTGGTCTGAATGCCTATACTTCCTATGACCAGACAGTATACCATCTCTCATTGCCTTCAAATAAGGCAGAGCTCTGGTGTGCCATGGAGTCGGACAGGATAGAGAATCCGGTATATAGGCAGTTATATAAGGAAAGGGATGTCATACAGGAAGAAAGGCTGATGCGAATTGACGATAATCCCACAGGACTTCTCAATGAGGAGTTCAACAGCACATTCTTCAAGGGACATCCTTATCGTGATCACATCATAGGTCACATGGCTGAGATTCAGAAGCTCAGAAGAGACGATATTCAGGCCTTCTATGAGGCATACTACAGACCTGATAATATGACCCTTGTCATTGTTGGCGATGTTGATGCTGACGAGATGTTCGATATGGTCGATGACTATTTCGGAGATATTCCTTCTCCAGCAGAGCCAATTGGCAGACCACGCATGGAAGAGCCGGAGTCAAGAACATCAAAGAGAATAACGATGTACGAGAATGCAAGACCGATGATGCTCATCGGCTATCAGGTTCCTGAGGCATCACATCCTGATTATATCCCACTGCGCCTTATGATGGCCATACTCGGTAATGGCAGAACTTCAAGACTCTATACAAGAATGGTCACAGAAGAGGAGAAGGCCGTCTACGCAGGTGGCTATATCAGAAGTCAGAAATATCCTGCAAATATGGTGTTCTATCTCTATCCGAATACTGGTGTAGAGGCTGACAGCCTTCTTGTTGAACTCGATGAAGAGATTGCACGGGTTATTGCAGAGCCTGTCACAGAGGAAGAGCTCGCCAAGGTTAAATCCAAATACAAGGCAGACTTTATATACGGACTAAGCTCAAATGTCGATCTGGCACAGCAGCTAGGGACATTTCAGGGCGAATATGGTGACTGGCGTGAACTTTTCCGTCAGACAGACAAGATGGACGAGGTAACCATAGAGGATATTCAAAGGGTTGCAGAGCAATATCTTTCCACTCCCAATAGAACCATCGCTGAGATCAAGCCACCGCTGGCAGAAGGGGAGGTTTCCGAATGAAAAAGGCAATGATCCTACTCACAGTTCTCATTGGTCTTATTTTCGCCGATGCCCCGAAGCTCGAATATCCTGAGCTCAATCCCATTCAGATTCCTGAGTACGAGAAATATAAACTCGACAATGGTATGACAATCTATCTCATGGAAGACCACGAATTTCCAGTCATAACAGCCTATATGAGGGTGGATGCACGTTCCCTCTATGACCCTGTTGAGAAGATCGGCCTTGCTGAAATGACATCGGATATGCTTCGCCTTGGTGGTGCAGGTGATAGATCGGCGGATGAGGTAGATCTTTTTCTGGAGTCCATAGGCGCAGAATTTGATGTCAGTGCCAATGTCAACAGGGCCACCGTTGAGGTCAAATCACTGACTGATAATTTTGAGGATGTTTTTTCTCTCTTCGCAGATGCGCTCAGGAGACCTGCCTTCGACGAAGAGAAGATCGACTGGATGAAGAAGCAATGGAAAAATGGGATAATGCACAGGAATGACCAGCCCGACGGAATCATCGAAAGAGAATTCCCCAAGGCACTTCTTGGAGCGGATCATCCTTATGCCAGACATGAGGAAATCTACAACATCGACGCAATAACCAGGGATGATGTGGTTGCCTTTCACAAGGATTACTATGTTCCACCCAATGCCGATCTGGGCATAGTCGGTGATTTTGACACAGACGAGATGAAGGCACTCATTGAGAAATATTTCGGCGATTGGCAGGGGCAGATGCCCGAAAAGACTCCTCTTCCGGACTTCCCCCCCGTTGAAGAGACAAAGGTCTTCTTCATACAGAAGGACGGACTAAATCAGGCGACCATACAGATGGGACATCTCGGCATTCGTGAGGACAGCACAGACTACTATGCATCCAATCTCATAGGCAGAATTCTCGGTGCAGGTCGCGATGCAAGGCTATACAAGGAAGTTCGCTATAACAGGGGATGGGCATATACCGTTTCCGGCTGGATCGGCTCGGGCATGGATCATCCTGAGAATTTCTCCATCTTTCTCCAGACCAAAGCCCAGAATGCAGTGGATGCTGTTGAGCTGATCAAGGACGAGATAGTTAAGTTCCAGTCTGAACCTCCTACAAAGGACGAGTTGACAAAGGCGAAGAGTGCATATGAGAATGCATATCCCTTCCGTTTCTCAAGCCCCATTGCCAATCTCCGTCTTGCTATGGTCTATGACTACTACGGATATCCCCAGGACTTTCAGGAGACAATGCTCGAGAATGTCAGAAAACAGACTGGCGATGATGTGTTCAAGGCTTCACGGAGGCTTCTACGACCTGAGAAAATGGCAATTGTTATAGTCGGTGATACTGCAACAATCGATGGTCTGGAAAGACTTGGTCAGGTCGAGATGGTCGACATTGAAATACCTATGGGCGATCCCAATGCCCCTTCAATAGAGAAGACAGAGGAGACCCTGAAAAAGGGTAGTATGATGATGGACAAAGTTGTGTCTTTCATCGGAAGTGTAGAGAATGTGAAGGATGCCCGCATTATCGGAACTGCAACCGTTGCAGCAGGTCCACAGACAATGGACATTGATGTGTCCAATGATTTTGCCTTTGTCTCTCCCTCTAAGATCAAGAGTACAATGACAATGCCCTTTGGCGTCATTACCCAGGGTTTTGATGGAGAGAAGGCCTGGATAAAAATGCCACAGGGCTCCCAATATCTCGATGGTGCAGACGCTATGGACATAAAAAGATCACTCTTTGGAAATCTTGTCAATCTGGCAAGATGCTACGAGAAGGGAACACTTGAGGCGAACTATATCGGTGATGATGAGATTGACGGCAAACCGTGTCAGGCTGTGAATCTCTCGCAGAATGATCTTGAGGTGACACTTCTCATTGACGGAGACAGCGGAGAGGTTCTCGGCAAAACCTACAAGGGCGTTTCCCAGTCCGGTCTCTCAACCTTTGTTGAGACATATGATGATTACAGAGCTATCTCCGGGGTCAAGTTTCCCCACAAGGTCGCAACAACCATGGATGGTCAGGATTATTCTGAGACTATAGTTTCTAAGGTAGAGCTGAATAAGGGACTTTCTGAGTTCGATAAGCCGGAATAGCCAAGAAAAGATATGTAATCTTGAGGGGAGCTTTCGCTCCCCTTTTTTTTGTAGAGAGCTTTTTTTATTGATATAAGGGATGCAAAGCAGTACTTTTCCATAAAATAGGAGGAAAAATGAGATTGTCTATTTTGTTCTTTTCTGTAGCTCTTCTTTTTGGACAGAGCATAGATCTTATGGGAATAAAGGCGGTTGGAGCCGAGGATGTAGAGGCTGCAACGGTAAGGGAGCTTTTTAGAGTAGAGCTTTCTGCGCAGGGATACGATGTTACCGAAGCAGATCCTGAGTGCTTTGAGGCTAAATGTGTTGAAGAGGCAAAGGGTCAGAGCGAATATGCCTTTTTCGGAAGCCTCACAAAACTCGACGAGAAATATCTTCTTTCAGGTTTTCTTTATAGATACGGAGAGGGGATAACCCATAGCGACAAGATGACATCGCAGACTTTTTCGGATATGGACAAGGTGATAGAAAGGTTTGTTAAGGGCGTCAAGGAAGGCAAGCCAGGTGACGAGACGATAGACAAGACCTCTGTCACAATGGCAGAAACTCAAGAGCCTTTAAGACGCAAGAACTTCTATACAGCCGGAATACGAATCGGTTATACCTTCCCCTTCTCAGGCAGTTATGGCGACAAGAGAATGATGACCGTGGAGTCCATTGCTCTTTATGAGATGCAGCACTTCATCATAGAGGGCACATTTGCCTATGCAGGCAGTGACAGGGCAGTTACTATGGGTGCGGATGTCGGGCTCATATATGCATTCAATATGACAGACTTCTCTCCATATGTTGCAGGTGGTATGGGCATTCACTGGATTATTGATATCGAGATACCCGATCCCCACTATGATTATGACTATTCCTATGCCAGCGGCAATGGTTTTGCTCTTAATTTTGGTGGGGGGTTGCTCGGGTTTCAGACCTATGATTTCAGGGCAATGCTTGACTTGAGATATTCTGTTGTTTTCGCCCAGACCGACGATACCTACTACGACAGCGATGATCAAATCGAGATAGGAACACAGCATGCAATCAAACTCACAGCCGGAATATCGAGAAAGCTCAATCCCGGAGAGAGCAGGAATTGCTGCAATATTTGGTAGATTTGATTACGACATAGAATAATAAGGGGGGCTCTGGTAGTCCCCTTTTTGTTGTGAAATCTGAATCCTTTGGTCCCCACACATAGGGTCTTGTCAGCCCCCCTTTTTGTTGGGGGATCTAGTCTGTCTTTCGGCTGGTTCCGTATTTTGCACCGCCTGATGGCCCCTGACCTTTGCCACCCCCTTTGGAATTGTCTGTCTGCAGTTCATGAAGACTGCGCTCTTCTCCCTCCTGATCGGTGAGGGTAGTTACCCTTATCCGGGCAACTGTTGGCATGCCGTTTTCTTCTACAACAAGAAGGCGGGCTGTCGCCGGGGGTTCAAGTGAACTCAGAAGAACGAAACGTCCGGTCTCGTCTGTTACCTCGACCTCGCTGGCATCGAAGAAAAAGGCCTGGTCATTGGCATACATCATTGTATCGTTAAGTTCTCCAATATTCACGATCATATTAAAACCGGTAGAGTCCGGTGGCATGAAAGTGGGAAGGTTATCTTCCACATCTTCTTTGCCCAGTGTAACTAAGGCGCAGAGTAACAAAGCTCCGATTAATACTATCTTCTTCATATCTTACCTCGATTGTTAACGTGTTTTCCAGAAAATAGGTCCGCTCTTCACGGATTGAACATGGGCCTTCTCCATGCTTATCTCGCCGGTGGATAGCTGTGTTGCGATTGTCGCATCGTCAGAAATTCCAATATGTGCGGCCGGGCTTGTCGGGACACCCTCGCCAAGAACGAGATTTGTCTGATAGAGCAGTCCATCCCTGCCCATGGTATTCAGAGAGGGATTTGCTGTGCCTGTAGTGTAGTTGACTCCGTAAAGCCTGCTGATTCCGCCAAATGAACAGACATCTTCATTCGGTTCGAATGTTGTGAAGAATACAGTCTCGCCGATGACCAGTGGTGCGTCAAGGATTCTCTCACCATCTGTAAACTCGATATACCAGCCCTGTTCCTGGTTGATCTTATACTTGAGTTCATTGAAAGTAATATTTCCCTCGGGAAGACCCGTAACAACAGCGCCGGTATCCGTCTGGTATATCTCCACATCTGTCACATCGACCAGATCGCTTAAAGTGTATTCTGTTGATCCGGATGACCAGTCGCTGTCCTTCAAACCGATGAAATACTGTGTGCTTTCGTCAATTTCATCGTAGTCTGAGAGATAGTGGCCTGAACCTGCGAAATACCAGAGATTTCCGTATGGGTCTATTGTTCCACCGCCTGCGGATGAAAAAGGTCTTTGCAGGTCAATCAAGGTTGAGACCTGCCAGTCAGCTGGGTCAGCACTTTCGAAGAAGTTGATTCGAAGAATTTCACCTTCCCAATTTGCCCAGGTGTGGTCATGCTGACAGGTTCCCATATATGCGACATCAGTATTTCTGTCGTAGTTGATGTCTATCATCAAGGGGTCGCCCATATGTGTGTCATCGGATATTGTCCATTGTTTCTCGATATCGGCATCTTCCAGGGCTAAGACATATACTCTGCCATACTGAGTAACATCGCCTGTTACATCTGTAGGACCGCTGCCATATAGTACAAACCACTCGCCCTCCATTGTTGCAATTGCAGGGTAGACAGTGGTTAAGCCGAGATTTACATCGTTCCATTCCCACATAATGTCGGGACTCTCAGGTGTTGTGACGTCAACTGCAAGCATCGAAGAGTGAAGTGTCTGTCCATTGGAGAGAGTTACAGGCATTCCACCCAGTCGCTGAGTAGCCAGGACTATTGTCCCCCAGCCATTGGTATGGGTATCGTCTGCGGTAAAAATCTTGGCGTCAAATGACTTGATTTTATTGTCGACATAGTAGACATGACAGTCGCTGCCATATCCGGCAAGGGTCTGCCATTTCAGGTGTGGCATCAAACTGTAGGGTATGATTCCCCATATCTCCTCACCCAGATCATAGGTCCCCTTATCATCAAGTGATCCTCTTTCAATGGCATCGCTTGATTCATTGTATCTACCTGCATTGAAGGCATGCAGCATTCCATCATTCGCTCCCTGGTAGACAACACCGCGTCTGGCATGATGTGTCTGGAAGTACTGCTGATAGGAGACATCGTTATAAATCAGGTCATATCTGTCTCTGGGGGCTCCAACATAGACAGGTGTGGAATAGATGATATCTCCCAGTTTCCAGACGTCTCCACCTGAGGTCCTGCTCCTTTTTCTCGAAAAATCCGTTCCCCTGACCCATTCAATGAGTGTATCGGCCGAAGCTTCGCTTGGTACATCAAGCATGACATAGAATGAGTCGCTGTTAGAAGTTGTGAACTGCATCTTCTGCCATCCGCTGGCAGTTGGCTGTGAAACATAAATGGAACGACCATCGGGGTTTCTCCTCCACAGATGCTTGCCTGCATCCCAAACTGCAGCAACAGAGTCGGCATTAATGGTCTCGATTTCGCCGTCCTCAACTCCATCACCGTCAAGGTCTCTATATTTTGTCGCAACCGTTGCTTCTCCGTCAAAGGAAACAGAGATTATTCTGTCGTTAATCATGTGGAGTGTTTCGTCATCCTGTGTATCCTCCCTGAGATTGCCCATCTGGTCAATCCAGAGGGAGCGAAGCTGTCCCATCCAGTCTATCTCGCCATCGCCCATAAACTTGACAGGGGCAAAGAGGGCTTGATAAACCGTTCCCTCACCCCTTGAGGATGCAGAAACAACCGATACAGCAGAAGCAGATGAAGTACGCTTTAGAATATCGCTGAATGTTGCATTGAGAGCCATCTCTATCTCCTCGCCGCTGGTAGCGAAGAAGAAGTTGTCCGGCATATTGTCATTGTCCTTGTCCCATTCAGCCTGAAGATCGGGTAGGTGATTGTTATTAAGGTCATCAAATCCACCTGCCTTGCAGGCCTCCATGAGTAGCTGCGGACCCCAGTGGCTGAGGTCATTGCCGAAGGTGAAAACAGCATACATCATGACATTTTGCTTACCTGCATAGTCATCTCTGATGTCATGGGTTCGCATATAGTATGCAACATCGTCAAGGTAATATGAAGACCCACCGCCATTGTATTCATCTTTGATCCAGTTGGGTATTGTGCCGTCCGATGTTGGTTCTCCATCAGTAATATATATAATGAAGTTCTTCTCGCACCAGTCGCTCATCGGGTCATGGTCTGCATAGTCTATCCATTCTCTGTCACCCCAAAGACTAGCTCCACAATAAGTATTGAAATATTGCATATCGTAACAGCGACAGTAATTGTGGCATGAGGGCTGTGCGCTGAACATCAGATATGCCTCATAAAGCACCTCTGCAAGGGGTGTATTGCTCTGTGTATGATCGGATTCGATTACTTTACGTATTGAGTCGGCAGACCCGCCTATGAACACTGGGAACCAACCTCCCTCGGAGCTGTGGAAGATCTCAAGTCCATATTGGACAGTGCCTTGTGTTCTTTGGAGAAAGCCCCTGCCATCGTCATCAGCCGGAACCTCAATACGGGCTTCGAATCTATAGTTTGGCCAGTCATTGAATAGATCATAAGAAGAAATGTATCTTCTGCAATCCCAGCCCTCCGGAAGATAGCAGCGTATCTCGTCGTCACGTGTGACAAATTTCCATTTGCAGCCGTCGTCATAAAGGTCATAATTCCACCAGTATTGGTCATAATAGGAATCGGAATAGCTTCCACCATAGTCTGCTTGAACTCTTATCATTGGAGTTGCAGACCTGTCCGCAATCTTTCCTCCGACAAGAACCTTTCTCGCGACATCGACCCTTTTTGTTGTTATCCAGTTATAAAATCGTCCTGTTATCTTGCCAGTTCGAGGATTAAAGGCCGTGACGCTTGCAGTTGGATCTTCCTCCCAATAGTCTTCAGAATAGTTATAGCTGTATTTCATGTCGTTCTCTGCATAGCCATATCGATCCTTGTTAAAATCCGAGTCGCTCCAATATGAACAGTTGCCTTCGTCATAGGCATTCCATGTCATCGAGCCTGAATTGTCGAAGATAATCAGAACATTGGCAGGCATAGACTGCGAAAGGAATGGGGGAGTGGCACAAGGTGCATCGGCATAAAAGACAGCTGCCGTTGTAATCATGGTTATCAATGCAAAAATTTTAATCTTCATCTTGCCCTCCGGCATCTATGTTTATTTGAAGAGTTCAAAGCAAAAAGCTTCAAAGCTATCACTGTCTGTCTAAGCGAGGAGTGCTATCTGGCGTCTATGCCCACTATTTTCCTGTAGGCCACTTCAAGGTTGATGTTCTCTTGCTGGGCACCTTTTGCATCCGATGCTACTCTGTATGAGACAGCCGTGCCACCTGAGGAAAGGCCTTTTCCAATGCCCTCATATCCTGCAGCAAAGGCAATATTTGAGCCTGATACCGGTGCTGCAAAAAGGTGTACAACCTGCACCTCGACATCCTTGTTATCAATGTTAAGGGTGTCTCCGACAAGAGCTGCTCCGGTTTTTGTTATCTCCTCAATTCTGACCATACCCCAGTCAATACCAGATTCGGCAGCCTCAAAAGCAGAAAACTCACGTCTCGAACTTCCGGAAATCTGTATACCCTTTGTTATCGTGAAGGTGACCAGACCTGCAACAATGAGCATAAACACAAGGAAGATCAGCACTGTCATTACAGCTATACCGTGATTGTTGAGTGATTTATGTTTCATCTTATATTCCTTGGGTTTGCAATTGACGTGTACAGCCTGTTTACATTCTGTGTATTTGGAGTGATGGTATTGTCTTCGATGGCAATTATCTCGTTCACTTCGTAACCCTGTTCACCCCTCGAAGAAACCAGCAAACTAAGTCTGATGAGTCTGATGTTGTCGGATAGTCCAGGGTCATTCTCCACGATTGTTAGATCATTGTGCCATTCAGAGGGTTCCTGAACCTGGTTGGCGTTCTCATCAATCCAATAGGCAAACTGAAGGTCTTCCACGTTATCAAGAATGGGTTCATTATCACGGAGCAGGATGCCGTTATCGATTCTATATTCCAGCTCTGTAATCTCTGTGACACCATTCGTGCTGAAAAGGAAATTCATGGAGGAGGATATGGGATTATCAAGGGTAAGTTCATATCCTGGTATACCTCCGGTATGGGTGAAGGTATCCCTTGCTGTGACCTCATACATCTGCTCTATCAGCTTCTGTTTGGTTGAAGTCAGAAGAATCAGCTTGTCACCTATTTCAATGTCTATTCTGGGTTCATTCCAACGTCTGACATTGATGGTTGAAGAACCCGCTACAGGATCAAGGACATAGGACCAGTGCCCGCCATCCTCAACGCCGAACCAAAGAGATCTTAGGGTAATTTTATCAGAGTTGTTCGGTCCTGTGCCGTTTTCCGATTCGACTGCGAACTGATCAGAACTGACAGAATATCCGGTCATGAGAATGTCCCATTTTATCTGGGCAAGGACGCTCTGAACGTCCGACTGCATAGTGGCGACTCTTTCCTGGGACAGACTTGTCGAGATGTAGTTCACGAAGAGATAAGTAGCCGAAGATAGAAGGATGGTCAGGATAACCATGGCAACCAAAAGCTCAATAATTGTCAGACCCTTTTTCATCTTCTGACCTCGCCTTTCATTGTCGTTATCTCATAGTGACTCCTCTTGACCTGATCCTGCCAGATAATATGGATTTTCAGCATCTTCATGCCATCATTTGGTTGATCCTCTGCTATGTTCCACAGAACTCTGTATGCGATTCCATCGTGGAAGGTTGTATCTTCAAAGTCAGCTGTCAGTGTATCATCCAGATCAAGGGTGTCGCCATCGTCTATCAGCAGAGGATTTCTGTAGTCAAGAGAACGAAGGAATTCCGATTGCTGCTCTGCAATGAACCTTGCCTGACCAAGACCCCGTCCCATGGCATTTGCTTTGATAGCAAATGTTGCCATGTAGAGCATGCCCACAAAGCCGAAGGAAAGAATCAGAATAGCTACCATAACCTCCGCAAGGGTGAAGCCGCTTTGATTCCTTCGCTCTAAGTTATTCATCTTTTTTCCAGTTAGATCCATCGGAGTTCCAATCATATATCCTTGGATTACCAAGGGAATTTATCTCAATAGCCTTTGTTTCGTCGCCTGAGGTAAGATATACTACACCAGGTGTGGCTGATCGGTTGAAAAAGATCACGGCACTGTTTATAAAGTCAATTCCATCTATAGGCGGGCTGCCAGAGCCGGACACTTTAGCAGTCACTCCGGGCTGCAGCCCGAAAGATATGTTCGCCGGTAGATCAACAGTTGTTTCCAGAACTGTGTCGCCGGACTCTGAAAGAAAGATTTTATGCCATTTGCCCTCACTAAAAGATATGCCATAATCACGACCTCTTTCCTTTGATAACTGCCTTGTGAGGGCCATCTCCTGTCTGAGCATAAGGGTGGCTGTTCTGAGTCTGTAGTGAGAGCCGGTTCTGTGCAATACAAATAAGCTGCTTGCAATCAGAATACCAGCAATCACTACAACGGTCATTACCTCAACCAATGTAAAGCCTTTTTTATCCATAGAACTTCCCAAATCTATATATCTGTCCTCATTCTATAAACATTATATTTTATATATTCCGCATAGTCAAGGGGTAGAGGACTTGAAATATAATTTTTTAAACAACAGCTAACAAAAAAGACCCAAAGGAACAGTTCACTAGGACAACTGTTGCCGGGTCTCTTCTGCTCGATTATACTTTCACAATAAATAATAGGCAATTTGAGCTAAAGTGCAAGTTTTTTTATTTCATTTTGAAGGTCTGCTTCCCGGTTTTATGGCCTCAATACCCTTGCTGCAAAGAGGGCATTCTGAAGGTTCATAGACTTCGAGCCCAAGGGAAAACAGATTTCGATAATCTCTGTCAAAGGGATTCTCCCTTCCACTTCTATTTATAATTGAAGCCATAGCCACCACCTCAGCTCCAAGATGTTCGATCACCTTCACCACTTCCATTGCCGACAGACCTGTGGTAACAACATCTTCGACTATGACAATTCTTTGCCCCTTTTCAACTTCAAAGCCTCTGCGGAGCAGGGGCTTCCCATCCTTCTTTTCGACAAAAATGTGGGGAATGCTCAGTGCCTCTGCAGTCTCATGCCCAATAATAAGACCACCAATTGCAGGTGATACAATGATGTTCGGTCTGAATTCTTTTATCCTGGCGGCCAATGCTTCGCCGGCCTCCCTTGCATACTCGGGATATTGCAGCAGCCTTGCACACTGAACATATTTATCTGAATGTAGTCCTGATGAAAGGATGAAATGCCCTTGAAGAAGTGCATCTGTTTCCAATAGTCTCTGCTCTATGTCCATTATCCTCCTTCAGGAGTTCTTTCTTGCAAGATTGATCTTTCTTTTGGTCTCTATGGCCCTTTCTCTGGCTGCTTCCCCAAAGTTTCTGTCACTTGCTGCATAGATTATCGATCTACCTGAGACTATGATCGGGGAAAAGCCGTCATCTGTTGTCCCAATGCTGACCGCTCTTTCAAGATCCCCTCCCTGAGCACCGATGCCTGGCATCAGAAATGGTACATGGGGAGCTCTTTTTCTGACCAGTTCAGCTTCCTGGGGATGTGTTGCCCCGACAACTATGCCAATATTGGGTTTCTTGTTCCAGGCATTTTCAGCAGAGATTGCGACCTGCTCATAAAGCTTGAGATGCCCCGAGATCTTGTTCTGAAACTCCTGATAGCCTGGGTTTGATGTTAGGCAAAGCACAAAAACGCCTTTATCTTCATATTCAAAGAAAGGTTCCAGACTCTCGAATCCCACATAGGGTGCAACGGTGACTCCATCTGAATTCAGGGTTTTGAAAGCGGTTTGTGCATATTGCTCATTTGTATGGCGGACATCGCCAAATTTCGCATCGAGGATGATGGGGACACTTCCACCGATATGCTCTATTGTGCGTATCAATGCCTTAAGACCCATAGGCCCCAAGGCCATATAGAAGGCAAAATTTGGCTTGTAGGCACATACAAGATCCCTTGTGCTGTCGATAATTGTCTTATTGAAACCAAAAATATATTCCTCGTTAAGTTTTAGAAACGGAGGTATTTTGTCGGGGACAGGGTCAAGGGCAATGGCAAGGAGCGAGTCGTTGGCAATTTGTTTATCACGAATTATTTCAAAAAAGGTCATCAATCTCCTATTGCTTTTTCTTTGATCGGGTAGTATCCGCAGCTTTTGAATTCCGGGCAATAGCCGAGGGTCTCGCATCTGGGACCGAGATATTCGGCAAGACCTGTAAGCTCGGGAACTGAGTGCAGCTCAGATTTGATTCTCATGAACAGATCCCTGATTTCCCACTGTGCTCTTCTACAAAGTCTTATTCCCGAAACATACCACAACTCCCTGAAGTTCATGGACATAACAATGTTGGTGGTAGTGGCATTGGGCATAATAAAACGGGCATCTTCTGCAGGGATACCAAGCTCTCTTAATCTTTTGTAGGCGATCTTGGCCTGCTCAGTTGTCTCCTTGAATATCTTCATCGCTTCGGGTGTAAACTGAAAGGTCTGGGGGACAATGAACTCTGCATCGTCCATCTCGACATAACGCTGGCTTTGCTGTGAGAAGGATGCCAGCCTGTGTCTGACTAACTGATGACTGGCACTTCGCGAAAGACCCTCCACTGAGAAGGTGAAAAGAATATGCTCCAAAATGGAATGATGACTTGAAGAGATTGTTTTATCCAGGAGTTTGATCATCTCAAACTCGGTAGTTCTCTTAGACCATATGTCCGATGGAGCATTTCCTGAATAACAAGTACGGGCAGCGGTATAGACAGTTTCTATAGGCTTTGGAGTATAGTTGAGCAGTCTTACCACCAGATGTGACATAGCCCGCCTGTTTCAAGGTTACTTTTTGAGTGCTTCCGATGTCTTTTCTTTGATACCGTAACGTCTCTTGAACTTCTCAATACGTCCTTCGGTATCCACAATCTTCTGTTTGCCGGTGAAGAAGGGGTGGCAAGAAGAGCAGACATCGAGCTTCAGCTCTTTTAGGGTCGAACCCACTGTCCATTCTGCACCGCAGGCACATCTAACCTTGGTCTGATAGTATTCTGGGTGTATTCCTTTTTTCATATCTCTTTCCTTTAGCGTTAACTCCAAATTTTTTTCAATCTAATGGTTTTTGACCTTTGGGTCAATGAATTTTTTCTGTTAGATTAATCTTGTCAATTCAATGGCAGGGACTATTTTCTATGCAAAAAGGGGGAAAAATTACTGATAATTCGAAAATATTGACCGATCGACGTTGGCTTTATTCAGTTTTGGGATTGATCTTTGTTTCGGTTCTTATCAGGGCTATATTTGGTCTGACTTTCTATCAATATTTCATCGATGACACATATATCTTTCTGAGATATGCGGGCAATCTTGCCTCGGGGCAAGGGCTTGTGTATAACATTGGCGATAGGGTAATGGGATTTTCATCACCACTTTATACTTTGCTTCTGGGCATGCTCGTTTTCGCTCTATCGTTCATAGGTCATTATTCCCTTGTATTGGGCACAAACCTGATTCTATGGGCTGTTCTGCTCGTATTAATACTTTATAATGATTGGACAGAGCATATTTACAGATTTGTCTTTGGCATAGTTTTTTCGTTATATTTTCCATTCATAGATGCAACTCTTACAGGCATGGAAACTGTTTTGTTCATGCTTCTTCTGTTCCTTTCACTTATGCTTGCCAGCAATAGACGATATGGTTATGCTCTTATTGCCCTGGCACTTTTGTGCCTGACACGCCCGGAGGGTTTTGTTGTCTCATTGGTTGTCTTTGCTTTTATTTTATACAAGAATAAAGGATTGCCTCCGATCAAGTACTTTGTAGCTCCTGTGTTGATTATTGCTGCATGGTTTATTTTTGCCCAGATCTATTATGGGAGCATTATTCCGCAGTCAATGCAGGCCAAGGCAGCAGGATTCACCGACAGCAACTGGTATAGAATCGATACGAATCTCTTTCAGAAGCATATACTCTTTTCGTTGAGCATGTCAGACAGAATCTTTCTTGCCTTTTCGCCATTGATCCGATCATTCCTTGGAATTGTGAGTTTTTTAAGCACTATATTCTTTGGATGGGGTTTCTATGTGGCTGTAAAGAGAAGGAAAGACTTCTATCTTATCTCAGCTCTCGTCTACTTAGCTCTCTTTACCTTTTATCTTGCTGGGAATCCGATAAGTATTTTTAGTTGGTATACAGTGCCAACATCAATGCTGTTTCTGTTTACAAGCATATTTGGTATAACTGAGATTGTTAAGGATGCCAAGTCTTTCCGCTCGCTGTATATTGGGACTATCATTCTGGGGTCGGTATTCTCCATTTACTTCGCTCTCCCGATAAGGGCAGACAGAATAAGGGAAAGGGCTATTTTCAGCCAGAGAATAGTTGACAGAATCGAGGAAAAATATCCTGAAACACAATCGATTATGGTGGGGGATATCGGTTACATTGGATATGCAAGCTCGAAGAGGATCTATGATTTAGGATTTCTGGTAACCGATGTTTCTCAAAGTCAGCTCGATCAACTGTCGCTCTACGGCTATATTGAAACTGTGAAGCCGGATGTTTTCATTCCCGGCAGATCTCTATCTGAGGAAACTGAAAAATACAGAAGTGCTTTTGGCGATCTTTTCAAAGACGAATCTGAGAAGCGTGGCTTCAACAAGATCTACAAAAAGGATGATGTGGATTTTGCTGAGGTCTATATTCGTTCAGATAGCTGATACTTTTCTAATATGCTTATCTCTTCATCATCATGCTTTTATACATACCCGGAGTTTCATTAGGCCCCCCCTTTCATTAGATGAAAATTTATTCGAAAAACAGAGGATTTGGCATTCTCTGAAATTGGATTAAAAAGTTAGCAAAAATAAATCAATTATAAAATTAGTTAAAAATATTACTTGACAAGCTGGGGGGGGTATAATGACTATAGATGCGCATCAGTTATATTAACAGTATCTTAAAAAAAGGAGAAAGAGATGAAAAGGTCTCTGTTTATTCTGAGTATATTAGTTCTATCTTCCCTTGTTTTCGCAGGACATAGTGAAAGGGGAAGAAGAATTGCGTTCTGTTGCTGTCCCTACCAGCTTCCAAATGATTGTACGTGTGGTCTCCAGAATGATCCTTGCGACTTCAATACATGGGATGACTACATTGCATCTTTGAGGCAAAGCCCTGCTTTCCATTCTGAGAGCGGGGGGGAAATTACCTTTAAAGCATCAATAGTGGGTAAAGATCAGAACGGAGACCCCATATACGAAGAGGATCCAAATGGTACCAAATTTACGACCTTCAAGGTAACAAGTCTGAAAGCTGCCTTCGATGACTGCTAGACATGAATAGATGGGGGCGAAAGCCCCCTTTTTTATTCATTAAAACACGAGGTCAAAGAAAAAGGGTTTAGCTTTGGAGGATGTATGTTGTTACTTTTAGTTTTGTTCATGCTTACGACAACTACAAAGGGGAGTGAAATGGAAAAACTACATTCCATCAATATAGATAGAAAGTTAGTTTCCGTTGAAAAAAGACAAGAGCCAAATTTGAGAAAAGAATTTCTATGGGGCAAAGTTAGCAATGGAAAGTTTCTTATGACAAATCAAGTATATGGAATCTCGGTTTTTGATCAAAATGGCAGGCTGCTTGATGAACAGAAAATAGCAAAAGCAGTTCGACCTGAAGTACAGGAATGCTATGGCGATAGTTCCTACTTACTTTACTCTTGGACAGGGCAGCTATTAGGGTTGTGGGATAGAGGAGAAGCAAAGCCTCAAAAGTATCTTAGATTTGATTCAGGCATCTGGGCAAGTTCCATTCAATGTCTTCCCTCAAGTAGGAATGTGATTGTGTTTCCTGTATCCCAATATTCTTATGGGGATGACTTCGCGAAAAGGCAAAAGATGCCCGTTTTCTATATCTATGAGTTGTCTGATTCGCTTACATCAAATGGTACATTGATCAGAGAAATCAATGTACCCAAGGAGTTAAGTGGAGAAAATGTCCTAGGACGGGTGATGCGTGACGGAAGAATATTTGCCCTTGTCTCCAGGACGTCTCGTCTTTTGGAGTTCAACAGCAAAGAGGAATTAAGCTATGCCTTTGACGCTATCGAAGGCTACAATGGATCAGATGACACTGGTAACAGAGATGAGAATATCGACTATTTCGAGTTTATTAAACCGCTGCCAATCTACAGAGGGAAATTTCTGGTAGCTATGCGAAACTTTTTCCAGAAACAGGGAAGTCTCGACATCTGGAACATCGAAAGTCGGCAGTACGTTGGCAGTTTTGTGATAGGGGAGAGTCTGCTCTTAGATGCCGATGACCAATATATCTATCTTGTTGACAGCATTGGAGAGGAAGAAATAGAGCTTGGTAAATACATTCTTGATATTGAAGAGTCCGAAGGTGTCTTTCTATCAACCTTCAGTCTAAAAGACCCAATAACAGACACAAACTACACACTTGGCTCAGTCTTGCCAGCCTATGACGACAAACTGATGATCATTTTCACAACACCCGGAGACTGCGTGGCACGAAACTATATCTTCGATAGACAAGGGGTATTTTTTGGGAAGGATGATTCCCTCCCAGAGGCGCTCGTCTGCTATACCGAGCAAGACCCTGTTATTCTTTCATCCTTCATGAACTCAACACGAGACAAGTACTGGATGTGTGGAAACGTCAATCCTGATCTGATAAGGGACATGCCCTATGCAGTCATAATTGACAGGCACACAAAGATCATTCAAAGATTGACACAGGATGAGGTAGGGGAGATGTTGAAGGATTTATGAACTATACAAAAGCGATTTAGCTCCTGATAGAGGGCATCTTCCGATGCCCTTTTTGTTATGCCCAAAAAATGATATATAAAGCAAAAGAAGGCATCATTCGATGCCTTCTTTCTATTCTAAATGAGAAATAAACAGAGTGTCGAAGTCCTGACACACAAGTGTCTCCTTAGAAAGGAGGTGATCCAGCCACAGGTTCTCCTACAGCTACCTTGTTACGACTTAGCCCCAATCACCAAGTTCATCTTGGCCGCCTCCTGTAGTTACCCCTTGGGTAGACAGCTTCAGATGCTCCCGGCTTTCGTGGCTTGACGGGCGGTGTGTACAAGGCCCGGGAACGTATTCACAGCAGTATGCTGACCTGCCATTACTAGCAATTCCGACTTCATGTGGGCGGGTTGCAGCCCACAATCTGAACT